>Ga0187872_10000309_pt1 | contig 58350 bp, 53 predicted proteins | sample June2016WEW_16_4_FD_132973 | JGI IMG/M metagenome (GOLD analysis project Ga0187872, IMG submission 132973) | Peatland microbial communities from SPRUCE experiment site at the Marcell Experimental Forest, Minnesota, USA - June2016WEW_16_40 | ecosystem: Environmental > Terrestrial > Soil >...
TACCGCTCAAAGCCAGTCATCATCGCCAATGTCCTCTGCCTCATCTTCTCAATCCACCTACTCGCTTGCACTTTAACCCGAGTAGCTGTGGAAAGCAGAGAACTTAATCAGAGTCTCCCTAGACCGCTGTTTGCCAAGTTCCCGTCCGTTCTTACGAAGCTTTGCGGGTCAGCTCAGCGGGGATGATCGGCGTGGCATCCGGAGGATTGATCGCGCTGGCCAGTGACTCAGGCCCTACTCCTGCCTGAGTCTCAATCGCACCCCGTTTCCGTTTCACTTCGAGTACCGCCAGTTTGTTCTCGTCTCCCGCATTCGCTGACACTCGTTGCCGCTCCGCGCCTGCAAGCCGCTGGAGCGCATCATTCGCCGTGTCTTGAATGCGGGTGCTGGGCTTGTGAAGTTTGCGAATTGCCTTGAAAACAAGATGACAAAACGCAAAACGGTTTTTGGTACCTAAAGTTTCTGAAAGGATTTCTGAACGCATAATTCGGGCTCCTGAATCGTCGAGGGACACTCTCAATTCACAAGGGCAGAATTTACCCGGCGACGCCCCTCGTTCTACAGCAACACGCACAGCCGCGGTGCGTTCCGGGACCCCCGCCCAGCGACGCGTCTTCCGCAGCCTGTTAAACACAATCTCACAATGGGAGCGGGCGAATCTGTTCACTATTGCTCACTTCTGGACGCTCGCGCCTTTGTGTCCGCTTGCCGGACGGTGGCCGAGGCGGCAAACCACCACCAAGAGGGGGTACGAATGACGGCGCTAGTGCTTTGCGGAGAACGGCGGCGGCAACCTGTAGGTACAACTATCCACTCGGCCAGCGCATTCTAACTTCAGTGGAGTCTCTGCTGGTTGAGCGCTTGCATCCTCAACCGGTTAGCGCCCGCGCGCGGCGGACTTTTGCGCTCCATTCGTCCGACAACCGCCTGAAACTTTGTTCCCACTGCCGTCGGGCTTATTCCGGCACAGGTAGGGCGATTCGGGCCGCTCCGGAGCCCCGGTTTCTAGCGGGAAATCGCACGAACTAAGACGGCGGGAAAAGAAATAGTGCGGAGCCGGGCCATTCGCATGCTGCGGGTTACGGCGGCGGCACACGGCGGCAGACCCAAGGGGCCGAACTTGGTAAGACGATGTCTGGTTGTGTGGTTGCTTTCCGTGCTCTCTGCTGTTGCCCAGAGCAACGACGGCGAATTACGCCTGAAGGTGACCGACCCATCCGGTCTCGGTGTCAAGTGCAAGGTTGAGTTGCTGAGTGAGGTAAATCAATACCAGAACGTATTCACCACGGACGAGGATGGCACCCTTATAGCCAAGCGGCTGGCCTACGGAATCTACCAGGTCCGGATCCAGCAGGCGGGCTTTGCCACGGTTTCCGAGTCGGTTGACATTCGCTCCGCAGTTCCCTCGAATCTCGCTTTTCGCCTAAACCTGGCCCCCGTCTCGACATCGGTGACGGTCGGCGATTCCGACACATTGATCGATCCTTATCGCGCCGGCTCCGTGAATCAGATTGGCTCGGGTACGATTCAGAATCGACCGGCCTCGCTGCCCGGCCGGTCTTTGCAGGATTTGGTCAACTCGCAACCCGGCTGGCTCTACGAAGGCAATGCGGTTCTCCACCCGCGCGGATCGGAATATCAGACGCAATTTGTTGTCGACGGGATTCCGCTCACTGACAACCGTTCGCCGGGGTTCGGGCTGGAAATCGAAGCCGACGACATCGATTCCCTGAAGATTTATACTGCCGGCATTCCCGCGGAATTTGGCAGGAAGATGGGCGGCGTCATCGAGGTCAACACCCTCCGAGCCGCACAGCCGGGGTTTCACGGACAGCTAGCACTCTCCGGCGGCAGCTTTGACACGGCCGGGAGCTACGGCCAGGCTCAATATTCATGGCAGAAGAATACGCTTGGCGTGAGCGCCGCCGGGAACATGACGAGCCACTATCTCAACCCGGTGGTTCCTCAGAATTACACCAATAATGGCACGACCGGAAGTTTTTCGCTGAACTACGAGCGCGAACTCACGCCCAAAGACCGCTTGAGCCTGATTGTCCGCCATGCTCTCGCGCGCTATGAAATCCCCAACGAACTGGTGCAACAGGCCGCGGGTCAGCGCCAGAATGGCGACGGCTTTGAAACCATGGGGATCATCTCCTACCAGCACATTTTTTCATCCAATGCCATAGGCTTGCTGCGGGGAATGGTCCGCGATAACTCCAATGATTTGTTTTCCAATTCGTTCTCGACGCCCGTAATGGCCTTCCAGCACAATGACTTCAAGGAGGGATACTTCAACGGAAGCGTTTCCATTCATCATGGCAGGCACGAATGGAAAGCAGGCGTCGAGTCGGACGTCCTGTTCTTGCACGAGAACTTCAGTGATGTGATTACCGATCCCTCGCGCTTCGATGCTGGCACGCCCGCCACTTTTGCCTTTGCCGGCAGCCGTCCGAATCTCGAGCAATCGGCTTTTGTCCAGGATGCCGTCCGGCTCGGCAAGTGGACTGTCAACGCGGGCCTCCGCTGGGACCACTACCAGTTGCTGGTGAACCAGAATGCCGTAAGTCCACGCCTTTCGATCGCGCGCTATTTTCCCTCCCTCGGTCTCATTGTTCACGCCTCCTATGATCGAGTCTTCCAAACGCCGTCGTTCGAGAACATTCTTCTATCGAGTTCTCCCGCCGTGCAGTCTCTGAACCCCAGTGTTCTGCGGCTGCCGGTCGAGCCTTCTCACGGCAATTACTATGAGGTGGGATTGACGAAAGGGTTCTTCGGGAAACTCCGGCTCGACGCGAACTATTTCCGCCGGAGCGTGAACAACTACGCCGACGACGATCAGATTCTGAACACGGCGGTCAGCTTTCCCATTGCGTTTGCCAAAGCCATTATCTACGGGGCGGAAGCAAAGATCGAGGTTCCTCACTGGGGGCGGTTTTCGGGCTTTGCCAGTTACTCCTATACCGTCGGGAATGCGTGGTTCCCCGTAACCGGCGGTCTCCTTCTGGGCGACGATGCCGTCAGCGCGACCACCCAGCTAACCGGACATTTTCCCGATTCGCAGGACCAGCGAAACACTTTCCGCACCCGCGTCCGCTATCAACTCATCTCGCGGTTCTGGGTAGCGGGAGGAACCGAGTACGGCAGCGGCTTGCCGTTTGCGTTTGCGGGTACCTATCAAGATGCCCTTGCACAATACGGTCAACAGGTTGTGAATCGCATCAATTTTGATCGCGGGCGCATCAAGCCTCTTCTTTCGATCAATGCTTCCGTGGGCGCCGACGTCTACAAGAGAGAAAGCCTTACGGTGCGGTTGCAGGCCGACGGGCAGAACTTAAACAACCGGCTCAACCTGATTGACTTCGGAGGTCTGTTTTCCGGCAACGCAATAGCTCCTCCACGAAGCTATTTCCTTCGCCTTGTAACGAATTTTTAAACCAGTTTCACGAAAGGTGTACCCCCTCAAGCAGCCGGGCACACAAGCTCCTTGGCAAACGCATTGGCGTTTGCTGGAGTGACAAGTCAGCCCGGCGTCGATAGCTTCGGGGTACACCTAATCTGAAATCGCTCTAAAACGCATACAGCTTGGCCGGGTTGGTGACCAGGATAAGTTTGCGCGTGGCCGCACTGGTTGCCACCGTAGCGAGCAAGTCCAGCAGCAGTGCATCGTCAGGCTTTTCGTTGTCCTTCTGCAGGGGATGGCACCAGTCGCTGCCCCATACCAGACGTTCTGGCGCTTCCTTCACATACCCGCTGGCCACGGCTACACTGTCGGCATAGGTAGGCGGACCGACTTTGGTTTCGTAGTAGTAGCCAGAAAGCTTCACCCATCCCTTACCTTTGTGCAGCATCTCGGAAATCATGCCAAATACCGGGGACTTGACGCCGTCGGGTTCTGGTACGTGACCAAGATGGTCGAAGACGACCTGGCAGGGGACGCGGTTCAGTATTTCTTTATGGGCAAGGATCTCAAGGCCGTCAGCTTGAATCTGAATGTGCCATCCCATCGGCATGATGCGCTTCACCAGCGGATCAATCATCTCCCATGTTGTGCCGCCTCCCTGCGCCAGATTGAAGCGGATGCCGCGGACTCCGGCTGCGTTCAATTCCTTCAGCTCCGCGTCGGTTACGCTGGTGTTTACCACTGCGACGCCTCGTGCCGATTTGCCGAACTGCTTGAGCGAATCGACCAGGCAGCGATTGTCCACGGCGTAAGTCGACGGCTGCACGATGACATTGCGCGTCGTGCCGAGGCGCTTCTGAAGCATCCGGTAATCGGCTACGGTGGCAGCACCCGGTTTCAGCATCGCCTTCGGATCGTACGGGAAACGCGCGGGGTCATAGATATGATGATGGCAGTCGGTTGCATTCACTGGTACTTTCAGGTGCGGCAATTCCGTGCCCGACGACCATTTCACCGCCACTCCCTGCCCACTGGCTTTGGTCTCGCCATGAGCTAATGCAGCCATGCCTGCGACCATACCAGGGATTGATACCAGAAACTCCCGACGGCTCCAGTCATTGTTTTGCATTACATTCCTCCCACTGAGTTTTCAAGAACAGCTCGTTTGCGTCATGCGGCCCTATTCTCACACAACCATCGTTGGCCGGTGGGCCTGATCGTACGGCGTTTTCTCTTAGGTGCGCAAGCAGAATACGATGCCCTCTGTTTGAATCTCCGCCCGCCTGCCCCTGCTGTAATCTCACAGTTACCGTCTATGCCGGGTTTGCTGTGAGAGGAGAGTACAACAACTCGCAGTCTGCCTCTCAGATGGCACATTCCGCCAACCCCCTGCTTCTCCGCCCTGAACACGTGTAACTCCGCCAAATCGTGCGGCATACGTCGTTTTGTACTCACCCTGAAACTGCGTCGGGCAACTCCGCCGCAATTGCAGCACTCTGAACCGCAGCAAGTCACTCCTCAGTAACGGAGGCCCGATGGCGAAGTTCCGCACCAGGTACAACGTGATCAGAAGGCTTATGAGCCTGTGTCTGCTGGCCGCACTTATATCGTGTCTTTACATGTGTGGATCCGGAGGATCTCCTGGAGGGGCAAGTTCTAGTTCTACTCAGGCAGGTGACCCTGGGAATTCGGGTACTCAGACTGGCAGCACTGGAGGCAGCGCCAGTTCCACTCCTGTTCCTGATGGACCATCCGGAAGCTCTGCTGGTGGTTCAAACGGTGGAACCTCAACCACTACACCGGCTGGCTTTCCCAGCTCAGACCACGTCTTCGTCATCATGCTGGAGAATCAGGGTTTCTCCCAGGTATTTCCCTCGGGAGGCGCGACCAACTGCTCCTCCTCCGGCATGCCTTATCTCTGTAGCCTGGCTGCGGTGAACGGGGTGGCCTTGCATTTTTATGCCAACGCCCACGGCTCACTGCTGGACTATTTGTTCGCCACCTCTGGCGCCGATTGGAAAGGGAAACCGTACGACTGCAGCGGCAGCGCATGCTCCTCCGCGGGCGTGATTAAGGGAGATAACATTGTCCGCGCCCTGAATAAGGCGAGCAAAACCTGGCGCGGCTATTTTGAGGGCATGCCACAGTGTGGCTATACGGGAGGAAGTGCGGGTAACTATACCCAGCACCACAACCCGTTCAAATGGTACTCCGATGTCGCGGGCTCATTGAACCAGCAGGACAACATGTGTCCCTTCACCCAGCTTGCGGTGGATTTGAACACCAATACGCTGCCGAACTTTGGCTACATCGTTCCCAATCTCCGCGATGATGCCGAAGGAACGGGATCGCAGAGCGCCAGCGCGTTGTTGTCCGCGGCCGACAACTGGATCAAGACGAATATCAAGCCTCTACTCTCCTCGGGTCCCTTTCAGGCCGGCGGAGATGGAATCCTGATCGTCACCTTCGATGAAGCCAGGGTAAAAGGAAAATCGGGCGATAAATCCAGCGACAATTCCTGTTCTCCGTCTCAATCTTCGGGCTGTGGCGGACATGTCGCGTTCGTAATGATTGGCCCCAACGTAGTCGCAGGCTCGACTACGAACAACACCTACCATTTCCAGGATATGCTCCACACCATGCTTCACCTTTTAGGAATCACGGACTATATGAACGGGGCTAATGGAGCGGCGGATATCGCACTATTCGGTGAGTGAGAACTCCTGCAAGTCTCTTAGAGCGATGTTAGGGTTGGTGCATCCCAAGAACGATTATTCCAGCGTGTCACCCTGAGGTTGAGCCGTTTTGCGGGCGTCTGCGGGGTCCCCGGAAAGCCAGATTTCAGGCTTTCTGGGGTGCTCTGAGCCCGCAGGCGAAATCCTGAGCGTAGCGAAGGAACTCGGCGGCGCGACGTAAGGGTCCATGTATTTGCTTTTTCCGGCTCCGAGTCACGCTCGCTGAAATGCATAGATCGTCACGTCGGTTCGCAAAAAGCGGCGAACCTCCTCACGATGACACCCGCAGCGCAGGATACCGTATCTCTGGTACTGCTCTTAGACGGTTTGCCCGGCAGGGCTGAACGCAGCGGCGTGAGCTGGCTCGTAGCCTGCCGCTGGCAGCGTGGCGAACTCCCACAAAGAATGGTCGCGCAGCAGCCGTGAAACCAGCGCGGCATGCATGGCGTGTCCGGCACGATCGGCTTCGATGCGTCCCAACAGAGGATGCCCCAGCAACGCGAGGTCGCCGATCAGGTCCAGGACCTTGTGCCGCACGAACTCGTCGGCAAAACGGAGTGGAGGATTCTTAATGCCGTCGTTGGTAAGCACGATGGCGTTTTCTTCCGCAGCGCCGCGGATCAGACCCATGTTGCGCAGCGCAGCTTCGTCGCGAAGGAACCCGAAGGTCCTGGCAGGCGCTATCTGCCGGAGGTAGCTTCCGTTGGTGAGCTCGACGGTAAACTCCTGGTTGCCGATCAGCGGATGCGGGAAGTCGATGCGGTAGTGAATTCGATAGCTATCGGCGGGATAAACGGCAATGGATTTGCCGCCGTCGCGCACCTCAACCTCGCGCCGGATGCACATGTAAACGCGTTTGCGACGCTGTCTGCGCAGGCCGGCGCTTAGAACCGCTTGCACCATCGGCAGAGCGCTGCCATCCAGGATCGGCAACTCCAGGCTATCAAGATCGACGATGGCATTGTCCAGGCCCAGTCCCAGGAAGGCCGAAAGCAGATGCTCGGTGGTCGAAATCAGCACGCCCTTTTTCATCAGGCTGGTGGCGTAGCTGACCTTGGCGACGTTTCTCCCAACGGCCTCCACGATAAAGCCATCCAGATCGACCCGCCGAAAAACAATCCCAGAACCGGCGGGGGCCGGCAGAATTCGCATTTGCACCGGCGCACCGCTGTGCAGGCCGACACCACTGAATTCAATCGCCGAACGAATTGTGTGTTCGAAGCTCACTTCTCAGGCGTAAGCAATTTGCTACGAATAGATTACAAGGAAACCAGGAATCTCGGATGTGGTAAGTTTGCAACACCCGTGGAACGGAAGACACGTAAGTGCCACTCGGCCGCTGGGCGGGGAATGCCTTTCGCGAAACCGCTCTAGCGTTTTCTCTTCTGAGTTGCCGGATCGTAGGTCACGGTTGCGTCAAACAGCGAGGCCTTCAACTGCGGATTGTATTCGACCCTGGTCAGGAAGCGCTGCGAAGCCATGTCGCCGTTCTTGCCGCGCACAATGCTGTGGGCGGTCATTATTCCCTGCTCCAAGCGATAGTTCCCGTAGGTTTCGGTTTCCTCGCTCTTCAGGTTATCGACGGGGTCGCGATAAGTGAACGACTTCTGGATGGGCAGGTAACTTGTCGGGTCCACGGCAATCGTCACCGACTCATCTTTCGCATTGACCACCGTTATCTGCTCGGTCATGCGGTTGTCGGCAATGCCGGGACCGGCGTAAAGCAGCAGGGTGTTCGGGTCCTTCAGCCATTGCCGCAATACTGTGTTCATCGAGCGGTCGCGGCTGCGCAGGTAATCCTGCATCTCTTTTTCGCCAAGCGCCGCCGTTCCTTTGTAGGTTATCTCGTATCCCTGGTCGCCGCTATGAACGCGGATAATATCGCGCTTCTTACCTATCTCCGTCCGGTCTTTGTCGGGATCCTGCCAGAAGTACCAGAACTCGACTCCAACGCCATTCGGACGGCCCTGGTAGAAGCCGTAAGCGCGCCCCTGCTCGGTGCGGCTGGTGTAATTGAGAAACGCCTGACCGCCCAGAGCGGCAATCATCTTGTCCAGCAGCGCACGCGCCTTTTGCGTGCCTGTGTCCGGCGCCGCCGCTGCGCCGGGCACCGTCTGCGCCATTGCCGGCAAACTCGCCACCCAGCCTGCGACGACCAGGACCCAGAGACTCAGGATCAGCGAAACCGGGACACGCTTCTTCAAACTGCCTCCTTGGGCCGGACACCCAGCCCCTGTCGCGCGCAGGGCCGGCGAGCACGCGGGGTAATCACGTTCAGTAGATTACTCCATAAGCTTCAGCCGGCGCACCCTACCCGACCAGCACCGCGCCACCGTTCACGTTGAAGATTTCCCCGGTGATGAAACCTGCATGCGCCGAACACAGGAAAAGTATGGGAGCGGCAATCTCCTCGGGCGAGGCAACGCGTCCGAGCGGAATTGCCCCAAACACGCGGTCGCGCATCGCCGGATCGTTCAAGGCCGGGGCGGCCATATCGGTGTTAACCCACCCGGGAGCGACGCAGTTAATGCGGATGCCATGGCTGGCCAATTCGGTCGAGAGGCCTTTCACCATGCTGATGAGAGCGCCCTTGCTGGCCGCGTAATCGCAATGGAAGGCCTCGCCGCGCTGCCCCGCCGTTGAACTCACCAGCACGATCTGTCCGTCCTGCCGGTTCGTCTTCATGGCGGCGACCGAGTGTTTGACCAGTTCGAAAACACTGTCCAGGTTGCAGGCGATGGTCGAGCGCCATTGCTCGCGGCTCATTTCGTCAACCGGGACCTCCCGCGGCGGCCAAACGCCGTGATTCACCACCAGAACATCGAGCCGGCCAAAGCGTTCTACCGCCGAGCGCACCAACTGCGCTTCGCTCTGCGCAGCGGCGTCGAGATCGGCCTGAAACGCGGCGCAACCCTCGCCGCCGCATTCGCGGACCAGTTCTTCGGCCAGCGCACGCGACCGCTGGTAGCTGAAGGCAACTTTCGCTCCGGCCTGCCTGAACAGACGGACACAGGCTGCACCGATACCGCGCGACCCGCCGGTAATCAGCGCCACTTTTCCTTGCAGATCAAGCGTGACGGACATAATGGTTGCGAATTATAAACCCGGAGCAGCCGTCTCGAAGTCGTGGTTGCCCCGTGCCATGCGCTCGTGCCATTGGCGCGCAGCCTCCACCAGAGCGGCGAAAATCGCCCGCGAGCAGGCGTCCTGATGGTAGCTGCGCTCGGGGTGCCACTGTACGCCGAGGACGAAGTGCTCGGCGGAGGCGTTCTCGACGGCCTCGATGATGCCATCCCGCGGCGAACGCGCGACGATGCGTAAGCCGTCACCCAGGCGCTCCACCGCTTGATGGTGCGATGAGTTGACCGTGAGCTTGAGTTCGGGGTCCCCGGCAAGTCTGCCTTTGACTTGCTGGGGTGACAGTTCGCCAGACGCTTCCGCAACATGGCCGGCGAGGATTTCGCCAAGCAGCGACTTCCGCTGGACAACGGCATCGTGGCTGATGACGGTTCCCGCCGGTGCGCCTTCGGGCCGCTGGTGGAGCACCGCCGACTCGATGTGCTGAACCAGCGTTCCGCTACGCCAGACGTTCAACGACTGCACGCCATAACAGACACCGAGAATCGGCTTGCGCATCGCGTGCGCGTCCTGCAACAGCAGCTCATCGAGCATGTCCCGGGCAGGATCGGACTGCGCCGTGCGCGGATCTCGCGCTTCGCCGTACTTCTCGGGGTCGATGTCGGCCGGACTGCCCGGCAACACGATGGCGGCGCACGTTTTTACCATGTGCGCGGCCCGTGCCGGCGTGGCCGAATGGGCTATGAGAAGAGGTTCCCCGCCAGCCAGGCTGATGGCATTCATATACTCCGGCAACGTGCGCGAAGACCAGGCTTGGTCGAAATAAGGAAACGGAATGGCGATGCGTGGTTGCATTGGATCGTTAACCCATGGTGCGTCTCCGCCGCGGCGGGCGGATTGGAAAATCTCAACCCTTTAGCTTCGCGCCGGAGTTGTCGTTACCGGCAGCGTCCCCGGCGGCCTCGGATCGCTGACTTCGGAGCGAGAGTAGTAAAGGTCCTCGATCGCCTTCTGCGTGATCGCCGCGAGCTGATCCATGGCGCGCGGCGAGAATTCCTTGGTGGAAATCGGCTCGCCTACCACCAGCGCCAGCGGGCGCGGCTTGATTACATAGCTGTTCATCGGCGCGGCCTCGAAGCTGCCCACAATCGCCATCGGCACAACTGGCACCCCGGCTTTGATGGCCACATAAAAGGCTCCGCCGAGAAACGGTTTTACCTTCCCATCCGCTGAGCGGCCGCCCTCGGGAAACACCAGCAGAGGCATGCCCGACTGCACGGTCCTGCTGGCGTGCATAAGGCTGCGCAACGACGAACGAGCGTTCTCGCGCTCAATTGGAATCTGTCCCGAGCGCCGTAGATGCCACCCCAAAAACGGGTACCGGAACAGCTCCTTCTTGGCCATGATGCGGAATTGAAACGGCAGCGCGTGGTACAGCACGGGGATGTCCAAGGCCGAAATGTGGTTTGCGGCGTAGACACAAGACCGCGAACCATCCAGATGCTCTGCCCCGACAATTGTCACCGGGCAACTCGCCGTCTTCAGGATCAGCCACGACCAGGCCCGCGCCAGCCCGTGCTGCCCGCGTCCACGGCCATCGAAGAGCGAACACAGCAGTGAAGCCGTGCCCAACACGATCGTGTACAGATAAATCAGCGGATCGCGAAAAAGATAGGAGCAAATTCGATCCCAGGTGCTCGGTTTGTGAATGTCTACCACGGTGTTTGGGCCGCCTTCCTACTAGAGCTTATTTCATAAATAGCTCGTTGAAGGGGCGCGGCTTTAGCGCCGTCCAGAGCCAACATGAATGCGGGCTTTAGCCCCTGAGGGGATTCGCTGTTCCCTCTAACATCGGTTAAGAAACAAGCCCTACACAAGAATAAACGATGGTGGAATTCCGCGGCCTATCAGGGCCGGACTCCCAGCGCCTGCATGGCCTCGCCCACGATATAAATCGAGCCGGTGATGACCAGCAAGGCGCGTGGGCCAAACGGCTGCGCCTCCGCCAATGCCTGCCGCACGGCCTCGGCCACGTTCGGGGCTTGCAGCAGCGGCGTGCCGCAGTCGCCGACCGCCTCTACCAGCTCCGTGGTGGTGGCCGCGCGTGGATTGCCGCCCGCCCTGGTCAGCACCACTTTTTCCGCCAGCGGAAACAGGATGCGCCCGACCTCGCGGATCGCTTTATCCCGCATGGCGCCGTAAATCATAATCAGCTTGCGTTCAACCGGACTCTCGCCGGCGGCTTCCACCCCACTACGCGCAAAAGCGGCGCATAGCGGGGACCCCGGGGCGAAGTGCTCCGACAGTCCCGCCCTCAGCGCCCACGCCCCGGCTGGATTATGCGCCACATCGATCACCATTTCCGGCCGTGAACCATCGGCTTCCGGGGGCACAATCTGGAACCGTCCGGGCCAGCGCGTAAGGCGAATGCCCTCCGCAACCTGCCGCGGAGAAATCGCCCAACCCTGCTTAACCAGTTCCTCGGCGGCGGAAATTGCCAGCGCCAGATTACGCAACTGGTGTCGCCCCATCAAGGGCGTTTCAATCTCCACTTCTTTGCCCATGATGTCCATGGCAAAGCCCGTGTGGGTCGTCTGCTGGGCGGCCACGTAGCGAGCCGCGTTCACTGCAACCGCGCCGGTTTCTTCCATCGCCCTGCCGAGTACTCCGTTGGCCTCGGGATGCTGTGGCAGCGTCACCAGCGGACGGCCCCGGCGCATGATTCCGGCTTTTTCGCCGGCGATTTCGCGAATGGTGCTGCCGAGGAACTTCTCGTGATCGAGATCGATATCGGTGATGATGCACACCAGCGGCTCCAGGATATTGGTGGCATCGAGTCTGCCGCCCATGCCGACCTCCGCCACCACGATATTTACGCGCTGCTGCGCGAAGTGCCTGAAGGCTAGCGCCGTCATCGTCTCAAAAAAGCTGGGATGCCAGGGCAGACGCCCGTTTGCGACCAGCTCTGCCGCCACCGCGTGTACGCATTCGTAGCCGGCGGCGAAGTCGGCGTCGCTGATGGCGTCGCCGTCAATACGAATTCGCTCGTTGATGCGCACCAGGTGCGGAGAGGTGTAAAGCCCCGTCCGGTATCCCGCGGTGCGCACGATGGAGGCCAGCGTAGCGGCCGTCGATCCCTTGCCGTTGGTGCCCGCGATCAGCACCGATGGAAACTTCGTGTGCGGCGAATCCAAGGCCTCGCACAGCACCCGCATGTGCTTCAGGTCGAACTTGTACGAAGCGGTTTTGTGCAGCTCGTGGCCGAGATGGTAGAGCTCTGCGACGGCGGTCTGATAGGCAAGCATTCCTCTTTTCAGTATAGACACTTGAAATTCGGAATTCACCCTCGGCGACCGCACGCCGGCTCGGTCCAGCTTACCAGCCCGTTATTACTTTTGAACCAAAGGTTTTCCGAGTTGAATAAGCTTGAAGTGCATTTTAGGCAAGCCATCTCGATAGTTATATTGCCAAATGTCGCCGGTACGAGTATCGAAAAACATGTCACCGCCACCAGACATTTGCACGCCGCTGAAGCTTCCCTGTGCCATGGCGGGTTGGGGCTGAACAAGTGGCGTGAGTGCGATCACCGCAAGGAGTAGGGCGATGATGGTGAGGATTACCTTTGTATATATGTCGATGCGCATGTGAGTGCCCCCAATCGACCGGAAGCATAACACGCAGCAAGGATTAGAGCAGCTCTCTTATTGGTGTATCCCAAAATCTCCAAGGAGATGTCATGGCGACCGGAGCGAAGCGGAGTGGAGCCACCTTTTGTTTTCGGGCAGCAGAAACATAAGGTGGCTCGACTTCGCTCGCCATGACAGCCATGACAGTCTGATATATCGGGATAAATCTATTGGTTCTGCACTCTAGGCGGTCTTGATCGGCGCCATCCAATCGAGTGCGCGAGCGATGTAGTCCTTCATCTCGCGCCGATGCACCACGGCGTCGACCATTCCATGTTCCAGCAGGAACTCGGCCCGCTGAAATCCCTCGGGCAGCTTCTGGCGGATGGTCTGCTCGATCACGCGCGGGCCGGCGAAACCGATCAGCGCGCCCGGCTCCGCGATGTTCAGGTCGCCGAGCATGGCGAACGAGGCGGTCGTTCCGCCCGTCGTTGGGTCGGTCAGCACCGAAATATAAGGAATCTTGGCGTCGTCGAGCTTGGCCAGGGCCGATGAAATCTTGGCCAGCGTCATCAGGCTCACTACGCCCTCCATCATGCGCGCGCCGCCGGAAGCGGAGACGATAATGACGGGCTTGCGCTCGTCGAGTCCGGCTTCGATGGCACGCGTGATCGCCTCGCCCACGACCGCGCCCATGCTGCCGCCGATAAACGTGTACGCCATGGCGCTAACGACCACCGGCCGACCCTTGAGTAGCCCGCGCGCGTTGATGACCGCATCGTTCAGCCCGGTATCTTTCTGCGCCTGCTTCAGGCGCGCGGCGTAGGGCTTCAGGTCGGTGAACTTCAGCGGGTCGGTCGAGACCAGGTTAGTGCTGAACTCCTCATACTTGCCGTCATCGAACAACTGTGCCAGACGCGCCTTGGCGTCGATGCGGAAATGTTTGTTGCACTTCGGGCAGACGTTGAAATTCTCCTCCAGATCCTTTTTCCAGATGATCTGGCGGCACCCCTCGCACTTCACCCACAGCCCTTCGGTCTTGACTTTCTTTTCGCCCGATGTCTCCAACGGTTGCGTAGACTGCCGCCTAAACCAGCTCATAAAGGAAAGTTCCCGGTTCTTCGTTATTCGTTGAAACCGCTCTAATACTCAATTCCCCGCTGCGCCATAATGCCCTTTTGGTAGGCGTGCTTCAGCTCGCGCATCTCGGTCACCGTATCCGCCAAATCAATAATTGTCGGATGTGCGTTGCGGCCCGTCAAGATGACATGCACCATCTCCGGTTTGCGCTTCAGCCCTTCCACCACTTTTGCGGGATCGAGCATCTTGTAGCTGATGGCGTAATTAATCTCGTCGAGGATTACAAGATCCCACTCGCCCGAAAAAATCGCCTTCTCGGCTTCCTGCCAGGCCTCCTCGACCAGGCGAATGTCTTCCGGATCAGTCTCCGCGCCGCCCACCTTCACGAAGCCGCGGCCCATTTGTTTCATCACGAAGCGATCACCAAAGGATTCGACGGCATCCAGTTCGCCGTAGTGCCACGACCCTTTGAGGAACTGAAGCATGAGCACGCGCATGCCGTTGCCGACGGCGCGCAACGCCGTGCCCATGGCCGCCGTGGTCTTGCCCTTGCCCGGGCCGGTGTTAACGATGATCAATCCGCGTCGAACGTCGCTCATTCGATTCCCATAGCACGGCGAGCGCTATTCAGGATTGTAGACCAGATTCGCGGAAGGCATATCGCGGGACCTGGACACGCCGCGGGCGAACCGGATTTCAGTGCCCGCTGTGATACGGATGCCGGTTCAGAATCGTGAATGCCCGATACAACTGTTCCGCCAGAACCAGGCGCGCCAGCTCATGCGGCAAAGTGATGGGGCCAAAGGAAAGTTTGAAGTCAGCGGCTGTCAGTGCGGTGTGGCTCCAGCCGTCGGCCGGACCAATGGCGAAGACCAGTTCCTGCGTGCCGCCGTCCTGGTAGTCGCCGATCAGTTCGGCGATCTGCCCGCTGCGGAGCTGCTTGCCCTGCCTGTCCAGCAGCACCAGCACGGGCGGTACCCGCGAGCTTTTGCCCAGGGTTTTCAGCAGCGCTTCTTCGGAGGCGAACTCGCTGGTTTCGGCCACAATGTAGCCGCGCAGGCGCCGCACATACTCATTCGTCAGCGCCTCAATGGGTGACTCTTTCGTCCTGCCAATCCAGCCAATTCGCAGTTTCACCCGTCAGCGCCCCGGTTAATGTGCGACCGCCTCCACCTGGAGTAGTTTCCTCGCTGGTGTATCCGCAGCTATCACCCGCTTTTCGGGATACACCTTCCGCGAAATCGGTCTATCGCGCCCGGCGCCGCGGCGCCGCTTTCTTGGCAGCCGACTTGGTGCCGGTGCGCTTGCCCGCCGCCGGTTTCGCGGTACGCTTGGCAGCCGTCTTTTTTGCCGCGATCTTCTTCGCCGCCTTCTTCGCGGGTGCTTTGGCCGGTACGGGGGTTTTCAACTGGCTTTCGTCAACCTGCTTAGCCGATTTCCACAGCCGCTCCAAATCGTAAAAGCCGCGCGACTTTATCGAGAAGATGTGGACCACGAAGTCCACATAGTCGAGCAGGACCCACTCCGCCTGGTCGAATCCCTCGCGATGATTCGGCTCGAGCCCTTCCCGGGAAAGACTCTCGTCCACTTCCTCGGCAATTGCCTGCACCTGCCGCGGATTGCTGCCGCTGCAGATCAGAAAATAGTCGGTGAATGCGCTGGATTCCTTGCCCAGTTGGAGTACGGTGATGTCTTCGGCCTTTTTGCTTTTGGCGGCCAGGAGGGCGATCAAAACCTGTTGCTTGATGTCGTGTTTGTTCATTAGTTTCGGTTCTGGTATCTCTACAACGCCCGTGCTCTGGCGTCAATCTCAATCGTCACGGTCAATCTCACTCCCCGGTTACCGCCGGGTTTTCGTCGTCGCCAGCTCCGGAACTTTGGCCCGGCTGCGCGGCGAATGCGGGCTCCCGGCCAGTGCAGTCTCCGGCGCATGGTGCGCGTGAGGCGAGTGTTGGGGCGTAGGTAACTGCGGATTGCCAAGCTCGCTTCGTTGCCCACTGTATAAATGCATCTTGCGAATGTAATCGGCAACCGGGTCGCAGACCAGGCGAGCCAGACTGCGGCCTCCCCGCACGGCATTGCGCACCTGCGTCGACGACTCAGGCTTATAGATTCCCCCCAGGAAGTGGATGACCGCGCCGGAAAGCACGAGCGGGCCCGAAACCTCGCGCTGCTGGAAAAGCTTGGTGATATCTTCCTTCGGCCTGATCTCCTCCGGCAGTGCCATCGCCGCCTGGGCAAGCGAGAAGCCGGGCCGGCTGGCGACAACGAACTCGCACTCGCGCAGCAAAGCCACCGGATCGTGCCACTTGGCGATGTCGTGAAAGGCATCGATGCCGATCAGAAAGTAAAGCTTGTCTCGTTTGCCCAGTCGTTGGCGGAAGCGGCGCACCGTATCGACCGAGTAGCTGGCGAGTTTGCCCTCGGCCTGCACGATCTCCGGCGCTTCCAGCAGCGAAGGCAGCAAGGTTTTCTCCCCGGCAAGGGCCAAGGCCAGCATGGCATAGCGATGATAGTAGGCGGTCAGTGGCTGCTTCTGCTTGTGGGGAGGAATATCGGCGGGCACAAAGTAGACCCGGCCGAAATCGAAGCGCTCCGCCGCGGCTCGCGCTACGGCGACGTGTCCCAGATGCACCGGATCGAAGGTACCGCCGTAGAGTGCGATGTTCATGAGTGTTCGGGCAAATACCTCGTCAAGTCTCGGCCTACAGCATACTTCATCGGTCTAACAGGCTGCGGAAAAACGCGCCGAAGCCGGGGTCCCCGACAAGCCCGCTTGTGGCTTGTTGGGGTGGGAAGCCGGGGTCCCCGACAAGCCCGCTTGTGGCTTGTTGGGGTGGGAAGCCGGGGTCCCCGACAAGCCCGCTTGTGGCTTGTTGGGGTGAGAAGCCGGGGTCCCCGGCACGCGCCGTTGTTGCGCGTGGTGGGGCAGATCAAGCGAGGCGCTACAGCAGGTATGAGCAACATGTGCAGACTGCAAGGAGTCGCGGCGTCATCGGCATGAAACCTGTTTTTCAGCAGCCTGCTATGTGAGATCATGACCGCTTTTGCCGCTTTGGAGCCGGGCTCTTCGCCGTACTCCGTCGCGACGCAGTTCCGCTTTTCGACCGGGGTGCGGCTGTCGCCGCGCTTTTTTCCTGACGCGATACATCTCTCGATCGACTCCGTGCCCGCCGCGAGGCTTTCGCCCGTGTCCGGACAGGCTCCACCTGCTGGGGTGGCACCGCGTACCCGCCAATCTCCGCCTGTCGTTTCCCGCGAGGCAGGGTGTGAGAGACGGCCTCCGAACCTTCCGCCGCGTACCCGGCGGTTTCCGGCGCGGAGCTTGCACGGCGAATCGCCTCCACACGGTTGGCCATTGCCCATTCCAGCGCATCGATGCCGCTGCCGGTTACGGCGGAGACCTCATGGAAGGACAGTTTTTTGCGTTTTGCAAAGCGCTTCAGCTTGGCGAGTTTCTCGGAGTTGGCGGCGTCGACCTTGGACGCCACAACGATCATCGGCTTCCGCTCCAGGCCCGCGCCAAAGTTCTTCAGCTCGCCCATGATGACTTCGTAGTCTTTCACCGGGTCGGGCCGTCCGCTGGCGTCGGAAACATCGATCAGATGTACCAGCAGGCGCGTGCGCTCCACATGCCTCAGGAATTGCATTCCCAGACCCGCGCCGTGGCTGGCGCCTTCAATAAGGCCGGGAATATCGGCCACCACGAAGCTGACCAGATCCGGTTCCTCGCCCAACGCCACAACCCCGAGATTCGGCTGGAGCGTGGTGAACGGATAGTCGGCGATCTTGGGCCGCGCCGCGGAGATCCGCGAAATCAAGGTGGATTTGCCGACGTTGGGATACCCCACCAAGCCTACATCGGCGAGCAGCTTCAGCTCCAGTCGCAGCACCCGCTCTTCACCCGGACGGCCGGGTTCGCACTCACGTGGGGCCTGGTGCGTCGAGGTGGCGAAACGCGCATTGCCGCGGCCTCCACGGCCGCCGCGGGCGATCACGATGCTTTCTCCCGCCACGGAAAAATCGTGCACCAGCGCGCCCGTTTCGTCGTCGTAAACGATGGTGCCGACCGGAACCTTCAGCACGATGCCTTTGCCTTCAGCTCCGGTTCTGTCCGAGCCCTCGCCATGCCGCCCGCGCTGCGCCTTGTACTCCGGATTGAAGCGGAAATGCACCAGCGTATTGTGCTTCTCGCTCGCTTCCATCAGGACATCGCCGCCGCGCCCGCCATCACCGCCCGAAGGTCCGCCGCGCGGCACAAACTTCTCGCGGCGAAAGGCCATGCAACCGTTGCCCCCTCCGCCGGAGGCCACTCGTATTTGGGCTTCGTCTACGAACATTACGACCTGTTTCCCTCTGCCTTTGCCCACCCACTCCGACCCCGGCAATCTGCCGAGGAAAGAAAAAAGCCTCGAATGACGAGGCTCCAGTGTACCGATAAGCCGAACTCGTATGCTAGACCAGATTCGTGAAAGGTGTATCCCGCGAAGCTGAAACCGCTCGAATGAGCGACGTCGCCCAGCGAGCGCCGAGACCAGAAAATCCGTGATCCACCACGACGGGGACGTGGACACCGACGCCCAGCGAGCGCCTTACGCCTTCTCTGCCGCGACCGGTTCCACGGCCACGAACTTGCCGAGGCGGCCGCGATCGGCGAACTTCACCCGCCCGTCCATCTTGGCAAACAGCGTATCGTCTTTACCGCGGCCGACGTTGAGCCCCGGTTTGATGCGCGTGCCGCGCTGCCGAACAATGATGGTGCCGCCGCTAACGACCTGCCCGCCGAAGGCTTTCACTCCAAGCCGTTGCGCGTTGGAGTCGCGTCCATTCCTTGAGCTTCCTAAACCCTTTTTATGTGCCATAACTCAACTCTCGTATGCGCGTGTGCGCGCCCGCGCGACACCGCCGAGCACTTCGGCGAGGCCGGACGGCGGGTGCGTTATTCGCTAGTTTTTTTTGCCGCCTTCTTGCGCCCGCTCTTTTTGGGAGCGGCCTTGGCCTTCGCCTTTTTCTCCGCTTTGGCCGGCAGCTCCGGAGCAGAGAACTTCTGCCCGTCGAAGCTGATTTCGGCAATGCGGACCTCTGTAAAGCCCTGCCGATGCCCGTTCAGCTTCTTGTACTGCTTCTTGCGTTTGAAGTGAAAGACCAGGATCTTGTCGGCGCGGCCCTCACCCAGCACCTCGCCGATAACCCGGGCATTTTCCGACTTCACGATCTTGCCTTCTTCGCCACTTACGGCCAGCACTTCGAAGTCGATGCCGTGCTCGCCGGCAACCGACTTCTCGATTTTCAAAACGTCTCCGGGCGAGACGCGATATTGTTTCCCCCCGGCGCGGATCACCGCGTACATAGCAATACCTCCAGTAATCTTCCGGCTCCGCGGCCAAAAGCAAGCCTGCGGAGACTCCTGAAATCCTCTATGCACTTGCACTTCCCGGAGAAGGGACCCACCTGCGGACTCCGCATGCATCCAGTCTCTTGCGGTTTCGCGAAAGGTATACCCCATGAAGCAGCCCGGACCGGGGTCCCCGGCAAACGCCGCCTTTAGCGTTTGTTAGGGTGACAATCAGCCCGGCGGTGATCGCTTCGGGATACGTCGATTCAAAAACCGCCCTTGAAGGGCCGAAACGGCCAGCTTCGGGTGCCCCAGACGGGGCTTGGCAGTACAGGCAAACCAAATAATTTTAGCCTGCCATGACGGGCAGCGTCAAACCAAAGCCGTCAGACCCGGTCGTTAGTCGCGCTTTAAACGGTATTTCGCGGGCTTAGACCCTCCCGCGTCTGCCGTAGCGCACCTTCATCAACAGCAGCGGAAGCTGAAGCACAAGCGTCAAGCCGTTGGCCAGGATCATCGGCCAGGAATGCAGGTAGACGCCATAAACAAACCACAACAACACGCCCACGCTGAAGGTGATCAACGTAGTGTAGGAAAGGCCGTCAACCGATTTCGAGCGATAGGTGTGCAACACCTGCGGCAGAAAAGCCAGCGTGGTCAGCGTGCCGGCGACGAAGCCTAAAAACGTGAACAACATCAAGATAGTTCCCAGTGTTGGTGATCGGACGTTTGGGCCAATGAACCTGATGGCCGCCCGCTAACTCAACCGGCATGCGCGCGCCTTTCAGAAGCCGTATTTTCCGAAAAAGTACAGCGTCAGGGCCCAGCCGGTGGCGATCACCGCGTAGCGCGTGTACTTGGGGTCCATCTTCAGCGCTAAGTATCCGCCCATGTATCCGCCCAGCATGGCGCCGACCAGCATGATGCCTGCCTGCGCCCAGTAGATCATTCCGGCGGCGACAAAAGCAACCATCGCAATGGTGTTGCCGATGCCCACCAGCAGCGCCTTGTAAGCGTTCATGGTATGGATGCTCTCGATGCCGATCAGCGCCAGCAGAGCCAGCGTCAGAATGCCGGCGCCGGCGCCGAAATAACCGATGTAAACCGCGATGCACATGGCCAGGCTGAGCGTCCAGATCCAGCCCCACAACGTACGCTTGCCGCCGTGGTGGCCCGTATGTCCCCGCACCCAGCGCGTAATGCGGACGCTGACCATAAACAGGATGGTCGCGCCGCCCAGCAGGTAGGGAATCAGCCGCAGAAACGTCTGTTGCGGAGTGTGCAGCAAAACCATGGCGCCCATCAGCGAGCCCACGACACCTGTGCCCACCAGCGGGACGATCGTCTGCCAGGGTTCCCTGGCGTATTCGCGGTGGTAGGCCGCGGCACTGGCGATCGCTCCCGGAATCAGCGCCAGCGTATTGGTGGCATTTGCCTGGATGGGCGGAACACCGGTTAACAGCAGGGTTGGAAAGGTGACGAAGCTGCCGCCTCCGGCGACGGAATTGATAATTCCCCCCACAATGGCGGCGGCAAACAGGATGAGAGCATTATGAAAATTCAGCAGGCCCATTTCAACGTTCAAGGAGGTATGTACTGGAACATACAGCACGAACCCGTGATAGGTCTATGCTACACGGATTTTCGGCGGGGAGGCAGTCGGGCTGAAGCTTCATTCCAGCAACAACGCCGGGAAGATGCGGCGGCTGCGAGCTTGCGGCGGTTCGCTACAGCAGCTCGGTGCCGTCATAGTCGAACTGAAAAAACCAGAAGGTTGCGAAGGGCTGATTCTCGTCCGGAGCGCCGGGATTGTAGGCGACCGGAACCAGCCACTTTGGCGGGGGCAGCCGTTTCCGCACTCCCCGTGAACGCCCGCGGTACTCTCGGCCATCGTGCGACGCGAAGCTGTACTCAATGCAGGAATCAAAACCCTCGGAGGGAGCAAAACGCCGCAGCGTATTCACCTCCGCCAGCGCTACCCTGAAGCCGCAAGCCAGCCGCTTCTCCTGGTGGAAGACGTAGAGCAGATAGATGGCAAACGTGCAGGCCAGCAGCACGGCGGACGTCCGTTGCGCAAGCGGCAGCAGGAGCGCGGAAAACAACATAAACCCGATCGCGCCGCTCAGCGTGGCCACGGTGATACCGCGCAGCCTTGGCCGCACCGTAAGGGCGCAGCGCATCATCGCAGCCTGATCGAGTTCGCCGAGAATCTGTAAGGTCGCCACTGAGCAACACCTGGGTGGGGGATGCAACGGGAATGGCGCACCAAGGCCATCCCCGCCGCTTTGCTAGCTATGAGAGGCGAAATCAGCAACTCTGGTTGTTTTTGTTAGGAATTTATGTCGGCTTTGGAGCGGTTCCCCTGACGGTATGCCAGATTCCCGAAAGAATGTCATGGCGACCGGAGCGCGGAGCGTCTGTGGCCGGAGCGGTCAGGCTGCGTACCCGAGATTCCATTCGAGAAGCAAGAAGCTGTTCGGGCGCGGAGTGGAGCCACCCTTTGTTTCTCGGCAGCAAGAACAAAAGGTGGCTCGACTTCGCTCGCCATGACAGCCCGAGTTTGTGTCGGGATATACCTACCGGAGCGGCGACCGAGGTTATCGGGCTTTGCGCTCCTCGCCCAACTTCACCGCATTCGACGGCTGCGACTTGTAGGCCGCGAGCACGCGGTCAATCATCTCGCCGGAAACGCCGAGGTAGTTCGCCGGGTCGGTAAGCTTCGCCAGAGCCGCCCGGTCGACATGCCGCGAGATTTCTGGATTCTCCGCCAGCAGATCGAGCAGCGGACGCCCCGAGGCAATTCCGGCGCGGCAGATTTCCTGGACGAGATCGTGAGCGCGCTGGCGACCGAGGTACGGTCCCAGTCCCATCATCACTGCCTCGGCAACAATCATGCCGCCGGTCAGGTCGAGATTCTTACGCATCCGTGCCGGATCAACCTGCAGGCCGGAGATCAGCGAGCGAGCATGCGCAAGCGCCCCCGAGGCTAGCAGAAATATCTCCGGAACCACGATCCATTCGATCTCCCACGGCCCGTTCGAGCGCTCGTGCTCCGCCACCATCGCGTCCAGCAGCGCGGCCACATGCTGGCGAACCACCCCTGTGCAGGCAAGAATGTAGCTGGTGGAGACGGGGTTCCGCTTCTGCGGCATGGTGCTGCTGGAGCCGCGTCCCGGAGTGAACGACTCGGAAACCTCCTGCACTTCGGTCTGCGCCATCAGGTTGACGTCGGTGGCGATTTTGCCGAGCGTGCCGGTGACGAGCCCGAGGAAGCAGCCGATTTCCGCGAAGCGGTCCCGCATGCTGTGCCAGGCGATTTCGGCTTGCCCCAAACCGAGTTCCACCATCAACACTTCCTGCACGCGCAGTCCATCTTTGCCCAGCGAGGCGAGGGTACCCGCCGCGCCTGCAAACTGGCCGACCAGGACACGCGCCCGCAGCTCCCGCAAGCGCGCGCGATGCCGCCCGAAAGTCGCGAGCAGCACTGCCATTTTGAGGCCAAAGCTGATGGGAACGGCCTGCTGCGTCTTGGTGCGCCCAGCCATTGGCGTGTCCCTGAAGCGTTCGGCGAGCGCGGCAAGCGAATCGGAAATCGCCACCAGGTCTTGCTCCACCAGGTTCAGGGCATCGCGAACCTGCATGATGGTTGCGGTATCGATGATGTCTTGCGTTGTCGTGCCCCAATGGCACCACTCACCCAGACCGCCGGAGCAAAGCCCCACCAGTTGCTGCACGACGGGAAGCACGGGATGGCCGATGGCGTCGATCTGCTTTTTCAGCCTCACCATGTCAATCTGCTCGACGAAGCAGTGACGGCGGATTTCCTCAGCCGCCTCCTGGGGAATGATTCCCAGGCGCGCCTGCACGCGGGCCAGTGCCCCCTCGATGTCGAGATAGTACTGAATGCGGCGTTCATCGCAGAAGACGGCGCGCATGGCCGGGTTGCTGAAGAGATCGCCAAAGAGAGCGGAGTCGATGATTGTGGCAGGCACGTTTATTCCTCTCTAAGTTGCGGCCGAGACCGGCGCTGACCTCGCGGCCGGGTCGGGGAGAATCAAGTCGTTAAGACGAAGACGGAAAGTCATACAGCTTCGCGGGGTTTTCGACCAGGATGCGGTGTCTGATTTCCGGGTCGGGAGCCCACATGGAGAGAATGTCCAGCAGACCGGCATCGACCGGCATTTCGCCTCGCGCGGTCGTGTGCGGCCAGTCGCTTCCCCATACCGTCCGCTCGGGGCCGGCCTCCACCAGTGCCTGCGCAAACGGAATCACGTCCTCGTAAGGAAAAGTTTTGTCTGACGCAAAATACGCGCCCGACAGCTTCACCCAGCAGTTGCCTTCGCGCACGAATGATAGCAGCGCTTGGAATCCGGGATGCGCCAGCCCGCAGTGCGCCGGCACACGGCCCATGTGGTCGATGACGACCGGCAGGGGCAGTTTCCGCAGTACCGGTATTACGTCTTCGAGCTGATGCCCCTCCACCAACACTTGCATGTGCCAGCCAAAGGGAGCGATCAACTTCGCTACGCCACCCATATCCTGAAGTGAAACCCCTCCCTTATGCCAAGCCGTAGCCCGCACGCCACGAAAGCCCGCGTCGTGCAAACGCTGCACCTCCTGCCGGGTCGTATCGGCGCCGATCACCGCAATCCCATGCCACTTGCCGCCGGATTGCGCCAGGGCATCATGGGTGCAGCGGTTGTCCACCCCGTAAAAGCTGGGCTGCACAATGACGGCCCGCCCGAGTCCGAGAGCGCTTGCCACCCGCTGGTATTCGCCTATGCTGGCTTCCACGGGCGTGTAGCTGCGTTCGGCAATCAGCGGATAAAGATCCACGGGCCCCACGATGTGCAAATGGCAATCGCACGCCAGCGGCGGCGCGGCGATGGCCGGCTTGCCTGGGTCTGGGTTGGCATGTCTGCTGACCCGCATTGCGCCTGCTTTATTTTCCATCTCGATCCTCGATTCCTTATTCTTGGCTGCACTCCGCGCGACCCGTTGGTGCGACCGCTGTGTCGCGGCACACTTTAGCGCCGATGAGCCGACCGCGCCAATACTATTCGGCGAATAATCGATATTCCAGACAGAACGATCCCTGAAGCCGCGTTGGCTGCGGCGGCTCCGACGGCGGCCAAAACGGTCGCCAGAAGCCGATTCGCTACAATAGCAATTCCCGTGGCGAGATGTTGCCGCCAGACTGGCAAGTCCAAATGCTTTCGTTTCACGAATGCAAGATGAGAGTCCGGATTTCAAAAGATACTTTGATTGCCGTCGTATTGCTTTGGATCTGCGGCACGGGCTTGCGGCTCACCATCCTGGCGGTCCCGCCCCTGCTGCCGCTGATTCGCTCCGACCTGCATCTGTCGGCAACTGCGGTCGGCCTGCTGATTAGTTTGCCGGTAGCGTTGTTCTCCCTAGCCGCTCTGCCCGGCTCGCTGTTGATCGCCCGCCTGGGGACCCTGCGGACGCTTGTTGGCGGGCTGCTGATCGTGGCTCTCGGTGCCGCACTGCGCGGCGTGAGCCCTAACACGGCAACTTTGTTCGGCGCCACCGCGATCATGGGCTGCGGTGTGGCAATCATGCAACCGTCGATGCCAGTCATTGTGCGCCAGTGGTTGCCGGCTCACGTCGGCTTTGGCACGGCGACATACTCGAACGGGCTTATGATGGGCCAGCTTCTGCCCACACTTATCACCCTCCCCCTGCTTCTGCCTTGGCTGCACGGCAACTGGCGGCTGTCTCTGGCAATGTGGTCGGTGCCGGTGGCCTTGACGGCGGTCATCGTCGTATTGCTGGCGCCGCGCCCAACCGGCACGCCCGCACAAATGAACGCCGGGAACAGCTTTTCGACTGCCCCGGCAAAGTGGTGGCCGGACTGGAGAAACAGCCTGGTCTGGCGGCTGGGAATCATGTTTGGCAGCATCAACGCGGCTTACTTCGCCGCCAACGCGTTTCTTCCCGTGTATCTGGTGGACGCCGCGCGACCGGACCTGGTGAGCAGGGCGGTGACCGCGCTGAATTTCGGGCAGCTTCCGGGCTCGTTTCTGCTGCTGATCTTCGCCGGCAGGCTGGAACGCCGGGTGTGGCCCTATATCGCCGCTGGATCGCTTGAACTAGTCAGTGTGCTCGGCCTTGTTTTCGCCGTCGGCAAGTGGACGGTCGTGTGGGCCGGCCTGTTGAGCTTCTGCAGCGGCTCGGCCCTGATTCTGGGACTGAGCCTGCCGCCGCTGCTGAGCGCGCCGGGCGACGTTGCCCGCACTTCGGCGGCCATGTTCACCGTGAGCTACGGAGGAGCGGTCATCGTCGCTCTCATCAGCGGCGCAGCATGGGATCTGGGGGGAAATCCTCGCCTGGCATTTGTACCGATTGGCCTGTGCGCCATCCTGCTGGTGGTTTCGGCGATGGTCCTGCGCCATAAGCGCGAGCTTCTTTGACGCCGGACAACGGGGCTGCGAGCTTCGCTTAGAGTTTCGAGGGAATGGCAAAGAGGGTTGGTTCCGCAAGTCCGCCGTTGGCTTGTTGGGGGTGGAAGCCGGGGTCCCCGGCGAGCCCGCTCGCTGGGGTGATTCGTCTGCACGTCAGAAAGGAAAGGCCACGCGCGCGGCGTGGCCTCGGTTTGGCTTTCGACGGATGGTCGTTGCCGCTCTATGCGGCTTTGGTAGTGATCTGGTGCGAGGTGGAAAGCGCAACATCGTAGGTCTCGACCTGGGGATCGGCCGTGCACAAGTTGCGAATCGTTTCGGTTACCTTGGGAAACTGCTCGCGCTGATAACGCTCGCCGTCCTGGCGGCTGTTCCAGAAACTTATCGCCAGCACGCGGTTCGGATCGGATTGCGAGATCAGTACGATTTCGTCCTTGAAGCCTTGCAGCTTCCTCATAATGGGCAGCACTTTGTCTTCAACCGTCTGGCAGAGCTCTTTCGCTTTGCCCGGTTTGCATGTGCATTCAACGACGCGTGTAAACATAAGCAGCTCCTTTTTTCGCTGGCTTCCCGGCAATCTTGCGCTCGCACTTGCCGGAATCGAGGGTTGGCAAAGGGGAAGGTGTTTTTTAGGTCAAGCAAACAAGCGTGCAGCCTAGCGCGAAAGCAGAGCCGCTTCAAGCACAAACCAGAGCAGCAGCCGGATCGATCAAGCAGCTTGCGTTTCGTTTCCCAGAGCACATGGATTCGCCGGCGGTATACTGGGGCGACAATATGGCTGAAGTCCTGGAACGACTCAAAATATTGATCAATTCCTCCACGCCCATCGTGGTCATGGAAACCGTGGAGGAAGTGCGTGCCGTAGCTTTCGTGCGCTCCGCCTGTGCCGAGCTTGGCCTGCCCACATTTGAATGGACGATTGCCGACGGGCTGGTCCGCTCGGGCAGCAACGCCGCTGTGGGTCTGCCCGGGGCAGCCGCATCGCTCCCTCTTGCTCAGTCCGGCCCGAGTCTGGCGGCGAGGGATGCGGCCCTGAACCGCGACTCGGAACCTAACGCTCCGGCGATCTACAACACGCGCGAACCGGTACAAGCCCTGGCTACTCTGGAAAGTATGACCCTTGATGGAGTCTTCATCCTCAAAGACTTCCATCGTCATATGGAAGATGCGGTTATCGTTCGCAGATTGCGCGACGTAGGCCAGAAGTTCTCCGCCAACCGGCGCACCGTAGTCATCACCGCCCCTGCGATCACGATTCCGCCGGAGCTGACGAGCCTGGTTGAGTACCTGGAGATTCCTCTTCCCAACCAGCAGCGCCTGCACCAGATCATCGAAGAGACCTTCGCGCGCATGTCCCAGAGCTACACGCTCAAGCGCAAGCTGGATGCGGTTGGACTGGACGCCATGGCCGGTAATCTGCTGGGCCTCACCGAGGAGGAAGCCGAGCGAGCGGTTTCGCAAGCGCTGGTGGCGCGCTACGCGCTTTCGCCCGAGGCAGTGACCGATGTTCTCGAGGCAAAGAAAGAGTTGTTGCGTCACTCCGGCATGCTTCAGTTTGTCGACGTCTCGGAGACGATGGCCAGCATCGGCGGACTGGAAAACCTCAAGCGCTGGCTGGCACAACGCCGTGGAGCTTGGGACGAAGCTGCGCGCGCCTTCGGGCTCGAGCCGCCACGCGGCATGGTCGTCCTGGGGGTGCAGGGCTGCGGCAAAAGCATGTGCGCTCGCGCCGTTGCCGGCGAATGGAAGCTGCCTCTGGTGAAGTTCGACAGCTCTGCCGTGTTCGACAAGTACATCGGCGAAACCGAAAAGCGAATCCAGAAAGTATTCCAGGTCGCCGAGAGTTTGTCCCCGTGCGTGCTATGGATCGATGAACTGGAGAAGGTTTTCGCAGGGAGCGGACCTGATTCGGCTTCGGTTGATGCCGGCGTCTCGTCGCGCATCCTGGCGGCGTTTCTCTCCTGGATGCAGGACCGAAAGGCCCCGGTGTTCGTTGCCGCCACTTGCAACAACGTAACTGCGCTCCCTCCCGAGCTCATCCGCAAGGGACGCTTCGATGAGCTGTTCTTCGTAGACCTGCCCAATCAGGCCGAGCGCAAAGCCATCCTTGCGATTCAATTGGCGCGCCGCAAACACAACCCGGCCGAGTTCGACCTGGAGCAGATAGCCAGGGCCGCCGACGGTTACTCCGGGGCCGAAATCGACGCCGCCCTGCAGTCAGCCATGTATCGCTCGTTTGCCGATAAGCAGGCTCTCGCCACGCAAAGCCTGTTGCAGGCGCTTGCGGTCACGGTGCCCTTGTCTACCACCCGGGCCGAGGAGATTGAGGCGCTGCGGGAATGGGCCAGGAGCCGGGCTGTACCTGCCTCCCTGGCGGATGCAAAGGCACAAGCGATTCCCTCGAAGTAGGTCGAAGCCGGGGATGGGAGACGGGTGGCGACGATTTCGCGGGGCGCGTTGTCGTCGCCAAACCCGAGCAGCCGGTCACTCAACCCGAAATCGCGGGGGCGGGTGCACGTCCAGCCGGCCTTTCGTCTCCTGGTGGTCCTTCATCTTGGTGATGTGGACTTCGAAGTTCATCTTCGGAAGCAGCGAGGTAAGGGTAAAGACCCGGTAGCCGTCGCCCGTGACGTCTGCCCGGCTGAACACTCCGGCCTCTGTCTCGACGACTTCTTTTTCACCGCCCAGTGCGTCGATAAACTGCTGTGCGCTCTTTGCGCTCACCGTCGACTGCGAGACTTTGGTCGCTCCGGACGTAACTGCCTCGGCGGCGTAGGAGCGAACCAGCTTGGGCCAGTATTTTTCCAGCAGCTCGGTGCTGCCGAAAATGTCAGCCCACATGACTTCGCCGTTGACGGCGACGACGACCCCGACGGCTTTCTTCTGCTTCAGGTGGCGCAGCACCGCTTCGTAATCCTGTGTAATGGGAGCTGCCACGCGGTCCACTCTCTCCTGCACGTTTTCGTCCGCCATTACCCTGGCGTAAGAGGTCGTGTCGGCCGCCGCGGGAGCCATCGGGACGCTGGCGCTCATACGGCCGGATTTTTCGCGGACCTGGGCCCATACCATTGCCTGGCTCTTGGCGGCCATCGCCGGGCGCCGGACGCTGGGCTGCGCCATCTGCGACTTCATCGAGCCGAAGTTGTTGCTGCTGCCAACCCAGCGGCCCGGTTCGACGCAGAAGACACCAAGGTCCACCGCGTCAGGCCCGGGCGGTATGATCCGGTCTGCCGCGATGACTCGATCCTGTTTGCCGCCGGTAACAATTTCTCCGGCGAGCAGAAGCAACGGGCGACCTGATTTGTTGTAAAGGGCGAGCCGATTGACTTCCGCGCCACCACCGACGGGCCGTGTCGATCCCGGACGCACCATGCCCGCCGTTTGCCCTTGCTCGCTTACCACGACCGTTCCCGCGCGAATCCCCTCATCGAGAGTGATGAATTGCGCGGTTTCATGGTTGGTGTCCGCCGTCACCGGGAAAATCGTCAGATTGCCGCTCGTGATCGGCTCCAATACGCTGTAGCCGGCGGCTGCCGGCGAACCTGAGCGCTGCCCGTGTCCATCCTTGTGCTGTCCCGCAACTTGCAGGCAGGTCATTGAAATCAACAGCAGAATCGCGACCAGACCGGAATCGCGGAAGATATACCTCAGAAGAGAGCCGGGCGTTAAAGCCCGGCCGTGATACTTAGAAAAACACCAGCTCTGGAATTGCTCTCGCACCGTGCGCCTGGCCATAATGGGCCTCCTTTTGGCTACATCCTAAGAACGCCCACCCTTTGCTTTCTTGCGCGCAATCTTGCCCGGAATTTTGATAGCATCCCTACTCATGTCCCCGGACGCCAATCCGGCCGGCGTTCACTCCGCCCCGCCCGACCACGGCGCTTTGCCAGAACTCCGGGGCTCCGCCGCGCTTTCCCCGGCGGTGGAAGAAGCTGCGCATCGCTTGTACGCGCAGGCCAATGCCGGCCGGTTTGCGTTGTCGGCTCAGCAGTTTGTCGGCATCGTCGCCGCGGTTTTGGCGAAGTATGCGAGCGGCGCGGACGACGCCGAATCGCTCGCCCTGCTGGCACTCCTGCGGGCGGAGGAGTTGGCGCTGGCGCGGGCGTGCGCCGCCGGCAATGCGCCGGCATGGGACGAGTTCCTGAACCGTTACCGCGTCAAACTCTATGACGCCGCCCTGGGCATTGCCCATGACGAAGCCACCGCCCGCGAGCTGGCCGACGGACTTTACGCCGAACTGTACGGACTGCCGTCCGCGGATGGAGTGCGCGTCAGCAAGCTGAACTACTACATGGGACGTGGCTCGCTGGAGGGCTGGCTGCGGACGGTGCTCGCACAGGAATACGTAAATCGGTTTCGGGCACAGAAGCGTACTGTCAGCCTGGACGAGCAGATCGAATCCGGTGTCGCCTTTGCGGCAGCACCCACCGTATCAAAGGCCATGCCTGACGCGCGCCTGGAGAAGGCAACGGCATCGGCGCTCGCCGCCCTCTCCGCCGAAGAAAGATTCCTGCTCGCTGCTTACTTTCTGGATGGACAAACGTTGGCGGAGATCGGCAGCCAACTCCGGGTACACGAGTCCACCATCAGCCGTAAGCTCGACCGGCTTACTAAGAGCCTGCGGAAGAGCATTCACGGCCAACTCGTGGCCCTGGGCATGAGCCCGAGGCAGGCAGACGAGTGCCTGAATGACACTGACGTAGGCGATCTCAAAATCGATGTCCGGCAAAGTTTAGACCGGACTAGCGGAAGCTGAACCTCGGAACGTAGCCGGGCTTTCAAGCCCGGCGGTGATATTTAGGGGTATACCGATCGTAGAAACGTTTTAAAGCAAGAAAGCGTCCTCCGCCCGTTCTATAAAGGAGACGATTCCGAACCGTGATGGAACCACTGCCAAAGCCGGTGAAGCAAGCGCTGGAAAACCTCAGGCAATCCGCCGGGCCCCACCCGGATGCGGACCTGTTAGCCGCCTTCCAGGAAGGTGCGGTAACCGCGCGCGAGCGTGAACGCCTGCTCGCCCACTTTGCCGCCTGCGCACACTGCCGGGAGGTGGCGCGCCTTTCGCTTCCCGCGCCCGAGAGTAAGCAGCAGGTCATTGTTCCAGCGCCTTCTGGTCGGCGGCGCTGGCTAAACTGGGCCTCTGTTGCCATCACCACCGTTGTTCTGGGAAGCGTTGGCGTTATCTACCAAGTCGAACACCACGGCTCAGAACAAGCCAAACTGTCGGCAACGCGCAGCGACACCAGCACTCCGGTAATCAATCCCGGGACGCCGGCAGCACCGGCCCCGCCTGCTGAGCGCCCGGCGAAGGCGACGAAAACTGCTCCTCCCTCCGACAAGGCCGGAGCTGTTGCCAGGCCGCCCGAACCGGCAACCACCGCGGCGGCACTCGACAGACACCCGGCGCCGTTGCGACAGAAGACGGGACCATCCGCTTTTTCATCGGCTGGGGCGGAAAAGAAAGTGCCTGACTTTGTTGCGGGCGGCAGCCAGGCGGCTGCTCAAGCCTTATCGCCCTCGACCGTTGATCGGGGTCCCCGGCGAGCCCCGCTCGCTGGGGAGATTGCAGCAGCGCACTCTGGAGCCAACGGCGAGGTGAGCTCCCGTGCCCCTGTGACGCCTTCTGTAACCGGCGGGCACCAGAGCGATTCCCAGGCGACACGTTCGCAAGCGATGAAAACGATGAGCACGCCGGGCGAGACACAGCGCAAGACCACCCTGCCGCATAGCCCTTCGGCGTTGGACTCCGCCGCGCCGGCTCGCCCGCAGTGGCGGATCTCACCCGCGGGCGAGGTGCAGCGCGCGCTGGCGGGGAGCGACTGGCAGACCGTGCTCGCCCCGGCACACACGCGATTCCACGTGCTCGCCGTTGTCGGCAATGACGTATGGGCCGGCGGCTCCGAGGCTAGCTTGTTTCACTCCGTCGATGGCGGTGCGAATTGGACTCGGGTAGCGCTCCCGACAAACGAACCGGCGACTCCAACCATCACGCGGATTACATTTGATGACGCGCTCAACGGCACTGTCGACGCGGATAATGCGACTACCTGGGCCACCGCCGACGGCGGCCGCACCTGGAGCCAACGCTAAGGACACTTCGGAGCGACCCATTGCAGAACAGCCCGCTTTACAGGCTGCTGAAAAACTGTTCTCCGAGGTGTCATCCTGAGCGCAGCGAAGGATCTGCTGTTTGCGCGTGATGAAAAAAGCAGATCCTTCGGTCGCGCAAAACCGGCGCGACCTCAGGATGACACTGCTACGACTTTTTCAGCGCAGCCCGCTCTAGCTGTGGCAGTCCACCACCACCACCCGGTCGCCCTCCCAGCCGGTGGATTTCAGCCACTCAAGCGGCGGCAACTCCAGCGCTTGCACGCGTTTTTCGTCGGGACCCCACGGTATGCGCCGCTCCGAGCTGTACCAGCCCCGCATACCCAAACACACTGCGTAGAACTTGCCCTCGTACTGCTCGGCGGTCAAATCCGCCAGCAGAATGCTGTCGCCGTCATAAGGCTTCCACTCCGAGGAGGACTTCAGGTGCGTTCCCTTGCCCTGGCAGCCGTTGCAACCGCCCAGGCTCTCCTGGTGTTCGCGCGTGGTGCGCGAGTAGTCCATCTCTTTGACCCATTGGCCGCCGTCAAGTGTGTGGGTCTCGATCGGTGGCGGCAGCTCAAGCCGCTTGCCCGTTCCGTTGCAGAGCACGCAGGTCTCAAAGTTGTCCGGGTCTTGCTCCGCGTCGTAACCATCGAGCAGTCCGGTAAAGCGTCCGCCAACCTCGAAGCCGTCCCATTCGGCGTTGCGGTAGGGCTCCAGGGCCTCGGCTACACTACAGTCTTGCGGAACGATGACGAGCACGGCTGCGTGCATGCTTGCTTCCTCCAAGAGCTGGTTTAGCTGAACTGGCTGCGGAAAACGCCCTTGATGTGCTCCAACCGCTTCTCCAGTTTTTCGACCTCCTGCTCAAGGCCGAGTTCGCCGGCCAGTTCAATAGCGCTGTAGAAGGACTCTTTCGCGTCACTGTAATAGGCGGTAGCGGCGCTCGATGAGTGGGCCTTCTCGTATAGATCATCGTAAGCCTGCTCACCGGCTCGCTTGCAAAGTTCCAGTTGCTGTAGTTTTTTTTCACGCTCTTCCGGGGTCATTTTTTGCGCCGTCCTGTAATCGCCAAAACTGCCTGGTTGCCCATGCTACACCGAACGCCATTCGGGCAGTATCCTCGTTGGCGTATCCGGAGCCGGGCTTCATGGAACGCGCCTTTCGCAAAACTGCTTAACGAAAGAAAATGCAGGCTGTCCTGATTGCCATCTTCCCACCATATGTGCGAAAGTTCCTGATAGTCGAAGGAGCCGCAATGAAATGGCGAGTTAAGTTGTGGATGTTTGCGCTTGCAATGACGACGCTGCTGACCGCGGCCGCCGCCCAGGATGCCCCTGCTCTTAAGACGCAGGTGGAAAAGCGAAGTTATGCTTTGGGGCTGGATCTAGGCCGGCAGCTTCGCAAGGAATCTCTGGAAGTGGACCCTGCTCGCTTCGCCCAGGGGTTCAAGGACGCATTGGCCGGCAACCAGGCTCTGATGAGCGACGAAGAGGTCCGCGCCGCCATCGTTGACCTGCAAAACGAGATGAGGGCCAAGCAGGCCCAGGCGCAGAAGGAACTGGCGGAGAAGAATAAGCAGGCGGGTGAGGCGTTCCTGGCTGAGAACAAGAAAAAAGAAGGAGTGGTGACGCTGCCCAGCGGATTGCAGTACAAGATTCTGAAAGCCGGGGATGGGAAAAAGCCCACCGCCGAGGATACTGTCGTGTGCCAGTATCGCGGCACTCTGATCGACGGCAAGGAATTCGACAGCTCTTATAAGCGCAACCAGCCGGCGACTTTCCCGGTCAACCGGGTCATCAAGGGATGGACCGAAGCGCTCCAACTCATGCCTACGGGATCGAAGTGGCAATTGTTCATTCCACCCGATCTTGCCTACGGCGAACGCGGCGCTGGGGCCGACGTTCCGCCGAACTCCACGCTCATTTTTGAGGTGGAGCTGGTCTCTATCCAGCCCAAGTCTTGATGATGTCCTGATGATATTGATCGCCCCGGGCGCCTCTCCGCGGTGGAAAGAATTCCGTACTCGCGCCCGGCGGTTCATGTCAGAATAGTGCTATTCATCATTCAAGCTGCGCCGCTGGAGCAGTTTCAACGTAGATGTACCCAGTGCTAGCCGCGCGGGGTATAGCTTCCGCGAATCTGGTCTGGCGATCCGGCGATTTCAAGCGGTCCAGAACAGTTCCGCGAAAGGTGCGTTCATGGAGGTTGATGGCTCCGGGATGCGCTTATTCTGAAACCACTATAGGAGTAAGCATGAAGGTCCTTTTGATCAGCGGCAGCCCCAAACCAAACGGAAACACCGCGCAACTCATGCAGGAGTGCGCCAAGGTCATTCAAGACGCCGGCGTCGAGGCGGAGATTGTTTCGTTTGCGGGCATGAAGATCGAGGCGTGCATCGCCTGCATGAAATGTTCCAAGACCGGCGAGTGCGGGCTCGACGACGGGCTCAACGAGGTCATCAGGAAAGTCAAGCAAGCCGAAGGCCTGATCGTGGGCGCTCCGGTTTACTTCGGAACTGCCCGTGGCGACGTGATGTGCGCTTTGCAGCGGATAGGCTACGTTTCCCGGAACAATGGCATGTTCCTGGCCGGCAAGGTCGGCGGGCCTATTGCCGTCGCGCGGCGCGGTGGGCAGACGCTCACCCTGCAGGAAATGCTGATGTTCTTCCTGATCAACGATATGATCGTGCCGGGATCTACCTACTGGAACATGGTGTTTGGCCGGCTGCCGGGAGAAGCGCTCAACGACGAAGAAGGAGTCGCGACCATACGGCACTTCGCCACCAACGTCGCCAACTTGGTGAAGAAGCTCCATCCCGCAGCCGCGAATTAGAGCGGTTTCACTGGTGCGGTTAGGTGCCCTATCCTTTGCCAGCGTTGGCGAAGGGTGGGTGGCCCATTCAAGCCATCTTTTGGCTTGAGTGGGGCAGCGTTTGCCAACGTGGACAATAGTTACACGAGCTCAGGCGGCCTGGTGCTAACGGTCCGGGAAAGTGCTTCGCGGCCTGGCTTCCCGTTTGCTTGCCTCCAGCGTCCGCATGTACATGTTCAGCCTTTCGTTGTACTCGGCTTTCTTGTCGGGCGGAACCAGCGAGATCACCAGTTGTTGCGTCTCTACCGCGTTTTCGAACTGTCCTTCCGCATAGTAGGCCGCGGCCAGCGTGGACAGAAACACCGGGTTGTACTTGAACGAGGCTACCGCCTTTTTGGCGTAATCCAGCGCCGCGCGGGGATTGCGCAGGTCTGGATTTGACCCCAGGTAAATGACCGCTAGATTGTTCTGTGCGCTGGCGTAACCCTTATCGGCGGCTTTGCGATACCAGTACATCGCCTGGTCCACGTCTTTTGTCAAGCCACCCCGGCCTTTCTCATACATCAGGCCTAAATAATTCTGCGCCGATTCGTCCCCTTTTTCGGCCGCCTTGCGAAACCAACTTACGCCTTGCACCTCGTCTTTCGCCATTCCCCCACGGCCGTCCAGGCACATCAGCCCCAGGTTTCTCATCGCGTTTGCTTCGCCCTGGTCGGCCGCTTTGCGATACCAGAACGCGGCTTGCACGTCGTCTTTCGCCAACCCGCCGCGCCCCTCTTCGTACATCCACGCAAGAAAGGTTTCGGAATTCACCTGGCCCTGGTCGGCCGCCTTGCGGAACCAAACGGCTGCCGCAGCCTCATCCTTTTTGAGACCATCGGTCGCCAGCAAATAGGCTCGTCCCAGCAGGAACTGCGCCACCGCCTCACCCTTTTCCGCCCGCGTCCGCAACTCGGCGAGCCCGCTATCGCCGCCGTCCCCGAACGCAAAACAGGCGAGCGCCAGAATCGCCAACACGAGTGCAACCGATCTCCTCATCATTTGCGAGCCTCTCCAGATGAATGCCGGGGCTGCGCCGCCATCTTCCGCGTCGCAGCCGTATGGATTTGTTAGCAGGTCCGACTACATTCTAGACCAGTTTCCCAGCCCAGATTCGCAAAAGCTCTATCTCATCACCTCAGCGGTTGGAGCCAACTCCGCTCTCCGCTTTCCAGCCCAGTCCGCGCCGCAAACCGGCGCCGCGAGAGGCAATGCGAGGAAGCGTGACTGGCAGCGTCCCTCGCACCGCAATCTCGCCGAATATCGCCTTCACCGCGCTAATCTCCGATACCGTGGCCGTCGAGTAAAGGCAAAGATAGTTCTGCACCTCCGGATAACTGCTTGCCATGTAAGGGCTTCCCATGGCCAAAACAACCGTCTTGGCGCCCGCGACTGCCAGGATCGCTTTCAGCAGATCTCCGGTGCTCTGCTCCATGTCGAGTCCGCCGCCCGTTCCGCGTGCCCCGCGCCCTGGGACCGGGACGATGTAGACCGGCGCGATCACCACCCTGGCCTGTCGCACCGCGTCCAGCACGTCCGAGGCAAGCCATGCCGCGCTGGCTTCGTCGACGTAGTACACCGTCGCCGACGGCAGCCGGGCGCGCAACAGCCTGTCGAGCACTCGCCCGGAATCGCCGCGCGCGTCATCGGTGAAGATCACCGCCACAACGTCATCACCGCCTGCCGCGCCGTTGCCGCCCGTCACTCCGCCGCTGGCGGAGCTCTTCAGCGGCAGCGCCCGCCCATTGTCGCGCACAAGGGTTACGGCGGCATCCGCTATCTGCTGTGCGATGGCCTGGTTTTCCGGCCTGCCGACCACCTCGGCGAGCGCATTCAAATCCACGAGCCGCGACTTGTGCAGTTTGAGCCCCGCCTTGGCCCGCAGAATCTTCAGCACCGAGTCGTCGATCCGGCTCTCGGCGATCTCTCCGCTGCGCACCGCCTGCACCACGCCTCGATAAGAATTCTCCAGGTCCGCTGGAGCCACGATCATGTCTTCGCCCGCCTTCACCGCCTCGACCGCCGCCCGCGCCGCCGCACTGGCCGGCGGCAGCTTCGCGAACAGCGATGTCAGCGCGCCCATATCCATTGCGTCGGTCACCACCAGTCCGCGGAATCCCATCTGTCCCTGCAACACCTCTTGAATAATGCGGGGCGAAATGCTTGCCACCCGCTTGCTGTCGGCGTCCAGCGCGGGAGCGGTTACGTGAGCCACCATGATGCTGTCTACGCCGGCTGCAATGGCGGCGCGGAACGGCGCCAGCTCCACTTCGTTCAAGTGCTTCGCGTCGCCACTCACGCTGGCCACCGCCAGGTGCGTATCGGTCTGCGTATCGCCGTGTCCCGGAAAGTGTTTCGCCGTCGTCAGCATCCCTGTTCCCCGGGCGCCGGCGATATAGGCGGCCACCAGCTCGCTGATTTCCGCGACATCTTCCCCAAAACTACGCGTATTGATGATCGGGTTGAGCGGGTTCGAATTGATGTCGGCCACGGGAAAGAAGTTCCAGTGCACCCCGACCGCCCGCGCTTCGATGGCCGTGATTCTGCCGAACAGGAAGGCAAAATCCTTGCTGTGCGTCGCTCCGAAGGCCATGGCGTGCGGGAAAACCGTCCCCCCGCTCAACCTCATGGGCACGCCGCGCTCGAAATCGGCGGCGAAGATCAGCGGCAGCTCCGAATCGCGCTGCAGTTGGTTGGTCAGCGCTGCCATCTCGTACGGACTGCTCTTTCTCAGCAGCGATCCGTCCCATGGAACCGTCACGCCGAAGGCTCCGATGTGGAACCTGCGCATCGTGTCGCGCAGTTGCTGGTACTCGGGACCATTCACGTTGAGGAATGCCGAGCGCGCCCAGATCATGAACATCTGGCCGACCTTTTCCTCCAGCGACATTTTTTTCAACGTGTTAAGCGCCCACTGCTCGCCTTCCTGGTCCACTCCTATGCCTTGCCCGTGCTCACCGGCCGACGCCGGCGCTTGCCCGAAGGCACCCTTCACCACCAGCATGGCGAGCAGGAAAAAAAACAAAACTCTGCGCATGCGCCAACAATAGCAGCGCTCGATGCCAGCAGCAATCAGTGAAGTACCGCAAGGCCTGTTAACAGACCCACGTTTCGCCCATCAGGGTTTCAGACGAGCCCCGCTCGTTAGGGTAATGGGCTGGCGTAAGGTAGTTCCAGTGTGGCGCGTCTCTCGGATGTCATCCTGAGCGAGCCGGGGTCCCCGGCGACGGCCGCTTTTTGCCGTCGCTGGGGTGGGGAAGCGAAGCATCTATGTATTTTTCCTGCGCCGAAATACATAGATTCTTCGCCTCCGCCTGAATAGCTGCTTGCTTGTCGAACGCAACGTCGGGTTCGCAGCATGAATGCTCCGGTCACGGACGCTCGGCGCTCCGGCTCAGAATGACATCTCCCTTAAGTTATTCGACTTGTGACGCACTACTCTAGGTAAGTTGAAACATGGATTGCGGGAAAGGCGTTTGTGAACCAGAGGTTGAGCGCTGAGAGCCCGTGCGCCCTAGCGGAGCTCATGCCAGGGCATTGCGAGAACGCCTGCTCCAACTATTGCGGGCGAGCTACCCGCGCCGTTGAGCTGCCAGCTCTGCGTCCCGGTTGCATGCTGCTCCGCGGAGATGGCCGGCACTTCACCCGTGCGGAGCTGCACGTTGTGAGCCGTCAGTGTCTGCTCGCCCAAGAAGCGAACCTCCGCCTTGGCGATAAAAGCAGTCTGCAACCACATTCCCATCACCTGTGAGAATTGCATGGTGATTTCCAGGCGCTTCAACCACCAGGAAGGAGTCTTAAGAGGCGCGCCTTCGATGCGCCGCACGTTAAAGTTCTCCGCATCGATCCACGCCCGGCCGCGGATCAGATCCTTGCTGTCGCGGAGTGGGGTGAGACTCAGGACAAAGCAGTCATGTCCTTCGATTGTCTCTTTGCCAAGCAATTCAAAACGGTAGTTCTCCTCGGTGAGCGCCGTCTCTCTCCAGGAAGAAGCCATCTCCGCCTCGTGCTCCAGCACGCGGCGAACCACCCGCTCGCCTCTGCCGTTTCCAGAGGTGGCACGAATCGCGTACTCCTTGGTACCCGGGGGAGAGTAGCTGACCTCGGCCTGCACCTGGGAGCTGCTCTCCTGCTTCTTGCCATTGACCAGCTCATAATTCCGCAGAACCGTGTAAGAACGCGCCGCCAGATGATTTTCCTGTTGGGCGTGGGCCAGGCGCTCGACGATTTCGGCCAGCGCCGATGCATCCTTATCATTAGAAGGGATTTGCGTGGCCGCGCCGTCCCGCTCAAAGCAAGCGCCGAATGCCACCAGAACTCCCAACCAGATCGCGCCCCATCCTTTGGCCTTTGACTTCACAGCGCCTCCGTCCAGACTCAAGCAACTGCCTCGCCACAACACCGAGGGACCGCGAATTCCCCCTTGTATTGATAGATGCGCTCCAGAGCCGGAAGAGAGGCTCCCTCCGGCAACCTCGTATGGTTAAATCAGGGCGTACCACACCCTCGATCATTAACCGAGACGTTCCGGGAGAGACAATGGCACAGGTAAGCCGGGCAATCAGAAGAGCCTTTCTCAAAGCGTGCCCACAGAGTTTACGGAGCGAGCTGTTGAATTCGCATCCGAACCTGCGGAAAGCCGCGCCCGAAGGACTCTGTTTTGTCTATCCCGACTACTATTCCGGCATCGCCGTGAATATCGATACCCGCTATAAAGTCGAGCGCATCATGTGGTCGGGCAGATATGAGCCGCTGCTTTGCGCCTTCCTGGAATCGCGCAACACCGCCGGATGGGCATGCTTTGATATCGGCGCCAATGTCGGAGCCATTGCGCTGGTTCTCGCCCAGCGATGCGGGCCCGAGGGGCGGGTCTACGCCTTCGAACCGGGGCCTCCGAATCTCGTTCGCTTGCGGGAGAACCTTAAGCTGAACCCGGAGCTTGCCGCCAGAACCGAGGTAATCGCGGCGGGCGTGGGGGATTCCGCCGGAGAGTTGTGGTGGGCCGAGGAGCCGGGGAACCCGGGCAATGCGCTGTTGTCTTCCGCCGGCACCGACCGCGTTCCCGTCCTTACCGTGGACGATTTTGTCCGCGAGCGCGCCATCGACCGCATAGACCTGATGAAGATCGACGTGGAAGGAATGGAACTCAAGGTCATGCAGGGGGCGCGCAATACCTTGCTGCGGCTCCGCCCGATCCTCTACTTTGAGACCCTCCCGCGATACACCAATTCCTCAGCCGGAGCGAGCTTTCAGGACATGGAGCGGCTTCTAGTCGGAGAGTGTGGATACGCTCTCTACCGGATCACCTCCGATGGGGCTCTCATTCCGGCGGCAGCGCGCGGCCACGGCGGCTACACCGTCGCTGTGCATGGGAGCATGGCCTAGAAAGACGCGTGGAAGGTGCCCCAGGTTCGCCCGTTTTTGGCTAGCCTGGTTGGTTTCTTCAGGTGGGCTTAATGTGGGGTTGTTCCGCTTTCAGAGAAGCACACTTGAATACGTGGAGTCCTGAACTGCCCCGCGTTTGCCAAATAAGGCAAACATGGGCCACCCGCCCGCACACGAACGACTCCTCCAGCTATCCGCCACATCTATCTACAAGACCCACATCTGCTAACTGCGGCAGATGTGGGTCCCTTCGCCGTCGATGAGTTACTCCGCGTTCTGTGACATTCCGACGGTTTCCAGCTCGGGTTTGGGCTGGCTTCGTCCGGCCATATCCGCTCCCGCGTTGGGAGACAGCTTCGAAATCGAGTAGGCCGATGACATGGCGATGAATCCCAGGACAAGAAAGGCCGGCCAGAAATCGCCGGCTACGATTCTTCGATGGCCCTGAAGGAAATTCGAGGCCTGCAACGCAAACGCCCCCATGGTTACGCCCACGCCCAGTGAAAGCTGCTGCACGGTGGCGAACATGCTGGTAGCGGCGCTGACGCGATGGTCCGGTATCTCGGCATAGGTGATCGCATTCAGGGCGGTAAACTGCATCGAGCGGAAGCACCCGGTGATCACCAGCACGGCGAAGATCAGCCAATGGGCCGTGCTTGCCGTAAACAGTCCCATGGCGGCGACCGTCGCGGAGGCGAATACGCTATTCACCAGCAGCAATCTGCGGAAGCCGTACAGGCGCAGAAATAGCTTGATAATACTCTTGATGAACAAGGCTCCTATGGCCGAGGCGCAGGTCAGCATCCCCGATTGCAAAGGCGTGAGCCCGAATCCCAATTGCAGCAGCAGCGGCAGCAGCAGGGCCATCGCGCCGATGCCAATACGAAACAGCGAGCCTCCGCCAACCCCAACCCAGAACGTCGGGATCTTCAACAGATCGAATTCCAGCAGCGGCCTCTGTTTGCGCCGGGCCAGACGGTAGTAGATATAGGTGATGGCGGCGCCAAAGACGACGCAGGCGGCGGCCAGCATCCGCGGCACCACGTCTTCGGTAATCGCGCTCAGCCCGAACATCAACACCGACAAGCCGATAGCCGACAGCACGAACCCCGACGTGTCCAGCGGCGCCACTTCGCTCTCGCGCACGTTATCCATGTAACGCAGCGCCAGAAAAATTCCCAGGATGCTGATGGGAACGTTGATGAAGAAGATCCAGCGCCAATGCCAATAGGTGGTAATAAAGCCGCCCAACGGCGGCCCGCACAGCGGCCCAAGCAAAGCCGGAACCGTGAGGTAATTGAGTGCCGTCACCAGCTCATCCCGGCTCACCGTGCGCACAATCACAATCCGCCCCACCGGAACCATCATGGCGCCGCCTATGCCTTGCAGGAAGCGCGCCGCCACGAAGAAACCAAAAGATCGCGCCACTCCACAGAGCATGGAACTAACCATAAACGTCGCAATCGCCGAGCAGAAAACGATCCGCCCGCCGATGCGGTCGGTGAGCCAGCCCGATACCGGTATGAATACGGCCAGGCTTACCAGGTAGGAGGTCAATCCCAGCTTGAGCACGATCGGAGCCACGCCCAAGTCTCGCGCGATCATCGGCAGCGATGTTGTGATCACCGTGGCGTCGACGTGCTCCATAAAAAGGGCACAGGCTACGATCAACGGAACGAGCATCGTCGGACGGATGCCGGGCCGGAACCCCGGGGAGGCGGGCGAATCATGGCCTTTTAGTGCCGAGTCGTTTTGCTTGGAGCCTTGTACAGTGCGTGTCACGAGTTTCCGGGCCAGTTTCGCGAAGGGTATTTCCCACCAAGCAGCCGGGCACGCGGGGTCCCCGGCAAACGCGCTTCAGCGTTTGCTGGGATGACAGTCAGCCCGGCGTTGATGGCTCTGGGATGCATCTACTCTGAAACTGCTCTGAAGATAGTATCTACTGGTTTACCCCCAGTCGTAAATCAGGAATTCACCCCTTTTCGGCTATTTCCTTTGGAGGCAACAGCACGCACTCGTCCCGTCCGGCGAGAACGGTGTTACGGTTGGTGTATCCCAAGAACGATTATTCCAGCGTGTCACCCTGAGGAGCGTCCGTTAGGACGCGACGTAAGGGTCCATGTATTTGTCTTTTCCGCCCTCCGTTGACACCCGGTTAAATGCATAGATCGTCACGTCGGCTCGCAAAAGCGGCGAACCTCCTCACGATGACACCCACAGCGAAGGCCAATGGGGCCATGCTCACGGGTGTGGAAACAGAGATGCCAGGATCTGCCGGGGCACTAGGTCACCGTCAGCGTGAGGCTGATAGTGTGCGTGATGGTGGAGCTCGTGCCGGTGATCGTCAGTGTGTAGGTTCCGGCGGCCGTACCCGTGCTCTTGGTCGTATTCACGGAGGACGCACCTGGCGGTACCGCGCCACCTCCGCCGCAGGAGACCAGCAGCATCATGAGCGCCAAGAACCCGCCGATAACCCATCGCCGGATGCTCTTGCGGCGCCGACTTCCCCGCCAACCGGCCAAGGCAAATGGCGCCAGCAATGCCAGGGCGAAAGTAAACGGGGCGTGCCGCCTTCCGGGTTGAGCTACGCTGGCGGACGGGCCCACGGTCGCCACGGTCACCGTTATCGGTACGGTGCTATTGGCGGAGATGGATATGGATGAAGAAGCCGGAAAGGAACACGTCGCGGGCGCTCCAGAGCAGGTGAGCGTTACGGTGCCATTGAAGGTCGTGCCCGATATCAGGTTGAGAAGATATGTGGCGGTTGCGCCCGCAGCCACCGTCGCGGAAGCGGAGCTATTCGCCTGTACGGCTAAGACAAAATCCGGGTTGATGTTGATGACCGAGCTGTTGTTGACCGTAACGGTTACGGATGAGGAAGCGGCAGTGCCCGCGCTATCTGTCGCCACCGCCGTAAGGATATGGCTTGCGTTTGTAGTTTGGGTGGTGTCCCATGACGTCGAGTACGGTGTGGACGTGACCTGTGGGCCGAGATTCGCGCCATCAAGTTGAAACTGAACTCCCGCCAGCGTCAGGCCGCTCGACGCACTTGCAGTCGCCTGGACTGTGACGGTTTGCGAAACCGGGCTGCCATTGGCTGGAGAAGTGATGGAAACCGTGGGTGCCGAGCTTGCCAAGCTGGTATCGATCACGCTGACGCTGTTGGAGCCCGTATTAGCGACGAATACCCGATTCAGGCTCGCGAGCACGCCAAGCGAAGATGGCTTAGAGTATGCCCCAGAACCAACTGCAATTGTCACTGTCTGGTTGGTCGCTCCGTCGATGACGGTGACCGTGTTGCCCTGGGAACTTGCGACGTACGCCTTGTTGACGGTCGAATCAATTACAACACTTTGGGGCTGGTTTGCTATGGAAAGCGTGCTGAGGCTGTTGCTATTGCCGCCATCGATCACGGTCACGATGTTATCGAGGTAGTTTGTGACATAAATCTTGTTCGTTGTCGAGTTGACAGCCACTCCCCACGATGGTTTGCCGATCACCACATTTGTGACCGAATTGTTTCCCCCGTCGATTACCGCTATGCCGGCGTTGTAATTAGGATTGGTGCCAACATAAATTTTATTTGTCTGTGTGTTGACCGCGATAGCGCTCAAAGGCGTCCCAGCGGCAGCAACGGTAACTGACGTGGGGGTGTTCGTTGTGCCGTTGATGACGGTCACCGTGCCATCTTGATTGGCGACATACACCATGTTGGTGAGGGAATTGAGCGCCAACCATCGCGGCTTGGTACCGGTATTGATGGTCGTCACGTTCTCCGTCAGGCCATTGATCGCGCTGACGGTGTTGTCGAGGTAGTTGGTGACGTAGATGGTGTTCGTGCTTTCGTTTACCGCAATATTGTCGGGCCCGTTCCCGACCGTGACCGCATGCACCGCATAATTGTTATTGCCGTCGATAACGCTGACGGAACCGCTTCCATAATCGGCAACGTAGGTCTTATTGGTCGTGGAATTTACCGCAATTCCGTTGGGACCGGTGCCCGGGCTGTTGCCCACGGTCACGGTCACGAAAGCATAGGGTGCGGCGGCATCCACCACATACACGCTGTTCGGGTTCGAGGTGACGTAAACAACGTTGGTTACGGGATTGACGGCGAGCGACTGCGGTGCAGCGCCCAGCGCGATATCCGCTACTTTCTGATCGCCCGCGGCAGTAGCTGCCCATAGCAAGATTACAATGGCCCACAGCGCCCAACCGAGTCCACTGCTCCTGCGATTTTCCGGCATCATCCCCCCGGGCCCTCGGCTTGATCCACATCTTCCGCCGGCTGACTGACACGACCGGGATTGGGGCACAACCATACAAACAGCCGCGTCCAGCACGGCCTCGCCGGCCGCAAATAACTTTAAGAATAGCGGGACTATTACCTTTGGACGCGGGGCTAAAGTCAAGCAAAGCCTGCCGAGAAACCGCTTCCAGTGCAGAATCGGGAAAAAATCGATGAGAAACTCACGAAGGGTGGGCGCGCGAAAAGCGTCTCCAGGGGAGGGAAATGGCTCCGGAATGCGCCTATTTCACCTAAGTCTGCAACCTATGTAACGTCCGATAACGGTGAGACCCCGGTAGAGCTACCAGGCCCTAGGTGTGACAGATGCTCTTCCGCGGTCAGATGCGAGGCCCCCTCGGATGTCCCGTTCGACTGCTTCGGGCAGCAGTAGAAGAGGCGGGCAGGCAGAACGTTACGCGGCTCGAACTCTTCGTCCACGGAAGCGAAAACCGAAGTCAGATCCGGCAGGACGCTGCGTGTAAATTGATAGACAAGCAGGCGGCCATCCCTGCGCAGAACACGATTGGACGCCGTTAGAATCGCGAAACGCAGCTCTTCGGGCATAGTGCTGAACGGAATGCCGGAGATGACGTAATCCGCTGCCTCAAACCCCAGGTTCTGAACGACGCCTTCCACAGCCGCGGCGGAGCCATGGACAATTTGCACCCGCGTGTCGCGCTCGAATACGCGTCGGAGATGCCGCACGAAGTCCGGATTCACCTCGATGAGAACGCAACAGGCATCGCGATGCATCTTTCGCACGAGCGCCGTGCTGATATTGCCAATACCAGGCCCGTACTCGACGATCACCCGCGCGCGGTGGAAATCCACTCTCCGCAGAAGACGTTCGGTGAGAAACCTGGAACTCGGGACGACAGATCCCAAGGTGGCCGGATGCTTCAAAAAGTTCCTTAGAAAGAGCAGCCTGGGACTTGTCATCGATGCTTTCAGATAAGTTGCGAAGGTAAAGATAATAGAAGACAACCGCCGGCAATTCTTTCTCGGGACTCGTATTCTCTCACAAAGCGCCGTCGCGCCAAACTGCCGGACATGAAGAGGGAAGATCGGGAAGACTGACTCTGCCCGCTGGCTCGGTTGACCGGGAAAGCTGACGCCGAAGGGCGTCGGCCATCCGAAAGCTCGAAGTGCGATAGCAGGGGGAAGGCACCGCCCCCTGGTCCTCGCTGGTTACGATTTGCCCGGCCAGACGACGGGGGGACTGGTGATCGCAATGTACTGGCAATCCATGTTCCCGGTGCCGGTTACCTGGTGCGGCTCTCCCGCTTCGATCACCAAACCCTGGCCGGCGGTGAGGATGACGGTCTGCTTGCCGTCTGACACCTTCAGTTCGCCCGTGAGCACATAAAAAATGTGCTCGGAGGCGGGATGAGTGTGCATGTCCGCCCCGCCGTGAGCCAGCATGACATTATGCAGCACCGTAACATTCTTCCCGCCTGTACCTGTTCCCCAGATTTCCCGGGCAAAAACTTCATGATGCTGTGGCAGGACCGTAGTCGGTAAGCCGCCGACCTGAACAATTCTCATTTTTATCCCCTTGGATCAGCTCCTGCGTTGGCTCAGTCGATGACATCCCAGCCTGGGGGCGGGTAGACATTCTCCGAATCGTCGACGAACACAATGCCCGCGGCTTCTTTCGACGGGACGCCACCGTAAGCGAAAACGAGTTCGACTTCTTCTGTCCGGCTGGCGTTGGCCACGCCGTGAATGACGCCTTCGGGAGCGAAGACGAAAGTACCCGGCGGGCAGAGGATCTTCCTGGCTTCCGGCCCGAGCAGCAGGACCATCGTGCCGCGGATAATGTACATCGATGCTTCGGCGTAGAGATGCACGTGGCGCTCATTACAGGTGTGCGGAGGAATGATGGTCCTTCCCATGGCGATCCGCTTGGAGCCGACCACTTCCCTGCTGATTCCAAAGTTGATGCTCAGGCCCTTTTCATACTTGGTGTCGGTTACCACCTGCGACCAGTGACCGGTCTGCGGCTGCTGCTTGGTCAACTCCGCCAATTTGTCTAACTTGTAATACTCTGCCGCCATGATGACTCCTTTTGAGTTATTCGCTTGATATTTCTTCTGGATTACCGCGCACAAACCAGCGTGCGCCGGAGCTCTTCCACCCCACTACGCGTAAAAGCGCGCGTTGTGAGGACCCCGGCTCTCGAAGCAGCTCGACCACTTCGCATAGAGTACGGTGATTGTCGAGCAAGAGCGGCTGAAGGCACAACAACAATTTAACTGGTTCTTCCGTGGCCTGCCAGGGAGACAAGGCCGGACAGCGGCACCAATGAGAGGGTTGCAGGCCATTGATCCACTCTCACTTGCGCTGCTGCCCCCGCCGGCAAACATCATCAGCTCGCAGTGTGTTTCTGGTTCTCTGCCCGGTACAATCCCCTACTGGATTGAACGTATGGTGTTGTTGACTTCAGCATCCATTAAGTAAAGTTTCTTTCCGTCGGTCGTGATTCCGTATGGCCTGTTAAATTGGGCCGCAGCGCCGGTCGCATCGGTTGAACCGGTTTTTCCGGCGGTCCCTGCCAGTGTCGTCACCGCACCGGTCGCAATCACTACCTGGCGGATTGTGCCATTGCCTGTGTCCGCAACATAGAGGTTCGTCCCGTCAGTCGTTATGTCGTTTGGAAAATTAAAGCTGGCCGCAGGGCCGATGGCATCGATCGAACCGCCGGTTAAGGAGGCGGTGCCTGCCAGCGTCGTCACCGCACCGGTCGCAATCACTATCTTGCGGATTGTGTTGTTCTTGTGTCACACACATAGAGGTTTATCTCATCGGTCGTGATGCCGTATGGAAAAAAGAACCTGGCCGCGGCGCCGGTGGCATCGGTCGAACCGATTTTTCCGGCGGTCCCTGCCAGCGTCGTCACCGCACCAGTGGCAATCACTATCTTGCGGATTGTGCTGTTGCCTGTGTCACTCACGTAGAGGTTTGCCCCGTCGGTCGTGAGGTCGAGGGGACCCAAAAAGCTGGCCGCAGCGCCGGTGCCATCGGATGAACCGCCGGTTAAGGAGGGGGTGCCTGCCAGCGTCGTCACCGCACCAGTTGCAATCACTATTTTGCGGATTGTGTTGTTGCCTGTGTTACACACATAGAGGTTTGTCCCGTCGGTCGTGATGCCGTTTGGGTAATTGAAACTGGCCGCAGCGCCGGTGCCATCGGATGAACCGCCAGTTAAGGAGGCGGTGCCTGCCAGCGTCGTCACCGCAGCGGTCGCAATCACCACCTTGCGGATTGTGTTATTCAAAGAATCCGAAACATAGAGGTTTTTCCCGTCGGTCGTGATGTCGTATGGAACATTAAACTTGGCTGCGGCGCCGGTCGCATCGGTGGAACCGGTCGTCCCGGCGGTCCCTGCCAGGGTCGATGTTGTTCCGGTTAAGCTGAGGGCCTTTCCCTGTATTGCCCCTCCCATTAGTGCAGTATGGCTGCTGCCCCCGCAGCCTATCATCATGGCAGAAAAGAAAAACAGCGCTACACCGATTAGTAACTGCTTCCTGTTTCTCGCCCTCATCGTCATCAATCTCCTTTGTCGGCAATCAGATTCATCATTAATGCGAGGTCTCGTTCTTGGTCCGTCTGCTTAATCAGAATGCTCCGCTGGGCATTAAAAGGAAGTGTAGGTTAGAAGCTGGAATATCGAGAGAAAAATCGATAAAGACGCTGAAACTAAAGTTTTGTTTTGGGCGCGAGAAAATGCAGATCCTTCGCTGCTCCACCCCTGCGACGGCAGAAGAGGCCGTCGCAGTGACCCCGAGTGCGCTCAGCATAACACTCACGAGATTCTCTAATGAATGCGAAGTATTTCCGCAAAAAACCGGGGATTCAGCCGCTCATTGCGCCGGCGGAAGAGGCGCGAAATTCATTGACAAGTGAGTAACCAGAATCCTAACATGTAACACCACTCAGGTCAGATATCTGCAACGTTCTCTCGTTCCGGGGAAACCCTGTGGCAAGAGACTGTTGTTCCTGCTGGCTGAGGGGAATCCTGGCGCGACACCAGCCGGGTCCGACCGGCAGCGCCAACAGTTCAACAGGACGGCGGCCCTTGTCCCATGCCGTTCAATCTACTGATAGGAACTCAAGAATGGCCAATGAAAAGTTTGCCAATTCCCCCACTATCACCTTCAGTGATCTGTTTGCCAAACTGGAGAGCTCGCAGCTTACCGCCAATCATTACAAGCTGATCACGGCAGCCGTACTGGGGGACATGCTTGAGTTCTTCGACTATTACATCATCGGCTTTGTTTTGGCATTTATCGTCGTCCCCTGGAAATTAAGTTTCGCCGCCACCGCGACGGTGCTGCTGAGCGCGGGAGTCGGAAGCCTGATCGGGTCTTTCTTCTTCGGCCATCTGGCCGACCGGATCGGCAGAATGCCGGTGCTTTACCTCACCACCGCGGCCTTCACGATTCCGAGCGGCATCATGTACTTTACCCCGGAAGGAAACTGGATATTCCTCTCGTTGTTTCGCTTCCTGGTCGGATTTGGAGTTGGCGGTCTGTATTCAGTCGACCTGCCGCTGGTGCAGGAGTTCATGCCCAGCCGCTATCGCGGCGTCATCGGCGGAATCGTGACCGCGCTGATTCCCGCCGGCACTTTGCTGGGAAGCCTGTCAGCCGCATATCTGACTCCGGTGATTGGCTGGAGGGGATTGTTTCTGATCGGCCTGGCACCGGCGTCTCTGTCCCTGCTGTTCCGCTTCTGGATGCGCGAGTCGCCACGCTGGCTGATCAGGCAAGGAAAGTACGAGCGGGCGGTCAAATCCATCAACTGGATAACTGGTGACAATGTCGACTATCGAAATGTGGTGGTCGATGAAAAGGTGCTGGTCAAGGAGACCGCGCCTCGCTTCGTCGAAATCTTCAAGTATCCGCGCAGCGTGGCCGTATCGTGGATCGCCAGTTTCTTCCAGTCGATCATGGATTACGGGTTCGTGCTGTGGGGGCCAACGCTGCTGGCGCTGGTGTTGAAGATTCCGGCGACCAAGGCGGCCAAGATGTTTATCGCCGTCGCGATTTCCAGCATTATCGGAAAATTTGTCTGGGCTTACCTGTCGGAAGTTGTCGGCCGCCGTGTGGGCGGGATGATGATCGGCATCGGGTCCATGATCACCTGTTTGATCGTGGCTCGTTACTTCAATTTCTATTGGGGAACCGTGCCCATCATTTATCCGGCTTTCATCGCCGTCTACGCCTTCATCAATGGCGGGTGGTCGATTACCGGCCCGTACTCGACTGAGATCTGGCCGCAACGGCTGCGCGCGACCGGAATGGGTTCAGCTTATGGCATCGGCGGCATCGGCAGGATCTTCGGGCCCATGATCCTGGCCATATTCGCCGGAACCACCAACCTGGTTACGCCAAAGGCGACGATAAATGCAGTGGGACCGGCGTATGTCTTCTTCGCCTTCTGCGGTTTGTTGCTGGCGGTGATCTTCTACTTTGGTATTGAAACCCGCCACAAGTCGATCGCTGAAATCGAGGACATGTTGGGCAGCCCCGATTCCCGCTTGAAAAAGGCGGCCGCGGGACAATAGCCCAAGCCAAGTGAAGAGGTCTGAGACGGGAGTAACCCTGGTTGCTCCCGTCATTTGCTTTCGACCTCGGACAGCGCGCTTCTATAGTCGGTATACCACTAGAAATCACCGCCGGGCCCGGAAGCCCGGCTGCTTTGCGGGGTATACCTTCCGCGAATCCGGCCTAGCGCATCGTGCTCAGTTTGCCCCGGAATCATTCTTGAGCTCCAGGTCGCGATTCCACTCCTGCTCGCTCCGCCTCAGATCAGGCTTCGCCTGCACGCGTTCGCGGTTCTTATCGGAATCCGTGTCGGCGGACATGCTCGGGCTCGATGCAGCGCGCTGACTCTGCCCGGTGAACATGCTGCTGTTGTCAGACGAGTCGTGCGCCGAAGCAGTCTGGTCGGCCGGCTGCGTCACGTATTGATCCGAACCGGTTGTATTTTCGGTCTGTGCCTGCGCACTCAAAGTGAAGCCAAGTGCCAGCATTGTAACCAGCGCGAGAATCTTAAAATTTTTCATTGGTGTAATCTTCCTCCTGTTTATTTTTCGTTCGCCTTTCACTGGTATTAACCGTGAGGGAACGGATTTATTCCCTTCGGCCCTCGAATGACCGTGTGGCGCGTCTATTGATTGGAGGAACGGTGTATCCGTTGATTGGCCGAAGGGCGCAGCTTGCAATTGCGATTTGCCGGGATGTGAGCTACAGTGTTGCTCGAAAATTTGGTCTATTTCAAACTCAGCAAACTCTCACCGGGGGATCGATGAACAGGCGCGATTTTCTTGTTGGAACCGCTATTGCCGGCGGTGTTTCTCTCGCCGGACCTCTGACAACAGCGCAGCAAACCAGCAGCGGCCCGCGCAAACCGGTCATCGACACGCATGCGCACTGGTATCCGCCAGCCTGGGTCGATATGGTTGCCAAGGACGGGCCGAAGTATGGAGCCAACGTCGGGAAAAGTGACAAGGGCTACGTAACGTTTTCCACCGTCAAGTTCACGGCAATCTTTTCGCCGGATTTCGTCGACCTGTCGGAACGCATCAAGGCGATGGAGAAGCAGGGCGTCGATATGCACGCGCTCTCGCTGACAAGCCCCATGGTGTACTGGGCTCCCGGCGAGGTGGGACTCGCGCTCTCCCAGGTCTTCAACGATAGCTGCGTGGAAGCCCATGCCATGTATCCCAAGCGTTTTGTCGGCATGGCGATGTTGCCGATGCAGGATCCTAAACTGGCGCTGAAGGAGCTGGAGCGCGTCAGCAAACTGAAGGGGATGCGCGGCGTCTACATGTCCACCGTGCCCGCCGGGCACGAAATGGACTACAAGGAGTACTTCCCCATCTACGCCAAGTGCGAAGAGCTCGACTGGCCGATTTTCCTGCATCCGGTGGACGCCATCGGTCCGGAGCGCACGGCGAGATTCTATCTGCGCAACCTGTTGGGCAACCCGTATGAATCGGGACTCGCCGCCGCCTACTTGATCTTCGGCGGCGTCATGGATGCGTTCCCGAAGCTGCAGGTGATGCTGCCGCACGGCGGCGGAACGTTCCCGTGGCTTTCCGGACGCTTCGACCGCGGCGTCGAATGCCGTCCCGAGCTGAAGCACATGAAGCAGCCGGCAACCGCGTACCTGCGCCGCTTTCACTACGACACGATCACTCATAACCCGAAGATCCTTTCCTACCTCATTGACTATGTCGGGGCGGACCGGGTGGTTCTGGGTAGCGACTATTGCTACGATATGGGCTACGACATGCCGGTGCAGGTATTGGAGAAGACTCCGGCGGCCGAGCGCTCGCTGATACTTGGCGCGAACGCCGCAAAGCTGCTCAAGATTCAGGTCTGATCGGCGAGAAAAAACCGCGCTAGCCGTAGGGGTGGCTTCGTCTGTCTGCTGATCGACGAACTGTTCAAGGAGAAATATAAGATGGAATATCTCAGCATTAATGCCGGAGGAGAGCAATGAGAGATCGTAAGGCAAAGCGGATTGGGCTTGCCATTATTGGCGCGGGCCGTGTCGGTCTGTTCCGTGGAGAAGTGGCGGCACGCCACCCCCAGGTGGACTGGATTGGTATCGCGGAGATCAAGCCGGAGCGGGCAAAGCTGGTCGCCGATAAAGTCGGCGCCGATTTCGTGACCGACGACTACCGCAAGCTGCTCAACCGCAGCGAGGTGACCGCAGTCATCATATCGACCGATGAGCATCTGCACGTCGATCCGATCCTGGCGGCGTGCGAGCACAAGTATTCGTTGATGATCGAGAAGCCGCTGGCCACCGACCTCGCCGATTCCGCGCGGGTGATGAAGGCGATCCAGGCGTCCGGCGTCGACGCCGTGGTGGGATACACGCAACGCTTCCGGCGGCGCTGGCTGGCGGCGAAAGAAAAGGTCAAATCCGGACAGTTGGGCGACGTGACTCTGGTGAGTTCGCGCGCCTTCATGAACCGCCTGGTGGCCATCGACAACTACAAGCGCACAGACCATCCGGAGAAGATTTCGCCGATGGTGATCTCGGGTACGCACGCTTTGGACATCGTGATGTGGATGATGGAGGCGAAGACTCCGGTCGAGATCTACGCCCGCTCGATCGACAAAGCGCTGGGACCGGAGTGGAAGGGTATCGATGCCACCGCCGGCGTAATTACCTTCAGCGACGGCAGCATCTATCAGGCGACGATCTCGTGGGCGCTGCCGGTGGTGTGGCCGGGCGCAGTCTACAGTCTCGATGTCGGCATAGTGGGCACAGAGGGCGTGCTGACCATCGACGATACGCATCGCGACATCGTGCTGGCGACGAGCAAGGCGCAGGCCGAAGGCTACAACCCGGACACTTCACGCCGGGTCGATTTCATGGGGAGCTATCCTCCGGGAGACATGGCTCTGGGCGAATTGCGCGGACCGATGCGGGACGAGACCGAGCAGTGGCTCAACCGCGTCGCATTGAATCTGCCGACACAACACGCCACCGCGGCGGAGGCTCACAATCGGCTGATGCTGACCAAGGCGTTCGACCTTTCGGCCCGCCTCAAGAAGCCGATCAAGCTGCCGATTACGCCGGAGCAGGACGTTTACTAGGGGTTCAGAAAAGATGGGCCACCCATGTTTGCCGAGCAAACGTGGGGATGTTCCGATGGATAGGTGCCCCACATCTGGCGCAAAGGCACGCCAGATATGGGGCACCCGGCGTATAGGCGCATGTTTCCACGCTGGGCGGCTTTCGAAATGACATTGGCGTGGGCTTCCAACTCCACGGCGTTACCCTTTTTAATATTTTATTGAAACAAATAGAAGAAAACCGGTATTTGAGACAGTTGTTGCAAAGTAGAAATCAGCAGGAGCGTAGCGATTGGCTAGATTAACTTGTTACGTCCTGTTTGGTTGTAGAACAAACATATTTTCGAGCACGAAACAAGTCTCCTGATAGATTTCATTCATCTTTTTGTCTCGGCTTAAAAGACCGTCGAAATATGTGGCATAAGCGACATAGTTCATATCGACTATGTCATTTCTCAGTTTATCCAGTTTGACCGTAGCTGGCCCTCCGTCAGAAATCCATTTTAGGGCAAGTATGTATGTGCTAACCGCAAATCTAAAGAGATAGGAGTCTCGAACCTTCCCAGCTTGAGGCATCTGGTAGATATCGGGATGCCTGGAGAAGAGCAATGCCGTTATCTCAAGGATTTCTCTTTTAATCCTGCCAAGAAGGTCAGCTGGGTAAATCTTTCTTTTTCTTAAGACTCTCAAATGTTCAGGTGTAAAGGATTTTCTGAGCTCTGCAATGCCCTTTGCCACCTTAGCTGCATCATTCTTAAAGGTATCAAAGCGTGTAGACGCCTCTATGCCTTTCTCGATGATTTGGGCTTTCAATTGTTCGTTTCCTGATAGGGCTAGATGTACTCCGAAGCAGAAATCCCTAAATCCTTTGGTTTGATCTAAGTCCTCTAATTGCGCAGGGTTTACCGACTTAAGTGTAAGGCTAACAAGATCCCGAGTGCCTTTCAAGACAATTACTTGATCTGGAAAATTAGAGACAATCTCTATAGATTTGGAAATCGATTTGAGTGAATTGCCTTTGTATGCCTCCATACAGGCATAGTCACAAAATACAACGAAATGTTCTTTGGATGAGCCTAAATACTGCTTCAATTCGATGTCTTGGAAGAAGTTTGCATCAATTATTTTTTTCATAAGTAACAATTAATATACTAAGAATTTGGCCGGGCTGGTGGCCCAAATCTCCGCTCTCCCCTCTTGACGGTGCCCCATATCTGCTGCGGTTAGCAGATGTGGGCCAACCACCAAGAAACTACCCCACGTTAGCCAAAGGCTGGCGAACGTGGGGCACCATCGAACCTAAAGGATTTCATCAAGAGCCGCAACGCCTTTATCTGGCTTGGGCTTCCTTTTCCTGCAATGCCTTGAGAACTTTCTCCGGCGTAGCGGGCAGGTGCCTGATGCGCACACCGACCGCGTTCTGGATGGCGTTGACGATGGCGGGCGCCGTCGGCAACAGCGACGGCTCGCCAATTCCCTTGGCCCCGAAGGGTCCGGTCGGTTCCGGACGTTCGACAATACTGGTGACGATCTCGGGCACATCCAAAGCGGTGGGGACGATGTAATCGGTGAGTTGCGGATTGCGCACCCGGCCCTGCTCGACGACCATTTCCTCCATCATTCCGAAGCCCACTCCCATGGCGACGCCGCCCTCCACTTGGCCTTCGACGAACTGAGGGTTGATCATCTTGCCGCAGTCGTGCACCGCGGTTATTTTGAGAATCTCGACTTCGCCGGTTTCGGTGTCGACCTCGACTTCCGCGACCTGCGCGCCGAAGACGTAGGTGCCAAACGGTTTGCCGTGACCCGTTTCTTTATCCAGCATGGTAGTCACCGGATTGAAACTGCCGACGCCCATCGGCGGACGGCCCTTGCCCATGCAAGCTTTATAGGCGACGGCGCTGATGGCAACCCTTCGCTCGGGAAAGCCGTTGACGTAGATGAATCCCTGGCTCGATGCCAATCCGTTCGGACTGACGCCAAGGTCCTCGGCAGCCACTTCAAACAGAATCTGCCGGGCCTGCGCCGCCGCACTCTTCACGGCATTGCCGACGATGTAGGTTACGCGGCTGGCCACGGTACCGGAGTCGAAAGGCGTTAGCTTGGTGTCGGCAGCCATCACGGATACCTTGTCGAACTCGATGCCCAGCTCCTCGGCGGCGATTTGCGCCAGGATGGTGGTGGAACCCTGGCCGACATCGACGGTGCCGATCGACAGAACGGCGGTGCCGTCCTGGTTGACCTTCAGGAAAGCCGATCCCGGGTTGGCATACGAGGTAAAGCCAATGGGATAAAACATGGCGGCAATACCTCTGCCCCGCTTCTTCATAGTGCTTTGACCTCGCTCTCCCAACCCCGCTCGACCGATTTGTAGACTTCGTCATTCCAGCCGGACAACTCCACGGCGCGATTGACGCACTCGGAGATGGTTACGCTTTCGAGGACCTGCCCGGTCGGCAACGCGCAGTTGTCAACCAGCAGATTCTTCAAGCGGAACTCCACCGGGTCCAAACCAAGCTCCGCCGCCAAGGTGTCCATGTGAACTTCGTAAGCAAAGCCAAGCTGGGTTACGCCGAAACCGCGCATAGCTCCCCCGACCGGCTTGTTGGTGTAGACCACATATCCGTCGATGCGGACATGAGGAATGCGATATGGCCCGGCGGCATGGACGCAGGCTTTGGTCAGCGTGGACTCGCCCCAGCAGACATAAGCCCCGCTATCGCTGACGATCTCCACTTGCCGGGCCACCAGAGTACCGTCTTTTTTCAGCCCCGACTTGTACTTGAGGAGGTAGGGATGGCGCACGGTGGAAGCCTCGAACTCGTCTTCGCGGGTGAAGGCGATCCTCACCGGCTTGCCGGACTTGATGGCGAGAAGGGCGATGACGGGCTCCATGGTGAGTTCGTTCTTGCCGCCAAAGCCGCCGCCGACCGCAGTGGTAACGATCCTGATGTTGTTCATCGGCATCTTCAGGATCTTGTTCAGATCGGAGGCGACCAGAAACGGACGCTGCAAGGACGACATGATCAACAGTTCGCCGGAGGGCAATATCTCGGCGCATGCGGCGTGCGGCTCGATATGCGCGTGTTCCACCATCGGGGTGGACATGCGCTCCTCGAAAATAACGTCGGATTCCCTCCAGCCCTGCTCGACATCCCCGCTGCGGATTTTGAGGTGGGACGCCAGGTTGCTTTCACCATGGATCTTGACGGATTCCGGCTTCATCGCTTCCAGCGGATCGAAGAGCGCGGGTAGCGGCTGGTATTCCACTTTGATCAGCCGCAAGGCTTCCTCGGCGGCCTCCCATGACTCGGCTGCGACGGCTGCGACGGCATCTCCGAAATGGCGAACCTTCTCGTCTACCAACAGCGGCTGGTCCTGATGAGTGAAGCCAAAGCGGTTGTGCGGCACGTCCTTGTGGGTGATGACGGCCTTCACCCCGGCCAGTTTCTCCGCCGCGGAGGTATCGATCTTCAGGATTCTGGCGTGGGCGTGCTGGCTGCGCAAAATCCTGGCGTGCAGCATGCCCGGACGAAAAACATCCTCGCCATACTGCGACTTGCCGGTCACCTGCAGCACAACGTCGTTTCTGGGGAAACTCTTTCCGATCACACTGTGGCTCATTACCTGCAACTCCCCTCGTGCTCACGGCACCCCGGCGAGCCAAACGCAGGCTCGCTGGGGACCCCGCGCTCAAGCTGCTGAAGTTCGGCGGCCGCCTGCTGCACGGCCTTGACGATCTTCACATAACCGGTACAGCGGCAGATATTGCCGGCAATGCCCTCGCGAATCTCCCGCTCGCTGGGATCGGGATTCTTATCCAGCAGCGCCTTGGCCGACAGCAACATGCCGGGAGCACAATAACCGCACTGGACGGCGGCATTGTCGATGAACGCCTGCTGCAAGGGATGCAGGTTGGCGGCGGCGCCCAGACCCTCGATGGTGAGAACCTCCTTGCCTTCCGCCTTGACGGCAAGATACAGGCAGGAGTTGATAGGAATGCCATCGATCAGCACGGTGCAAGCGCCGCATTCTCCGGTGCCGCAGCCTTCTTTGGTGCCGGTCAGGCCAATCCGCTCGCGGATGACGTGCAGCAGCAGGTCTTTGGCGTCGACTTCCAGGGAATACTGCTGGCCGTTAACTTTCAGGCTTATGTTCTTTCTCATTTACACGCCTCCGCCCGCTGCTCGAACCTCAGTCTGAGTTTTCTTCTGCCGTGCCAGGGCAATTTCCAGGGCTCGGCGCACCAGCACCACGCTGATTTTGCGCCGGTAGTCGGCGGAAGCGCGCAGATCGCTGATCGGAGAGATCTCCGTGGCGGCAACCGCAGCGGCTTCGGCAAATAGTTCCGGAGCCATCTTCCGCCCCTGCAGAAGCTGCTCTGCCTTGTATGCCCGGATGGGGGTGGGCGCAACCGCCCCGAGAGCTATGCGAGCCTGTGAAACCTGCTGGCCGTCCATGGCAAGACCCGCCGCAACGTTGACGATCGACAAGGTCAGGGCTTTGCGGCGGCCCATGCGCAGAAAGCTCGCGGTGAAGTCTTCCCGCAAGGGCACGACGATCTCGGTCAGCACCTCGCCCGGTTGCAACACTGTGCGGCGCGGACCCAGGAAGAACTGCTCGATGGGAATGAGCCGCTCGCTGCCTTGCGTCTGCAAACGAAGCGTGGCACCGAGCACCAGCAGCGAAGGGGCTCCGTCAAGAGAGGGCACGGCCGAGCACAGATTGCCGCCGATGGTGGCCTGGTTGCGAGTCTGCACCGCGCCTACCTGGAGTGCGGCTTCGGCGACGGACGGCAGTCTCCGCCGGACCTCTGGATGCTCACAGAGGGCGGTGAAGGTCACCATGGCGCCGATTCTGGCCTGGCCTTGGTCATCGTCAAAGAGGATGTGATCCAAGCCCGTATCGGCCAGGTCGATGAGATAATCCACGTCCTTGACCCTGCCCCGCAGCCATGGGATCAGGTCGGTTCCTCCGGCCAAGACCTGCGTTTTCTTTTCCTTAAGTTCGTCGAGGACGCTTAAGGCCTCCCCCAAACTCGTGGGCTTGAGGTATTCAAAAGTATTGAGCAACATCGCAATCCACTCCAGTTGGTGGAAAATCGGGCAGCCGGATGAAATTCATAGAGCTTGTTTGTCTGGCGGAAGACTCAAGCCATCACGATATTGATTGTGTTTAGAGACGACACAAGAATATGTGATTAACCGCACTATACGAGGTGATGACTCGCACAACGGAGCGTCGCGGGCCGGCAGATGAGAGCTGCGGCCGGACGTTCACATTGATTGAATTTTGGAGTTTTGGCGCAGCGCGCGGCAGGGCGGGGAAGGCTGCTGGGCGCGGGTGGCGTGTGATAGGATAGGCGCATCTTCGAATCTGCGCCACGGCCGTTGCCAGAGGACGGTTGCAGCACGTGCGTTTCGGATACGCCTTCAGCTTGAGCGAACGATCGCCA
>Ga0187872_10000319_pt1 | contig 57318 bp, 50 predicted proteins | sample June2016WEW_16_4_FD_132973 | JGI IMG/M metagenome (GOLD analysis project Ga0187872, IMG submission 132973) | Peatland microbial communities from SPRUCE experiment site at the Marcell Experimental Forest, Minnesota, USA - June2016WEW_16_40 | ecosystem: Environmental > Terrestrial > Soil >...
TCCTCACAAAATTCCGTGATTCCGGCCTGAACAGGCGATTTTTGTGAGTTGCTTCACTAAGCAGGGTGACAAGCATGCACCGCGGATGAGTTTTGCCCGCAATTTGATCCGAATCTAACTTCCCGACATACGATTATGGCGTTTTCCCTCACATCAAGTGCGGATTCTTTTCCTGCTCCGGCGCCAGCACTCCTTCCGGCATAGCGCCACCGTTGTACTCAGCCAGCCGATTCTTCCATTTCAGGAAGTCCGTGATCGTTTGCGGCTCAATGCGGATTTCAACGCGCCGCAGGCTCGCCAGCAGCAGGTTCATCTCATTCATAAAGCCGCCGGGCCGCCGCAGGTTTTTTTTCGATTTCCTGCTCACTACCATTTCGCGGGCATGCATCTCCAGCAACCCCCATCCATCGGGCAGTTCCTCGACCCGCAATAAACCGCGCGGCGCCACATAATAGCGTTCGCAGCCCAGGGCGATCTCGGCATCCGTTCGCCACTGTTTTTCGCGATCGGTGAGGAAATCGGCGCGACTCAGCTTGCACTCGACGAGCACGGAGTGGCACTTTCCTTTCCAGCCAATCGCATCCGGCATTTCGCCGCTCGCGCAGCCTTGCTCGCTAAGCACAATTCCGCATCGGTACCGCCGCAGCCAGGCGATGGCGGCTTCCACCAGCTTTGCGTGCGTCATAAGTAGTTTGTAGCCGAACCCGGAGAGAAAATCGAGTGACTTGCAAGGGTCATGCGGCAGCTCAAACCCTCCGCCCGGCCTCGACGGCATTTCCAGCCCTCGCTGAGCGCCGATTCGCAGCCGGGAGACTTGCGGATGGCCGCCTGTTTTCGCGAATGTGGTTAAACCGGATTCGCGGAAGGTGTACCCCGCGAAGAAGCCGGGCACACGGCGTCTCCAGCAAACGCTGCTTTTTGGCATTTGCTGGGGTGATATCCAAGCACGGCGGTGATACTTAGGTGATACTTAGGTGTATACCGACTGGGGAATTGTTCTATACCCGCGCCGGCCAGCGCTGGGTTTGATAGAATTTTTCTACCTCCTATGACTCAAGAGACGCAGTTCTGTGACGTGCCTGCCGCGATTGAAGAAATTCGCGCCGGTCGAATGATCATCGTCGTGGACGATGAAGACCGCGAAAACGAAGGCGACCTGACCATGGCCGCAGAGAAAGTCACCCCTGAGGCGATCAACTTTATGGCGAAACATGGCCGTGGCCTGATCTGCCTGGCGATGACGGAACAGCGGCTGGACCAGCTTCGGCTCGGCCCCATGAGTGCCGAGAACACTTCCAACTTCGGCACCGCGTTCACTGAATCGGTCGATGCGCGCGACGGCGTCTCGACCGGCATCTCTGCCTTCGACCGCGCCCAGACCATCAAGGTGGCTATCGATCCTGCGACGCGCCCAGGCGATCTGGCCCGTCCCGGACACGTCTTTCCCTTGCGCGCTCGCCAGGGCGGCGTGCTCGTGCGCGCTGGACAGACCGAGGCTTCCGTCGACCTGGCCCGCATGGCAGGACTCGTTCCGGCGGGCGTCATCTGCGAGATCATGAATGACGACGGCACCATGTCCAGGGTGCCGCAACTAAAAGAATTCTGCCGGCAGCACAAGATGAAGATGCTGACCGTGGCCGAACTCATTCGTTACCGGCTGCAAACGGAAACCTACCTCGTCCGACTCGGCGAGGCGGTCGTTCCAACCCGTTACGGCGACTTTCGCATGATTGCCTACCAGTCGCAGATCGACGGCCAAGCGCATGTTGCGCTGGTGAAGGGCGAAGTGGAAAAAACCGGCGATCTCCCCACACTGGTGCGGATGCACTCGCATTGCCTTGCGGGAGATGTCTTCGGCGCCACTTCGTGTGAATGCCGCAACATGCTGGACCAATCGATGAGAATGATCGCCGACGAAGGCCGCGGCGCCATTATTTACTTGCACCAGACTTCCAAGGGCTTTTCCGTCGAGCAGTTGGGCGGGAAAATCACGCTGCAATTTCATCGCGACATTCGCCTGGCAACGCTCCCCGATTCGCAGCGGAAAACTCAACGCGAGATTGGCATCGGCGCTCAGATCCTGAGCGACCTCAAGCTCAAGCGCCTGCGCCTGCTCACCAATCGCCCGCGCAAGGTGGCCTCGCTGGAAGGCTTCGGCCTGGAGATTATCGAGCAAGTGCCGGTGCCGGTTGCCGCGGCGGCATGCCAGGATTAAGAAGCAAGTTTCAAAGAAACAGGTTGCAAAGTTTCCGAGGTTTCAAAGTTTCGTGCATTTGCTTTCGAAACCTTGAAACGCTGAAACCTTGAAACCTTTTTCAATCCGAAATCTGAAATAACCTCAGTATCCCTTCTGCTTATCGACCAGGCCGAGCAGCGGTTCACCGGCAAAATAGCGGCGCAGATTATCCGAGTAGAGTTCGTACTGGCGTTCCCACAGCAGGTCGTCAAACCCGGCGACGTGAGGCGTAATAAGGATCTCAGGCACGTCCCACAGCGGCGAGTCTGGTGGCAGTGGCTCCTGTTCCATGACGTCGAGTCCGGCGCCGGCGATATGCCCTTCGCGGATGACTCGCACCAAGGCCGCCGAGTCCAGTTGAATGCCGCGACCCACATTAAACAGGCAAGCGCCGCGCTTCATCTTGCGGAGCCGCGCTTCATTGAACAGGCCCGTGGTCTTTTCGGTCACGGGCGCCGCCACCACCACAAAGTCGGCCAGCGGCAATGCTTCATCCAGTTCATCGAACCCAAATACCTGCTGTGCGGGCTCGCTGGGACGGTTCGGATGCTCCCGCACGGCGATGACGCGCATTCCCGCCGCGTGCGCCATTTGCGCCAGCGGACGCCCGATCGCACCGAAACCGACGACAAGCAGCGTTGAACCGCGCATTTCGCGCGGATGAGGCACTTCATCCCACAAGAGCTCCTGCGCCCACACGTGCTTGCGTTGAAAGTCGCGGACTCGATGCAGTTGCCTGCCGACGGCCCATACCAGGCCCATGGCGTGTTCGGCCACCGCGGGGCCATGCACGTCGCGGGCGTTCGTCACCACCACATCGCTGGCCACCACTTCCGGCAGCAGCAGCGCATGCACGGCCGCCGCGGTCGAGTGAATCCATTGCAAGCGGCGGGCCGCCTTGAATTGCTCCGCCCTCATCGAAAACGCAATCATCAGATCCGCGTCCACGATCTCGGCCTTGAGGCCGCCGTAGCCATCGAGTTGCACCACGTCGAGCTGAGGGAAATCATGCCGAATGCGATCGGCAAACGATTTCGGAGGTATCCAGAGATGAAAATGATGATGCACCGCGATGACAAGTTTCATTTGCATGATCCGTGTAGTTGAAAACAAACTCGGGAAAAGCATTTTTGCGCTAATGCCAAACGGCCTACGCGTTCTTCTTGATCCGCAGATCGCGCCCCGTCATCTCCTTTGGCTGCGGAATGCCCAGCGCACCGAGCACGGTTGGCGCTATGTCCTGCAATGCGCCATCCCGGCGCAGTACAAACTGGTTCGCATCTTCAGCGATATAGATGAACGGAACTGGATTGGTGGTGTGTGCCGTATGCGGTCCGCCGGTTTCCGGATCGATCATTTGCTCGGCGTTGCCATGATCGGCGGTCACCAGCATGATGCCGCCGCAGCGCTTGATGGCCGCATAAATCTCGGCCAGACAGCCGTCCACGGTCTCGACAGCTCGGATGGTCGGCGGAATCTTGCCGCTGTGCCCAACCATGTCGGCATTGGCAAAGTTCGCGATCACCACGTCGAACGTTTTGTCCTCTATGGCTTTTACCACGGCTTCGGCGACGCCTTTGGCACTCATCTCCGGCTGCAAATCGTAGGTAGCCACCTTCGGCGACTGAATCAGCACGCGTTCCTCGCCCGGAAACGGCTTCTCCACTCCGCCGTTGAAGAAGAACGTGACGTGCGCGTACTTCTCGGTTTCGGCGACCCGCAGATTGCGCATGCCAAGGTTGGCCATGACGTTCGCCAGAATGTTCGTCAGGCGCTCGGAAGGCACTACCACGGGCAGCTTGAACTTGGCGTCGTATTCGGTCATGCAAATGTACTGCAAATTCTTGGGCACTTCGTCGCGTGGAATCGCCTGGTCCAGCGCCGCGGCATCCGGGAGATCGCGCCCGCCCTCGGCCGTGATGCCGCTCTCGCGAGCCAGACAGCGCGTAATCTGCCGCGCCCGGTCGGCGCGAAAATTAAAATTGATCACGACATCTTCATCGCGGATCGTACCCGCCGGTTCGCCGCGCGGGCCGGTACAAACAAACGGAATGACAAACTCGTCGGTGACGCCGTGATCGTAGGAATCCTTCATCCCCCGCACCGGGTCGGCATAGGTGGTTTCGGCCTTGCCGTGCACCATGGCATCGAACGCCTTCTTTTGGCGATCCCACTTGCGGTCGCGATCCATGGCGTAATAGCGGCCATCAACGGTAGCGATCTTGCCGATGCCGTACTCGCGCATCTTCTGCTGCAACTGCTCGATGTAGCCCGCGCCGGAGTCCGGCAGCGTGTCGCGGCCATCCATAAAGCAGTGTACAAAAGCGCGCTCCACGCCGTTCTGTTTCGCCATCCTCAAGAGCGCGTAGAGATGGTTCTGGTGCGAGTGAACGCCGCCGTCGGAGAGCAATCCGCAAAAGTGCAACCGCCGTCCATTCGCCTTGGCGTGTTTCATGGCGTCGAGCAGCACGGGATGCCTGAACAATTCGCCGTTCTCGATCATCAGATCGATGCGGGTAATGTCCATGTGAACGACGCGGCCGGCGCCGATGTTCAGGTGCCCGACTTCGCTGTTGCCCATCTGCCCGTCCGGCAGCCCGACGAAGCGCCCGCTGGTGTGAATCAGCGTGTTCGGATACTCGGCGAGCAGCTTGTCATAATTCGGCTTGCGCGCCAGCGAAATGGCATTGGCATTCGAGGGCGGCGCATAACCCCAGCCATCGAGGACGATCAAAACGAGAGGTTTGGGCTTAGGCATTTCAGATTTCAGATTTTAGATTTCAGATTTCAGATTTTAGATTTCTCCGCGATGCGGTGAGCCGTGACGCTGCGAATATCTTCACGAGCTCACCTGCTTCTCGAAGGAGAGGCTCGACATTCTGCCCGGAGGTGATCGACGCCTCATCCAGCAAAGCAAAGTTTCAAAGTTTCTGAGATTTCAAAGTTTCCCAACAGACCTTGAAACTCTGAAACTCTGAAACTTTTTTCAAGCCCTATGCCCCTGCGCTCTCCATCAGCTCGCCGTTATAGTTCAGCGCCGCCAGTCCGAGGAAGTTCGCCGCGGCTCCGAGCTGTTCCTCAATGCGCAGCAACTGGTTGTACTTGGCGATGCGGTCGGTACGCGAGGCGGAACCGGTCTTGATCTGGCCGACGCCGGTCGCCACCGCCAGGTCGGCGATAAATGCGTCTTCGGTTTCGCCGGAGCGGTGCGAGATCACGGCCGTGTAGCCGTTGCGGCGCGCCATCTCGATCGCCTCCAGCGTCTCGGTGATGGTGCCGATCTGGTTCAGTTTGATCAGAATCGAGTTGGCCACGCCCGTATCGATGCCGCGAGCCAGCAGCGCCGTGCTGGTCACGAAGATGTCGTCGCCGACGAGTTGGATTTTGTCGCCGAGCTCGTCGGTCAGCATCTTCCAGCCGTCCCAGTCGTCCTCGGCCAGACCATCTTCAAGGGACACGATCGGATATTGGCGCACCCAATCGGCATAGAACTTCACCATCTGGGCCGCGCTTTTGCTGGATTTATCGCTCTTCTTGAAGATGTATTTGCCATCGCTGAAAAACCCGCTCGCCGCCGGGTCCAGCGCAATCGCAATCTGGTCGCCCGCCTTGTAGCCGGCCTGCTGGATGGCCTCGAGAATCACCTCGATCGCTTCGGCATTGGCCTTGAGTGAGGGAGCGAAACCGCCCTCGTCGCCGACCGCGGTGTTATAACCCTTCTTTTTCAGCACCGACTTCAGGGCATGAAACGTCTCAGCGCCCCAGCGCAGCGCTTCGGCAAACGACGGCGCTCCGACCGGCATTACCATGAACTCCTGAAAATCCACGTTGCTGTCGGCGTGCGCCCCGCCATTGATGATGTTCATCATCGGGCACGGCAAAATGTTCGCGGTCACGCCGCCCAGGTAACGGTAGAGCGGCAGGTCATAGTAATCGGCAACCGCGCGCGCCGCAGCCATGCTTACGGCAAGAATCGCATTGGCGCCGAGTTTTCCCTTGTTCTCCGTGCCATCCAGTTCGATCATCTTGGCGTCGATCTCAGCCTGGCGCGAGGCATCCATGTCCATCAGCACCGGAGCGATCACCTCGTTCACGTTGTGCACGGCGTTGAGCACGCCCTTGCCCTGATAACGCGACTTGTCGCCGTCGCGAAGCTCCACGGCCTCGTGCTCGCCGGTGGAAGCGCCGCTGGGAACGATGGCGCGGCCCTTCGCCCCGCTTACCAGAGTCACTTCAGCTTCTACCGTAGGATTTCCGCGTGAATCCAGAACTTCGCGCGCATGAATCAGTTCGATTTCCGTCATAACAATTCCCTTCTATAGATCGGCGCCTCGGCGCCGCCCGTGCAGCTTCAATTGAGAGTGCAGGTTAAATCAGACAGCTCTAGCTTAGAATTCTGATTATAGCCGTTCACCCCGGTCACAGCTTCAGAGTGAGCGGCGGAAATACGGAGTGTAAGGAACGACCGGCCCCGGCACGCGCCATAGTTGCGCGTGTTGGGGTGGTAGTCACCTTCCAACCAAGTGCCGCTCCGGATAGTTTGGATGTTGTGACTCTCTAAGCGATATTACTCGCAATCGCTATAGCTTCAAACCGTACATGTTCTTCCGCGGCAGCTCCGCTGTAAGCAGGTGACAACTCAGATACTGCCACCCTCACTTTTGCTGGAGATAACCGGAGCGCTGGGTTATTCTGTTGGCCAAGCCAGTCGCGAAGGGTGTGAGAAACACGATCGCGAGCAAATACTATAGATTATGTGAAATCTACCTAGAAGGCATCTTTCCGGGCTTTCCTTTACACTAACTATTGAGTAGCCGCGTCGAGATGCTCGAAAACAAAGGTGATTCTATGAAGGCAGTCTTGTTTGTCGACGACCACGAGGTGCTGGCGCGATTGAGTTGTGAAATTCTGGAAATGCAAGGCTACCGGGCAGTCTCTGCCTACAGTGCCGCCGATGCACTGGATAAGTTCGCCAAAGAGAGGTTCGATATTCTGGTTACGGATTTCCGCATGGAAGGCATGAATGGCTTGGAGCTGGCGAAGCAAGTGCACCAGAAAGATCCAAGCGTTCCGGTCATCATCGTTACCGGTTATGGTCCGGTTGACGGCGGCAAGGATGTGAATGCCTGCCTTCAGAAGGAGCAGCTCTTTCCTGCCTTGCTGGAAAAAATCAAACTCTACCTCGGCGAAAGCGAAGCTGCGGAAACAGTGCGTACAGCTTAGACTGTTAGACGGTCGCAATAATCAATCATCGACAACGGACGCCTCGCGGCGTCCTTTGTCATAAGCAGCAGCGTGCGATGGTGCCTCACGTCACCCATCGGGGTCCTCGGCGAGCTTCGCTCGCTGGGCGCACACTCGATACCGGTTCCCCAGTAGGTATATCCCGAACATATCAGACTGTCATGGCGGGCGAAGTCGAGCTACCTTTTGTTTCTTACTGCTGAAAAACAAAAGGTAGCTCCACTCCGCGCCACAACAGCTTCTTACTTATCCCACTGGCGCTCGGCGCTCCGGTCGCCATGACATTCCCCTTGGGAATTTATCAGCGCGTTTTTCAGCCGATCAGGGCTTGGCGTCGGAGAACACCGGCCCCGGCTCCGGGATCGCCGCGCCGTCATGGCGGGGATCGCTCGCTCCAAAGTGCACGCCGCTGCCGTCGCTCATCACCGCCTGGCCGAAGCCGAACGTGTTCGTGCGGGCAGTCTTGACCTGGATTTCGTGCCCCATCTGTGTCAGTTCGTCGCGCACCGCCTGCGGCACGAGTTCTTCTATCTGCACGTCGCAGCCCTCAAAGGTCGACTTGGTAAAGCGTCCGGCCTCCAGCGCCTGCTGCAGGTTCATGCCGTAATCGACGATGTTGGCCACGAACTGCGCGTGCGCCTGCGCCTGGTTCCAGCCGCCCATGATGCCGAACCCGATGCGCACATCGCCCTTCTGCATGAAGCCCGGAATAATCGTGTGCAGCGGACGCTTGTGCCCGGCCAGCAGGTTTGGACTGCTCGGGTCGAGCGAGAACAGCGAGCCGCGGTTTTGCAGCATGAAACCCGTTCCGCGCGGCACTAGCCCGGAACCGAAGCCCATGTAGTTGCTTTGGATGAGCGAGACGATGTCACCTTCTTTGTCGATCACCGTCATGTAGATCGTGTCGTTCCCCTTGCCGTCGGTGACGCCTGCAAGACGCGAGGGCTGCACCGAGGCCTGGGCAAATTCGCCGATCAGTCCGGCGCGCTCGGCGGCGTTCTTTTTGCTCAGCATCTGCTCCACCGGCACCTTCGCCATGCGCATATCGGCCGTATAGCGCAGCATGTCGGCATAGGCGAGTTTTTTCGCTTCAATCATCACGTGCAAGGCGCGCGCGCTGTGGAAGCCGTAGTCGCTCAGCGGGAACTGTTCCATCAGATTGAGCATCATCAGCGCGGCAATTCCCTGGGTGTTGGGCGGTATCTCGTAGACCGTCCAGCCGCGATAATCCGTCGAGATCGGAGTCACCCACTCGGGCTCGAACCCGGCGAGGTCTTCCATCGCCATCGCCCCGCCCTTTTCGCGCGAGATGGCAACTATGGCCTCGGCCGTGCGCCCCTTGTAGTAGCCATCGCGGCCATAACTCGTGATCAGCCGGAGGCTCGCCGCCAGATCGGGATTGCGAAACACTTCGCCCGCTTTTGGCGTGCGCCCGTCGATCAGGTACGTCGCTGCCGCATTGCGCTCCGAGCGCAGCAACTCCAGCGCATTGTTCCAGAGCCCGGCAGTCACCTCATTCACCGGAAATCCCTTGTCCGCGTAGTAGATGGCCGGCGCCAGCAAAGTGGAAAACGGCAGGCTCCCAAAACGCTCGCGCAGCGCTGCCCAGCCGGCAACCACGCCCGGCACGGTCACGCTATACACGCCCCGCACCGGCAGCTTCTCGATCCCTTGCGCCTTCAGAAATTCAGGAGTCATCCGCTCCGGCGCCCATCCGCTCGCATTCAGTCCGTGGAACTTGCCCGTCTTCGATTCATTGATAATCGCGAACAGATCTCCGCCGATGCCATTGCCTGTCGGCTCCATCACGCCAACCACCGCGTTGGCTCCAATGGCCGCGTCGATGGCGTTTCCGCCACGTTGCAAGATTTGCACTCCGGCCATCGATGCCAGCGGTTGACTGCTGGCGACAATGCCGAATCGAGTGGCAATTACCGAACGCCCCGTCTTAGGCGGAGCCGAGCCGGCAGCCGTGGTACCGATGAGAGTTGCGTCAATCACGAACACCTCCAGTGGCAGTGCAGATGGAAGTAGTAATCCTACAATCATCTTGTGCGGGAAGAAAGTCATTCTACAAAAAGAGCTATCAAGAGCACGCGGGACGACCAGCACGCTCCCCTTCACACCTTGCGCGGGCTGAGCGTAATCTCACATACAGGAGAGCCGCATGAAAATCCGCATCATTGTCTTTGATGGAGTCGACGAAATCGATTTTATCGGCCCCTATGAGGTTTTCCGCCGCGCCGCCAAACTGGCCGGCGCGAACACCGCGGGCGCGTCCGCTACGGTGGACGTTCGCCTCGTGACCGTGGAGCCGCAAGCGCAGGTTACAGCCGCGAACGGCTTGCGCTTTTTGCCGGACGGAGTGCTCGAGGATGCAGCCGATCTGCTCGTCGTTCCCGGTGGAGGCTGGGCTGACCGCTCTCCGCGCAGCCTGTACACAGAGGTGCAGCGCGGCCTGCTGCCGAAAAAAATTGCCGCATTGCATCCGCGGTGCACGATCCTGGCAGCGGTTTGCACCGGAGCCATGGCCTTGGCGGCGGCCGGACTGCTAAAGGACCGCCCTGCCGTCACTCACCGTTCCGCCCTTCATGAGCTCCGTTCGGCGGGAGCGCAGATTGTCGATGCGCGAGTCGTCGATGACGGCGACATCGTGACTTGCGGAGGCGTGACCTCTTCCATTGATCTTGCGCTCTGGCTGGTCGAGCGCATCTGGGGCGCGCCAATGTCCGCCAAAATCGCCACCGGCATGGAGTACACTCGCAACCCCAGCCTGCACCGCTCAAAACAGGCTGCGGGATAAGTTGAGGCGTTGAGGCAGCGTCTGAGCGGGGTCCCCAGAGCTTGTGACTTTTTCGGACGGTGCCCCATATCTGCCGCAGTTAGCAGATGTGGGACTTTGGGCACGAGTCGAACTACCCCACGTTAGCCAAAAGCGGGCGAACGTGGGGCACCAAGCCGCAAGATTCCTCAATAAAACCCAGAGCGGCGCGGAGCGGGATAGTTTCCTGGGAGTACGAGGTCCTTCGCTTCGCTCAGGATTTCGGCAGGCGGCTCAAACGCCGCCTTAACGCCTCAACTTCGCTTCTCCACCCCAGCAACGGCAAAAGCGGCCGTCGCCGGGGCCCCGGATCGCTCAGCATGAGAGCACTGGATCCATTCTACTGTGCCCTTCGTCCGGCGTGAACCCCTGCAACCGCCTCGCGCCGCATGGATTCCAATGGAGTAGCCCACATGGAGTAACCCCCGATGAAGCGTGGAATCGTCGCTGCGGTCATGCTGGTAGTCGCTGCTGCGTTGCTGTGGCTCTATCAATATCGCGGCTCTGCGACCCCGGCTTTGCAGGCCGCGACAACCACACAGGCTTCCGTTTTCATGGACTACCGCTCGCAACGGCCGGGAGGGGTCCACAAGATCACCATCTCCGACCTGCCTGAGCCCTATGCCACCGCTTCGGCTGAAAATGGTCCGGACATCGTACGCCGCCCGCCCAACGCGTGGCCCCAGGCCCCAGCCGGATTCAAGGTGGAACTCTACGCCAGCGGACTCAATTTTCCGCGCCTGATACGGACCGCGCCCAATGGCGATCTATTCGGGGCCGAAAGCCATGCCGGCGAGATCAAGGTTTTCCGTGGCATCACTGCGGATGGCCGCGCGCAACAGACACAGGTTTTTGCCACCGGACTGCGACAGCCTTTCGGCATTAACTTCTATCCGCCCGGCCCGGAGCCGAAATGGGTTTACGTAGCCAACACTGATTCGGTGGTCCGTTTCCCATACCAGAATGGCGATCTGAAGGCCCGTGGCAGGGCGGAAGTAGTGGTCAAAGAAATACCCGGCGGCGGGCTCCTGCGCGGCGGCGGCCACTGGACTCGCGATATCGCATTTACCAACAATGGCAGCCGCATGTTCGTCTCCGTCGGTTCGCACTCAAATGACGACGACACCGACGGCAACGCGGCGGAATATCATCGCGCGGACATTCTGGAATTCAAGCCTGACGGCTCCGCCCCGCGCGTCTATGCCTGGGGCATTCGCAACGCCGTGGGCATAGCCGTCCATCCCGGCACCGGCGAACTGTGGTGCTCTACCAACGAGCGCGACCGGCTCGGCGACAACTTGGTCCCCGACTACATCACCCACGTCACCGAAGACGGCTTTTACGGCTGGCCCTGGTGGTACATGGGAGGACATCAGGACCCGCGCCACAAGGGCAAGCATCCAGAACTGAAGTCGAAGGTGATCACCCCCGACGTTCTCATCCAGCCCCACGATGCGTCGCTCGAAATGACGTTCTACGAGGGGCAGCAGTTTCCCCAGGAATACCGCGGAGACATCTTCGCCGCCGAGCACGGTTCCTGGAACCGAAGCATGCTGACCGGCTACGAAGTCATTCGCGTTCCCATGCACCATTCGGGCCGCGCCTCGGGTGAGTACCAGGATTTCCTGACCGGCTTCGTTACGCCCGAGGGACGGGTCTGGGGACGCCCCGTTGGAGTTGCGGTGGCCAAAGACGGGTCGCTGTTCATCAGCGACGACGCTTCGAAGTCGATCTGGCGCGTCCATTACATAGGCAAGTAACGGCCCACGGCATCGACGTTCAGCGCCGGTAATGCAAGACAAGATTAAGACTAGAGCCTGTTTCATAACCGCTTCATAAACAGTTCATTGACCGGGCGCGGGTTGCGCGTCTTCGCCGTAACACTTCCGTGCGGTCAGCATTTGAGACGGCGTCTTACTTTCCCGGATTGAACGGGATTGGCACGAATCTAATACGCGTTTGAAGAATTATGTTCTGGAAATCGGCTCCTGGTAAGGATTAGTCTGGGAGTGCAATTCTTACAATCGGGGTCCCTGGCACGCGTGTGGTTGCGCGTGTTGGGGCAGAACTTCAGACCGGCACCTGAACTTATTCCAGAGCGGCTACTCACCGTTGAACCGAGGTTGGTCAGCGTGGTAGCATAGTTCGCCTTCGTGTGTGGCTGCTCTGGCGAAATGCGGAGCTGGCTGCACAGGTCCCAACGCGGCCAAGCTCAACATTTCATGATGTGGAAGCGCGTTCCGGGTTTCCGGTAATTTGCGCCGTCGGCACGCTGTCCCGTGCCGCGCGCTTGTGTCTTGACCGGATTGGTTGGCTCGGTTTGGCTTCCTGATTCAGCCGAACCTCCGCCACAACAATTTGGAACTTCGGAGGAACCCATGCAGACTTGGCTCACCCTGAGCCTCATCGGCGTTTGCGCGATGATTGCGGCCCAGCACTCCCGTTCGTTAAACCTCCTTCATCGAGCTTTTGCCTTCGCCGGTGGTAAGGCGGGGTCCCCAGCAAGCCAGAATTCAGGCTTGCTGGGGTGCTCTAAACGGCTTGGCTCGATTGCCTCTGTCCTGCTTTTGGCTACCGGTTCAGCCCTGGCTCAACACAAGGGTGGTGAAGCGAGTCTTAAGCTTCCCGACCTGTCCAGCGTCAACTTCCTGGGAATGAGCGGCCACAATATCCTGATGATTGGACTGCTCTTCTGTGTCTTCGGGCTGCTCTTTGGACTTGTCATTTACATGCAGCTCAAGAATCTGCCGGTGCATCGCGCCATGCTCGAGATTTCCGAGCTGATCTATGAGACATGCAAAACTTATCTGATCACGCAGGGCAAGTTCATCCTGGTGCTGTGGGCGTTCATCGCGGTGATCATCGCGATGTATTTTGGCTGGCTATCGCCCGTACCGGATAAACCGGTCGGTGTCACGCTTCCCATCATTCTGTTCTTCAGCCTAGTCGGCATTGGCGGCAGCTACGGCGTCGCGTGGTTTGGAATCCGCGTCAACACCTTCGCCAACTCCCGTACGGCGTTTGCCGGATTGAAAGGCAAGCCGTATGAGATCTATGTCATTCCCCTCCGGGCCGGAATGAGCATCGGCATGATGCTGATCAGCGTCGAACTGCTGATCATGCTCCTCATCCTTCTCTTCATCCCCGGCGACTATGCCGGTCCCTGCTTTATCGGCTTCGCAATCGGCGAGTCCCTAGGCGCGGCCGCTCTGCGTATCGCCGGCGGAATCTTTACCAAAATTGCCGACATCGGGTCTGACCTGATGAAGATCGTCTTCAAGATCAAGGAAGACGATGCGCGTAACCCGGGTGTCATCGCCGATTGCACCGGTGACAATGCCGGCGATTCCGTCGGACCCAGCGCCGACGGCTTTGAAACCTACGGCGTAACCGGCGTAGCGCTCATCACTTTCATCCTGCTCGGCGTAAAGAATCCTGCGGTGCAAGTTCAGCTTCTCGTCTGGATCTTCATCATGCGCATCATGATGCTGGTTGCCAGTTCGGGCGCTTACTTCCTGAACGGCGCCATCGCGCGGGCCAAGTACCGCGACGCCGATGAAATGAACTTCGAAGCACCCCTGACCTCGCTGGTCTGGATCACCTCGTTCGTCTCCATTATCCTCACTTACATCTCCTCGTATCTGATTGTTCCGACTCTCGGAGGCGACGACACTCTGTGGTGGAAACTGGCCTCGATTATCTCTTGCGGCACTTTGGCGGGAGCGGTCATCCCCGAATTCGTCAAGGTCTTCACCTCGGTTGAATCGCGCCACGTCAAGGAAATCGTTACCTCCTCCGAGGAGGGCGGCGCTTCGCTCAACATTCTTTCGGGCCTCGTCGCCGGCAATTTCTCGTGCTACTGGCTGGGCGGCTCCATGGTCGTCCTCATGGCCATTGCCTACCAGTTCTCCTTGTACGGGTTATCAAGCCTGATGATCGCCGCCCCGGTGTTCGCTTTCGGTCTGGTGGCTTTCGGCTTTCTCGGCATGGGCCCGGTCACCATCGCGGTCGATTCCTACGGCCCGGTCACCGACAATGCCCAATCGGTGTATGAGCTTTCGCTGATCGAGCAAGTCCCCAACATCAAGTCCGAAATCAAGAGGGACTTCGGCTTCGACGTCAACTTCGATCGCGCCAAGGATCTGCTGGAGGCCAACGATGGCGCCGGCAACACCTTCAAGGCGTCAGCCAAACCCGTGCTCATCGGAACCGCCGTTGTCGGTTCCACCACGATGATCTTCTCCATCATCATGGCCCTCACCAACAAGCTTAGCGAAAACATCGACAAACTCTCCCTGCTGCACGCGCCATTTCTTCTGGGCCTTATCACCGGCGGCGCAATGATCTACTGGTTTACCGGGGCCTCGATTCAGGCGGTCAGCACCGGGGCCTACCGCGCAGTGGAGTACATCAAGGCGAACATCAAGCTGGAAGGCGCCGAGAAAGCTTCTGTCGAGGACAGCAAGAATGTGGTCGAAATCTGCACCCGCTACGCTCAGAAGGGCATGTTCAACATCTTCCTCGCCGTCTTCTTCGGAACTCTCGCCTTCGCCTTCACCGAGCCGTTTTTCTTTATCGGCTACCTGATATCGATCGCCATCTTCGGACTCTACCAGGCCATCTTCATGGCCAATGCCGGCGGAGCCTGGGATAACGCGAAGAAGGTAGTCGAAGTCGAACTGAAGGCCAAAGGCACTGACCTGCACGCGGCCTGCGTGGTCGGCGACACGGTGGGCGATCCTTACAAGGACACCTCTTCGGTCGCCATGAACCCGGTCATCAAGTTCACCACCCTGTTCGGACTGCTGGCGGTGGAGCTTGCGGTTTCACTCACTGCCCATAGCGCCGTGCTGACCCACGTGCTGGCGGCGATCTTCCTGGTGATCTCCATGAGCTTCGTGTACCGCTCGTTCTATGGCATGCGGATCGGCACGCTCACGAGTGCGAAGGCCGCCAAGCAATCCGCCGACTAGAGCTGGTTGCAATTGGTAAGTTCGACGGTAGTTTCGGATGCCCCACATTCGCCAGTTTTTGGTTAACGTGGGGTATTTTCTTCGGGTCAGCCTAGACGGTGGCCCGCCTCTGCGACGGTGCCCCACATCTGCCGCAGTTAGCAGATGTGGGACTTTGATTTCGATTCACTGGGCAGAATCAGTCTGCTGCCCCGCGTTCGCCCGCATTTAGCTAACCTGGGCTGTTCCGCCGCAATCATCGCCACTTCTGGTATTCTCTCTCCCATGGATCTCGTGGCCCTGACCCGGCAACTGGTCGACATCGAAAGCACTACCGGCAACGAGGCTGCAGTCGTTGAGTTCCTCGCAAATTACCTGTCCACCGCGGGCTTGACGGTCGAGCGCATGCCGGTCGAGCGCCATCGCTTCAACCTCTTTGCCCGTTGGCCTGAGGATCCCTCGCCCGCTGTCGTCTTCTCGACGCATACCGACTGTGTGCCGCCACTCATTCCCTCCAGTGAGGATTCCACGCGCATTTCCGGACGCGGTTCGTGCGATGCCAAAGGCATTCTTGCCGCCCAGGTTGCGGCCGCGCTGCGCCTGCATCGTGAGGGCACCTGCGTTGGACTGCTTTTTGTGGTCGGCGAGGAGCGCGACTCGCTTGGCGCCGCGGTCGCCAACCAGAACCCGCGCGGCTCACGTTTTCTGGTGAATGGCGAACCGACGGGCAACTGCATTGCGCTCGCCGCCAAGGGCGCATTGCGCGTCGAAGTCGTCGCCGGCGGCAAGATGGCTCACTCGGCTTATCCCGAACTTGGCGAGTCCGCCATTGACAAGCTGCTCGATGCCCTGCAACTGCTTCGTTCCATGTCCCTGCCCGCCAATCCGGAGATTGGCGCAACCACCATGAATATCGGAATCATCGAGGGTGGCCGGGCAACCAACATGATTGCCGACTTCGCCAAGGCGCAGCTTCTGTATCGCCTGGTGGCTCCGTCGCAGCCGCTTCGCGAGCAGATCGTCGCCGCCGTTGGCGAGCGCGCGCAGGTCGAGTTCGTGCTCGATATTCCTTACATGCGCTTCCGCACAATTCCCGGGATACCGACCATGACTGCCTCGTTCACCACCGACATTCCGGCTCTCTCGAATTGGGGTGAACCGGTGCTGCTGGGTCCGGGGAACATTTTGGTAGCCCACACCGAAGGCGAGTACGTGGAAAAATCTGAGCTGGCGGAAGCCGTCGACCGCTACGTGCTGATTGCACGCGAACTGCTGCGCTCCTGAGCGCAGACACGGACGGCCGCGCTGGGCCAGGCGCACACGGCGCGCGAATACCGCGGATGTTCAAACCAAACACGAGACATCCTTCTAGCGGTACACTTAACTGCCATGAGCACGAGCCAAAACCTGCTGGCGCAGTCGTCTTCCCCCTACCTCCGCTCCGCCATGCATCAGCCTGTGCGCTGGCGGGAGTGGAGCGACGAAGCATTTGCCGAAGCGCAGCGTGAAAACCGGCCCATCCTGCTCGACATAGGGGCCGTATGGTGTCACTGGTGTCACGTCATGGATCGCGAGTCCTACGAGTCCCCCGAGGTGGCCGAGATCATTAACGCGCACTTCGTGCCCGTCAAGGTTGACCGCGACGAGCGTCCCGACGTCGATTCGCGTTACCAGACCGCGGTGGCGGCAATCAGCGGACAGGGAGGCTGGCCGCTGACGGCGTTCCTCACGCCCGAGGGCAAGCCTTTCTACGGTGGAACCTACTTCCCTCCGCAAGACGCCATGGGCCGTCCAAGCTTCCGCAAAATCCTGCTGGCCATTGCCGAGGCATTTCGCGAGCGCCGCAACGACGTGGAAGAGGAAGCCGGCAAACTCATGCACGCACTCTCTCACGCCGAGGGTCTGTTGGGACGTTCAGGCGCATTTTCGCCGCGCATCGTCGAGCAGATGGTGCAGTCCGGGCTGGGCGTGTTCGACCGCCAAAATGGCGGCTTCGGCACCGCCCCCAAGTTTCCTCATCCGCCCGCCATCGATTTACTCATCGACTGGTATGTGCGCACCGGAGAAGAGCAAGTAGGAACCGTCGTCAGCACGACGCTGGAAAGGATGGCGCGCGGCGGCGTCTACGATCAGCTTGCGGGCGGCTTTCATCGCTATTCCGTCGATGAACGCTGGTGCGTTCCGCATTTCGAAAAAATGTCCTACGACAACTCGGAGCTGCTGAAGAATTATGTCCACGGCTACCAGGCGACGGGCAATCTGTTCTTCGCCAGCGTGGCGCGCGACATCATCCGCTGGATGGACGAGTGGCTGAGTGACCGCGAGCGCGGCGGATTCTACGCCTCACAGGACGCCGACATCGACCTGAACGACGACGGCGATCACTTCACCTGGACTCGCGACGAGGCTCGCGCGGTTCTCGATGACGACGAATTTGAAGTTGTCAGCCTTCACTATGACATTGGAGAAGTTGGCGAGATGCACCACAACCACGCCAAGAACGTGCTTTGGGTGCGAACCCCAGCCGAGGAGATCGCATCCCGCAGCGGCCGTTCGCGCCAACAGATCGACGCGTTGATCGACTCGGCAAAGCGGAAAATGTACGCGGCTCGCCTCCGCCGTCCCATTCCCTACATTGACAAGACTGTCTACGTAAACTGGAACGCGCTCTGTATCTCCGCCTATTTGCAGGCGGCGCGCGTGCTTGGCCCCGAGACCGGCATGAGCGAAGCGCGTAGCTTCGCCCTGCGCTCGCTCGACCGCATACTGAGCGAGGCGTGGAACCCTGAGCGCGGCTTGCTGCACGTGATCGCCTACTCGGAGCAGGATTCACCTGCGAAGGTTTCTAGCGGCTCTTCCGAGGCGGTGACTCCCGGCAAGCGCCAAGTAGCGGGACTGCTCGACGACTACGCATTCACCGCGCTCGCCTGCTTCGAGGCCTATGAAAGCACCGCCGACCTCAGCTATTTCCGCTTTGGCAAAGCGATCGCCGACTTCATGATCGCTCACTTCCACGACCAGCAAGACGGCGGTTTTTTCGATACGGCCAGCGACGCCGGCGCCGCGGCTATCGGCGCACTCACTGCACGGCGCAAGCCATTCCAGGATTCGCCAACTCCCGCCGGGGATTCCGCCGCCGCGATTGTGATGCTCCGGCTTTACGCTTTGACCAACGAGAATCATTACCGCGAGATCGCGACCAAAACGCTGGAGATATTTGCCGGCGTGGCCGAGCAATTCGGCATCTATGCCGCCACTTACGGTCTTGCCGCCGTCTGGCTGGCGCGCCCCTATACGCAGGTTGTGCTGGTGGGCGACGGCCCTGCGCCCGATGCGCTGTATGCCGCCGCGGTCAGACCGTTTGCGGTCAACAAGACCCTCATTCACGTCAGCGAGGAGGAGGCCGTTGCCGCCTATCTTCCGCCGGCACTCGCCGATTCCGTGCCGCATCTGCCTGGCATTGCCAAGGGACGGCCCATGGCGGTTGTGTGCAGCAATTTTACCTGTCAACCTCCGGTCAGCGATCCAGAAGAGCTTACGAGATTAATCTATGGCTCCATTCGACAGAAATGATTCCGCCATGTCTACGCAAGGGCCCGTGCAGTCCAGTTTCTATCCCACTCTGAATCCGCTCTAATGCAAGCGCAGCGAGGAACCATGGCAACATCTAAGAAGACTCCAAAGAAAAACGTCAAGCACAGCCGTAACGGCCAAAGCAATCCTGGAACCTACACTGTTCCCCGAGGACACGTCAGCATCGCCGTGCCCACTTTCTGGACACTGCGGCAAACCAATGACGATCTCGAGATTGAAGCTCCCTCGGAAACTACATCGGTGATCGTGACGGCTTTCAAGCAGGACAAGACAACCGGGCCACTCGACGCGCGCGACTTTCTCAAAAGGTTTATGCAGACCGCGCCCAGCAACGGACGCGGCAAAGTCGAGAAAGGGACCAGACAAAAAGCAAGCGCAAGATTTCGTGATCCCGAAGGCGACCACTGGCGAGTTGTGTTTCTCAGCAATGGCAAGACGCTACTGCTGGCAACCTGCAACACCAGCGCGCCACTGGTTTCCAGAGAAGCTCGCACGGGAGCCCAAGTGCTCGACTCATTGAAGTTGAAATCCCGCGAATAGTTTTGACAATTGCCGGGGGTGCCCCACGTCCCCGCCCGATTGGGGTCCCCGGCAAGCACCGCTCGCTGGAGTGATTGAGGGCTTACGTGGGGTTAGCGGCGCCGAAGCTGATCGGCCCGCCTTCCTCAACTGGCGTTGAGATAAGCGCGCATCATGCGAAGATCCACTTCTTTTTCGTCCAGATCGTGCAGCAGCAGATCCCGCAGCGAGATGAATCCGACGAGTCTTTCGCCTTCACATACCGGAAGGTGACGGAAGCCATGCTGCTTCATGGCGATCATGCAACGCTCGACCGGGTCATCGGGGCCCACGATGAACGGTTCCGAGGTCATCACTTCGCTCAGCAGCGTCGACTCCGGGTTGCGTTTTGCGGCCACCACCCGCATCAGGATGTCGCGTTCGGAGAACACGCCGGCCAATCGCTTCCCATCCATCACCGGAATGGCGCCGATATTGCACTGTGTCATGTAGAGCGCGGCAGTCATCACCGACTCGAATGCCTGCAAGCTGTGGACTTTGCGACCTTGGATCAGATCACGAATGGTGCTCATGCAATGGCCCCCGTGAGCGCTGCTGCGCCCATCTCAGATGCAAATCACAAGTAGCTGATTGTGTGCGGCTGCCCCACGCAGCCTGAGGAGGCATAGTATATGTCGCAAACCAGTTCTGGATTACAAGTAAATTTCGAAATTTCTTACGAATTGAGAAACACCACGTAAGAGGACTGCCACACTGAAGTGACTACCGTCCCGCGCGGTCTCCAGGTGAGCACCAGGTTGAAGTCAGCCCCCAACGGAAGCGAATCGAGGATTGAAGGATCGGCCGCCGGCTCGACCAGTGCCAGGTGATGCAAAAAGCCCCAAAGCGAGGGTTCGCCCAGCCCCTGCGCCGCAAAGGTCAGCGACGCACTCTGCTCCGCCAGGTAGAAGGCGAGCGAAGCCGCCAGGCTCACTCCACGTTCGTAGCGTTCGGCCGAAGCCATCCCGGGAATGGCGTTGTCGAAGACGATTCGCAGCCGGTGTTCGTCTTCCCGGGCAAATTCCCGGATCTTCAGAACCCCCGTTTTTGCGCTCGATTTCCAATCGACATGGCGGGCCGAGTCGTCCGGCTGGTAATCGCGAATGCGGTAGAGGTCGTGCCCGCGACCCCGGACGTGGTTCTCAAATTCTCCCGTGATCAGCGGCAACATCTCATAAAATTCTTCCGTCTGCTCGACCTTTGGATAAACGATCAACTCGCGGTTCAGAACCACGTTGCGCGTCTTGATCAGAAACGAGAAAGGAAATCGAGTTGAAAGGCCGAACGCGTTCTGCACGTACCGTCCACGGCGCTCGAAAAACAGCGCCAGCTCAGCCCCCGCCGAGCCTCTCGGACTGATGTAGGGGAAGTACAGCGGTTGCCGCAGAATGGGAGGCGGCTCAGTTTGCTCGATACGTTGCAGCTTCAGATCTCGCCAGCGCACCCACGGTTGGCGCCCTGCGGAGGCTCTGGGAAACTCAAACTTGGTTGGCTGCCAATGCCAGACCTTCTTTGACTCTTTCTGGCGGGGCGACACGACGGCGATGGAGAACGCGGGCAGCCAGCGGCTGCGGTTCCTGACCGTGACGTGGGCCGGGCACGGCTTATTGGCAAATGTGTGTTCGGGGATATTGGCCGTCAAGTCGAGGGCGCGCAGTTCCGCGGCCGAAGCCACTCCGCTGACCGCGACCGCGGCCAACAACACGGAAACGATCAGGAACAGCAGATTATTTCCGGTGTTCAGGGCCGCGATGGCAATCACCAGCACAAAACCGAGATAGACCATCCCCTCTTTCGTGATCTGGTAATCGAGCGCATAACGCACGCGCTCGGCAACCACGCGCTTCGCCAGGTAAGGCACGGTGGCAATGGCGACCACGGCGGAGAGCAATAGTGCCGCCGAGGCAAGAATGGCTGTCGCCAGCAGGTTCCCCGTCTCACGAGCCGCCGACGAGAGCACCGCCGCAGCAAATGCCAGGGCGAGTCCAACCGCCGCAATCAATGAGCGGATAATCGTTTCTCTATGTACGCTGAATAGTTGCATTCACCCTTAAGAATCGGTTCAAGGCCTTATCGTCGCGGACGCGAGCCGGTCTCCGTCTCCTCCGCCGATTGCCTCTCGACCTTTTCGCCGGCGGCGTCCTTCGTCTCTCGCCGTGCGGCTCTGTAGCGGCGCCACATCCACAATGCGACATATACTGCTACCGCCGTGATCCCCAAATTCACCCTGCCCATCATTTTGATGAGCTGTTCCCAGTGTTCCCCGAACTGGTAGCCCGCAACCGCAATAACAGTAACCCATGTGGCAGCGCCCAGAAAATTAAACAGTACGAACTTGCCCCATGGCATCCTCAACACACCGGCTAGCGGCCCGGCGATGATGCGCATCCCGAGGATGAAGCGGGCAAAGAAGATGGTCAGGTCGCCGTGCCGCCGGAACAATTCTTCGCCCTTCTCTATACCCTTCTCGATGGTTTGCCTGCGAATGTGAAACACATGCAGATAACGTTCGAGCAAAGGACGCCCGCCCCGCCGTCCAATCGAGTAGCCCAGGTTGTCGCCCAGAGTCGCGGCAATAATTCCGGTCAGAATTATGTAGGGCAACTGGAGCTGTTGCTCGGAAAAGGCCAGAAAACTTGCGAACAGCAACACCGTTTCGCCCGGCAAAGGAACGCCTGCATTTTCGAGCAACAAGGCGAAAAACAACGTCCAGTATCCGTGTACGGCGAAGTAGCCGCGAAGAATCTCGAAAATGTGACTGCCTAATCCGTGCAAGCGCACCGTCGCTATAGGCTCAGTAAGCCCAATCAACTATCACCGCAGAACTTATCGAGTTCGTCAATCGGAATTTCGTGCGCCGGGTGAACTCCCTACCCGCGAACTCGCGCCTTCACCCTGTGCAGCAGGAGAGTTGCCCTCATCAAGAAAATCCAGCACCAGCCGGTTGAACTCCTCCGGTGCCTCCTCGTAAGGCATATGGCCGATGCCGTTCATGACGATCACCCTCGCATTCTTCAGGTTGGCCGCCAGTTCGTACGCGCTTTCGGGAGCGACCGCGCGGTCCAGGCTGCCCCACAGGAGCAAGGCGGGCACGTTGGCCAGAAGATGAAATCGCAATTTCAGCTCGCGCATGTCCTGCTTCCACGAGCGCACGACTTCCAGCGCGTACTCGATCGTCCCCGGCAAATCCATCATCCGGCCATAGCCATCCAAGGTCTCGAACGTGATTTTCGTTGGATCGCCGTACATGCGGCTCAGCGCTAGCGAGCGCGCTGCCCGGAGCCCACTCTTAAATCGCGGTGTCGCCAGCCCGGCAATCCACCGTCCTAAGCCAGCGCCAAGAAAAGCAATGCGCATTGCGCCCCGGTGCGACCACGGATTCGCCGGCGCAGCCAGCACCAGCCGTCCGACGGCCGTGCCGCCTGCGTGCTCGCGCTCCAGAGCGGCCATCATCATCGTCACGGCGCCTCCGTGCGATGTGCCAAGCAGATCCACATTTCTCAGCCCAAGCGCCTGGAGCCACTCGAGCATGCGTCCGGCGGTCGCGTGAAGGCCGAAGTCGACGGTGCCGGGACGAGGACGGTCCGAGTAGCCGATGCCAAGCAGGTCAACCGCGTAAACCTCGCGCTCCTGCGCCAATGCTTCGAGATTGTTGCGCCAGGAGAACGAATAGCCCAACAGCCCATGAATAAGAACCACCGGTGGACGCGCAGGGTGCAGCTTCGCCGCCGGCCCCAGGCCGGGGTCCCCGGCAAGCCGGCTTTTGGCTTGCTGGGGTGTAAGCCGCAGATACCGCATACGATGACCGCCGAACGAGTGCCACAGCTCCTCGCCCAAGCACCAACGTTGCGATTCAGTCGCCAATACATTCACCTGATTTCCGCCGGACAGGATACAACCAGCGCTCTCCCTGGCGGAATCTCAATAACCCGATATCGCCTCTGTCGCTTCTGTGTGGGGAGTTTCAAAGCTCCCCACTTTTTTGCCCCACCGCCGGCCCGTGCACGCCGGAAACATTTCGCCTGTGCCGCTTTTGATAGATTATCGCTCATTGCTCACGCCAAGGCGCGTCCCGATGCCTCTTCATTTTCCCGGCTATTGTGCTAAGGTTGGCTAGGTTCGCTTTATAAATTCAATTCAGGTCTGGCAGGCCCGAGCAGGTGTCTGCCCCGAGGACTTATGGCAATCAAATTTAAAGGCTTCGATTTCATCCAATTCGATTCGCTGCTTTCCGACGAAGAGCTCATGGTGCGCGACACCGCTCGCCAGTTCATCGAAGACAATCTGATTCCCATCATCGAAGAGTGCAACCGCGCAGGCCGCTTCCCGCGGGAGCTGGTGCAACCCATGGCCGAACTCGGGTTCTTCGGCGCCACCCTGCGGGGCTATGGCTGCGCCGAGATGAACAACGTTGAGTACGGTCTCATCATGCAGGAGATGGAGCGCGGAGATAGTGGTGTGCGTTCCTTCGTCAGCGTGCAATCGGCGCTCTGCATGTATCCCATTTACACCTTCGGCAGCGAGGAACAGAAAGAGCAGTGGCTGCCCGCGATGGCCTCGGGGAAAAAGCTCGGCTGCTTCGGCCTCACCGAACCCGATGCCGGATCGAATCCCGGCGCCATGCGCACGCGCGCCCGCCGCGAGGGTGGCGAGTACGTGCTGAACGGCGAGAAAATGTGGATCACCTCCGGCTCCATTGCCGACGTTGCCGTGGTCTGGGCAAAGAACGAAGAACAGGACGGCAAGGTCCGCGGCTTTCTAGTCGAGACCAACCGGCCCGGCTTCAGCGCGCAGGACGTACACGGCAAATGGTCGCTGCGCGCCTCGGTCACCTCTTCCCTCTCGTTGCAGGACGTCCGCATTCCCTGTCAGAACATCCTGCCGAAATCCGACGGGCTGAAGTCGGCGCTCATGTGCCTGAACCAGGCACGCTACGGAATTGCCTGGGGAGCGCTTGGCGCCGCCATGGCATGCTACGACACGGCGCTTCAGTATGCGTTGTTCCGCAAGCAGTTCCGCGACCAGCCGATCGCCTCTCATCAACTGGTGCAGGAGAAGCTGGTTTGGATGTTGAGCGAGATCACCAAGGGGCAACTCCTCGTCCTGCAGGTCGGCCGGCTTAAGGATGAGGGAAAAGTTGGACACCAGCACATCTCCATGGCGAAGCGGAATAACGTCTGGATGGCGCTGGAGTGCGCACGTCTGGCGCGCGACATTCTCGGCGCCAACGGCATAGCCGACGAATACCCGGTCTTCCGCCACATGGCGAATCTGGAGTCGGTCAAAACCTACGAAGGAACCCACGATGTCCACACCCTGATCCTGGGCACGTCCATCACCGGGATTGACGCTTTCTGATGGTACCCCACCGCGCTGGTGCCCCATGTTCGCCCGTCTTTGGCTAACGTGGGGTAGTTTTTTGGTGCTCCACCGAAAGACCGGGCCGAACATCCCCACATTTGCCAACCGATGGCAAATATGGGGCACCGTCGAGTTCAATACAGACGCCTACAGCATCGATCGACTAAGCGGGGTTGTGAGACGTGAGGCACCAGCCCTCTATACCGGCTGAATAATTCCACCAAGGCTGCGCGATTCGCCAGCCGGGGAGGCTGCTGTCATCTTCCATCCCTCCGGCCGCAAAGATGGATGCTCCGCGTACAGCGGGCTCAGCACCTCGTGCTGTACGGCGGAAAGGACCTTGGCCGCAGCTCGCTGGTAGGCGGCGTGCTCTTCGGCGGGGCACTCGCTCTTGCTGGAAGCAACGGACTGGCTTACGCGGTCAGAGATGTCGAGCATAAGCTCGCTGATTTGCTTTGCGACGTGAGGGCTTTTCACCATAGGATTTTTTCACCACGAGCAAGGATATTCCTACTATGCCGACATATCAGACTGTCATGGCGAGCGAAGTCGAGCCACCTTTTGTTTCTGCTGCCGAAAACAAAGGGTGGCTCCACTCCGCTTCGCTCCGGTCGCCATGACATTCCCTTGGGACATTTGGATACACCAATAAGGGAACCAGTTTGCGCTATTTCAGTCGCGACAGCAGCGAGCGTGTTTGCCGGAACCAGGGACGCTCTCGGCGGCGTTGAAAGCCCGGCATGGTGCGGCGTTTGGCCATGATCTGCTCCGCCCACTCCCGCGCTTCGGCGGCCCGGCCCCGTGCTGCCAGAAACTCTGCATAGTGATACTGCGTTTCCGTCAAGGTCGAAAGCTGCATGATGCGGCTGAACAGCGCCTCCGCCTTTTCGTTCTGGCCGGTTCGCGCGTAAGCCCAGGCCAGCAACCCGGCGGCGCGGTGGATGTCATAGCCGGGTTCGGTTCGCGTCACCCGTTCCAAGTCTTCTATGGCAGACGGGAAATTACCGAGCTGCAGCAAGGCCAAAGCCCGGCGATAAAACGGATCGGGGGAGTCTGTACGCTGCGTGATCGAACGGTCGAAGCAGGCGCGCGCCCTTTCCCATTTGCCTTTGTCGAGGTAAAGCTGCCCGAGTTCCTCATAATTTCCGGCTGAAGGATTCTGGCTCACCGCGGCTTCCAGTTCCCTGATCCGGCGGTTTCGGCTCACAAAGTTGAACGCACCGGGATCGCGCAACTCGGGAAGAGCTTGCGCCGCCAGGTAGATAAGCGATCCAAGCGGGCCAAGAAGCAGGATGATCCACAGCCAGTACGAATCCGGCTGGCGGCGCACGAAGTGGATGAGAGCCGCCGCCATCAGCAACATGCCAGGCAATCCGAAGCTGAAGAATCCGAACATTCCACTAAATACTAGCAGTGTAAGCACCTAAGAGGCTGTTGAAAACCGCCGTCGGGCAAGATGAGCCTGGCGATGTAATAACCTTGGTGCCCCTTGTGGTGGGAGGCCGAGCTGCGGACGTGTAAAATCGAGAAGAATGCATTCTATTCGGCTCATTGCCGTAGACATCGATGGAACCCTGCTGAATTCAAGCTTTCAGGTTTCAGCCGCGAACCTGAAGGCGTTGCTCGGTGCCCACCAACGCGGCGTCGAAATCGCGCTGGTTACCGGCAGGCGTCACAATTTTGCTCTGCCGATAGCTGACTCGCTCGGCTTCAGCGTAACCCTCATCAGCTCCAATGGCGCGGTCACCCGGTCGAGCGACGGCAGCCTTTTTCACCGCGACCTGCTTCCGGCGGATATCGCCCGTGAGATGGTTCGTCACATGGCCGCTTTCCGCGGAAACACGGTCCTGTCCTTCGACCGCGAGGGCAAGGGCGCGCTGGTGGTTGAGACCACCGAGTTACTGAATGTCGCCATCCGCCGCTGGATGGAAAAGAATGCAGAATACCTGGACTTGGTGAAGCCGCTGGAAGATGCAGTGACCGAATCGCCGGTTCAGGCCACTTTCTGCGGTGATATTGCCCGCATGCAGGAGGCGCAGCAGGCGCTGATGAACTCAGGCCTGTGGGAACGAATCACCGTTTTGCGCACCCAGTACGAGGAGCGCGACCTTTGCATTGTGGATGTGCTAAACCACGGCTGTTCGAAAGGGCACGCCCTGCGCCGCTGGGCCGAACACCGCGGCATCGAACGGCAGCAAGTCATGGCCATCGGGGACAATTACAATGACATCGAAATGCTGGAGTTCGCCGGCGTCCCGGTTATCATGGCCAACGCTTGCGACGAGTTGAAGCAGAACGGCTGGATGATTACCTTGGGAAACAATCAGGACGGCGTTGCTCACGCCGTCGAGTCGGTGTTGGGATGACGAATCGCCGCTGGCCATGGCTGATGCTGCTGCTGTGCGCTGGTTGCGCACACGGGGCGGAACTCGCGCGGCTGACAAACGGCTTCGACCTGCGTTGCGAGCGCCACGAAGAACTCGGCGGCGTGACTCGTCTGTACCCGGACGCACAAGGCGCGGGCTTCATCGAGGTCGCCACCGAACGCATTTCCGGGTATGAGCCGGCGCCCGCTCCGCAACTTCCGGCACCGGCGACCACCCTCCCCGAGCACATCGCGAAGGCCGGGTTGCAGACCGGGATCGATCCCGACTTTATTCACAGCGTCATCCGGGCGGAGAGCGGCTACAATGCGAAGGCCGTTTCGCCGAAGGGCGCCCAAGGGCTGATGCAATTGATGCCGGCAACCGCGGCAAAGCTCGGGGTGCGTGATAGTCTCGATCCGGCGAACAATATCGACGGCGGCAGCCGCTACCTGCGTGAGCTGTTGTTGCGTTACAACGGAGACGCCGGCAAGGCGCTGGCAGCGTACAACGCTGGACCCGAGTCGGTGGAGAAATACCAGGGGGTTCCGCCCTACCCGGAGACTCGGAGCTACGTTGCCCGCGTCATCAACGACTTCAATCGCCGCAAACTCTGCCCCGACAAACGCAAAGACGGCGTTTGTCAGGGACCCCGGCTGGCAGCCCCGAACCCGCCGGTGAACGCAAAGGATTCGAAGCAGGCGGCCCGCAACGAGAAGGGCGCTTCCAAGCCTCGCCAGGCTGGCCAGCGCAAGCACGCCGCGGCAGCCGCAGCAAAAGCGACGCCGGCCGGTCACCCCGCGAACCAAACACGCAACGATCGCGCCAGCAGGGCCGAAGGAGAGAAATCGACTCGGGCCATCGTGCCGCTCTCTGCCAGAAATCAATTCCGATGAAGAAGAAGCACGCAATCACCTCGGCGATCGTATTGGCTGTTCTGGCGGCGCTTGTCTACTCTCAATTCCGGCACTGGCGGAGCTTCGACTGGCAACAGTTTTGGAAAGTCAGCAAAGACGTAAACCTTTGGATGGTGCTGGGCGGAGTAGTCCTGATCTACCTGGCTGACGTTCTGCGCGCCGTGCGCTGGAAGCTTTTTCTTAGTCCCACCTGCAAAACCACCGTGAGCCGTCTGATTCCTTCGCAATTCATCGGTTTCACCGGGCTTGCGTTGCTGGGCCGTCCCGGCGAACTGGTGCGGCCATTCCTGGTGGCCCGCAAGGAGAACCTGACGTTTTCTTCGCAACTCGCCGTCTGGGCGGTCGAAAGAGTATTCGATATTTCCGCCGTGGCTATTCTGATGGGTTTGTCCCTGGCAATCTGGGGAGACAAGTTCAAGGCCTATCCGCAGGTACAAACCGCCGGTTATCTGCTGCTTGGCTTGGCAGCGGCGCTGGCGCTGATTTTCTTTCTTTTGTGGTGGCGTACCGAGCAGATTGCCTCCGTCTTGGACCGCCTGCTCCGGCCACGCTCGGAACAGGTTGCGAACACAATCTGCCGCAAGGTGCGCGCCTTCGGTCAGGGGCTGCACACCATTCGCGACCTGAAATCCTTTCTGCTCATTGCCCTGGTGTCGCTCTGCCTGTGGGTTTTCATCGCACAGGCCTACATTCAGGTCATGCATGCTTATCCAGTCACTACTGTCGAAGTGCAGGCCGACACGGACGATGATGACGACTTCGGCCCGGTGGTGACCCGCACGATTCGTCTTCACCAGATGAAACTGGAAGACGCGCTGCTGGTTATGGGAGCAAGCATGGCCGGTTCCATTGTGCAATTGCCTGGGGTCGGAGGAGGCTCACAGTTAGCGGTTATCGAACTGCTGTCCTCCGATATATTCAAGAACGAGCCCTATAACATTACGCGTGAACTTGCCGTCAGCGTTGGCATGCTGTGCTGGCTGGTGACGTTCATGGCGGTGATTCCCGCGGGACTCATCATGGCTCATCGCGAACGCATCTCTATGCGCATCATTTCGCGTGAAAGCGAGATGGAAGCTACGCAGGCCGAACGGCCTGAGTGCGCGCCCACGGTAGTCGCCGGGCAAGTTGACGCTCCTCGCAAAGGTGATTAGTTCGTCAACAAACGGCAGTTCCCTCTTTGCCTGAACGGCATGCGCGCCTCAACCTTCTTCCTGCTACAATTGCCTGTTTACTGGTGCTCTTCAGTCCATGAAATGTCCTTTTTGCGGCTTTGAGCAGGATAAAGTAGTCGACTCGCGCGAAAGTAAGGAAGGCGAAGCCATACGGCGGCGCCGGGAATGCCTGCGTTGCGAGAAGCGTTACACAACCTACGAGCGCATCGACGAGATTCCGTACATGGTGGTGAAAAAGGACGGACGCCGCGAGAAATTCGAGCGTCAGAAGGTGCTAAACGGATTATTGCGCGCCTGCGAGAAGCGCCCCGTCTCCATCAGCAAACTGGAGCAGATCGTCAACGAAGCCGAGAGCTTTGTTATCGACTCCGCCGAACGCGAACGCAAGACAAGCGAGATCGGCGAACTCATCATGCTTCGCTTGCGCGGCCTCGACAAGGTAGCGTACGTGCGCTTCGCCTCGGTTTACCTCGATTTCAAAGATGTCCAGGAATTCATGTCCGAGTTGCAGGACCTGCTAAAAACCAAGGACAACGGCAAGCAGACTGCCCCCATCAAGGCAAAGGCAGGCCCCCCGCTCGGGTGAGAGGTGCGCATCCGTGGCTTACAAAATCACTTTGATTCCCGGCGATGGCATCGGACCTGAAGTGACCGGCGCAGCCGTTCGAATCCTGGAGGCGACCGGAGTCAAGTTCGAATGGGAACCGTTCGAAGCAGGTGCCGATGCCTACGAGAAGTACCACGAGTACATCCCCAAGAGCCTGCTCGACTCGATTGAAAGCACTCACGTCGCACTCAAAGGGCCGCTCACGACCCCGATCGGCGGCGGCTTTTCCAGCATCAACGTCCAACTCAGAAAACGCTTCGAACTGTTTTCCAACTTTCGCCCTATTTACAACCTGCCCAATGTGCCGACACATTATCCGGGCGTAGACCTGATCATCGTTCGCGAGAACACCGAGGGGCTCTATTCCGGAATCGAGCACGAAGTCGTTCCGGGGGTCGTCGAAAGTCTCAAGATCATCACCGAAAAGGGGTCGACGCGCATCGCGCGCTGGGCATTTGAATATGCCCGCAAGACGAAGCGCAAGAAGGTGCACGCAATTCACAAGGCCAATATCATGAAGCTCTCCGACGGCCTTTTCCTTCGCTGCGCCCGCACGGTTGCGAAAGAATATCCGGAGATCACCTACGGCGAGCACATCGTCGACAACACCTGCATGCAACTGGTGACCAACCCGTACCAATACGACGTGCTGCTGCTGGAAAACCTCTACGGCGACATCATCAGCGATCTTTGCGCGGCTTTCGTGGGAGGTCTCGGGCTGGTTCCTGGGGCGAACTTCGGCGAGCATTACGCGATCTTTGAAGCGGTTCACGGCTCGGCCCCTGATATTGCGGGCAAGGGCCTCGCCAACCCGACCGCGCTGCTGCGATCGGGCATCCTCATGCTGCGCCACCTGGGAGAACAGGAGGCGGCGGACCGCATCCAGCGCGCGCTCGAAGTGGTTTATTCCGAGCGCAAACACCTTACTCGCGATGCGAGCGGAAGCGCTTCGACCAATCAGTTCGCTGACGCGGTGATTGCCGCCATGGAGAGCGCGCCAGCAGCGCTCTCCGCCCCGGCGGCCGGGAAAAATCAGTAGAGCCTGTTTCATAAATGATTTTTTGAAGGGGCGCGGCTTCAGTCCGGGGTCCCCACGATGCGCCGTTTTTGCGCGTCGTGGGGTGGAAGCCGCAGCCGCCTCCAGCATCTCAGCTTCTTAAGTCCGCTCGGACGATTCGGACGGCAGCTCGCGTTTTACCCCCCCGCCAGCGCGAACCTCCGCATGAGGTCCGCATCTAAGTTGTCGCACGAGCGAAAATCGCAGCGTCGAAGCAAGGAGAGTCTCTATGGCAGACAAGGTGAAACCAGTGCCCGATGGCTACCATACGGCAACGCCATATCTCATCGTGAAAGGCGCCGCCAAGGCAATCGAGTTCTACAAACAGGCCTTCGGCGCGACGGAGGTGGAGCGCATGGAGATGCCGGACGGCAAAATCGCCCATGCCGAAATCAAGATCGGCGATTCCATAATCATGCTGGGCGATGAGGCGCCGCAGCACGGGACCCGCGGCCCGAAGTCTCTGGGCGGCTCTCCCTGCGGCCTATATCTATATGTCGAAGATGTGGACCAGACTTTCAACCGGGCCATCACCGCGGGTGCAACCGCAACCATGGCGGTCAAAGACCAGTTCTACGGCGACCGCAACGGAAGCCTTGTCGATCCATTTGGCCATACCTGGTACGTCGCCACCCGCAAGGAAAACCTTTCGATGGACGAGATTCGCCAGCGCCTCCCGGCGGCATGACAAACGTCGCAGGGCAAAGGGGATCACGGGGTTGGTCAAACTCGTTAGTGGCCCACATCCGCCGTTTTTTGGCGAATGTGGGGATTTTGCAGAGGGTTCTGCTCTAAGGGTTAAACTGCCCCACATCTGCAACAGAAGCAGATATGGGCCACCGCGCTTTCAGAACGGAATATCGTCGTCGGTGATCTCGGTGCTCTTCTCTGTGTTCTTCGCGCCGGCGGGCTCGCGCTGATCGAAGTCGTTGCCGGTCGCGGCGCCGCGTGAGCGTCCACCGGAGTGGCCGCCCTCCTCGCCTCCGCCGCCTCCGCCGCCTTCACCGCGTCCGCCGCCGAGCAGCACCAGGTCATTGGCCACGATGTTCGTCATATACTTCTTCTGGCCGGTCTGCTTGTCATCCCATGAGTCGGTACGGAGACTGCCCTCGATGTAGACCGTGCGCCCCTTCTTCAGGTACTCGCCGGCGATCTCCGCCAGCCGAGCCCAGCAGGTAATGTTGTGCCACTCGGTGCGGTCCTGCCATTCGCCCTGCTTGTCCTTGAAGCGCTCATTCGTTGCCAGCGAGAACTTCGCCACCGCCGTGCCCTGGGGCGTGTACTTCACCTCGGGATCCTTGCCGAGATTGCCGATTAGAATGACTTTATTGACGCTCTTTGCCATGCGCTGATTCCTCGGTTTGCAGTTGAATGCTCAAGTTTAGCAGCAAAGCAAAAGGTTTCAAGGAAAGGTGGTGTCCTAATTTGCCAAGACACCCCAACAGCCTCGCATCCACCCAAAAATCAGCAGCGTGGTTTCGCTAATTTGGCTGCAATCTTATTTATCGTCTTTGCATCCATCGTCGGCACAATTGTGGCGACTATGTGGAATGAACGTGAATGGCTGCTTGGGTTCTCCGGTGACATGGAGCCTGTAGCAGAATTTAGTAATCCTCTCGGGGGTTCCGGCAAATCCATCAAAATACTTCACCCAGCCGAAGAAGTACAGATTTTTGGCTCCTCGCTGAATAGCCGCCAGATCGGCGCTACTGATAAGTTCCTCTTTGGGAATGTGAGGGCCGAACATTTGATCTTTCGGAACGAGCATAGCCCCACTCGTCAATGGGGCCACGTCATCGGGGAACAAGAACTGCTCGGGCAATTCTCCCTCAACTATCCTAAAATCAATATAATTCCGCAGTTTAACGGTTGGAAGATTGCCCACATTGCGCAAGATGACTCCAAAACGGGCATTGGGTGGATGGGATTCATCAAGCGCCCAATAGGCAGTGGTGGCGACGAAGGCCCGCTGTCCGGCCATAACCGCATCAGCCGCCTGCTTGGCGGCGGTTACGCTTTCCCGCATGGCTCTCAACTGGAAGCCATATACAATCAAGACCCCTATAGCAGCAGCTACGCCCGTAGCGGTAATAATGAGGCTCAGCTTTTCGTAGCAGGTCATTGGTTCTTCCCCCTCTACATTGGGGTTGCAGTTGCCGGGTGGGCCGGAATTTATTATGGGCTTTACTGTATGGTGTATGCCCACCTCTTTACTAGAGGCATTATTTGCTTCATTTTGGGGTGTCTTCTTACTGCTCTGTCTGGTTGGAACCTCATAGACAGGCTGACAATGCCACCCAAATAATAATTGTACCCCAGATACTTCTTGACAAGCACCAATTATCGGGGTACAGTAATTCAAGTAAGGAGAACGGCAATGGCAAACATCCTCCCGACTGACAAGAAAATAGCGGTAATCGGCGCACTGGCAGAGGGTTCCAGCATCCGTTCAATCGAGCGCATCACGGGCGTTCACCGCGATACGATCATGCGGCTTGGCGTCAAAGTCGGCCAAGGATGCACGGCCCTAATGGACGCCAAGATGCGCGATTTGCCCTGTAACCGATTGGAGATGGACGAGATTTGGGGCTTTGTCGGGAAGAAAGATCGCAACGTCCGTCCTGGTGAGATGCAGGTTGGCAATGTTTGGACGTTCTGCGTTATTGATGCCGAGACGAAGTTGGTTCCCGCTTTCAAGGTTGGAAACCGCGATGCGGCCACGGCAAACGCCTTTGTGCAAGACGTAGCAAGCCGGATGAAAACGAGGGTTCAGATTTCGACAGATGCCCTCAGGGCTTACGTGGAAGCAATAGAGAAGTCTTTCGGTTCAGACGTAGATTATGCCCAGATCATCAAGTCCTACGGCCACGAAGAGGCGAGCGACAATCGCCGCTATAGCGCCCCCGAGTTTGTTTCCTCTGAGAAGAAGGTAATTGTCGGGAATCCGGCTCAAGACCTGATTTCAACCAGTTACATCGAACGGTTGAATGCGACTACCCGCTTGCACATGCGCCGTCTGACCCGCCTGACGCTGGCATTCAGTAAGAAACGCGAGAACTTTGAGGCTGCGGTTGGCTTGCACTTCGCTTATTACAACTTTGTGAAGCGGCACAGCACTATCCGTTGCACTCCCGCGATGGCAGCCGGGGTTGAGCGAGGATTTTGGAGTGTGGGAGATTTGGTAGAGGCCACGGCGTGAACTCGATAGACGAACTTAGAGACGTGATTCGCAAGTTGCACGGCGTGGAAGCCGAACACGTTGAAAGTGTGCCCATCAAAGAGGTTTTCAATAGCCAGACAGTCTGGGAGGGGATAGTGGAAGTCTTTGACCTGCACGACCATCCAAAAGCCTCAAGGGTTTACGCATGGTCGAATGAGACAGGTGATCCCCGAAACCCTAAACACCACGTCACGGTCCTGCATATCGGTCCTGTGACATCAGCGGTACATGCAGTCAGAGCAGCCATTGTTCAGGAGTTTAGAAGCCTTGAGCCAACAGAAGAAAACTAGCAAAGCGGGACGGCCACCACTTCCGAAGGGGAGCGCCAAGGTGGGAACCTTGCGTATCCGAGTTACTTCCGACGAGTTGCGGTCAATCGAAGCGACCGCCAAGACGAAAAAGCAGACGGTTTCCGAATGGATCAGGAGCACGCTGAATGCCGCAATCCAAAGCTGAGGATTTCAAATTAGGACACTACCCAAGGAAAACCAAAGGGGGGGAGCTTTCGAAGGTTCTCGTTCTACACGAACAGCTTATACAGCATGAGGTAGATGACGACGCCGGTAACGCTGACGTACATCCAGAGCGGGAAAGTCCAGCGCGCAATCGCCTTGTGCAGGGCGTAGCGGGCCCGCAGGGCGCGAGAGAGCGCGACCAGCACCAGCGGCACGATGACGACGGCCAGGATCGTATGGCTCACCAGGATGGCAAAATACAGCGGGCGCGACCAGCCGTGTCCCTGGAAGTGAACGCTTCCGACGTGGGCGTGATAGTAGAGGTAGGAAGCGAGGAAAGCCGCCGAGGTACAGAGCGCGGCGAGCATCATCAGCCTGTGCGCCTGCATCCGTCCGCGCCGAATGAGGTTATACCCTGTCAGCAACAGAACGGCGCTGGTGCCATTGAGCAAAGCATTCAGCGCGGGAAGTGAACTCAATTCAGCTTGCATTGTCAGTCGCCAGATGAAATGGCATGGTACCAGCCACGGTCAGAGAATCTTTAACTTCCGCCGAACCTCGCCCGCCGAACCTAAGATACCAAATCAGACTCGGCCCCGCTTCCCGGACCTCGCGCCGCCGACAAGATCCTTCGCTACGCTCAGGATTTCGCCTGCGGGCTCAGAGCACCCCAGAAAGCCTGAAATCTGACTTTCCGGGGACCCCACGACGCCCGCAAAACGGCTCAAGCTGCCGGCTTCGTCGTGCGCCGATTGGCCATGAAAAAGGCCAGCGCGAACATGACCGCGGTGAAGACGGCCAGAATCGCAAGGCTCATGCCGATCGACAAATCCGTAGCCGTGCCGGGAAAAAGCAAGGCGCGCAGCGCCTCCGTCCCATACGTCAGGGGGTTGATGCGCATCAGCACGCGAATCCAGATGGAAGCTCCGCTCAGCGGAAACAGCGAGCCGGAGAGCAGCCAGAGCGGAATCAGGAACAGGTTGATGATGGCGTGGAAGCCGGATGTGGAATCCATTGGCCAGGCAATCGCGAAGCCGAGCGCGGTGAGCGAAAACGCCACCAGAAAGATATCAAGCGCCACCAACAGGAATTGCACGATGCCGATGTGGACGCCCACCAGGGGCGCAAATACCAGGAAGATGAGTCCCTGCAAAGTCGCCAGCGTGGCGCCGCCCAGGACTTTTCCCAGCACGATCACGGAGCGGTGAACGGGCGCCACCAGCACGGAGAGCAGAAAGCCTTCGTTGCGATCTTCAATGAGCGACATCATGGCGAAGATCGAGGTGAACAACACGATCATGATGAGGGCGCCAGGAAAAAAGAATTCCAGGTAGTGCTGGCTCGATCCGCCATTGCGGAACGAGGTGCCGAAGCCGGAGCCGATCACGATCCAGAACAGCAGCGGCGAGGCGATCACGCCAACCACGCGGCTGAGGTTGCGGTAGAAGCGCACGACCTCGCGTTGCCACAGCGAAAGGGCTGGAACCAGGCTGAAGGATGCGGATTCGTTCGCGTGCGCCGGAATGGCGGTCGTCTGTGTCGCCACGTTTACTCCCCTCGGTCCCTGGACTGGCTAGACCATTTTAGCGAAAGCTGTAGTCGTCGAAGCAGCCGGGCGTTTTTCAGCCCGGCGGTGAACGCGGGATACACTAATTCCTAAACTGCTCTAGTGTTTCTTTTTGGCCTTCTTGGCCGCTTCGACTTGTTTATTCTCTTCGTCTTCGTTCCAGAAGCGATGGCCGGTGCGGCGGATGAACACGTCTTCCAGGGTCGGTTTGCTGACGGAAATGGCGGCGATCTCGCCGGGAAAAGCTTCCACCACTTCGGGAACGAAGCGGTGCCCTGCCTCGCGCTCAATGCGAACCTGGTTGTCCAGCACGGTCGTCGCCAGCGCGAAGCGCGCGCCGATGCGGGCAGCCAACGCGTCCGGGGCAGAGGTGTCCAGCAAAATCACGTCGCCGCCGATTTCCTGCTTCAACTCGGCCGGCGTGCCCAGTGCGACCAGATTCCCATGACTGAGAATTGCCAGCCGGTCGCAGCGCTCGGCCTCTTCCATCAGGTGCGTGGTCACGATAATCGTCACCCGCTCCTGATCGCGCAGAATCTGCAGGTACTGCCACAAGTCTCGCCGCGCCCCCGGATCGAGCCCCGTCGTCGGCTCGTCGAGCAGCAGCACCGATGGCCGGTGCAGCAGGCCCTTGGCGAGTTCCAGGCGCCGCTGCATGCCGCCGGAAAATGTCTCGACACGATCTTTTGCCCGGTCCGCCAAGCCCACGCGGCGCAACATCTCATTGGCGCGCTGCTTAAGCGCTGCGCCGCGCAATCCGTAGAGATGCCCAATATGCCGCAGGTTCTCTTCGGCCGAGAGTTTGCCGTCGACGCTTTGCGCCTGAAAGACGACGCCGATGTGGCGGCGAACTCCGGCGGGATCGGTCGCCGCATCGTGGCCCATGATGCTGGCATGTCCAGCCGAAGGCAGCATCAGGGTTGAGAGGATGCGGAACATCGTGGTCTTTCCGCTGCCGTTAGGCCCGAGTAGTCCGAAAATCTCCGCCGGATAGACCTCGAACGACACGCCATTCAGTGCGGCCCGGTTGTCGTAAGCGTGACGCAGTTGCTGAACGCTAATTAACGGTTCGGCTCCCGGAGTTCTTTCCATCACGCCGACTTCGCTGGACTCTGGTGACATTCTCATGATCGCTGAATTTGCCCGAAAAACCCGCTCTCCACTCAATAGTTGATGCTGTTGATCATCATCAGCGCAAACAGCAGCGGCAAGTAAAGCACCGTTGCCTGCAACAGTTGGCGGGCCAGCACCTTGGCGCGCGGCTGCGAGGGCGCGAGCTTCTCCCTCCAGATGCGCAGGCAGAAGCAGAACTGCGCGATACCGAGCACAACCGCGCCAAGAAAATAGCCGCGTCCGGAGATGCCCATGAGAAACGGCGCAACCGTCACGGGAATTAATGCGAGCCCGTAGACAAGAATCGCCTGCGCGGTGGAGACGCCGGAGCGTTCCACCACGGGAAGCATGCGAATTCCCGCGCGCTCATAGTCATCGCGATACAACAGCGCAATGGAGTGGAAGTGTGGAAACTGCCAGAAAAAAACAATCGCAAAGAGGACAAACGCCTCCCATTCGAGTTGACCGCGAATGGCCGTCCAACCAAGCACCGGAGGCATTGCGCCGGGAAATGCCCCGACGAAGGTACACAACGGCGTGACCTTCTTGAGCGGTGTGTAGGCGACCAGGTAGACGAAAGAAGTCAGCAGGGTGAGCCCCGCAGTGAGCAGGTTGGTCGCAATCGCGAGATAGAGCAGACCCCCGAAGATCATTGCCAGCGAAACCACCGTCGCATGCTCGACGCTGATGCTTTGCTTGACCAGCGGGCGCATCGCGGTGCGCCGCATCAGGGCATCCATGTCACGTTCGACGACTTCGTTCATCGCCGCCGTACCACCGGAAACCAGGCCGATGCCGAGCAGCGCGTGCAGCAACGTCCAGGAAAGCGAACTGACACCCGACTGGGCGGCGCCGAAATAAAAGCCGCACCACGCCGTCATCACGATCAGCGTAGTGACTCGGGCTTTGATCAGCTCGGCATAGTCTCTGGCCAGAGCGGCGGCGGCGGTGCCGCGAGGCATCGCCAGGGGTTGTGTGATCGAACTCATGCGGCAGCGGCCTCGCTAACCTTGCTCAAAAGCGTCTCCTCCACTACGGTGTGCCTGCGGGCCTGGATCGCGAGAATGACGGAAGTGGCAAGCACCAGCGCGCCTACCGCGACGTGAGCGACGGTGGTGAGCACCATGCTCATCCCAGGCTGCGAAGCGCCCTTGCCCCATTCAACGCGTGTAAGATACGACCCGAAGCCAAGCGAGAGCTGCACAAACAGCAGCACCAGCAGCGCAACCGCGGGCTTGCGAAGTTGTGGCGTCCGCGCATACCGCGAAAGCACGCGTACGCAAGTCCAGAGCAGCAGCGCCGTGACTGCAACGGCACTAACGAGGTGCGGCAACAGCTTCATTCCGGAGTGGCGGAAGCCCGCTCCCAAAATCAACTGCAAATAAACCGAGCACACGGCCAGCACGCTCAGCGTCGCCAAGCGCGGGCGCTCGCTCTGCGTGATCAGCACAGGCGCCTCGTTCACCCATCCGCGCCCGGTAAACAACGCCATGCTGATTACGATGCAAAAGAAAGTCTGTCCAAGCGTGGCGTGGGCGGTTGAAACAGCGGGCGGAAGGTAAAACAGGACGGTGATCCCGCCCAGAATGCCCTGCGCAATCACGGTTGCCAAAGCTGCCCAGCCGAGGGCGCGCATCCAAGGGCGGCGATCCACGCGCTGCGTCCACACCGCCAGCACAATCGTGAGCAGCCCGATGAACTGCGCGATCATGCGGTGTCCGTGCTCGAACTTTACGCCATCCACCATCGGCGGAATGCGATAGAGCGAACCGAACGAGGTCGGCCAGTCGGGCACCGAAAGTCCAGCATCGTTGCTGGTTACCGACGCGCCCGCCAGGATCAGCAGGAAAGTGCAGAGCGCAATGAAAACAGCAAACCGATGATACGCCCCATTAAAAGTAGTGCTTGAGGAATTTGTCACAGTTTTCGATTCTCCGTAGTTCGGGATTATGGCCTGCACCGCTGGTCACCATCCCCATGTTGACCTGACCCGCCACGGCAACGAAATAAACCTGCTACCAGAGCAGATGCCTTTTCCTGCCAACTGGTTACAGAAGTGTTGATGGATTCTTTGGGGTGTTTCCCACTTTGAATCGAGACGCCGGCCAACCCAGGCGCGTACCAACCCAGGGCGCCAGTCGGTCGGGCTGAAAACACGACCGCCAAGTGCATCTTGCGCAATGCATTGCCGGCCGTGTGGCAAACTTTACTTCAGCCTTATTTCAGCTCCGGAAAGTCTTCTTCCCAGTATTCACCTTCGCGACGTTCGCCAGATTGGCGCGTTTGCTGTTCGACAGCCCGCAACTGCACGCGGCGGATCTTGCCGGAGATGGTCTTCGGCAGATCGGAGAATTCGATTCGCCGCACGCGTTTATAAGGTCCCAGGCGTCCTCGAATAAAGGCGAATATCTCTTTCGCCAGCTCCCGCGATGGCTGCACCCCGGGAACCAGCGTCAGGAAGGCCTTGGGGACGTTCCAGCGGATCGGGTCGGGACTCGGGACCACGGCTGCCTCAGCCACGCTCTCGTGCTCGATGAGCGCGCTTTCCAGTTCGAACGGGCTGAGCCGGTAATCGGAGCTCTTGAAAACGTCATCGGCGCGGCCAACGTAAGTGAAATAGCCGTCGGCGTCGCGGCGAGCCACGTCGCCGGTGCGATAGTAACCGCCTTCCGTCACCCGTGCCGTGCGCTCGGGATCGTCCATGTAGCCCACCATCAGGCTCAGCGGACGCGGGTCTAGTTTGACGCAAATCTCGCCGTCATCAGCTTCGTGGCCTGCGCCGTCGAGCAGCACGACCACATGCCCCGGCGAGGGCTTGCCAACGGCTCCAGGCTTGACCTCCTGCCCCAGGAAGTTGCCCAGTGTGAGCACATTCTCGGTCTGTCCAAAGCCGTCCCGGATGGTGATACCCCAGGCAGCGCGCACCTTTTCAATGATCTCCGGATTCAGCGGCTCTCCCGCGCCGACCAGCTTGCGGATCTTCACCTTGTAGGCCTTCAAATCCTCGAGCACCAGCATCCGCCAGACGGTGGGAGGCGCGCACAGCGAGGTCACGCCGCAGCGCTCCATCTGGCGCAACGTGCTCTTGGCGTCGAAGCGGCCGTAGTTATGCACAAAGATTGTCGCCCCGGCATTCCAAGGTGCAAAAAAACTGCTCCAGGCATGCTTCGCCCATCCGGGCGAACTGATGTTGAAATGCACGTCGTCCGGTTGCAGGCCGGCCCAGTACATGGTGGCCAGATGCCCGACCGGATAGCTCTGATGGGTGTGCAGCACAAGTTTGGGAACCGCCGTCGTGCCCGAAGTGAAGTAGAGCAGAAACGGATCGTCGGCGTTCGTCGGTCCGTCGGGCGCGAATGCCGCAGGCTCGTTGTAGGCGTCTTCGTAGGCAGCCCAACCCGGCTCCGCGCCTCCGCAGGCTATGCGGGTGTAATTGCCGCCAATCCCGGCAAAGCGGGAAACAGCGGCGCCGATGGCAATCACGTGCCGGGCTTTGCCGCGACCAAGCCGGTCGCGAAGATCAGCCTCGGTCAGCAGCGTCGCCGCCGGAATCAGGATCGCACCCAATTTCAGCGCCGCCAACATCACTTCCCAAATGGCCACAACGTTCGGCAGCATAACCACGACGCGGTCGCCGCGCCGCACTCCCTGCCGCCGCAGGAAATTAGCCACCTGGTTCGATCGCCGCGAGAGTTCGGCGAAGCTCAACTTCAGCTCCGAGCCGTTCTCCTCCACGATCCACAGTGCCGGCTTCTGGTTGTCGCGGGCGTAGTCGTCGAAGTAGTCGAGCGCCCAGTTGAACTGCGTCAGACCGGGCCAACGGAAATCCCGGTAAGCGGTTTCGTAATCTTCGCGGTATTTGAAAAGAAAGTCCCGGGCGGCAAGAAAAGCCTTCAGGCTCTCGCCGCGAGCGGTCAGCGTTTGAGGATTTGCCATATCCCCTCCCCACGAGTCGGCTCACATTTTAGAGCAGAATGTCACACTTGCGCTATCCCGGCGCGAAAACAGTTTGATAACCTCTTGAATTGTGGCTCCCAACGAGGAATACCTTCAACGGCTCAAGGAACGGGAAGCGCGCGCGGCCCGCTACGATGGTCTGCACCTGCGCCTGGGCTATCTCAAGCTGCTGTTGCTGGGCGCTGGACTGCTATTCGCCTGGCTCGACTTTGGGCGCGGCATCATGCCGGCTTGGCCGTTCGCAATTGCCGTGACCCTGTTCGTGGCCGCCAGCGTCTACCACTCCCGCCTGCTCCGCAACAAGTCGCTGGCCGAGCGCAGCGCGCAATTCTACCGCCAGGGCCTGGCGAGGCTGGAAGATCGCTGGCGCGGCCACGGCTCGCATGGAGAACGCTTCCAGAACCCGCATCACGTCTACGCCAGCGACTTGGATCTGTTTGGCGCCGGCGGCTTGTTCGAACTGCTTTCCACGGCCCGCACGCGCATGGGCGAGCAAACACTTGCCCGCTGGCTGCTGTCGCCGGCCGCCATGCCTGAAGTGCTTAGCCGCCAGCAAGCGGTCATGGAGTTGCGCAGCCGCCTCGATCTGCGCGAAGAAATCTTCCTCATCGGCTCCGAAGAGCGCAGCGGAGTGCGCTCGCGCAGCTTGCGCCAGTGGGCGGAGTCACGCTGCGATTTCCCGCCGTGGCTTCGGGTCGCCGCTCCCTTGCTGGCGTGCCTGGTTGTCGCGAGCGCCGCGCTCTGGGCCAAGACCGGATTTGCGGCTCCGGCAGTCTCCCTGCTGGCAGTTGAGGGGGCTATCCTCTACCGCTACCGGCTACGCCTCCAGCGGATTCTGCACGAGACGGAGCACGCTTTTGAGGATCTCGGACTGCTTTCGTCGCTGCTTGCCCGCTTGGAAAGCGAGCGCTTCGGTTCAGAACGGCTTCAGCAGTTGAGCAGCGAACTCGAGTCGCACCACATACCGGGGTCGCGGGCGATCAGGCGGCTGGAAACAATAGTCGATTTCATCCATTCTTCCGACAACCTCCTGATTCGTGTTTTGAACCTGCCGCTGCTCTACAGCCTGCAGGTGGCCTTTGCCGCCGAAGGGTGGCGGCGCGAGCACGGTCAGGCGGTAGGCCGGTGGCTGAAGGCTATTGGCGAATTCGAGGCGCTGCTGTCGCTGGCCAATTACAGCTACGAGCATCCGCAAGATTCTTTTCCGGAGTTTACGGTTGAAGGCGCCCAATTCATAGCGGAGGATTTGGGGCACCCTCTCATCCCCGCCGCAACCTGCGTCAGGAACGACCTGAGCCTGGCCGCGGAGACGCGGGTGTTGTTCATCAGCGGGTCAAACATGTCAGGCAAGAGCACTCTGCTGCGCGCCGTCGGCGTCAACATTGTGCTTGCCATGGCCGGCGCTCCGGTGCGCGCCCGGCGCCTGCAACTGGCGGCCGTGCAAGTGGGCGCAAGCATACGCATTAACGACTCGCTCCAGGAAGGCAGTTCCCGCTTCCAAGCCGAGATCACGCGGCTGCGGCAGATTTTCGACCTGGCGGCCCGCGGCATGCCGGTACTGTTTCTGCTCGACGAGTTGCTCCAGGGAACCAATTCGAAAGACCGCCGGATTGGAGCCGAGGGCGTACTGCGAGCGCTGGTCCAGCGCAACGATATCGGCCTGGTAACCACGCATGACCTGGCGCTGACGGAAATCGCAGACGCGCTGCCCGGCAAACTGAAAAACGTTCACTTCCAGGAGGAGATCGAGCAAGGCGTGATGCGGTTCGATTATCGTCTGCGGCCCGGGATCGTGGAAAAGAGTAACGGGCTCGAACTGATGCGCATGATGGGCCTCGACGTTTGAGACTTGAGGTACGTTCCACCCGAAGCGAAAGACTACGCCTGCAAACTCAACAAGATAGGGACCACAGTGCTATACTCTCCCGTTCGCACGGATAGGACCGTGCGGTTCGCGTCAGCGGGATATACCCTTCAACGAAAAGGCAAAACGCACCATCACATCCCGCTCGGAAAGGACCCTGTCATGGCCGCGCCAGCGCTCAGTTTCGCCCAACAGAATCAGCAGAGATTTCTCGACGAGCTCAAGGCCCTGCTCCGCATCCCCAGCGTGAGCACCTTGCCCGAGCATAAACAGGACATTCAGCTCGCCGCCAGCTTCGTGGCCGACGAACTAAGGCGCATCGGTTTTGAAAACGTCGTCGTGATTGCAACCGCCGGCCACCCGCTTATCTATGCCGATTGGCTGCACGCCGCCGGAAAGCCCACGGCGCTGGCCTACGCGCACTACGACGTCCAGCCGCCCGATCCGCTGGACGAATGGATTTCGCCGCCCTTCGAGCCCACCGAGCGCAACAACAATCTGTATGCCCGCGGAGCGGTGGACGACAAAGGCCAGCTTTGGATGCAGGTGAAGGCCTTCGAGTCTTTATTCAAGAGTAATAACGGCAAATTGCCGATCAATGTGCGGGTGCTGTACGAGGGCGAAGAGGAAGTGGGCGGGGAGTCGATCGAAAAGTACGTGCGCGAAAACCCGGCCAAGCTGAAGGCCGATTTCGCGCTCGTTAGCGACACCGAACTATTCGCGCCTGACCTGCCGACGCTTTGCGTTGGACTGCGCGGTCTGGTTTACACCGAATTGGAGTGCCAGGGAGCCTCCATCGATTTGCATTCCGGAATCTACGGCGGCGCGGCTCCCAATCCGCTGTTTGCGCTCTGCGAAATCATCGCCAAGTTGAAGGATCAGAACGGGAAAGTCCTGATCCCCGGCTTCTACGACACGGTGAAGGCGCCGACCAAAGACGAACTGAAGGCATGGCAGGCCTTGCCCTTCGACGAGGAACACTACCGCAAGACGGAAGTCGGCTCCACGGTGCTCACCGGCGAACCGGGGTACTCGGTGCTCTATCGTACCTGGGCGCGGCCCACACTCGAAGTCCATGGCATGCCGGGAGGCTTCACCGGGACCGGCGCTAAGACGGTGATTCCCGCCCGCGCCTCGGCAAAGGTCTCCATGCGCCTGGTTCCGGACCAGGATGCCGATGACATCCTTGCCAAGTACACCAGGTTCGTGAACTCGATTGTGCCCAAAGGCGTCCAGGTGAAGGTCAAGGTGCACAGCAAGGGCCCGGCATCCGTCGTTAGCACCGATAATGACTTCGTGCGGGCGGCTAACCAAGCCATGCGTGAGGTTTTCAAGAAGGAGACCGTCTACATCCGCTCCGGCGGCTCGGTCCCGATCGTCGCCCAGTTCCAGAATTACCTCAAACTCCCGAGCGTAATGATGGGTCTGGGACTGCCCGATGACAATCTGCACGCGCCGAACGAGAAATTTCACATTCCGAACTTTTACCGCGGCATTGAGTCGCTGATTCGGCTCTTCACCATTTTGGGAAAGTAGACGGCGCTTATTCACATTTACGGTTGCGATTTTTTTCACGGAAAGGGCGCCGAAAAGGTTTTTGACCGGCGCGCTCCGAAATCGGTCAAGTTCGCCGAGAAGCGCGCCTGGAGCGGCTTAGCGGGAAAAACCCGGCGCGCCCGACTGCTCATTAATTTTGTGTTATAAGAACACTTGCCAAGTGGCTGGACTTGTGATCAAGAAAAACGGTCTCCGCGCGCCTTCAGGCAGTCTGGCCGCAGTTGGCAAAATTGCCTGAAAACCCTTGCCAGGATTGCATTTCGCGAAATTCGAAGCTGGCGGCTTCTGGTCCACCGCCAACCGGTTTTTTCAGGTTTTGCGTAAATGAAGATTCGTTGACAAAATAGAAATGCTTCTTTAAAAATCTTCGACGAATTAATTTCAAAACTGTGAACATTCAAACACCAGAAGTTCTACTCCGTTCCGACTTCGGCGACCTGGAACTTTATGCCAGTGGCAAAGTTCGAGATGTGTATGTCGCCGGCAAAGATCATCTCCTGTTCGTAGCCACCGACCGCCTCTCGGCCTTCGACTACGTGCTTGCGACCGGAATCCCGTTGAAGGGACGGGTTCTGACACAGCTTTCGCTGTTCTGGTTCGACTTCCTTAAGGATATTGTGCCGAATCATCTGGTTACGGCGAACGTAGACCAGTATCCCCCGGCGATCCGGAAGTACTCCTCCCAGTTGCGCGGGCGTTCGATGCTGGTCAATAAAGCCGAAATGTTTCCGGTCGAGTGTGTGGTGCGCGGGTTTGTGTCGGGGTCGGCCTGGAAGGAGTATTTGCAAACCGGAAAAGTTTCCGGCATCAAGCTGCCCTCCGGATTGCGGGAAAGCGATCAGCTCCCCGAGCCCATCTTTACCCCGGCCACAAAAGCCGCGAGCGGCCACGATGAGAACATCTCTTTCGACGAGATGGTAAAGCACGTGGGCGCCGCGCAGGGCGAGCAACTCCGCGACCTGACCTTGAAGATTTACAAGAAGGCCGCAAACTATGCTGCCACCCGGGGGATTATCATTGCGGACACCAAGTTTGAATTCGGCCGCACCCCCAAGGGGCTTGTGCTGGCCGACGAAGTGATGACTCCCGACTCGTCGCGCTTCTGGCCGGCCGATACTTATGAGCCGGGCAGGGCGCAACAGTCGTACGACAAGCAGTATGTGCGCGACTACCTGGAATCGATTCGCTGGAACAAGTTGCCGCCGGCGCCCGCTCTGCCTGCGGATGTCGCCGCGAATACCAGCGCGAAGTACGTGGAGGCATATCGGCGACTGACGGGCCGGGATTTGCCGATGGACTAGGGGTGCTTCGATGACGGGGCTAGACTGGATCATCGTAGCGATTCTGTTCTTGTCTGTACTGCTGGCAACGGCGCAGGGGTTTTTCTATGAGCTGTTTTCCCTGGCCGGCTGTGTGCTCGGCTATTTGCTGGCGGCTTGGAATTACAGGCGTTTTGGCGCATGGCTTTTGCCTTACGCGAAAAACGAGTGGATCGCCCAGGGCGCTGCCTTTCTGCTGATTTTTATTTGTATTCTTTTTCTGGCCGGAGCCGCCGGCCGGCTGGCGCGATGGGCGGCACATGGCGTAGGGCTCCGATGGTTTGATCGGCTTCTTGGGGCGGCGTTTGGCATCATTCGCGGGGCGCTGATCGCCACGGTTCTGGTGATGACCATGGCGGCCTTCGTTCCCGGGTCGCGCATGCTTGCCGAGTCGAGGTTGGGATCGTATTTCCTGGTTCTGGGCCGGGGCGCCACGTGGGCAGCTCCATCGGAACTACGCGCCAGGTTCAGGGATGGGTTGCGGTCGCTTAGCGAAATCCGCAACACGGGGACTAAAGAGAGTGCGCCAAAGAGCGGCGCTCAAAAATAACAGCCGGAAGCAGTCGAATTGGCCAACGTTAATAACCGGCGCAGTTGAAATTGTTCGTTGTCGGGAAAGCGAGGCGTATCGTGAAGGACCAGCTGGAAGCGCTCGTGATGCAGATGTACAAAAGCGGAATCTTCTATAGCGAGGCTGTACGCGAGTTCAAGAAGCGGTTCATCATTACCGTGCTGGAAGAGAATCATGGAAATCAGTGTAAGGCTGCGCGCCAGTTGGGAATGCATCGCAACACGCTGAGTCGCACCATCGCCGAACTGAAAGTCGACGTTCGCGCCTTGCGCGGCGGAGCACGTCGTCCGCCCAGAAGCGAGCGCCCGCTCGCGGTCGAGAAGAGGGCGGCACGCTAACAGGCTGCGGAAGAACCCGCCGAAGCCGGGGTCCCCGGCAACGGCCGGGCCGTAGCCGGGGTGGAAGCCGGGCACACGCCTATTCTGAAGCTGCTCCAGGCACTTGCCGATGCCGCTGCTGCATCCATTTCCATGCACTGCGTACGATCGTCTCCAGCTCGGCGAACTGAGGCTGCCAGCCCAATTCGCGCCGGATCTTATCCGAGCTCGCTACCAACACATCCGGATCGCCTGCTCGCCGTGGCCCCTCGACGGCGGGAATAGCATGTCCCGTAACCCGTCTGGCCACTTCGATCACTTCGCGCACGCTGAAGCCGCGCCCATTGCCGAGGTTGTAGATCAACTGCCGCGGCCCTGAATCTGCTTTCAGCCGTTGCAGCGCCAGCAGGTGCGCACTTGCCAAATCCGAAACGTGGATGTAGTCGCGCACGCAGGTGCCATCAGGCGTGCCGTAGTCAGTGCCGAAGATGTCTATATGGCTGCGGGTGCCAAGCGCCACTTGCAGTATCAGCGGGATCAAGTGGGTTTCCGGACTGTGTCTCTCGCCGAGTTCCGTGGTGGCGCCAGCCGCATTGAAGTAGCGCAGGCTGGCATAGGACAAGCCGTGAATGCGATGAAACCAATCCAGCATGCGTTCAACCAGGAGCTTCGATTCCCCGTAGGCGTTGGTCGGCTGCAATGGATCGCTTTCAGCGATCGGCGAGCGTGCCGGGTTGCCATAGAGAGCCGCCGTGGAAGAAAAAACAAACCGCGGAATGCGGTGGGCTAAAACCGCCTCCAATAGCACGAGCGCGTTTGCCGTATTGTTGCGAAAGAAACGCTCCGGCTCCTTCATCGACTCGCCGGCCTCGATCCAGGCCGCAAAATGCATGACGGAGTCGATTTTGCCCTCCCGCAAGGCGCCGTCCAGGCAGGCACGATCGCCGATGTCTCCGACGATCAGCGTTGCGCGCCCGGGAACCGCGTCTCTGTTCCCTTTGCTGAGATTGTCGTAGACGACAACCTCGTGTCCCGCCGCCACTAACTGTGCGGCCACCACACTGCCGATATAACCGGCGCCACCGGTGACGAGGATTCTCATCGGAGCTAGCGTTTAGCAACCTTTCCGCCGGGCAATCGGCTCGGACAGTTCGCGAACCGTCAGATACTCCTCACCCTTGGCGCCCTGCCAACTCTGCAACCGTCTGCTGAAAGTAATCGAGCGAAAGCCTCAGTCCCGTTTCCAGATCGATTTTAGGCTCCCATCCGAGCAGCCGCCTGGCCTTTGTAATGTCGGGACGGCGCTGCTTGGGATCATCCTCCGGAAGCGGTTGGAATCGGATTTGCGAGGACGATCCGGTGATCTTCAGCACCAACCGGGCGCACTCCAGGATGGTAAATTCTCCGGGATTGCCGATATTCACCGGCAGATGCTCATCGGCCGCCGCCAACCGCAGAATTCCCTCGATCTGGTCGCTGACGTAGCAGAAGCTCCTCGTCTGACTGCCGTCTCCATAAATCGTCAGATCCTCGCCCCGCAGAGCTTGCTTCATCAGGTTGGAAATCACGCGGCCATCGTTCACCTGAAGCCTGGGGCCATAAGTATTGAAGATGCGGACAATGCGCGTGTTCACTTTGTGATACCGGTGATACGCCATGGTGAGCGCTTCCGCAAAGCGCTTCGACTCGTCGTAGACGGAGCGCGGGCCGATTGGATTGACGTTGCCCCAGTACGTCTCGGGCTGCGGATGCACCGACGGATCGCCATAACACTCGGAAGTAGAGGACAATAGAAACCCGGCATTGTATTTCTTCGCCAGCTCGAGCGAGTTCAGGGTTCCCTGCGATCCCACCAGCAAAGTTTCGATCCCATACCTCATGTAATCCACGGGACTCGCCGGAGATGCGAATTCGAAAATGAAATCGACAGGACCGAAATCAAAGGGCCGGCAGATGTCGTGCTGGATGAATTCGAAGCGTGGTTCGTGTTCCAAATGCCTGATATTGTCCAGGCTTCCGGTTATCAGGTTGTCCACGGCGACCACCGGACGCCCTTCGGCCAAAAGTCTGTCGCAAAGGTGCGAACCCAGGAAACCTGCCGCACCTGTTACCAACACGCGCATTCTCGCCTTCCCCGGCAACCTCTGCGATTTTAGTAATTCCGCCGGCCAGCACTGCCTTGAATCTATCACCTCGAACTGCGTCTCGCACCGCTTCCCGCACGGCCTCCGCTGACGGCTATAGCGCGTCACCGCGCACGATGGCCGCTGGAATATCGAAAAAAAGTGCCTGCGCGTATTCTTCTCCGACCATTTTGGCAGCGATCCTGCGGGCCGCGGAGAGAACCGGAGGCCGATGCTCCGGATCATGGGCATCGGTCGCGATCACATGCACTTGTTCTTTCGTGAGCAGCTTCTCACAGAACTTCTTCACGGCCGGACCCCAAAAGCCGGTCAGCGAGTTGGCCGTAACCTGCACCAGGCAGCCGAGCGAAATCCACTCCTCCACGAGCTCGAACCGGCCTTCCAGCAGCCTGTTCCGTTCCGGGTGAGTGATAATCGGAACCAGCCCGCGACAGGTCAACTCCGAAAGCACGGTGGTCATGGAGCTGGAAACACCATATGGGCTGAGTTCAACCAGCAGATACTTCGTCTCCCCGATCGTGTACCGTTCGGGATGCAGCTTGGCATCTTCAATGTTGTCGTACGAAAGATGAAAGTCGCATCCCAGGCTGAAGGCCATATTGGGGACGCGGCGCGCTAACTCATCCACCAGGAAGAGCGCCGCTTTGCGATCAAAGCAATAGCGGTCGCTGCAATGTGGAGTCGCGACGATGTGCGTGATGCCATCGGCTGCGGCTTTTTTGCACATCTGTAATGTGTCTTCCCAGGATGTTGGCCCATCATCGATTCCCGGAAGCAAATGACAGTGAATGTCTACCATTTTCATGAATTATAGCGTGTGCAAAGCGGACAACGGCAATCCTGCCATCCTGAAGATGCCATTGCGTCATGAAAAAATCTCTGCACTTCGGGGCAGCGTTGCGCCCCTCGCCCGGAGTTCACCGGGGAGCTAAAACACGTTCACGTTGACCACCAGACGTCCGCGCACCTTGCCGGCAACGATCTCACGCCCAGCCTCGAAAACCTGCGGCAGCGAAATTTCTTGCGTCATGCGATCCAGCTTGGCGGGATCAAGATCAATCGCCAGCCGTCTCCAGGCTTCCAGGCGCAAAGGCATTGGACTGATCCCGGAATTGATGCCATAGAGCGTCACCCCGCGCAGGATGAACGGGGCGACGGTCGAAGGGAAATCCATTCCCTGCGCCAGCCCGCAGGCAGTAACAGCACCGTTATCCTTGGTCTGGGCGCAGGCGTTGGCCAGCGTATGACTGCCTACGGTGTCAACGATTCCCGCGTACCGCGTCTTCTGCAGCGGCTTTCCAGGGGCGCTTAGCGTGGCACGGTCGATCACCTCCGAAGCGCCCAAACCTTTCAGATAGTCGCTTTCCGCCAGCTTTCCCGTGGAGGCCACTACCTTGTACCCGAGTTTGCCGAGCACGGCGATGGCGATGCTCCCCACCCCGCCGGAAGCGCCGGTCACCAGGATGTCGCCGTCCCCCGGTAGAATGCCGTGCTTTTCCAGCGCCATTATGCAAAGCATCGCGGTATAGCCGGCGGTGCCGATAGCCATCGCGCGCCTGGTCGTCATGTTTTTCGGCAGTCGCACCAGCCAGTCGCTTTTCACCTTGATTTTCTGCGCCAGTCCGCCCCAGAGCACTTCCCCGGAGCCGCAGCCGGCCACTACGAAGGCTTCGCCCGGCTTGAATTCGGGGTTGCCGCTGCTCTCGATTACGCCGGCGCAGTCTATGCCGGGCACCATAGGCCATTTCCGGACAATGGGGGCCATGTCCGTGAGAGCCAGTCCATCCTTGTAATTGATGGTGGAGTACTCTACCTTCGCCAGCACGTCGCCTTCGGCCGGCAACTGGGCTTCATCGAGATTCGCAAGCTGGGCGGAAAACTGGTTGTTTTCCTTCGTCAGATAGATTGCTTTGAACATGAGACCTCCGGAGCGATAGGGGAAAATGCGTGCCAGGCCGCCCCGGCATTTTTCAGCCACCAGCTTAGGATTTGGACGGATGCTTGCCAAGCATCGGAGCGTGACAGCCGCCGCAGTTCATCTTGGTGCGGATGTTTTCCACCGCTCCGCCTTTTTCGTGACAGCTCATGCAACCCTGTGTCGCTTGCGGCAAAGCAAATGCTATAGGCTTGCCCGCCGCCTGTTCGTTCAACAATATGACAGTCTGCTTGGCAACGGATGCGGTCAGGGATCCACAGCGTTCGGCGCGCTCCGGGCCGTACGCATGCTTGTGGCTGACCTTCGTCCACGACGCAATCGACTGATGGCAGAGTGGCGAATCTGCAACGGAGCGGATTTCGGGGAATTTAGCGCCTATAGGATGAACGTTCGGCAGCGGCTCGTGCTCATACCATTCGAAGAGCGCGTTGATCAGCGGGTCGGGGTTGTGAGAGAGAAGCTGAATGGCAGCGGCTGCGCCATTCAGCGCGCCGCAGATGGTCGCCCAGCCCTTAATTCCTCCCCCGCCATACTTGAACATCAAGAAGGGAAAATCTTTATAGGGGGAACCAAGCTGCTCGGCAACCGGCCCGACGACTGCCTCGAAACTTCCGTACATGCATTCAGCTTTGTAGTAGCCTTCGAACCCACGCTGAGCCGCGGCATTCGGGTCAAGCGGCTTGTAAGGCCAGGGCACACTCTGCATCGCTCCCGCAGGGGCTTTCGCCGTAGCCGCCTGGTCAGCGTGCGCCACAAGAGTTGCAGCCGCGCCCACTCCGGCAAGTCCACCCAACAACGTAACCAGCTTCCTGCGATCGATCTGCTTCTCCACTGTATCCTCCCGGGCTGAAACTGATGAACCGCGCTCGCGGCCGATTGCAGTGTAAGTAAACGGCGACACGCGAAGCCGTGATCGCCATCACGTAACAGCGGTGCGCCAGTGAACCGACGGAGCTACGGCCGCACGGCCACCATTACGCGGGGAATCCCCGCCAAATCGGGAACGACGCGCACATCGATCCAGCCAGCCAGTAGCTCCGTTGCCATTGGCGCCATGGTGTAACCGATCTCAAAGACCAGATAGCCCCCGGCGCGCAAGGCTTCATGCGCCTGCGGAATGAGACGGCGAATAATATCCAGGCCGTGCTCGCCGGCGAAGACCGCCATCCTCGGTTCGAACTTTTTCACCACGTCCTGGACCTTGTCAGCCTCGTGGAAGCCCACATAAGGGGGGTTGGAGAGCACGAAATCGAAACTGCCGTCGCGCGGCACGCCTTCCAGCACGTCGCTCACCAGGAAGCGCACGCGGTCATCCAGTTGCAGTCGCGCCGCGTTGGCCTTCGCAACTTCGATCGCCTCCCGCGACAGATCCACGCCATAGATCTCGGCCTCGGGCAACTCTGTCGCCAGCGCCAAGGCAATTGCTCCTGAACCGGTGCCTACGTCAATCAGTTTCGGCCCGGGCCTGGCGTGGCAGCCCTTGCCTGTGCGCACCAATTCCAAAGTGGTTTCGACGACATGTTCGGTCTCCGGACGCGGGATGAGCACCGCGGGGGAAACAATCAGGTCCAGTCCCCAGAACTCCTGATGCCCCGTGATGTACTGCGCGGGATAACCAGAAGCGCGCAGCGCAATCGCAGATTCATAGCGCGATTGTTCGTCCACCGTGAGCTCTCGTTCGGAATGGGCGTACAGGTATGCGCGGTCGCAGTCGAGGGTAAACATCAACAACATTTCGCCGTTCATGCGAGGCGAGCCGACACCCTCGTCTTCGAGCCTGCGCACGGCGTCCGTGAGTGCCTGTCTCAGTTGCATTGTTGATCGACGGCGAATCGACCGGGAAGCATATTCGCCACGTGCTGCATTCGAAGTGCCTTACGCTAACACTGTCGCTTCGTGCTTCAGTTTTTCAGCCTCGTAGTGCGTCACCAGGGCATCGATTACCGGCTGCAGTTTGCCGTCCATGATCTCGCTCAACTGGTGAATCGTAAGCCCTATGCGATGGTCCGTCATGCGGTTCTGCGGAAAGTTGTAGGTGCGGATTTTTTCGCTGCGATCGCCGCTTCCCACCATCGAGCGCCGCTCCTTGGCCAGCGCTTCCTGCTGCTTGGCCAATTCCATCTCGTAGAGACGGGAGCGCAGCACGCGCATCCCCTTCTCGCGATTCTTGATCTGCGACTTCTCATCCTGGCAGCTCACCACCGTGTTGGTGGGCAAGTGCGTGATGCGGACGGCGGAATACGTGGTGTTCACCGACTGCCCGCCCGGTCCTGAAGAGCAGAAAGTATCGATGCGCAGGTCTTTGGCTTCGATCTTGACGTCCACATCTTCCGCCTCCGGCAGCACCGCGACGGTTACGGCAGAGGTGTGAACACGGCCCTGCGTCTCGGTGGCCGGAACGCGCTGCACGCGGTGCACTCCGCTCTCGTACTTCATCTGCGAGTAGACGCGCTGGCCTTCGATGATCGCGATCACTTCCTTCAGCCCGCCAACGCCCGATTCCGAACTGGAAAGCACCTCCACCTTCCATCGGCGCGTCTCCGCGTAACGCGCATACATGCGGAATATCTCGGCGGCAAACAGCGTGGCTTCGTCGCCTCCGGTTCCGGCCCTGATTTCCAGCACCACGTTTTTCTCGTCATTCGGGTCTTTGGGCAGCAGCAAAACCTTCAAGGCTTCCTGCACCTGCGCCATTCGCGCTTCCAGTTGCGCCAGTTCTTCCTGCGCATAGGTTTTCATGTCGAGGTCGCTCTCTTCGGCGACGAGCGTTTTGCTCTCCTCGATTCCGCGCTTCAGATCCTTCAACTCGCGATACTTTTCGACAATCGGAACAAGCTCGCTGTGCGCTTTCGCAGTCTTCTGGTAATTGGCAGAGTCGGCCATAATGCCGGGCGAAGCAAGCGCCTGCGTCAATTCCTCGTATTTCGCTTCTATCTGGTCAAGTCGTTCAAACATTGCACACCCGCTGGTTTTCGATGGTTGGGTTCTCGATAGTTTGCCGCGCGCAAGGACGCGAGCGATACGGTGATCAGGCGAAAACGCGAGTCGCGGCGGGCGCCGCTACAGATGGGCGGGCAGGTTACCGAGACGGCTTGTTGCCGGGTGAAACATGTATTTAGTGTACTGCAATTCCTCGGTCCGCTGGTAGTTACGCGATGACCAGTTCGCCGCCGTGCTGCTTTTCCAGCTCCATGGCCTCGTTGAGCGCAACGATTGCGCACTCCACCTGCTTGTCGTCGGGCTGGCGCGTAGTGATGCGCTGCAACCAGAGCCCGGGACGCGTCATCATGGCGAACAGCGACGAAGCGTGCTTGGCGGCGAAACGGATGATCTCGTAAGAGACCCCGGCAATCAACGGCAGCAGCAGCAAACGCATGCCAAACCCGGTCCAGAACGTCCGGATCGGCACCAGTGCATACACCGCAATCGAAATCAGCATCACCGTCATCAGGAAGCTGGTACCGCAGCGGGGATGAAATGTCGACCAACGCTGCACGACAGGCGGCTCCAGCGGATCGCCCGCTTCGAAGGCAAACACCGTCTTATGCTCGGCACCGTGATACTGATAGACGCGCCGAATATCGCTCCACCGCGAAGTAAGCCAGATAAACCCCAGAAACAGGCCCAGCCGGATCACGCCCTCGATCAAGGCGAAGACCACGCGGTTGCCCGGTTGTGGATTGAGATGCCGCAACTCCTTGGTGGCCAGGTAGGGCAAAAACTTGTACATGAAGATGAAGAACCCGAGAGAGATCGTGATGTTCAGCGCCGCCACCCAGCCGCTCAGCTCAAGTTTCTTCCCCTTCGGAGTATCGGGCTGGGCCTCGTCGAGCGCGACATTGGCCGAGTAGCGCAGAGCTTTGAAGCCCAGCATCATTGCCTGCCCTAGCGTCATCACTCCGCGGATCAGCGGCCATCCCTTCCACGGACTCTTCTCGGAGGGCCGCTCCATCGTCTCCGAGTGGGTCACCAGTTCGCCCGAAGGCTTGCGGACGGCGATTCCCCAGGCGTGCGGCGAGCGCATCATGACGCCCTCCAACACAGCTTGACCTCCGACGAGGGTTTCCTGCGCGCTCTCCAGCGCGAATGACAGGTGAAGGGCCGTGTGGAATCGAAGCGTGCGACGCGACCAGGACATAAATAATTGGATGACAGAACTCGGGATTTTGACTCTCCCCCGGGCAAAGCTCCCTGCCGGTGGTATTCGATCCGGAATAGCTATACCGTTAGAGTATCTACCGCGTCGCCGGAGTGTCAATCAAACCAGCAGCTTGGAGCTGGTGACTACGTACCTTACTGAGCCAAAAACTTCGCACCGAAGGCAGTCGCGGCGCAGCGAGCCCGCGACAGACGCCGAATCCCAGACCGGGAGGCCCATAACTCGCATCCAAGCTGAGTATGGGCCGCGCTCAAGTATGAACTCCTTTGCCGAAACCTGCGAAGCCGTAGCCGCAACCAGCAGCAAGAATGAGAAGGTGGCGATTGTGGCCGACTACCTTCGCTCGCGCCCGATGCCGGATGCCGAACTTGCGGCCGTGTATTTTTCAGGAAGGTTTTTTCCCTCCTACGACGAGAGAACGCTGCAGGTCGGCGGCGCGTTGTTATGGAGAGCGCTGGCCGAGGCGGCGAACACCAACGAAGCCAAGGTTGCGTTCATCTATCGCAAGCACGGCGATCTCGGTGCGGCGGCAGCCGAGCTGCTGTCTTCCAGGAAGCCGCCCGGGCAGCCGCTGACGCTGACCGCGGTTGCCGAGAGCTTCCGCGCAATTGCTCAATCGCGCGGCCCTGCCGCCAAACACGACGTGTTACGCGACCTGCTGGCGCGTGCTTCTTCCCTGGAAGCCAAGTACCTCATCAAGATCATGACCGGCGAGCTGCGCATCGGCTTCAAAGAGAGCCTCGTGGAAGAGGCGATAGCGGCCGCTTGGCCCGCTCCCATCGAGGTGGTCAGGCGGGCCAATATGCTGCTGGGCGATCTGTCGGAGACACTGCGCCTCACCGCTCAGGGTCGCGCCGGACAAGCGCAAATACGCTTATTCCATCCCATCGGCTTCATGCTTGCCACGCCCGCCGAGAGCGCGGTGGAAGCCTTTGAGCAGTTTCCCGACATGGTAGTCGAGGACAAGTACGACGGCATTCGCGCGCAGGCGCACTGCTCTGGAGGATGTGTCCGGCTCTTCTCGCGGACGATGGACAATATTACCGACTCGTTCCCGGAACTGATGCCATCGCTGGCGGCGTTCCCCGAAGACGTCGTGCTCGACGGTGAGATTCTCGGCTGGCACTTCGAGGGAAACGGCGGACGGGCCCGCGCTTTCCCGGAATTGCAGAAACGGCTAGGCCGCAAACGTCCTACCCCTGCCATGATTGAGCAGTTTCCGGTCGCTTACTTGATTTTTGACGTACTTTACGCCGGACACGAGCTGCTGATCGACCGGCCGTTGCGCGAACGCAAGGCGATCCTCGATGCCCTGTTCGCCTGGTTGCGCTATCCGCTCGACTCCGAAGCGGTCGCTGCCCAGAAACTGTTGAGCTTCGCCGCTGCCGGCGATCCTCCCCACACGGCGCGTCTGCTGCGTGCCCCTTCCGCACGCGCTGCCTCCGCCGTCCAACTCGACGAGTTGTTCGACCGCGCCCGGGCTCGCGGCAACGAAGGGCTCATGATCAAAGACGCCGCTTCCGCTTACACTCCCGGCCGCCGCGGTCAATCGTGGATCAAACTGAAGCGCGAACTCGCCACGCTGGACGTCGTCGTCACGGCGGTCGAGTTCGGCCACGGCAAACGCGCGGGGGTGCTAAGCGATTACACATTCGCCGTGCGCAACGGCGACCGCCTGCTGAACGTCGGCAAAGCCTTTACGGGGCTGACCGACGCCGAGATAGCGAAGATGTCGCAGTGGTTTCTCGAGCACACCACCGCCGATCACGGACAAGTGCGGCAGGTAGAGCCGCGGATCGTCATCGAAGTGGCCTTCAACGCCGTAATGCGTTCCAACCGGCACGATAGCGGATTCGCGCTGCGCTTCCCTCGAATCGTGCGCCTGCGAAACGACAAGCCCGTCGAGGATATCGACACGCTCCAGCGCGTGGAAGACATCTACAACGAACAGCTCCACGTGCAGAAGACGGCCTAGCGCGGTATCCCGGAAATACCTCACATCACTAAACACATCTCGTGAGTGTCATCCTGAGCGCAGCGAAGGATCTGCTTCTTTTCGCGTCTCAAAACAATCCCCTTCGCTTCGCCAGGATGACGCCCTTCAATCGGCGGCCTTCATGCCCGCCATCAACTCATAGTACTACTGTGTTATAAATGGGGAGCGCCACAAAAAGGACAACTGGAGAGCTGTCGAAGAAGAACCCGGGAGATAGTTTGCCGCAGCGTCGCGATCGAGCCAGGGTTATGCCGTTCA
>Ga0187872_10000325_pt1 | contig 57029 bp, 82 predicted proteins | sample June2016WEW_16_4_FD_132973 | JGI IMG/M metagenome (GOLD analysis project Ga0187872, IMG submission 132973) | Peatland microbial communities from SPRUCE experiment site at the Marcell Experimental Forest, Minnesota, USA - June2016WEW_16_40 | ecosystem: Environmental > Terrestrial > Soil >...
GTTCTCGCATTCGATTCTGGCCCGATACTTCACAATCACCTTTCGTTCTCCTTCACCTTTCAATTGAGTTAGCATCTGTTCACTCCTTCTCCGGCGCTGGGGACGCCCGCCAATTCCCCTGGAACGGTCCCGATCCTGTCCATTGTTCCGACCGTGCCTTGAGGAAGCACAAAATACTGAATGCGGTGTGGTAGCGTTCGCAGGCCCTGTCCAGGTCGTGCCGCGTGCAGTCTTTCAAGGGATCGCACAGCAGATCACGAAGTTGGCCGGTTGCAGTAGTTAGTTCTTGCAGTGCTTCTTCGATAGTCATGGTTACTTCTCCTTTTCTTGAATTGGCGCTGGGGACGCCGAGCCTAATTCGGCATGCTTTTCCTGCTCCTTCAGCAGCGTATCGGTCATAGCCTTCGCAATAGCCATCCGGCCTGAGAACACAACGCGCTTTTTGCCGGGGAAGTTACGCAAGGTAATGAGATTGAAGAGTGTTCCCTCAAAATCAGAACGGGATACATCCAAAACCTTCATGTCCTTGCGGTGCGGCGCAAGCTCGCGGGCTGCTCTGTTCGCCTGTGTGCATCTGGAACGCAGAATGTTCAATGCCGCACTTTGCGTATAGAACTTCCCCTCGGGCGATTTCCAAAGGCCACCTCCAACTGTCTGAGTTGGCATGTCTGCTGGAGCCGGGACTGCCTCTTCGCGCTCACTTCGCTCTGCATATTCTCTCGCTTTGGATTCGGCGTCGGGACCGGAGAACACGGCTTGATAGATATCTCCTGTTGCGCCGTCGATAGTTTCAACATGCCAGTCATTCGGAAACTGCTGGTCGGCAAATACACTGGTCTGCATTGCTTTCCTCCTTAAAGAAAGTCTCCACGAGATCAACCAATTGCTTAAATTGATCCCTAGTTGGCGTTCCCTCGACATGATGCTTGTCCTTTTCGATTGCGAAGATCATGTCGCACACGTAGTTCTCCGCGATACCTCTTCGTTCGCTGGTCATTTATTATTTCTCCTTCGGGGACGCCAAGCCGCGCTCCCGTGCTGGCATATTTTTCTCCGCCCGCACCCGCCCTCATCGAATTCTTTCAGCAGCCCAACTCTAATGCCTTCGATCTCTTCGTAAAAGGTAAGCACTTTCAGTTCGGCGGTTTCCGCCCGCACTTTCCAATAAGAGATGGATTCCTGCTCGTCAAGCGTGCCTGCTGGAGCCGGGACTGCCGCCCCTTTGGACGGGCGAAATCTGTCCGCCGCGAAAGCATTGGCGTCTGAGGATGGCCGATAACAATAGTGTTCCCGAGAAGGCTTCTTGCAGCCTTCACACTCCTCAACTTGCTGCCGCTTACTGTCGATCATGGCCTGCAATGCCCGTTCGTCCATGATCTGTTTCCGCAACTTCTCGCAGTTTGGGCATTCGAGCGGAGCCGGGACTGCCGCCGGAGCGTGCGCCCAATCCTTCAGCGCTCGTTCCGCCTCGCAAGCCCAACATGGAGCCTCCGGGCATACCTCATGCGTATGCTCGATCATAGTTAAGGCAGCACGGACAAGACGTTCTAATTCATTCGGCATGTCCTACCTCCTCGTCCACGGAACGATTGCCAGAAACATCGTGAGTTCAAAGAAGATCATGCAGCACGCGAAGCCGATGATCTTGAGCAATCGGATAATCTCCGCGTTAACTTCGTCTTGTCTCATTGGAGTGTTCGGCATGTCTACTTGCTCCTTTCTTTGATCCATACTTGCTCGGTTAAAGTGACGGTTGTTTTCGCTCCGCAAACGCGGCAGTTCGAGATGAAGGGTTCTTCTCCCGAGAGCCAGCGAATGATAATAACTCCACGTCCGCAACGTCCACATTTCGTTGGCCGCGAGTTCGGAAGGAGTTGGACTTCATAGGCAGGATTGCCGCTAATCTGCGAAGTCGCCCGTTCAATCCTGATAACGACTCGGTGCAATCGGGGCATGTCTACTTGCTCCTTTCTTTGATCCATACTTGCTCGGTTAAAGTGACCCACCATCGGTAGTAGCGAGCCAGTCTCCGTGCTCAATTTGGCGAAGCATCTCGATTTGTTCTGAGATCATTGCAGGGTTCACGCCACCGTGATGCTCGCTCCATCCATGGGAGGAGAAATCGTAGGACCAATCAATCGCTCCTAACGACTCGCCCTCATACTCTGTAACTTGTCGAGATTTCACGTCAATACACTCCTTTCGTGGCTCATGGCTTGCTCACTGGCTTGCTCTGACTGCTCACCTGGGGAATCGCAGTAGCCATCTAGCGCTCCTCACTACTTCACTGCAACAAACTTTCCCTTCTTCAGCTCGTAAAATGTATCGGCCTTGATCTTCTTCCCGTCTACTTTGGCCGTTTTTACCGAGAGGACTTTGGGCGAGTCTTTCTCGTATTCCGCGAGGACAAGCCAGTTTCCGAGAGCCGCTTTCGCTTTTGCTTGTCTGCCAATCGCAGCCGCGATACTCTCTGCCCCCGACGTGGCAGCGTGCGAGGAGTTCCCCGACGTGGCAGCGTGCGAGGAGTACCCCGACGTGGCAGCGGGCGAGTAGTACCCCGACGTGGCAGCGGGCGAGTAGTACCCCGACGTGGCAGCGGGCGAGTAGTACCCCGACGTGGCAGCGGGCGAGGAGTACCCCGACGTGGCAGCGGGCGAGTAGTACCCCGACGTGGCAGCGGGCGAGGAGTTCCCCGACGTGGCAGCGTGCGAGGAGTACCCCGACGTGGGTTTCTCGGTCTTGGAGAGCAAGAACTTAACGCCAAGCTCAATCAGTGATTTCAGTTTGATCTCCGCGATGATCTTCAGTTTCTTGGCGACTCGCTTCGAATCCTGCTCGGTCTGCGCCGAAACATCCTCGGCCTCTACTTCGGCATAGCGTCCCATTGCTGGCTGGTAGTAGCGCAGCACATCTATCGGATTCTCGCAAAAGTGAAATCCCGACCTACACAGATCGGCGGAAGATTCTGAATACTCTTTGCCAACCTCGTACTGAAAGACTTTGCCTTCAGGCGTGCATTGGAACTTTTCGTTGAAACCTTTGTAGCCTTTCATCTAGCGCTCCTCCGCCTAGTGTGCCGCGGCTTCTTCTCGGCTTAGGTAGAAATGAATCCCTCCGCCGCATTCCTGCCAGCGATCTTCATTCCACTTGTCGCAGCGAACGATCTTGCCTAGGCGATACTCAGTCTTTTTGTCATAAAGGCTTAGGCCGACTTCTGCTCCAATGACTTCCAGCACTTTCACATATTCGGCGCGGCACTTCCGTCCTGTGGCGCAACTTCGTCGGGCATTTTTGCCGATCATCAACTTCACGATCACACCGTCGTGGCATTTCTTCCAGCCGACGAACTGCCCAACTTGCGGAACGATAGAAGTTCGCAGTAGCACGAGCACTGCGTCTTTTACGTCTTTGAGGTTCGCCCCGCCGAGGTTCGCCCCGCTGAGGTTCGCCCCGCCGAGGTTCGCCCCGCCGAGGTTCGCCCCGCTGAGGTTCGCCCCGCCGAGGTCCGCCCCGCTGAGGTTCGCCCCGCTGAGGTACGCCCCGCTGAGGTCCGCCCTTTTACCGCCTTCTTTGCCGCCCAGCCAAGCGGCGTGCAATTCTAGAACTTGCTTGATTTCTTCTTGTGTCATATCTAGCGCTCCTCCGTATCCCCTGTCACTTAACTTTTTTCAGGGCTTGTCACGGTGACAATCTCGCTTTTGCTCGGCGCCTTCGACTCGTTCCTCGGGTGGATCTCCCTGCCGCCGAGCCAGTAATGAATCTGACCGGGGCATCCGGAGCGGACGGTGGCGGGCGGAGCGACCTCGAACTGCGAGTCCAAGGGGTAGTGGTCCCCCTTAACCGCGATCTCGTCCCCCTGCCGAATCTCCACCCAGCACTCGGAGTCTAAAGTTACGAAGAGCACGGGTGTAACTATCGAGGGAGCGGGGTTAGGTACTGGATCGGCCGGAATCGTTGCTGCCACAGGCTTGACTTCAGGCTTCGGCTTCTCGAACGAAGCAGGATTGATGAACCAGAGCAGCGCGAGCGAAAGAAACGCTCCGAGCAATCCGCCGCAGAGCACGGTGAGCAGATACAACGGTCGATGCGGAGTTGGCAGCGCGAGAATCTGATCCTCCACCGTGTTCACGGACGATGCGAGGCGCTTGTCCTCGGCTTCAGTCGTGTTGGCCAGCTTGAAAACTGAGTCGCGCAACTCATCTACTTCCTTTGCGAGTTCAAAGATGTTCCTGACTGGCTTCATGAGTTCCTCCCTGCAAATTTGCAGCTACGCTCCAGCTTCGATTCCGAGCCGCCTATTCTGCTCATCCACGGCCTTGCGGCAAGACGCGCAGAAGCGGTCTCCGATCTCAGCTTTGTTCGAGCACTGGCCTTCGTAATTCCAGGTACTCACGAATCCGTCGCAGCGCGGAGCGTGCTTGCGCAGGACTCTTTCCACTGCTTCTCCGAGTTGGGTGTCGTTCAGCATGGTGTTCTCCTTAGAAATCCGCTTCGATCTCCTGCATGTTGTCGAGGAACCAGAAGTCAGCGGGCTCAGAGAACTTCATGGCCCCCTCAGCATCTATTAGAACCTGCTGAATCCTGAGTTGCCATAGTTTCCGCCCTTTGCGCTTGCAGGACTTCCAGCAATGAAGCTCGACACGGTTCTGCGCTGTCAAAAGAATGGGGAGGGCCTTTGCCGCGAGAATCTTGTCTCTATGCTCTGCCGCGTGCGCGAAGTCCGTCACCTGCACAAATAGGCATCCAACCTGATCCGAATGGCAACAGCAGAGGTCCGCGATCCCGAAGCAGTCGAATTTATTCCTGAATCTCTCGCCGGCCGGATTCTCCTTGAACTTTGGCACGTCGAGAGAGCGCTCCACGAGAGCCACGATAAAACCTTGGCGTTCTAGGAACTTGCGCGAGCGCCGGGTTAGTAAGACAGGCTTCTTGCGCTTCGGCTTGTCGTCGGAGAAGAGAGGGGGCTGCTTCATTTGGCCTTCCCGTTCATCTTGATTTTGCCGTCTTTCATCTTTCGAAAGAATCGATAAATTTCTCCCCGCGACGCCATAGATGAACTGTAGTTCTCAAACGCCCCCTCTGAGTTCAATTTTTCCCACATCTGGAGCGGAGTATAACCTTCGGCATACAATGTGATCGCTCGGTCTGTGAATGGACGAGGCCGCGGAGGCTTTGCCGGTTTCGGTTGGGCTGTTCCTGTCGCTGGGTTTTGAGTCGCAGCCAAAGCATAAGTCTCTTCTCTGCGTGATGCGTCTAAGGCAGAATCAAACTCCCGAATTTGCTCATAAGCGTTAGCACTCCAGCCCCATTTTGACAGCATCGTACGAAGGCTGATCGATACAGTCGGCACCTCAATCGGAGATGGGATAACCAAGTAGACAGGAGTATCAAAGCCTAATGCCTGTAATACCGGGCTGACGTCGGCTCGCAAAATATAGAAATCGACATGCGAACCATCCACTTTATTGTGTCGGTGGATATTGAACTGCCAAGAATGCTGGCCGTTGTGCCTGCGCGAGAATAAGGAATGCTTAACTTCCAGGCGCGTGCCATTCGGCGTATAGAGGTCAAAAGGGCTGTAATAACTAGCAATTGCCACTTTAATCCCGTGGCTGCTGAGCCAATGCCTAGCGGCTTGTTGGGCCGCGAACCACTCAGTTTGGTCGGCCTTCATGGGTACATATTACACGAGCGGTACAAAAAAGCAAGCATTAAATAAAAAGTTCTTGCATTTAGCAAAAATGTGTGTATTCTGTACTTGCAAGCAAATTTAATTCCGAGGTCTTGAAATGCCAATCGTTCACATTGCTTCTCGAAGAGAAGATGTTCCGCTCGATGCCGTAAACGTGCGCGATGCAAGCGAGCAGTGGAAGAATCACTCAGCATCTCCGGAGACGTTTTCCTTATGGCTCTACGATACGCACGTTGGTTTATGTGTGCGTGAGTACGAGCGAAACGGTTATGATGATTCCGATTTCTTCATGGTTGTTTACAATCCTATAGGCGACAAGTTTGAGCACCATGAGTTCGCTAGCACGCGCGGTTGGTCCTATCCTTGCTTCGCTTCTCACGTTGACGCTATGCCTGAAATTCTAGCGAAGTATGAGGCATACCTAATCGAGCAGAAGCGGCTTGCAGAGGAACAGCGCCAGCGCATTCTCGCTGCTACTCCCGCTAAAGGGAAAGTCCTTCGTGTAGTGCGTGGTCGCAAGGTTCCCGTAGGTACTGTCGGCGTTTGTGTGTGGTTAGGCTCCTCGGCTTACGGCAAGCGAGTAGGTATTAAAGACGATCAAGGCAAAATCCACTGGACTGCCTATGACAACGTCGAAGTTTCGGCAGTTCCTCAGACCTCGGAATCTGCCTAGACTGCCGACGCTGGGCCACTCTTCGGAGCGGCTTGGCGTGAGCAGCCAGGGAGGTTTTATGGATTTCAGGCAAGCACGCGATCTCGACAACTACATCACCGGCCACTACGGAGCAGATCAAGACTTGGGCGATGACCCCCTGATCGAAGATGAAGGCTACGGGATTCTAGAATCTGCGGCTGCATATTTGCAGCGCGACGATTATCCCGACTGGGACGTGCAGGAACCCGTTGGCCTAATTCGTAGCCTGCAATACGACATCGAGAACGATTACCGTTGTCAGCAATGCGGACAAGTGCTCAAGAAAAAGAATCAGAAGTGGTGTTCTCCGTTGTGCGCGAAGGCAGCGGAACTATAAAGGAGCAGTGATGCACAAATCAGACATCAAGCTCGGCAGTCACTACACCGCGAAAGTCTCAGGTCACATCGCCATCGTGCAAGTTCAATCAGAATCTCCGTACGGCGGCTGGAACGCGGTGAACATCCACACGAAGCGAGACGTGCGGATTCGCTCAGCGGCTCGGTTGCGTCACGAAGTCGCGCGGAACGCGGAAGGCAAGTGGGAAACGGCGAAGGAGCAATCATGAGCGAAGTCACTGAAGCACTAAAATCGATCACGCCTCGCAAGAGGCAACAGATTCACACAAGTTTTATGGATGTTCTCTGGCGCTGCGAACTGCAGGCCATGTATCGCTACCTCCTCGGTATCCGACGGCCGCCGTCCGCATACCTGCACATCGGAACCGGGGTTCACAAGTCCGTCGAGTTGGACCTCCAGAACAAGATCGTGACGGGCGAATTGCTCAAGCGTTCCGACGCCATCGAGATCGCCGGCGCGACGTTTGAGAGCAAGGCGGCTTCAGACCCCATCGAGCTTGAGCCAGACGAAAAGAAGGAGGGCAAGAGCGTCTCGCAGGTGCTCGGGGAATCGAAGGACAAGACCGTCGCCCTTGCCGGCTTGCACTACGATAAAGCAGCGCCGATTCTGAAGCCGAAACTAGTTGAGCATCCATTCGCTATCGACATGGATGACTGGCTTCGCAAGCGGGCAAAAGAGTTGCACGAGGCAGGAGAAAAGGAAACAGATCGGGACGCGGCGAAGATTCTCCACAACGAAGCTGCCGCGATGAACTCGGCGGCCCGCAAGGGCACGGACCTTGTCGGCAAGCGGGATGTAGTTGAAGATGCCGGAGATGGAGACGAGATCATCCGCGACACGAAAACCTCCGGCAAGTCTCCGAACAAGGAAGCCGCTGAGAACTCAGACCAGTTGAGCACTTACAGCCTGGCTTCTCTCGTGTTCAACAAAAGACTGCCGAAGGCCGTAGCCCTCGACTATCTCGTGCAGACTCCTGCGAAGCACGGCCTGAAATACGTGCCCCTAACGAGCCAGCGCACGATGGACGACATCAATGTTCTGTTGTTCCGCTTCGCGCGCTCAATTCATGCCTGGGCTGTTGCGTGCAAGACAGGTAGTTTCCTGCCGGCGAGATCAACCGACTGGTGGTGTTCCGAAAAGTTCTGCGGTTTCTGGCACCAATGTCCGGCGGCGAAACGGCCGAAGCTCGTACAAATCGGGAAGGTTCCAGAATAGTAGCTTTACAGCCGTTATGCGTATCTGCAATAATGAGACTGCTATGAACTTAACCAATGATGACGTACTCAGATTGTTGCGTAGGGAAAAAGGTAAGCAGACTCAGAAAGATTTCGCCGCTCGCCTCGGTATTAGCCAGCAACACCTGTGCGACATTCTTCGCAAACGCCGATCCCCTGGTCCGACGATCTTGAAGTATTTGAAATTGGAAACAGTGTATGCGAGGCAGCGATGAAAACGTGCTTAACCTGCGGAGTAGACATGCCAGGTCGCCGTTGGAATGCTAAATATTGCTCGCGACGCTGTTGGCCTACTTCTAGGCCGAGATATGTACCTCAGCGGGGTAAGGGATTGAGTTCCAGGCTAAATAAAACTGCGACGAATCGGCTTTGGCGTAAAGCCAATCCAGAGAAGTATCGGGCGCACAATGCGGTTGCCTATGCACTTTGGACTGGAAAATTAGACCGTTCTCAATATTGCCAGTTATGCCTCGGGACAGGGCGTATTGAATCTCATCATCCCGACTACAACCGACTGTTAGATGTAGTGTGGCTGTGTCATTGGTGCCATTCTGCGATTGAAGGCAGATCAGTAAAATATCGCGTTACTGCTTGAATCGCATACAAAACTCTCGTGGGAGTAAAGCCACGTAAAAAACAAAGGAGAACGAAATGGAAACCAAGCAAGAGTCCACCGCTTTAACCCTTCCCTCGCCAGCCCAAACCCAAGAGAAAGCCGAGATCGTCAGGAGCAGCGCCAAGGCCACGAGGCTCGCCGCGTTTACGCCTGGGAACCTCACGGAGGCCATCGCGCTGTCGAAGATGATGGCGAACTCGGAACTGGTCCCGAAAGACTACCGCGGCAAGCCAGCGAACATCCTCGTGGCGATTCAGTTCGGCTCCGAGATCGGGCTGGCCCCGATGCAGAGCTTGCAGTCGATCTCGGTCATCAACGGCAGGCCGTCGATCTGGGGCGATGCTGCTCTCGCTCTCGTGCAGGGCCATGCCGACTTCGAGGACATCTCGGAGACGACTGAAGGAACCGTCGCGAAGTGTATTGTCAAGCGGCGCGGGCGTTCTCCGGTCGTTAGAACGTTCAGCGACGAAGATGCAATCAAGGCAGGACTGATCGCCAAAGGTGGCGTGTGGGTTCAGTACCGAGCCAGGATGCGCCAACTTCGCGCGAGAGGCTTTGCTTTGCGAGATTCTTTCGCCGACGTGTTGAAAGGCATCTCGATTGCCGAGGAGTCCATCGACACACCAGTGGACACTTCGCAGGCCAAGGTCCAGAGGGACTCGATGACTTCGGACTTGTCCATGCTCACGCCATCTCAGGAACAGAATCGCGGTCATGAGGACACGGGCTTGGGACCGAAGAACGGTGCTCCGAAAAAAGACGAGCAGAACCAGGAGCGCAAGCCGGAGCCGTTCATCTGCTCCGAATGCCGGAAGGTGATCAATCCCGGCGGGACCGGTCACGGATCGGACTGCAAGTTTGCAGTCAAGGCGGAGCAGGACAAGAAGACGGCCCAGTTCCAGAAGGCGCTCTACAAGATCAAATCCGTTGCAGCTAAGGTAGACAAGAAGAAAGCGGATTACCTAGAGATGGTGGTTGATCTTGTCACGAACGAGGGCGATAAGTCTGGCCAACTCTACTGTTGGCGCAAGCCGCTGCATGAATACCTGCTCGGCGGGACGATACCGGAAGGCGGGCGGGCGCTGGTCGGGGAAGTTTCGACCGACAAGACGGACTCGAACAAGAAGTTCATTCGGCTAGAGCATATCGTCGAGCTAGATGGCGTGCCGTTCGTGAACGATGCTCCTGCCGCTCAGGCTCAGATGCCGACGGCGGAGGATGAGGAAGCCGAGATCGCTGACGGCTTGTTTGGACAGGAGTCGTGATATGACATTAGAAGAAATCCAACACGGTTTCCTTGCGACTGCAGGAGCGACGATCAAGCGACAGTTAGGATTGCCGGATCGGTTGTGATCCGGCAGAGCGGGAGAACGTTTCTGTACACTCTTCATCCGGCGAGTTGGTAAATTGAGGAGCCTGTCCTCCAATCAGGCAGAAAGGTAAATATGGACGTAAAAGCAGACCAGCATTTACACGCGAGGATCACTGAAATCAACCAGCGACTTCGCAAGCTCGATACACGATTGGGACGGGTCACAACGAACATTTGCGGCGGCCCGGTTCCTGAAACTCAGGGCGAGACTCCAAAGCCGATTGACGAGCACTTGCACGACAAACTCGACAGCACGCATCGACTTTTGGCGTCGCTCGAAGATGAGATGACAAGGATGGAAAATTCGGTCGGGTCAAATCAAGCGGCTCCGACTTCGCAAGCAGGCTATGCGGTCGGACGGTAAGAACATTCTACGGTCCCTGCTGCCCGCGAGTGGGGACCAACTGCATCCGGTTCATTGGTAGGGATATGAATCATTACGCGATTATAGGTCGTTCGGTTCCTTGTCCTACCTGTAAGGCCGCAGTGGGACAAATGTGTTGCTTCTCTAGACTAGAACGCCAAAGAGAACGCGCTCCATATGGGTATGCAATCTTCCACGCAAAACGCCTACGACTAGCGTATTCATCTCTTGAGTACCAGGCCAAAGTTAGGGCAATCGTGCAGAAACGAAGCGGACAGATGAGGCCGCCGAAAAAGCAGAAGAAAGAAGTCGGTCAAGGCAACAACCAACGAAGCGGAGTGCGTGTTAAATGCGCTCAAGGGAAACATATGGAATGTCTCGCCAGTAAATGCTCGTGTGAGTGCCACACCGTAAAGGAGCCAAAATGACTCTAAGACTCTCAACCCGTCTAGTCGACGGCCAGATCGTGCTAGATTCGCGTTTAGAGGCGTTGAAACGGCTTACCCTAGGGAAAGCACAGCCAAGGGCTAAACAACGCTCTAGGGGCAAGGAAACGCTGGCAAACCGCATCCTGGCGGCGGTGCTGCGCAAGAATCAGGCTTAGAGGGCAGAAAACAGGCGTAACTGAAAATTTGCAGACGGAGGCTGAAATGACAGAAACAATCCGCGAACTCGGAGAACGTCTCGTCAAGCAAGGCAAGTTGAAGCAGGACGACCTCGACAAGTACGTCGAGCAACCGGAACCGGAAGAAACTCCAGCACCAGCACCCTTGCTTCCTCCGCCCGAAACGCGAGAAGCTCGGCAAGTTCGGCAGATGAAAAGTCTTGCTGCGTTCGAAGCTCTGCGCTGGTGCAGGAAGTTTTACCCGTGGAGATGCTTGGCGTGAAGAAAATCAACATCTGTTTGTTTCTGATCCATGCACATGATTACCTGTGCAGTCTAGGCGGTCCGAACTGGCAGAATCAACTAGAAGCCGCACAACTGTGCTGGAAAGCAGCGATTGTAGCTCATGCCGAGGGACTGAGTTTGTTCGCATGGGATGAGTAGCTGCAAATTTGCAGTAACAAGATTTTCACAACTTGGGGCTTTACACGGAGCTTTTCTTTTGCTTATACTTATCTTTCCCGTGAGGGAATGTGGAGCGGGCGGTCCCGTTGGTAGGGCAACCTTCGCCGGTACCGCCAACACCGCCCATCCTAATCCTTCCCAGGTATCGGCGAATGCAAGACTCCCAAAACAATTCGGTTTGTATTGCTTGCGCCGGGAAACCTATGTCTGCTCTCCTATCAAGTTCGGGGGCGATGAGCCAGTCGCCACGTGCCTTTCCGGAAGGTTCACTCGCAGCGCCTTCGCTCCCGATTCATGCTCTAGGACGGTTGCTTCGCGGCACAGCTTGCATCCGAGAAAAAACGGGCCGCTGTCTTACGTTAACTCCGCCAAGGTCGGAGAAGAGAAGCAAGGCTGTCGAAATCCAGGCAACGGGCGGGTGGTCGATCCCGCAAACACGCATACGCCCTGGTCTTTCACGGACAAGATTCACATACTAAGACGTACCTACTTCTCAAGAACGATCCGAGCAGACCTGAATGAGCTTCTAAGTCCGTAAGGGAATGCGTGTTTTCCAGGAGAGAGTAATGGGTGATGATCTTAGACTTACGCCTCCAGATGGAAACGGTAGCCGCTTCGCGGACTTCCGAGACTTGGTAGAACGAGCCTACCGATGGCGCTGGAAGCGGCCTTGCCCGTGGTCTGGAGCAGAAGCCAATCAACTTTCACGCTTGCTGAAATGCAGCCCGACTTTAGATGTTCGTGAGTTCGCACGTTGGCTCAAGAACTATTTTGTTTCGGAAGACTACCCGCCCGGAGAACGACCCTCTAGATTTCTGCCCCGTATTTATAACTACTCAGTCGATGCAGTAGATCGTTTTTCGCGTCCAGCGCATAACGGGAACGGAAAGAGACCTCCGGACATGGTGAATGCTCTCGACATCAAGAAAAAGCAACTCGCAGAAGCGCGATCGCGCGGGGAGATTGACTGATGAGTTACGAACTCTCCGCCGAGATGACACTGGTCGGCGCCCTGTTGACCACAGATGTTTCTCTCGAAGCCGTCGATCAAGCCGCTTTGCTCGTTTCTCCTGACGAGTTTCAGGACTCCCGCGCCGCGAACCTTTACCGCGCCATCCTTGCGCTGAGGACGAAAAACCTGTTGCCGGATGCTCCCGGATGCATCGCGGAGCTAGAAAACCTGAAGATCAAGACCGAAGATGCCTCTCTGCTTTTCTCGCAAGCATTGGATTCCGTTCCACTTCCGGGACAAGTTCAAAGATACGCGAAGGTGATTCGGGAGAAGATCGAGGCGAAACGGATCTCGCGGACCATTCAGGTGGCTGGCGCCCGTCTTGCTGAAGGCGAATCCATCTCTTGGCTGAAGTCCGAGTTGATGGCCGAACTCGGGCAGATTGAAGCCGAGCAGAAAACCTCGGAAGATTCTGTTGTGGCTGACGCTCACGCGAAAGTCGTCGGAGCGATTCGGGACCGAATCAACGGAGACACGTCGAGCAGTGGATTGCGTCTCGGTCTGCCTGCGCTTGACCAACTAACCACTGGCATCAATCGCGAGGAGTTGTGGGTTGTCGGCGGAATGCCTGGGCGCGGCAAAACTGCGCTGGCCCTGCAATCGGCGATGAACCTAGCGGGAGACGGATTCCCTGTTTATTTCATCTCTCTCGAAATGAGCCGCTACGCCGTGATGCGGCGCTTGCTGAAGATGAAGTTCGGCACGGCGGCCGTCGAGTATCCCAACTCAAAGCAACTCTCCGCCCTGTTCGAGTACGAGAAGGAACTGCGTCAGCTTCCGTTTTACCTGAACGATTCATCGTCGCTGGAGATCGAGGAACTGATCTCTAGGGCTAGGATGCGCATCGCTCGTTCGGGAATCCGTCTGGTCATCGTGGACTACATCCAACTGATCCGCTTCGAGGGGAAAGATCGCCGGGAGCGAGTGAGTGAGTGTACGGACAGACTCCGCAGGCTGGCGAAGGACACGGGAGTTCCCGTGATGGCTCTGTCCCAACTCCGGCGATCTCAGAACGTGAACGACCGTCCGACGATGATCGACCTGAAGGAGTCCGGGGACATCGAGGCTCACGCTCACGTGATCTTGCTGCTGTACATGCCGGTCGGACAAGACGGAGCGTTCACGGGGGAAGATGAGTTGATCGTAGGCAAGCAACGGGAAGGACCAACCGGGAAGGTGCCAATAGCTTTTCTCGGGACGAAGTGCCAGTTTTACGAGAGGGAGACGCACGTATGATCTATCCATCCATGGACCATTTAAGTTTAGAGCAACGGCGCATGTACTGCGACAAGGCTATGCGGAGATGTAAAACGGAACTAGCGGCCAAAGTCTTGAGCAATGAATTTCAGCGCGTTCATGACATCTACAGAAACGGACAGTTGAGGCGGAAGGCCACGCGCGACGTGAGGATCGAATGTCTGGAGAAAGAATGACTGAACTTCAGAAGATGAAAGAGCAGATGCTCTACTCCGAGTTCATCCAGCAGAAGTCGCAAGCGAACTGCATGGACGGCTTCGATCCTCTCTGGTTGCCGGAGTTTCTGTTCCCGTTCCAGTCGGTGCTCGTCGATTGGTCCGTTCGCAACGGATGAACTCGCAAGGTTGCGGGCGGCATATGGGCTTGAGATGTCTGGCGATCGCTTCGGGGTCTCTGTTGGTGAACTGGATTGGCTCGCGGAACTTCACAGACTTTTATACGAGGTAGGCAATGACTAAGAAAAAGAAACCAGAAATCATCCCGCCGAAGAAAACTCAGTCCCGCAAAGAGCGTGCTCTGTACTGCACTCAATACCTGCAAGAGGTAGAAGCCCGGTCAAATTGGGTCGCTCTCGCTCGCGTGTTGATAGAATGCGACCAAGATGAGTTGTGGCGCGAAACAAACTGCGACTGCTGGGATGAGTGGGTTCACAAGTTTGCCCCAACGTCGTACAGGAAATGCATGGGAGCGAAGCGCAGGTTCCTGAAGCTATATCACGACATTCCCATTAAGGCTCTCGTAGATGCGAAGCCGGAAACCGCCGAATATATTTCTCGCTGCGTGCCGCCGGCTGCTCTTAAAAGTCCTGTGATTCTCGAAGCGCTTCCGTTGCCACCGCGCAAAGCGATCAAACTGCTGAAGGCAGCGATGCCTGAGCAGCATCTCGAATCAATCGAAAAGACGATTCTTAATCAGGCCGAGAGCCAGCACGACGCGTTCAACGACGCACTCGAAGCCTATCGGTTCATGAAGAACGACGAGGGCGCGTCGAAGGAGAATTTCGTCGAGTTCCTGATCTCGGAGTGGATGGACAGCGTGGCGGAGAACAACCGCACGATCCGGGAGAACTGGGAAGCGCACAAGGAAGAACGGGAGCCAACGAGTTTTGTAACTGCAAATTTGCAGGCGGAAGCGAGGGAGTGATGGAAACTGATCTGTTCGGGCACACTGCGGTTGATAAACTCCCCGGCGGGGCGATGTGCCAGAGGTTTATTGAGCCACCGTTCACGGCTCTCGATACAAAGTCGGGGCGCTGGCAAGAGAGAAAAAGGGATTGGATTGCATTGGGAATTGAGAGCGAAATTGGTCGCGCTGAAAATTTGCTCAGCATAAGCGATACCTGTGAGGAGTTCATGTCGGGCGCTAAGCAATCGAGCATTTTTGACCAAACTTTATGTGAACTTGTCTACTCATGGTTCATGCCCGAAAAGTCTTTGCTCGGCATCCTCGACCCCTTTGCAGGTGGCAGCGTGCGTGGCATAGTAGCCTCACGTCTTGGCTACGACTACACAGGCATAGACCTTCGCCAAGAGCAGATTGATGCAAATCTGAAACAGGCCCGCGAGATTCCCGGCAAGCGTCAGCCTCGGTGGATTTGCGGCGATTCCTGCAAAATTGATGAGATGGTGGGCGATGAGTACGATCTGCTTTTCACCTGCCCGCCCTATTGGAATCTTGAACGCTATTCTGACGACCCGCGCGATCTGAGCACGCTCGACAACTGGAATGAGTTCCTTGTCAAGTACCAACGCATTATGCTCCTTGCAGCCCGCAGGCTGAAAAGCCAACGCTTCGCCGTGGTAGTGGTGGGCAATATCCGCGATGATGAAGGTTTCATTCGGGACATGGGCGGGCCAACCGCATCAGCTCTGCTCGGGGCAGGCTTTCGGTTGTATAACGAGTTTGTGCTGCTCACGCCAATCGGATCGCTTCCGCTGCGCGTAAATGGTCAATTTGCACGAGGGCGCAAGGCAGGCTCGGCGCACCAGTATGTGATGTGCTTCTTTCGTGGCAATCCTGATTCAATTCGGTGCGATTTCACGGAGTTTCAGCCATGAGAACAATTATCTGCGCCAACTCACTGGAATGGCTGCCTGCTCATCGGAATCAGGGTGCGATCATCACAAGCCTTCCCGATGCGGCAGAACTGAAGCTGAACTTGCAAGATTACAAAGCATGGATTCAGCGGGCGGCCCGCGAATGTCTATTATCCGCCAGCGAGAATTGTCCTGTTATATTTTTGCAATCTGATCGGAAATGCAGCGGCAAGTGGCTGAGTAAGGTGGTGCTTATTTGCAATCTTGCCGAAGAGATGGGCTGGTTTCTTGTGTGGCATAAAATCGAATTGCGACGTGGAGTTGGGAAGTGCGATCTGTTTCGTCCCGCTTATCGTCACCTGCTCTGCTTCGGATCGGGAACGGTAACAAGCGGAACATCCACACCAGACGTAATTGACGTAAGCCACGCATTCTATGAAATGGGCTGCGGCATCGCCGCTGCCGAAGTGGCTGTCAAGTTTTGCCTGCAATATACGAACAAGATTATCGACCCATTTTGCGGCAGAGGCACAATTCCATTTGTTGCGGAGAATCAAGGTGCCGAGGTAATCGGCATTGATATTGACGAAGAATGTGCCGAAGCATCGAGCACAGCCTCGCCAATCGAACGAGAGTTTAGTTTCAATGATTGAAGTTACCAAAGACGGGCGCACCAAGAGAACCGGCAAGGATTACACCGAGTTCCGTCTCGCGCTTTACAAGTTGCAGTCGGCTCGGTGCTTTCAGTGCGGGCGGTGGACGTTCTTGCTGCATCCGATTGAGTGGGATGATTCCTTCCATGTGGATCATGCGGATGGCCGGGGCATTGGTGGTTCAAAGCGAGATGACACTTTCCGGGCTTGTCACGGACTATGCGGCAAGTGCCATCGAATCAAACATCACCAGCAGATGCCCGAGACTTCAAAAAAGGACTTGGAGAAGAAACCATGAGCAACGAATGGCGCAACACGCGGCAGTGCGGGATGTACGTGAGCTGGAAGGCTTGCGCGCTCTCGATGTTCTGGGCGCTCGTATGGCTTGCAGTCGGCGGCGGATTCTGGGCATTTGTGATCTGGGCTGGAACGCGGCACTGGAGGCACTGATGGTATTCGTTTGCGGAATCACCTGGAACCGTCGAGGCTGCGGAGAGACGTTCGACTCGCTGGCGAAACTGCTGGCGCACATTTGGGAAAAGCACACGGGGCGAGAACGTAAGGTCCCGAATCATAACTGTGCTCTCGTTGAGAATCTTGTCGTGCAGGCGCACCAGCGCGGACTCTGAAAGGCTTGTCCCGCAAGCTGTTTCAAAATCTGCTTTACATTTCACAGCAGGTTAGCTTATAAGTATCTCGAAGCGCTTAACCTGCTCGTCCTCTCTGAGGATCGAACCTCGACGCGACAACATGCCGCGAGCCGCTCTCTTTTCTCGGAACCAATCTCCTGAAGACAAACCAGCCCACTATCTCTCCCGCAAGTTCATTCCCTTCCTGCTCGCTCTCAAGATAGACGGCGTCGCTGCTGCCGTAGCGCTCGGCCCGAACAAACTCCAACTGAACACAGACGAGCCCTGGATTCAAACGAAGCGCAGATTCTTGTTCTCGCAAGCTTGCATAGCGATTAAGGTCGTTCCGAAGCCGGAACTCTGCAGCCCGAACGAATCTCTCGATCTCGCATATCCGGAACCGCTTCGCGTGACGGTGCACAATCCCCATCCCGGGTTCCTAGCTGCTTGCCAGAAGGCTCGGGCTGCAAATTTGCAGGCGAAGGGCATGAATGGATGAGCGCAGGCATCATCACCACCACCACCATCACCATCTCGCAAGCATCAAAATCGCATTCTGGAGGCATCACCATATGGCAGAAGGACCAATCACTCTACAAGTAGGACAGAAAACCGTCGCCAGCGTGGACGGATACGATCAGAACGGGCAACCGTTCCTCGGGCCGATTCCGGCCCCGTCGTGGAGCCTAGACCAACCAACTCTCGATTCGATCTCGGCCGACGCAGCGGCTCCTGCCGACGAAGACGTGACTTCGCTGGCTGCCGGCGTTGCGAACCTGACGGCAACAGTTCAAGGCCCGACCGGTCCACTGACGGACACGGAGACGATCACGAATGTGCAGCCGCAGGTATTGACCTCGGTGAAAATAAACTTCTCAACTCCTCAATGAACGCGGACGAACAACTGAGGCGGGCGACAATCGTGACGCTGTGCCTGGCGTTATGTGTGTTGCTCGTCTTGCTGTTCACTCTGGCCCAGGCAGCGAGGTGCCAGGTAATTGAGAATCCGCAACCGCGCTGCCAGACGGTCTCGATGGATGAGCAAGGAAAGTTGATTTACCAAGACATTCCTTGCAGTCAGGTTCCAAACTGGCGCGTGTTGAAGCTGGTACAGAGCCGCGTCACGTTCTGGACCATGCGGCCGAATCGAACAAACCGGCAGACGTTTACCAGCCCGTGGTTCTACGGAACTGAGGCCATCGCCTGGGGAACTGGCATCGCGACATATGAGCGTAGAGTTACGCTGTGGTCGAAAGCTGATGCCTTCATTCCGCTGGCCGCCATGACCGGCTTGCACTATGCGAGCGACCGTTGGATTGCGAGGTTCATCGGCGTCGCTGGCGCAGCGTCGGTGATCGGTATCAACACCGCAGGAATCGTGTCGAGGCATCCGCGATGAGAGGCAAACCGCGAGACGGAAGCAAGGGCGGACGTCCGCGCAAGGGAAAGAACAAGATTGACCCTACGGTTGTTCCTGAAGAGCGACAAGTCTTCGAACTGGCGAAGCTGAGCATGTCAGGAGAAGAAATAGCTTCGATTCTGGGACTTACACGTGATCGTCTCTACAAAGACGCTAACTTAAATACAGCTTTAAACAAAGGCCACCAGGAATGCAACGCCAGTCTGCGCAGAAAGCAGTACCAGGTCGCCATGCGCGGCAACGTTACGATGCTCATTTGGCTCGACAAGCAACGCCTCGGCGGCAAAGATAAGAGCGAGTTCGCCGGCCCGGACGGTGGACCGATTCCTTTGACTCTCGCCGCGAAGAAAGACGCGCTCGAAAGCATTCTTGAGCGCGTAGCTTCAAAGGCTCCTGCGCAATGAGTTGCAGCGTAATCCCAGTCGATCGTATCCGCCAACTGGTTCCGTACATGAGCCAGCGGGAGATCGATGCGGTCTCGCATCTCGTCGAAGGAATCAAACTCGAAGAGGAGCAAGAGTTACTCTGGAACAAGATGAGCGAGCGCGTGGCTTCTTGGGACGCCGGGCCGCTGCTCTGGCTTACGCACTACACGAAGACCGAGGACACGCACTGGCTGACGAAGAACACGGCGTTCTTGGCGCCCTTCCCCAAGAAAGAATACCTCCGCGTCGTGCTCGACTACTTGATCAACTCCCGCTCGATCTTCATTCCGAAGTCGCGAGAGATGATGATGTCGTGGCTCGTCTGCTCGTACATCGCGTGGATGTGCCAGTGGTATCCCGTCTTCTGGGTGGCGCAGACGGGAAAAGAGGACAAGGTCGCGGAGCTGATCGAATACGCCCGCACGCTCTATCGGAACCAGCCTGATTGGATGAAGGCTCGGAACCCGCTTGTGGTCGACAGCGTCTTAGAGATCGCGTGGAAGAACGGCGGCCGGTTCCTAGGCATTCCGAAGGGCGCAGATCAGATCAGGGTCTATCACTGCTACGGATACTTCCAGGACGAGAGCGGCTTCCTGCCCGAAGCGCAGACTTCCTACGATGCTGTAAGGCCCGTCGCTAAGCAGATGGTGTGCGTCTCGACGGATGAGATGGGGTGGTTCCACAGCGAGTGCAAACTGGATTAAATGGAGGACTGTACGATATGAAGACGCTAAAAAGATTCCTTCCGACGATCTTGGGACTGCTCGTCATCGCTTCAGTAGCGACCTATTCAGTCATGGCCCAATGGGGTACACAAGGCGCCTACTACTCGATGGGCAGCGGCGGCTGGCAACTGAACTGCCCGCCTTCGTCCTGCTCGATCACGGGTACCGTTGCTAATTTCCCTGGATTGAGCGCGAAGAGCCAGTTAACGGCCAACAGCGCAGGGTCGAGCACGGCTGGCCTGATCAACACAGGCATCTCATTCCCCATCGCCGCGAACGAAGTAGGCACGCTGAACTGCACGATCTATTTCACGAATGACAACGGTGGAGGTCTGACGCTGGCCGTGAACGGGCCAGGTACTCCGACCGAGGTGACGATCAGCGCGGAGATCGAATCCGCTGCCACGACGGGGAACTTGTACGTCAGTCAGGGAACTTCGTGGGCAACGGCCGTAGGAGCAGCGACGAGCAGCGTGACCGGCGCCCAGTACGCGCAGTTTTCCGGGGGAATCGAGAACGGAACCACTGCCGGGACTCTGGCTGTGCAATTCTCCGACGTGAACACGACTGGCACGACAACGGTTCTGCGGGACTCTTGGTGCAGCTTCCCATGATCGACCGCTGCTTGTTCACTCCGAACGGTGACGATCCGCCTTGCGCGGTCCCGCTGACTGATTTATGTACGGTTCCGACTCCCGAAATGGCGTATCTCCTAGCCGACCTAGTCATCGGAGGACGAGCAGGCAGCCAGCTTGATCTGTTGGAGATTGGCACGGGAAGCGGATACGAAGCCGCGATCTTAGCGGAACAGTGCCGCAGCCTGGTGTCGATCGAAGTGAACATGCTTCCTGAGACTGCAGCCAAGTTGTCGGAGAACGTGGCACTGATTCACGCGAACGGCTATGAGTTCGACACGCAGGGAGAGTTCGACGGCGTGCTGGTGACCTTCGGCTCTCGCTCGATCTCACCCGTGTGGGCGAAGCAGGTGAAAGACGGCGGGCGGTTGGTGGTTCCACTGGTCAACGGGGAAGTCTCGCAGATCAGAGTTTACGAGCGTCGAGGTGACGTGCTGCATCTGCTGGAGATCGTAGGTTACGCAGAGTTCACGGAAGGAGTTCTAGCATGAGCGAGAAAGTATCAGAAACAATAACCCGCCGTCTTCATATGGCGCCTCGCCCCCAAATCGCGGTAGTTTTACACCTAGAAGGTCGCCAGTTGACCGTCGACTGCGATATTAACGATTCAATCTTCGAGATGCTTTCGGAGGAGAATGTCGCTAAGTGCAAAAATCAAATTATGGAGGGCATCTCGGTCGCGATAGATAATGCAATCAACAGTAAAGATCGCAAGCAAATGTGTCGCCGTGTCGCTACAGTACTTCACTCATGAGCTTCGCTGATCCATCGCAGCATCATCATAAGCTGGCTGGCATGAAACGGGCATTGGCGTCGAAAGACACTCCGGCGCATCTGAAACCGCATCTCGAAAGGCAAGTCGCACGTCTGGAGGGAACGATGAGAAACGTAAAGGGAGCACGGGTTGGGCAGCGCGGCAGCACGGGAATGGGAGGCTTGCCTCCGGCGAAAGCGATCGTCCGGGCCGTCGACCAGAACGACCGCCTGAACACGGCGAATCCGTACGACGAGGAGTCGTTCACGGACAACAGCAATAACCAGGCGATTCCTGAGCCGGGCAGGGTGAACCCGAACGCGGCTGCTCTGGCGGCAGGCTCGGCAAGCCCGAACCAGTATGCTCCCAGCCAGCAGGCTCGCGGGATGCAGCGAACGGAACGTGGGCCGGGAATCCATCCGAACGAGACGGCAGTGCGCAAGCTGCCCAGCGCTCCGGGGCTGAACCGGACCCTTGGAGCCGTGAGGCGCCCCGACACTTCCCGCCGCGGCCCCGGCTTGCTTCCTCGCGGGCCGAACGTGGCGCGTGCGGGCCAGCGTGGCGAAGGCATCAAGGCCGGCCTAAGTCCGAGCAAGACGGACCGCTGGCAGAGGAAAGGCAGCGCAAACCCAGCGTTCTACGGTGACTGGGGGCTGTGATGTGTCGCGGCGCATGTGCTCGGAGTGCGGCAAGCGTCCTGCTCAGGTCGGTGACGGTAACTGGCGCAGGAAGATGCCGGGCAAGGTGGCGAAGCAGCACGATCTGTGCCGGCAGTGTTGGCAGAGCGGTAACGATCAACAGCAAGGAGCGGAGGTGAAACATGGCGGAACTGACAGCGGGAGGTCATAAGCTGGCTTTAGACTTACGCCAGAGCGCTGCTCTACTTATACCGGTGAACAATCCCTTATTCCACGCTGGACGAGGGTGAGCGTGCCGATGACAAAGAACGCAAAGAGTCTGCAGATTGGAAGGATCGTTATTCTTTCGATTCTTGTCTTTGTGGTGAACGTGCAATTTAGTCGTAGCTCCGCATTGTTCGCAGGCGGATTTTTTGTGCTTTCGGCAACTCGCTTCTCCTCCGTTCCAGTTAGGGTTATCCTGACCATACCGATGCAGTCCCGGCCTACCGACGTATGCAATAGCTTTCCATTCAGACGAACACTTCCTAGAACAAAATACATCCCGGCCTCCAGCCAGTATCGAAGGGAAGGTTTTGAATTCCCGCTTACACCATTTGCAAGTAGTAGTCATAACGAGCAATACTGTATCACAAATGGGGAACTATGGCAAAGCTAACAACAGAAGCAAGAAACAGACTCCCGGCGAAGGATTTTGCTGGCGCAGATCGGTCTTATCCAATTCCCAACGCTTCGCATGCTAGAAATGCTCTGGCGCGCGTGAGTCAGCACGGAACACCTGCGGAGAAGTCACGCGTTCGCTCTGCCGTCCACAAGAAGTTCCCTGGAATAGGGAAGAACAAAGCCTTCTACGGCGGGGAGTAAGTTATGCCTTGGAACCAAGTCATGTCGAAGTGGAAATCAGGCAGCCTGAAATCTGGAGGTTCCGGTAAGCCGGTGAAGTCTCAGAAGCAGGCTGTGGCGATCATGCTCTCAGAAAAGCGCGCCGCTGGTTCCAAGCCGGAATACAGAGCATCGAAAAACAAAGCATTCTACGGAGGATGAACATGGCGAAGTTGTCTGAGATCAAAGCGAAAGTCGAAGCGCTGCACGAAACGGATTACCAGGGTGCAGAGTTCACGATTCAGGGCAAGCATGTGAAGTCTGTGCTGCTCGACATCGTGAGTTACCTCGAATCCATCGACGGGACAGTTTCTCGGCGCGTGCCGCTCAGCGAAGTTTCCGAAGTATTCAACGATGTCTAGTCTTGCTTTTCCGCATCCCGGCATCCGCGTTCACACGAACGACCACGGCATCACCGTTCTTCGTCTGCACTACTCCGCTGACGAGGAGAAGGGCGGCGGGGAGAAGATTTACGTTCCCGAGATCAAGCGCTCGCTTTCGCCCTGGGCCTATGCACAATACAAGCAGATGACGGACCCGACTCTGTACTTGAAAGAGTACGAGATCGAGGCCGAAGCCGCGCTCGGTGCGCTGATCTACCAACTGGACGAGGAGGCCACGCTTGAAGACTCCTTCCCGATTCCGAGGACTTGGACGCGCAGGATGGCGCTCGATCCGCATCCTGGCATTCCTGACGCGTTTCTTTGGGTTGCAACCGATCCATGGGGTGACCGATGGGCTTATCGAGAACTATGGCCATCGCGTGTCTGCTTTATTTGTGACCCGGAAACCAAGCAAGTGAGAGGCAAAGCAGGGCCGTGTCCGCCCGATGATCCGCTGATCCCGATCAAACATTACGTCGAGACGATGAAGTGGCTCGAATCTTCCAGCAACCCGGAGAATCAGGACGAGAACAAGACGCCGTTCGACGAGCACATCTTTGCCCGCGTCATCGACTACTCGGCCCGTGCGTTCGGCAAGGGAACGACGGACGATCCTGAACAGCCAAACTTCCAGCAACGCTACGAGCAGTATATGCAACTGGAGAAGCTGTCTTGTCCGAGCTTCGACGACGCGAAGAAGGATCACGACGTGGGCTACGAGCGAGTGAACGCGGGACTGAAACCGCGCATGGTCCGCGATACGAACGGGGAGCCGAAGAAGCGCTCGCAGATTCACATCTTCCGCGACAAATGCCCTGAGTTGATCTATCAGTTGAAGAACGTGCGCAAGAAGATTCTGACGCCGACGCAGATGATGTCGCAAGACCCGAGCGGGCAGCAGGTTGCCGTGCGTTGTCATCAGGTCGACAACCTGCGCTACGTCGAGATGGCGAATCCCATCTACATCAACCCGCATCCGCAGCGCTCGCACTTCGAGCCGCTGCAGGAAGGGTTCAGCTACTAGCATGGCCACGACGAATCCAGCGATCGGTCCCGTTTCGGACATCATCATGCGCCGGGACGAGTGCAAGAAGTGGATGAACCTGAACTACTGGGCCGAGTGGGTCGACACTTGGCGCGCGATCAAGTGCAGAACGCGTCCGATCTACGAGCGGGACTCGGCGGGGAAAGAAACGAACGTCGAGGACAAGTCTCGCACGAACGTCGAGAGCGGGCTGGCGAACCTGATCTACCGCAAGAACGTGGCGCGACTTTCCGCGCAGCCTTACACGCTGCGCGTGAGCGGAGGCCAAGATCCGAGTGTTGGCGCCAGACTGAGTGCGTTGCTCTCGAAGCAGTACGAAAACTCGCAGGAGCAGCCCGAAGATCAGCGGGTCAGGATGGCCGCGGAAGCGCTCGGCATCGGCATCTCGAAAATCTACTGGGACTTCATCTCGCGCACGATGGTGTTCAGGAAGGCGATCCTGAAAGAAGGCAAAGTCGTCTACCGCGACCGAGCCTCGATGATGCGCGCCCGGAAAGCTCCCGACGCCGAGATTCAGCAGGCCGTCGAAGAGCACAGCGCGAACATGACGGACGAGGAAGTGCAGGAGTTCATGGGCAAGAGCGGGACGGAGTTGACGGTCCCCGAAGAGATCAAGAAGTACGAAGGCCCGCGCGTGATGTGCTGCTTCCCCGGAGACGTGTTCTGGGAGCCGTTCGCCAAGACCCTGTTTCAATCTTCGTTCGCGATTCACAGCTACCGCGAGTCCGACCTCTGGCTGAAGAAGATGCTCGGGCTAAAGTACAAAGACCCGGAGACGGGCGAAGATACGCCGGCGTTCGATCCCGAAGCGGTTGCGAATCTGATGCGTCTTGATCCTGAGCCGGTCGTCGTCAAGGGCGAGTTCCAGGAGTTGAAAGATTTGTTCCGTACCGCCGTCGGGAAGCAGGATCAGGTGATGTATCAGTTCCCGCGGAACCTACGCGTGCGGAAGCTGTACGACATCCTCGAAGAGCACAAGCAGGACGATGACGGACGGATGTGGATCACCTGGGTGAACGAGAACTACCGCGATAAGGTGCTGGGGAAGATGCCGTACCCGGTAAACTTCTACGGGCACACGTCGTTCACCGACGAAGTTCCGCTGCCTGACCTGATCGACGCGATCGGGGATTCCACTCCCCGCCTGCTGCGCTACATGTTCTCGATGTTCAACCTGCAGATGGCGCAGAACTTCGACTACATCACGAACCTGATCCGCGTAACGTTCCTCGCAAAGACTGGAGTCGAGTTCGACACCGACCGCCTGTTGAGCGGGTTCTTCAACGTGCTCAGAACGTCGGACTTGAACGGCTGCAAGTTCGTGGAGCGTCCGCCTCTGCCGCCCGGAGCGATGGAGCGCGGTGCGCTGCTGATGCAGTTGATCGGGATGTTCGAGCCGTCGTTGAACCTGACGACGGAAGGAACGGAAGCGAACCCGCAGGCCGGTAAAACGGCGACAACTGCGGTTCTGGCAGCGAAGGCTGCGGACGTGCTGCTGGCGATGAAGATGGACGGTCGGAACCTGTATCTTCGTCAGCTTGGCATGAAGAAAATCTGGATGAATCAGCAGATGGCTGACCTCGACCAGCCGTGGAGCGTGGAGTCCAAGTATTTCACTTCTCCGCTGCAATCGCTGCTGAAGACTCAGGACAAAGCCCAGCAGGTTCCCTGGATCATGACGGATCAGACGGGGAAGATCAGCAGCGTGAAGCTCGATCCGAACGAGATACAGCAGGACTTCGACGTAGAGCCGGACGCGGGTTCGTACATGGCGGTGAACGACGACCTGAAGCGTCAGGCGGCCGCGCAGCTCGGTCAGATCGCGATGCAGGCGCCGGGGATTCTCGATCCTCAGAAAGTGATGATGAACTTGCTGAAGACGATTCCGAACCTCGACGGCGAGCCGGAGTCGTACTTCCTGCCACCTCCTGATCCTTCGGCTCCGCCTCAGCCGCAGAAGTACAACGTGACGGCTTCGATCTCGATCCCGCTCGACAAGATGGAGCCCGAGATTCAGCAGTACATGCTGACGAAGTACCTCGGCGCTCCCGAGATGCCTGGGCTGGAAGATCAAAGCCAGTTGAACCTCGTGGGTAGGGTTAGCGAAGCGGCTAATCATGCGGACAACCTGCTTTCGCCTTCAGCGGCATCACAGCCGCAGAACGGGAACAAGACGCCCGTAGGAATAGCGGAGAGCACGGCCGGATGACGGACAACCAGAGGCTCGTGCTGTCGAACTGGCTCGCTCGGGATAACGACCTGAGGGAATCGGTCGAGGAATTCTTGAACGCGAAGGCAGCGTACTGCGAGAAGCAGACGGCCGACTACATGCGCACGGTCCCGCGCAGCCTGGAAATCGCTTCGGACTACGCCTCGAAGGCGGAAGTGTACCGCGAGTTCTGGAAAGAGTTGGAAAGATGGGCAGCAACAAATTGAAGGAGGCTTCTCGATGATCAAAAAGGGTGAATTGGAACACATCAGGGTCGAGCCGACGGAGAACGGCGGCGCGGTCACGCACGTTCACAAAAAGATGTCGAGCGGACGGGGGAAAAACGCAGGACCGTGGCTGCAGGACGACCGCATCGAACATTATTCGCACAAGACCCACGAGGAAGCGGGGCGCCACGTCACCGCCGTCCTGAAGGCTAACTACGGAGCCTCGAAGAACAGCGAGCAGGGGGCGAAATTGGAGTCTCCTGGCCCGAAGGCGGGTAAGAAGGAGAACGCCGAGCAGGGCGAAAGCGCTGAGTACGGCGCAGCCGAGCAGTAAACCAGAGTTTCTGCCGGAACCACACCGGCCGATTGAGGAGCCTTTATGATCACGGAATCACAAGCCGCGCCGAGCGGAACCACACCGTCTGACGGCGCAGCGCAGAGCGGAACCACACCCTCTGTCCCGCAAGAATTCTCATCGTTTCTCGGCGTTGAACCCGAGACCTTGCCTTCTCTCCAGCCCGAACAGAAACCGGAACCCACGGGCGCGGAAGCCGAACCACAGGCGGAAGCAGGAGCCGAGGCTGAGGTCGAAGAACAACCCGCAGAAGCGGAAGCCGGAGCACAGGCGGAAGAGCTACCTGCGTTGGAGGAAACGGACGACGACTGGCTGCTGACCACAGAACAGAAGAAGGAGTTTCCCGACGATCAGTTGGCGGAGTACGCGAGGCGCCGAGGCTACAACTGGGAGCAGATTCAAGGCGACAAGAGCCTGAAGCGGCTGCTCCAAGACAAGCTCAACAGCGACATCCTGATCGCGCAACAGCGGCAGGCCGAGGCGGACGAGGGCTTCTTCGGAACGGGAGAAGAACAGCAACTTCCGGAAGAAGAAGCCGCAGCGGAAGCCGAGCCTGCTCCACAAGTCGATCCCCGGCAGGAGTATTACGCGGGAGTCGACAGACTCGTTCAGCAGTACGACCAGAGTACGTTGAAGGAAATGGGCAACGGATTGCTGAACGCTATGGGCGTGAAAACGGACGACAAGTTCATCGGAGACTTGACGCGAAGGCTCGAAGACCCGAATCTTCCTCCGCAAACGCGGGCGGAGATTCAGCAGCACGTGGCCTTGGCGCGAAGCTCGGAGAAGATCGGTCAGACGCTGGCGCGCTATGGAACTGATCTGACGTTGACGCTGCTTCGCTCGCCCGAGATCATTCAGCAGGCGATCGAAACGGTCGCTCCCGGAATGCTCGGAGCGTTTCAGGAAGCTCAGTCGATGCGGACCTGCGCGCAAGCGTGGGCGCAAGTCCGGGGAAGGCAAGACCAGCAGGGAAGGCAGGTGTACGAGAACCTTCCAGCCTACGGGACGCCCGAGTTCAGGGCGCTGGTCTACAAGGCGGAGCGGCAGCTTGGGCTCGGGAAAGACGAACTCGGGTCGATGACTTTCCGCGACGCCTACGGGAACCCTCTCCCTGCGGATCAGAACGCTTTGCGCGGATACGCCTTGGTCGCGCGGGTGGCGAGCGGACAGAAAGTGACTCCGCGAGCGGTGACGCAGGCCGTGCAGGCAGGGCGCCGTCAGGAACAAACGCAGCAGCAGAGGCGCGCCGCGGGGCGCGCGTTGGGGGCCGGTGCAACGAGCCGCCAGTTCGAACAGCCCGCTCAGGAAGACGCGGTGGGATCGGCATTGCGACAAGCGATCCTGGACCAGAACGAGTCAGGCCGCATCTTGCCGAAGGGGATGTGAAGGACTGAAGGCGGCGGAGGGCACAAACCTTGGCTGAACAAAACATAAGAACATTCGCCGACTACGCGACCGAAGGTTCTTCGGTCCGCGACGTGAGCGTCGACATGCTCCTGCTGGAGCCTGACCGAACGCCGCTCTACGTCTTGACGAACAACATGAAGCGGAAGAAGTCCGTCTACAACCCGACGATTGAATGGCCCGAGGATCAGGATTTGCCAATGCTCGGGACCGTATCGAACGGCACGACGAACCTCTCTTCCGCCGCGACGAACATCCCGGTGCAGGACGTGACGATCTTCGGAGTGAACGACGTGGTGCAGATTCCCACCTTCGGCTTGACGACGGTAGGGACCGGCATCGAGGAACTCGCTCTGATCACCACGGTCACGATCGGCGGTGGAACGCCTTCGACGGTTTCGTACCAGTTGGGCGCGGTCGCCGGAACGATCACCGTCACGCGCGGCTTCGCCGGCACGACTCCAGGATCCGTGGGAGCAACGCAAGCGATCCGCATCGTGGCCACGGCGGCGCAGGAAGGATCGGCCATCCAGACGCCTCGCTCTCCGTACCTCAACCTGAAGACGAGCTACGCGCAGACGTTTGAAACGCCGATCCAGATCACGCTGCAAGCGGCCTCGACCCGTCAGTACTACGACAGGAACGAGCGGGCAAGACTGCAAATGCTCGCCATGCGCCGCGCGAAGCTGGAACTGGAGGATGCCGGAATCTTCGGCGTTGCCTCTTCGAGCGTCAGCGGCACGTCGACGAGGCTGACCTCGATGGGCATCCGCTCGATCATCTCGCCGTTCGTCACCGACATGGGCACGACGGCGACCTATCTCTCGTTCCTGACCGCGAACGAGTTCACGTTCCGTTACGGCTCGCCGCAGAAGCTGCTGATCGCGTCTCCGCTGTTCAAGACCGCTCTTGACTACTGGGCCGCGAACAAGCAGTTGGTGAAACCGGACATCGACCTCTTCGGCGTCTCGCTGAAGAAGTTCATCACGTCGAACGGCACGTGGCTCCTGGCGAACAACTTCAACTTCGGAGATTTCGGCGCGTCGACGAACTACTCGTTCGAGGCTCTGGGCATCGATCTTCCGTCGATCGAGTTCTGCCCGCTGTCCGAGAACGGGTTCAACAACGACACGCACCTGATCACGAACTACAACACGACGAACCCGAAGATCATCTACGATCTCGTGCTGACGATCGCGGGTTGGCGTTGTAGGCACCCTGCGAGACACGCCCGTTTTACAAATTTGCAGGCGTTCTCGTAAAACCTGAGACCGTGGGCGCTTTTCGGGGGGAAGGGTGCCCACGGAGTTTTCAAGGAGAGAACATGCACACGGCACCGGAAGAGTACAAAGCGAAATGTGAAGTATGCAAGGAAGCCGTCGCGTACGACGAGTCGAAGGACTGGGCGAAATGCACGCGCCTTCCAGGCCATCACCGCGTCGAGGAGAAAACCTATTACCATCTCGGCGGATCTCACCTGGCGAACCTGATCGACCGACGCGGATGGTCTCCGATGGTCATCCTGCGCGCCGGAACGGACATCGTCATCAACCGGGGGACGGGCGAGAAGGCGATCTCTCCGACGCTGAAGGTCATCTTCATGATGCAGAAGGTGACGACGAGCGATCCGGAGATTCAACTGCTTCTGGAGATGAAGGGCGACCGCGACATCGTCTGGGGGAAAGAAGGCGAGGAGCAGTGGATGAAAACCTACTTCACGCCCGACCAGCAGGCCGCGAGGAAGCGCGCGGAACTCGAAGCGCTCGACCGCAAGATCACGGAGCAGAACGCTCTGCTGGCCGAAACGCAACAGAGGACGCAGAAGCAGGCGGCGAGGACGTAGATGATCTGCCGGGGATGCGGCGCGGAAGCTCGGCGCACGGTGACTGTGCTCGACGCCCGCGCCGACGTGCTGAAGGAATCCTGCGAGCATTGCGACCCGCAGCACGAGCGTTTCCGCGATCCTTCCGACCGGCGTCTTTGGGACAGCTACGAGGTCGAGCCTGACCGCTACTATCCCAAAGACTCGAACGGAGTCGCCCGGGCGAAGGACGAACTCGTGCAGGACACGCTCGACGGGCTGAACAACAACGGGAAGTCCGACGACGAGTGGATGATCGCGAAACGCAAGAACCGCAGGACCGAACCGCTCTCGCCCGAGGAGATCAGGGCGACAGAAAACTTCGTGCGCGAGCATTTGATCCCGCAGATCGAGCGGGCGAAACTGAACGAGCAGTACCAGCACCAGGAATGACTCAGAAGTCCGACCATTTCGCCGACCTCGTCAGCGCTGAGTTGAAGCGCGTCAAGGACTTGAACCCTCTCGACGTGCTTCATCACCAGAAGAAACTGGAGAAGATGTTCAACACTGCCGAAGGCCAAGAGGCTTTCCGCAGGGTCACCGGCTTGCGCGATGCGACGTTCGTAAACCACGATCTTTCGCCGCAGCAGAAACTTCCCATCGTTGCTCTGCTGATGCCTTCCTACAAGCGTCCGGCTCCGCAATGCTGGGCTGCTCTGCAGCAGATGATCGCGGCCAGTCAAGGGCATTGCCAGTTGTACATGGAGCCTACGATTCAGCAGTCCATCGTTCACTGGACAAGGAACTATGCCGTCAGCAGTCTGATCAAGACAGGGAAGCCGTGGGATTACATTCTGTTCATGGACGACGACATGGTTCCACAACCCGACACGCTGATCAAGTTGCTGGCCCACAAGAAAGACGTGGTGGCGGCCGCCTGTACTGTTCGCGTCGACCCTCCGGTACCGAATTTCCGCGTCTATGATCCGGACGAGCAGGTTTTCTTCACTTGCATGGAATGGGACCGGGAAGGTTTGGTTGGCGGGAAAGAGTTTGGCGGCGGCACTGGCGTGATCCTGCTTTCGCGGGAAGCGATGACCCGCGTTGGCGAGTATTACATCAACTGCAAGTACGAGCAGAAGTATTACGGCTTTTCAGGTGAAGCTCTCGACAAACTCCAGACCCGCAGGCAGGGTGAAGCGCGGAAGACGAACGACTTCTGGTGGTTCGAGTTCCTGAAGCAACCACAAGGCCGAGGAGAGTTCGGAGAGGATATTTCCTTCTGCTTCAAATGCATCGAGCTGGGCATTCCGGTGTTCGTCGACACGACGGTCACACCCGGCCACGTCGGTGACTACGCATACTCTCTCGCGGACTTCTATGACTACCGCGACGTTCTGCTGGAGCGGGACAAGCGCAGCGCGGAAGGCACTCATCAGGCAGCGATGCGGGAAGCAAAATACACGGCGAAGATCAGCATCCTGTTCCCCACGCGCAACCGTCTCGGAAACGTCGCCCGCCTGCTTGAATCCCTGAAGGCAACGTCTTTCCGCCTGCCGGAAGTCGTGCTGTACATAGACGAGGATGACAACTCCTATCAGGCGCTGTACGCCGACAGTCCGGAGAACGTGAAGTTCGTTCGCGGTCCAAGGAAGACGCTCTCTGAATGCTGGAATGATTGCGTGAAGGTGGCGTCGGGCGAGATTCTGATGGCTGGAGGAGATGACCTGATCTTCAGGACGAACGGGTGGGACGAGATCGTCGCGAAGTGCTTCGAGAACCACGCTGATAAGCTGATTCTCGTTCATGGCAACGATGGCTATTGGAAAGAGAAGTTCGGCACGCATCCATTCCTTCACCGCCAGTGGGTGGAAGCGGTGGGCTATTTCTTCCCGCCGTATTTCTCTTCCGACTTCAACGACACATGGCTGAACGAGGTCGCGAACGAGCTTGGGCGTCGAGTCTACCTGCCGTTCCTCACGGAACACATGCACCCGCTATGGGGCAAAGCCGATTGGGACGAGACGCACAAAGAACGCCTTGCTCGGCACGACCGGGACAAAGTCGAGGAGCTGTACAAGTCTCTCGCCCCGCGCCGTGCCGAGGACGTTCAGAAATTACGGCAGGCGATTGAGGCGAAGAGAATCGCACTGGTTGGATAAATGTCAGTCCTAGAACAACGGCTCCCTTGGAATTTCATCCCCGCCGATGGCATCGGGTATGTGAATAGCGAAGACTTCCTGACTTGGCCGGACGGTGTCGTGCTGCACTTTATCCGAACATTTGAGACGCATAGATATCAGAGTTGGCGAAACTTCAATAATCTCTGGCGCTCAACTCTGGGGCTAGACAGCACACATGGTAAGCGCGTGAAAGACTTCGGATGTGGATTCGGGATCGAAGCTCTGCAATTTGCCAAGAGCGGGAACGAAGTCCTCTTGTCCGATATTTTCCCTTCTAACGTGCAGGCGGCAGAACGAGTGCTTAGGCTCTCTGGTTACACACCTGCCCCTGATGGTCCGGTGGATGTGTTCTATTCCAATGGGGTACTTCATCACTCGCCGCAGATGCGAGAACTTCTAGAGAAAGAAGTCGCCAACTTAAATCCAGGAGGAGAAGTCAGATTGTTGCTCTATTCTGACCGGGCATGGATTCTTACGACAGCAACCAGAGTTCCGCCTATCGAGGACGATGTCTAAACACATCCTGCCTTCAGGCAATTCGTCGCGCAGATGGATGATGTCGGAGAGTACGCGGACTGGTACAGCCGCGAGAAACTGGAATACCGAGTTAAAGATTTACTGACAGTGAAAGAGTTCAATTACATCACGCTGGACGGACGCTATGCCACGGCTATTCTGGAGCCTGTCTAGTGGCTAAGGTCTGCCTGCTCGACTCCCCCAGCTGGCTGCTTTTCAACCCGCTCAGCTTCCTCCACCTCGGGGCGCTCTATTTGGCCGGTTCGTTGCGCGAAGCAGGCCACGACGTTCGCGTGCTCGACTGCCACCAGATCACGAGCTGGAACCGAGAGAAGAAAGAACTCATCATCCACCACGAGATGCTGGAGCCGTGCGACGTTCTCGGCGTCTCCGCGACGACGGCAAACGTGCATTGGGGAAAGCAGTTGGCGAAGGCGTGGCCCGCGAAAGTGAAAGTTCTCGGCGGATCTCACGCGTCCTACATCGTCAACGGACCACATCAGCAGTTCAAGCGGGCAAGCTACTTCGACGGATTCGACTTCCTGATGGTGAACGAGTCGGAGCATTCCTTCGCGGAGTTCTGCGGCCGCTGGGACCGAGGCGACGTTTCCGGGACTCCGAACCTGTGCTGGTTCAACGCGCTCGGGATGCTTCAGCAAAACCCTTGCTCGCCGCTTCCTGACGTGAATGCTCTGCCCGGTCCTGCGTTCGATCTGTGGCCGACGCCATTCTATCGCGGAAGGTTCACGACGAAGGATTACGACGGGCAAGGCGGACAGGGGATGACGGCGCAGTTGTTCTCGGCCCGCGGGTGTCCTTACGGATGCAGGTTCTGCGCCGACGCGCGGACGAAGATCAGGGAAGAAAGTTTCGAGCAGATCGAGAAGCAGGCAAAACAACTGGCATCTCTCGGAGTTTCTTGCCTTCGCATCTACGACGACGTGTTCACGATCAAAGCGGACCGCTGCCGCAGGATCGCCGACATCCTAGCGGACTACGGCATCTGGTTCCGGGGCAACACTCGCGTGAACTTGACTGACCGCAGCTTGTTCGAATATCTCGCCAGCAAGGGATGCGTCGAGATGGGGTTCGGCGTCGAGCATGGTTCGGCCCGGATGCTGAAGGCGATGGACAAGGGCACGACGCCGGAGAAGAACACGGAAGGCGTCAAGATGTGCCAGGACGCGGGCATGATCGCGAAGGCTTATCTCATGGCTGGATTTCCGGGTGAGACGCTGGAGTCGCTCGACGAACTGGAGGCATGGATGCTTAATGCGCGTCCGGACGCGGTTAGTTGGAACTTGTTCCAGCCGTATCCAGGATCGGACGTTTGGATTCATCCTGAGCGCTATGGAGTGACTCTGCCGCCGAACGCTTTCGAGAAGTTCTGGCAGACCGGAGACGAAGTGACGGAAGAGTCTGTCTATCTTGATCTGCCGACGATAGGAAAAGCGGATTTAGTGCGGCGCTTCGGAGAGATCGCTCGCGTGATCGACACGGAAATTCAGCACAGAGATCGTTCGATGGTGATGGCGTGAAGGAGGGCGAATGCGCGTAGGTTTCGTGGGATGTGGAAAGTTGGGACTTATGGTCGCTCTTGCCACGGAGAGCAAAGGCCACGAAGTCAAGGGTTACGACATCGATCCGAAGATCGCGGGGTACCTCAAGAACCGTGAGATTCCGTTCGAGGAAGAACATTCGTCGGAGCTTCTGGCGAAGACGCAGATGGAGATGGTTCCGCTGAACGTGCTTTGCCGCTGGGCTGACCTTCTGTTCCTCGCCCCGCAAACTCCGCACCAGCCGAAGTTCGAGGGCGCCACGCCGCTACCCGAAGACCGCGCCGATTTCGACTACAAATACCTCGTCGATTGCGTCAAGGCCGTCGACCTGGCTCTGAACGGAACGACGGCGAAGACGTGCGCCATCATCAGCACCGTGCTTCCGGGGACGCTGGAGCGGGAAGTCCTGCCGTTGCTGAAGTCGCGGTTCCGGCTCGTCTACACGCCGCAGTTCATCGCGATGGGAACGGTGTATCACGATTTCCTCAATCCCGACCTCGTGCTCGTCGGAGTTCACGATGCTTACGCATTGGAAGTCATCACGAAGTTTTACGAGTCGATGGGCGTGACGAACAAGCTGTTCGTCACCGACCTGAAGACGGCGGAAGGCATCAAGGTTCTCTACAACACGTTCATCACGACGAAGACCGTGCTGGCGAACCTCTACGGCGAGATGGCGGAGCGGCTCGGCATGAACGTCGAGCACATCTACAAGGCATTGACTTCGGCGACGGGACGGCTGATCTCACCGCTGTACCTGAAGGCGGGCATGGGTGACGGTGGAGGTTGTCATCCTCGCGACAATATCGCGCTCTCATGGGTCGCCCGCCAGCATAATCTTTCGTTTGACTTCTTCACTGCTCTGATGACGGCACGGGAGAAACACTGTGAGTGGCTCGCCGATCTGATCTCGGCGGAAGTCGAAGATCAACTCGACCGCGAAGGCCGTCATCTCCCGGTCGTGATCCTCGGGCGCGCGTTCAAGCCGGAGACGAACATCGAGACCGGAAGCCCAGCTCTGCTGCTCTCGTCGATCCTGAAGCGCCGCGGCATCGCGCACGGATGCTTCGATAATTACATCCCTCGGCATCCGGGAATCTACTTCATCGGAACGCAGCACGAGCGCTACAAGCACATAAATTTCCCTCCCGGTTCCGTCGTGATCGATCCGTTTCGTTACATCGAGCCGCAGGTCGGAGTCATTCTCAGAAGCATAGGATCGGCTCGGGAAACCGTTCGGGAAGAGGCGGTGGTGAATGGCTAGCGGCCAAGGTTTCGGCGGATTCTCGAAGCAGCAGATGATCCAGGTCGCGAACCTGCGCACGGAACAGCGCGCGAAGACTCTCGATCAGGACAGCGAGTTCTACACCGCGCTGCAAGAGCTTTGCCTAGAACGGAGATGGTGGTGGCGTCGCAGGATCGGAACGTTCCAGATGACTGCCGGAACGTCGAAGTACAACTTGAGCAGCATTCAGGACCAGGCCGGGCAGGCCCTCACGGACGTGCAGCAGATCGCGAAGAACGGCTTCAAGATTTATTATCCCGGAAACGTCGTCTCGGGAGCATCGCAGATTCCCTCGCCGTGGAACAACGTGCCGTACGCGAAGCCGGAGCCGGTCTTCGATCCCGACGTTCAGGACGAGATCCTCGCGCTGCAAAATCAATACCCTCCGGCAACGCCAGTGAGGTTCTTCCTGATTCCCGGCGAGACGATGCTGCTGATCGTCGATCCGATCCCGGACCAGAGCTATCCCTGCTCGCTCGCTTATTGGGCCGTCCCGAACTACACTTCGGATGATTCCGACGAGACCGTGCCGCTGCTACCGAACTGGATGCAGCCTGCGCTGATCAAGAAGCTGGAGATGCACTTCTGGGCGTTCAAGGTCAACCAGGGCGACACGTCGAAATATGAGATTGCTGAGGCGGAATACGAGAAACTGATCGAGAAGGCTTCCTTGTACACGCAGTTCGCCGACGGCTTCGTCGAGGAGTTCAAGAACAAGGACTGGAACGACTCCATCCGCAGCACAGGCGGCGGAGGGTTCGGCGGCGGAGGGTATCTGTAAATGCCGTTGAAGCCTGTAGACAGTTACGTCAGCGGAGGCGTGGATTCGCGCTCGAACCCGATCAACATGCCTCCGGATTCGTACCTGCTGCTCGAAAACTTCTGGCCGCAGCAGGACGGAAGCCTCCGGTTGCGCGACGGCTACGTTCTGTTCGCCGAAGGAGTTCCGGACGTTTCCGTATACTCGATCCAGCCGTTCACCGGCCCCGGTCCTGCGTACGCTCCGCTCGTCATGTTCTGGCAGAACATGGTGCCCTACGTCGTTGATCCCTCGACGGGAGAAATGACGAGCCCATCAGTTCTAGGAACTCCGATCCAGTCTTCCGCAAGGTTCTGCTATTTCTATACCGACGGACATCTGCACGCCTTCAACGGAACGGACGCGAAGTGGTACGACGGCTACGTCTGGCGGGACATCGGACTTCCCCAGCCGGACCTTGACTCCGCGGCGAACATTACAATCGTCGAGTCGGTGAACGAGTTCAGCGCGACGCAGGCTGCAGCGGTGACGTTGACGCTCGCTGGGGGAGGGTCGTTCCCGGCAGACGCGATAGGTCGGTACTTCTATGCAGCTTTCTACGACAAGAACGCGCATGAGATAGGACCGGCGACGATAGCGCTCGGGCCGAACGACGGATTCGTGCAGTTCGCGCTGAACAACGAACTCCAGATCGCCGGGTTGCCCTCGACCGCCTCGACGAATCCTTCATGGGTGAAGCTGCCCGCATTGACGCCGGACGGAGGAGACATAGCGAACTTTGTCGTCACATCTACGAAGGTGATCACCGCAGGAACGCTCGGGTCTGCTGGAACTGTGACGCTGACGGAATCTTCCGCTTCCACCAGCGGCGGGGTGTTCTCCAGTCCTTCGTTCAACGTCGCGCTTTCCGCCGCAAATCTCAATTCTGGTCCAGCCACGGCTACGGTGAGCGGAGCGGAGCAAACAATTCCCGGGTCTGGCGCCGTCTATCAGAACACGACGGTCACGGTCACCGGGGTTGAGCGGTCGATGGAAGTTCCGATCACCGGCGGAAGTTACAAGCTGGTGTATGACGGCGGAACGCTGACGATCAAAATCACCAGCAACCAGGGTTACAACAAATCGTTCCAAACTGGCTACGCAGCGCCGTCGACAGACGCAACGATAGCCACTGCGCTCGCTTCCGTGATCAACGCGCCCGGTCTCGGCGGAGGCGGGAACGTACTGAAGGCCACGGCCTCGGGTTCGACGGTTCTGATCACCTTGGGGGCTGGAGCGGGAGAGGCCACATACACGATCTCCGTCTCCATGATTTCGACCTCTCCGTACTTCGCCGGAGTTTCTTCTTTCAATCTGTCTTTCAACAACCTGAACTTCGGCGACTTGACGGTGTACGACACCGGGACCGTGACGGTGAAGGTGGCGGGAGTCGCCGCGGTCGCCGATTACGGAGCCGGAGACACGCCTTCGACGGTCGCAGTGAAGCTCGCGGCGGCGATCAATTCCCTGCCCAACCCCGTGGCCACCGCGTCATCCTCCGGGGCGGTCGTGACGATCAGTTCCGCGACTACAGGCGTCTACACGATCTTAACCGCAGCGGCCCATGGATTCTCCGTCGGCGACGTCATCGGATTGTCGAACACTGGTAACGCTGCGTACGAAGGGCAGATTTTCACGATCGTGGCGGTGACGACGAACACGTTCACGATCTTCGTTCCAAACGCTCTGAACGCGATACAGCAAGGCACAGCCCAGAAACTTCTGGCCATAGCCGACAGCGCGACGAGCGGAACGATCGCGGCTCCGAACTTCTTCACTCCTTACGAAGTGAATCTTCCGAGAGGAATCGCGGCGTCGAGCGTGGGAGGTCCGCAGCCCGGATACCAGTTCTATCTCTCGCTCTACATGATGAACGCGGGAGGGCACGTCGGGAACCGCGTGGCGATCGGCCCGAGGATCGCGCCCGCGGTCAGAACGAACGTCAGAATCCTCGGGGCGATTCCCGTCACGGAGAACGAACAATATCTTCTCGTCGGAAGGACGGGAGATGGAGCGGAAGTCCCTTACGCTTTGATCGACGACAACGGGAACTGGATCACGGAAGTCGGGACGTTCGGGGACTGGCTGATCACGTCCGCGCAGATCGACGGGAATTCCGAGTTGCCTTACCGGAACTTTCCTCCTCCGGGGACGCTGGATTACAACCAGCAACTCGCGAACCTGGCAGGAGGCGCCGCGCAGAATCCTCCTCTGCCTAGCACGTTCTCGATTGCTTGGGTCGAGAGCGATCACTGCTGCGGGGTGATAGCCGGAGGGCCGACGATCTACCGCAGCGGATCAGCACTTGATATGAGAGAAGGGCAGTTCGTCGGTCTACCTGAACAGAGTTGGGATCCAGCCGACATCGAGACTTTTCCGACGGGCGAGCCGATCACTTGCGGGCAAGGTTACCAGCAGGAATCGTGGGTCTACACGGCGGAAGACTGCGCGGTGCTCGTCGAGTTGGCCGGCGAACTGAGCTGGGAAGGTCCGTGGAACATCGGGGCGTGCGGGCAGTACGCTTGGACGCGAGGCTGGAAGAACCTTCCGTTCTGGATCAGCCAGGAGAAGCAGCTCGTCACCGTCTCGCTCGGAGGGACGACTCAGGTCGGCGGCACGTACACGGCGGATCAGGCAGGGCCAGTGGCGATTTCCGACGAGTACGAAGCCGCACTCCTCTCGCAGATCGGTGACGCTTACTTGTCGCAGGTCGAACTCGCTTACATTCGCATCCCCCAGAAGCGGGTCGAAGTGTTGCGGATCAGCTGCCTCGACGCGAACGGGAATCCGTTCACCGTCATCCACGACTTCAACCTGAGGGGCGGAGACGCTCCTTACGGGAAAGCCTATCAGGAGATTTTCCTCGGCCCGCTTTCGGCTGTTTACACGCAGCAGTTCGTCAGGGACGGGAACAACAAGGGACAAATCTTCTGCGGCGGATACGATGGAAACATTTATGAACTGTATAGCGGCGGAAACGACGATGGAACGGAGTTCCTCGCGCAGAGCCTGAAGCTCGTTTACCTCGGCCCGGAACGTTACGGTGCGAACTGGCTTGAGTGGTGGGGCGACGGCACGGTTCAGTTCTACGTCGCGAAGAAACTCGACACGCCGTTCGGAACCGGACAGATGGTTCCGCTGTGCAGCGAAGAACCGATGCTCGTTCAAGGCGAGGCGGACGACAATCACTGGCAAGTTCCGATTCCCGAGCCCGAGATGGTTCACTGCTACTTGTTGACGCAGTTGGAGTCCCATTCCGCGGATGGGAACACGAACTTGAACGTTCCGCCCCACATGCCCCTCGAAACCTATGGGAGAATCTGGCTGGCGAGCCCGCTGATCGGGGATCAGAGAGAGAAATGAAGTCGATGCTGAGGACGTTGTCGATCGGCAACCCGACGGAACACTTGATCGACAAGATCAGGGTGGCGAGCCATTTCAGGACGCGCGGAACGCCTTCGCTCCCGCAATCTCCGCGCGACGTTTTCGTGCAGAGCGCGGCCGGAGGCGTTCTCGTCACCTGGAAGCTCCCGGCGTTGCACGAGAACATCGCCGGCTGGCGCGTCTACGTCAACACGGAATCGAACCTCGCGCTGCAGATCAGGGACAAGGGAACCCGGCAGGCTTTCGTCCCCCTCGGATCGTCGACCACGGTCCCGGTCGTCAACGTGATGATTTCTTCCTTCACCACTCTTGGCCGGGAAAGCGCGAAGGTCGTCCAGCAAGGTTCCCCGGCGCCTTCTTCGGCGACGACGATCGTTCCATCGGTTCCGCCGGGATACGACGTTGAGTCGGCGGGCGGAGCAAACCGGAATCTGATCGAGTTCAACGGGAGTTCTCAATACCTGAGATGATCAGAACCTTCGCGCTCGATTTCGACCGTTCGAACGGATACGCGATGCCCACGGCGAACTGCCGCGAGCTTCACAAGCTGGCCGTCGAGTTCGGGGAGAAGGAACTCGCGGTCGTTCCGAACTTCTCCGAGTACGCAAAGGTCTGGGTCGCGGCCTGCGTCGAGAACGACGTGATGAAGGAAGTCAGAGGGGCGCTCGGCTTCACGCTCAGGCCGGATTTCACTCTCGCCAGGTTCTTAGGGCGCGCGGAAGTCGCCGCTCTGTACGCGAGGGCGAACAGCTACCTCGCGGACAATGGTGCGCGCGGGCGTGAAGCCCTCGTCTACGTCAGTTCCACGGAAGGACCGGAGCAACGCTGTCCGGAATACTTAGAAACATTGAAAGCTCTCAGAGCGAAACCAGCCGACAGATGGCTGATCGAGGTGAAATAGCATGGCATTCACAACGGTGAACAACATCTACCGCGTGCATTTCCGGATCGCGCGGAAGGTCGGGAACGTGTGGAAGGAAGATCCAGTGCAGGGCGATCACTCGGTCGTCGCTACTGACGCTCCGACTGCCGTAGGCATCGTGCAAGGATACATGGGGCACGACGGAGTGACGGTCAACGTCATGTGTCACGGCGGCGTCCGACAAATCGAATCGAACGTCATCATCGCGGTTTAACGGGGAGGCAATTATGGGGGGCGGACAAATGGCATCCAGTCGGCGATCTTCGAGTACACAGGGTTGCAGCGATGCTCTGGCTCGGCTTCACGGTTACAGATGTGCGTATAGTCTGTCACCATTGCGACAATCGGAAATGCTTCAACCCCGACCATTTGTTTATCGGAACGCAGAAGGACAACCAAGTTGATTCAGTCAGAAAGAAACGTCACTACAACGTTCGAAAAACGCATTGCAAGCGCGGGCATGCTTACAGTCCCGAGAACACCTACATTACTAAACGGGGTGGGCGTAGTTGCCGAACATGTCACAGGGCAGAAGTATTGACTGCGTACTATCGGCGGCTAAAGTCAGGAGGGTAAGACAATAGGGGGAGGACCATCGCAGGTTCAGAAAGCCGGAGCAGCGCAGAACCTTTCCAACACTCAACAGGAAGGAGCGCTGGCGAATGCGATGGCTCCGCAGTATCAGGCCAACGCAGCGTCGGCGGCGAAGTTCTACGGCAACGAAGCGAACCAAGGGTTGCCCTTCTTCGGCTCGGCCATGGATTATCTCTCCGGGAACACTCCTCAGGCTTTCGCAAGTGCGAAGGGGAATTTCCTTCGAAGCGCAAGCTCGATGGGGGCGCTCCCGTCAGGCTTCAAAGCTGCGGGGATGAACGATATTCAAGGTCAGCAGGCGGGAACGTTCGATCAGAACATCTTCCAGACTTTGATGGCGCAGCAACAAGCGAAGCAGCAAGGCGCTGCAGGACTTGCGGGCGTGGCGCAGATTCAAAATCCTGCGGCGTTCTACGGCGGGTCAACCTCTGCGGGACAGAGCGTCATGCAACCCCTGCAGCCTGCTTACAATCCGTGGATGGGAGTTCTTGGCGGCGGGGCGCAAGGAGCGGCTTCAGCTATACCGTTCTGAGGAGTCATCTATGGGCGGAAGCCTCGGCGGAATTTTCAGCGGACAACCGGCAGGGCCGAACGATCAACCTTCGGCCTTGCAGAAACTCGTGCAAGGGACGGCCAAAAGTGCGGGCACGTCGTTCGGCAGAGGAATGCAGCAACAGCCTCAGCAGATGGGCGGAGGGCCAATCCAGCCGCCCACGGCAACTCCCGTTGACCCGAGTTTCTTCGCTCCGATGGTGTTTCCGCCCGGAGGGGCACGCTAGGATGCCATTTGCCGCGCATAGGAAGCCCTAGGAACGCTGAAAAGGCTAGGGATGAGTAAAAACTACTAGAAAAGGCCCGAAGGCTAAGGAAATGAGGTGTTGACATGGGCGGACTGACTAGACCGGGACTTTACACTCCTCCGGGGATCGACCCTCAGACGGGGCAGCCGATCGCTCCGGAACTGCAATACTACAAGTCACCCGGAGCGCGGGCGCTCGACTTCGCCAAGCAGCAGTCGGCTCAGGTGCAGCCCACCACTTCATCTGTCGAAGGCTCGATCGACGGAACTCCAGCGACCGGGTCAATACTTCCGCCTGCTCCGAACGTTCCGCAGTTCATCCATCCATCTTTCCGCCAGGCTGCGACCGATCCGACTACCGGCATGATGGGTCAGATAAACCCGGCAGAGACGAAACTCGGGAAACTCGTTCACATCCTAGCGGGAGCGGCCCAGGGAGCGCTGGCTGGTTGGGGAACGGGGAATCCAGGAGCGGGCGCAGAGATGGCTCGGCAAGTTCCGTTTCAGCAAGCGCAACAGCGCGGGCAGATTCAGTTGCAGCAGGCCGAGATGCAGCCGATTCAGACGCCATACGGAACTCTTCCTGCCGCGTTAGCTCCTAAACTGCTGTCGCCCTATTTGCAGTACGCAGGGAAAACCGAGTCGGCTAAAACGGCTGCCGGGGCCGGCGTCGCAAAGGCTGAGATCGGAGCGGGCGCGAAAGTTCAAGCAGAACAGATCGGGAAACGATTCATCGTCGTGCCGGGCGTAGGTGTTTACGACACCGCTCTTACGAACGAGAAACAAGCTCCTGCGTTGCTTCCGGGAACTTCGCAGTCGATCACGATCACTCCAGAGTTGGCGAAGGAATACCAGTTGCCGGATGAGTTCGTCGGCAAGCCGATGAAACTGACGGAGCTTGCGGGCATTCAACGTTCCAGCGTGTTCCAAAACGTTCCGCAGATGACGGCGCAAGGTCCGATCGTAGTCAACCGGAGAACAAGTCAAGCAACGCCTGTTGTTGGTCCCGGTGGAACGACATATTCGCCACCTGCTTTGGCTTCTCCGTATCAAGTCGCAGACTTGGCAAATCCGGGTCAGACGAAGACTGTTAGTGGAGGCCAAGCTATCACTCAGGGTGCGCCTGGTCCTCAATCGGCCTCCGTCACGGTTCCGAGAAGGGCAGCCGAGGCAGAAGTTCCAACAAAGATCGGTGACTTGAAACTTGCTTTCACCACGATGGCGCAACATGCCGAACTGCTGCGCACTGCCGCTAGGGCGCTGCATAATGGCGATGTGCAAACACTGGCCCGGTTGCAGAACGCTTTCAGGAATGAGTTTGGAACACCCGGCCCCATCACGGCTGCAGCGATCGCCGATGCTTACAAAGGGGAAGTTAGCAACGTCATCAACAAGGGGCATATCACCGACACTGGGAACGAAAAGATCGCTCATACTCTCGACCCAACAAAACAGAATTATGCGACCATTGACAGCGTTCTCGGCGCCTATCAAGCACTCGCACAGTCGAAAATGAACATGCTCAGCAAGCAAGAGCAGGATGCGATCAGAAAATCGCAGCCGGGGCAGGCGAACGTTCAACAACAAGGAGATTTCTTCTCTCAGTTTGGCGGACAGGCAAGACAACCTGGAACACAAGTAGCAGCGCCTCCAAAATAAAATGGCGGACCCACAACAGAATCAGCCAACAACTACGGTTCCGATCTTTGATCCCAGCGGTAACCTTGGTGATATTCCGCAGGAACAGCTTGCGGCAGCGGTAAAGGCTGGAGCGAAACCCGGAGTGCACATCACCGCGCCAGATGGATCTCCGGGAGTGATTCCGGCTGATCGAACTGCAGATGCAGTAAAGCAGGGAGCAAAACTTCTACCCATCGAGGAGCAGCCCATTCAGCATCCGGGAGTGTGGGGAGGAATCTACTCCACTTTGAAAGGGTTGGGGCTTTCTCTTCCTCAACTCATCGCGCCATCTATTCTTTCGTCAACTCCTGTCGGAACAAAAGGCGGCGGCGTAACAATTCCCGGCATGGAAAGTGCGCAGCAGAACCTCAAAGGTTTGGGAGCGCAGCAACAATATGCGCAGAATATGCCGCTGCCCGGCGGCGATGTCCCGGTGCTTCCTGGAGGAGTAAGCCCTCGACAGTTGTATCGCGGAGTAGCTCCCCTCGTGCCGGGATCGGCTCAGATGGAACAGTCGGCCCGCGAAGGCGATGTCGGTGGTGTGTACGGAACCGCTGGCACGGTGGCCGCCCTGACTGCCGCTCCACTAGGAATCAAAGAAGCATATCCAGCCGTCTCGGAAGCTGTTTCTCCAGTCGTTAAACCGGCGATGAGTCTTGCTAGGCGCGCTTATGGCATCGCAGATCCGACAGTTATGACTGCGGTGGAATCCGTGACGAGGGCATTGAAGCCACGCAATGCACTTACTACTTGGAAAGATAACGCAGCTTCTGCCCTCCCAGATGTGAAGCGTGCGGCAAATGCTCTTGGTATTGATCCTATGGAGCAGGGTAAATTTGCAAATGCGCAAGCCGGGACCCTGCAGGCGAAGAAAGATGTTTGGCAAGAACTCAAGCAGAACTATCTGGACCCCAACGCGGATATTACCGTTGATACCGGCCCCGTCGCGCGCACAATTCGCAGCGTAATTGACGACAGGACCGTAGAACAGAATCCCGCATTGGCAGAGCGCATCAACCAAGTCGCTGACACCTATGAGAATCGTCAACTTTCCGTTGCTCAGCTAGAGGATCGATTGCAAGCGATAAATAATCAGACGAGAGCTATTCAAGCTCGCTATCCGAACGACAGGATGGCGGCGATGCAAGATCCAGAAAATGCCTACGTCTTCGCCGAGAAGCAATCTCTGAACAATCTTCTGACCAGTACTCTCGATGAAGCAGCAGGGCCAGGCGCGACAGCATTAAAGCAGCGCTATGGAGCATTAAAACAGTTCAGCGACGTGCTCGACCGAAGGAAGAACGTTTGGGAGCGGCAGAATCCAGAGAGTCTAGCCGAGCAGGGTGGCAACATCTATGGCGTAGGGCAAATGGCCCGTGGGGCTGGTAGGATTTTGTTCTCGCATGACATCGGCGGACTTGCTGATATCGGTGCCGGCTACATGGCGCGCAAAGCTGCGCAAGCTGGCAAGATGATGAACAGTTCCGAGTTCCTGTTGCAGCAGGCATTTGACAAGACGTCCCCTCGTCCAGCGATGGTTCCGCGCGTCTCTCCGCAGTACATTCCTCCCGGTCAACCGCCAGCGTTGCCTTCTGGACCGAACCAAGCGCTTCCTCCGGGAGTGTACCAGCAGCCGAGCGGGTTCGAGACTCCACAAGCGAATCAACTTCCTCCGTTCGCCATCCGTGGCCTGTTGCCTCGCGGAGTCTACGAGCAACCCGGAACTTCCATCAACCAGCCGGCACTTCCGCCTTACCGCGGGATTCCGCTGCCGGAAACTTTCAAGCGCGGGCCTGTTAGCAGATACACGCGAGCGGAAGGAGAAGTGCGATGAAACTGTTGTTGAAGTATCTCTTGTTTTCTTTGATCTTCACTCCGATTCTCGCCGCTCCGTTCAGTGGTGGAGTATCGCTTTTCTTTTACGTCTATGTGTTCATGCCGTCGTGCTATCCGATGGCGTTGCTTGTTTTCCTTCCCGGTCTGTTGCTTTGGATCATTCATCAGTTCTTGAAATGGTCGGTACTGAAGCCAACGATTGCACGGTTGAGGGCACGATAATGGGTGGAACTCTTGGCGCGAAAACATTCCCCTGGCCATCGGCGATCGGTGGCTCTCCGCTGGCGCAGCCGTTGAACCAAGCGCAGCCAGTGACGATGAACACGCAGCAGACGCAGCCAGGAAGCGTCGCTCCCGGTCAATTCCAGTCGGTTCAGCCTGCCGCACCGCCGCTTTCTCCCTTGAGCGCTCCCATCGCTCGCATGAACCCTTTCATGTACGGAGCACAATGATGATCAAAAAACTTCTGCTGCTCTTCTGCATATTTGCAGGCCACGCTTTCGCCCAGACCGTCCCCGTTTCTGCGAACCTGACGAACGGTTCGGGGGCGATCGTTCCGGGAGCTTATTTGCACTTCGCGCTTTGGAACTGCGGTGTCAATGTCCCGTCAGTTTCCGGAACTGGCTCCATCGTGCAATCTGCCTTCGATATGAAGCAGCCCTCGGGCGGAGGAACGATCACCGGAGTCATACTGGCGAACGATCAGATTCTCTGCGGAGGCATAGCCTCGACGCGCTGGCTCGTCACGCCGATGTCTCCGCAAGGCCAGCCGATCACGAATGCGCAGCGCTACAACATCTGCTCCGCTTCGGCTCTTCGCCAGTCATGCTCTCAACCTACTGGAGCCGGGGGAACGTTCGATCCCTCGACGGCCCAGTCAGATACTGCCATAGCTCCTTCTCCGGGATGGTCGATGATTTTCGGCAATCCTTCTGCCTCGCAAACCATTACGCAGCCTGCCGGAACGTCGATGAACTTCTACGGGAGTTTCTTCCTGAACGGGAATCCTCTTAGCGGAGGCGGTGGTGGTGGTTCGATGACCTGGCCTTCGTCTACGGGAGTCGTAGTCTACAGCGGACCTTTTGCTTGGGGGAGTTCTCTCTCCTACGGCACAGGTGCGAATGCGCTTCTGCAACTCAACTCCAGCGGCGCCATCCCTGCGGTCAGCGGAGCTAACATCACAGGCTTGAACGTCGCGCAAGTCACCGGTGCGGCTCCTCTTTCCAGCCCGTCTTTCACCGGCAACGGATCGATCACTGGGTCTTTCAGTACAGGGCTAGGGTTCATCGGTAATCTCTCCGGGAACGCGTCTACGGCCTCGAACCTAGCCGGCGCCGCTTATCTTCCAGGTGGAGTGGCGGGAGTGACGCAAGCTACTGCGGACAACTCCACTTTGCTGGCGACAGACCAGTGGGTCAAAAATCAGGCATATGCTACGCTGGCCAGCCCGACGTTCACTGTGTCAGTCGTGCTACCCTCTGCCACGACCGGAGTGACGCAAACTGCCGGCGACACTTCAACGGAAATCGCGACGGATCAGTTCGTCTCCAACTCTTTCGCGCCGCTGGCTTCTCCCACGCTCACCGGAGTTCCAACGGCTCCCACGGCTACGGGAGGGACGAACACGACTCAAATAGCGACGACGGCCTTCGTTCAGAATTCCGTGAGCGCTGGCGGGGACATGGTCTACCCTCCGACCGGAATCCCGTCATCTTCGGGATCGGCTTGGGGGTCGAGCTACGGAGTCGGAACGTCAGCGAACAATCTCGTCCAGTTGAACTCATCCGCTCAACTTCCTGCCGTCTCGGGCGTGAACTTGACGGGCTTGACTGCCTCTCAGGTCGGATTGTCGAACGTCACGAATAACGCGCAGACGCAAGCTGCGGTCGTGCCGAACACGGCTCCTGCCGCTGGCCAGGACTTGGTTGGTAATGCCGGTGGTACTGCTTACGCTCCCGTGACGATGAGCGGAGACTGCACGCGCGCGTCTACAGGGGCGATCACCTGCACGAAGAGTAACACCGTCCCGTTCGGAACCGGAGCCTTCGCGACCATAGCGAACTATGCCCCGTTGACCAGTCCTACGTTCGTTACGAGCGTGACTTTACCCGGCACGCTCCCCGGTACGATTACTGTTACTAACGCAACAGGCTCTCAAGCTTCGGAGACTTCTCGGATCTATCTAGATCAAATGCCAGCAACTGATGTTACGTTGGATCAGATGTTCAACGACGCGAACGCCCGCGCCATCACGGGACCATATGATACGATTGACGCCAGTGCGATCAACGCCAACAAGTGTCCGTCTAACTACTCCAGTCTACCTAACATCTGCAACATTGCCAGTCAGGCTTATCACGGGCAGCTCCCTCCTCCAACGATTCCAACTGGAGGATTAGGCTCCGGCTCGACTTACACATATACAGCGAACAATGGGCCGTATGCTGCAGGCACTACGGGAGGTGTTTATCTTGTCTCCTACACTGCAAGCGGCCCTTATATAATTGGAACAGGCGCGTCACAAGAAACCAGTGCTTCAAGTGAAGCTATTGTACAGATTCCGGCTGGAACCGCCTGTGGGACTGGCTGTTCTATCAACATTACTGGTCCTCCGTATCCTGGTTATGCGAATTCCTACAATCCATACCTTCCTCCAGTAGCTAAGGAGATTGCTGTCACTAGCTTTACAGTATCTGGGCAGGTGATCACATTCACTGCTTCGGGTGGATTGAATGGACTTACTAGCAGCAATTACGTGGCACTAGGGGGTTTTGCCGCCTCGCCGAATGGAGCGCTGAATACCCTCGGAATGGAGATGCTGGCCTTCAGCGTGTCAGGAAATACATTCAAGATCGTCGTCCCGTCCAGCGTCAATACAGGCACGCTGTCATCAGGCACTGGTTATGCGATCCAGAGCTGGCAGGAGAAGGAGTGTGTACCAGCTGAGCGCACGACCATCGTCAGCGGCGTTCCCAGCCCAGTAAGCATCACTGCGGATTGCGGGGGTAGTGCGCTCCCTCTAGGTAACAATACTTCTAGCGTCCATGTCATCCCGCCCAAGACGGGATTGTGGGTTGTAACAGACACCAACGGAGTTAGGGATTGCGGTATTAAGTCTTTTGATCAGTCATCTTGGTTTGGCCCCAGTTCGGGTCTTGGTCAGGGCTTCAAAATTACGACAATGGGTAGTACACTGGTTGAGGCTCCGTGGTGCATTGATCCTAATACGAAACAAGGAAACGCATACTTTAATATTGTAGGAATGTCCGCTTCAATTGGTTCCTCTACTACTATTGCGACGGCTGCTTGCATACCGCGCAATGCTTCCGATACAGGTAAGTTTACAAATGCTTCCTGCTTGGGCAGCGCAGGAGGTTCAAGCGCGACATATCCTCCAATTGCTGCTGTGTGGTATTACTCCACTACCGGAGCAGGCTCGGGCTTTGAGTTTAACGGATCGTTCGATGCATTGAATGGGCCGTCTGCGTTGTTTGGAGGATTGGGGCCAAATTCGACGGTCAATTTCGACATTAACAACATCACAGTTCCCGTTGCGGGGCCAGAGTTCTCCAGCGTTAATTTTATAAGCGGCTTGGGCAGCGTATCGGTCACTGGTGCTAACTACGGCGAGCCGGGTGATTTCACTGGTACGGGTACGGTTGATACACAAAATGCTTCGTCCGGGGCTTGCGCTGGAAACTGCGTTCTCGCCCACGGGGGCACGGGAACTAACTTCAACATCTTTTGGGGAAGCACTACGTACACGTTGAATGCCTACGGCTTTTCCACGACTTATACTGTTGAGAAACCCACAATCCTTATCGGTCCTAGTTCTGGCGGTGCTCCCACTCCCTACACAGTGGCTTCAGTTCAGTCTGCAACCTTGCTCACATTGACGACGCCTCCCGGTACGCAGTCCGGTCAGAGTTGGTGGATGGGCTGCGTTGATCCCCTTCAGTTTGCGACAGGCATAGGGCCGTTGCCTTATGCTAATGCTGGTGGCTGGTTAGGCGGCGGCATAGATATCAGTAACCTTTCAATAGCTGGATGTAGCAAAGGGCCATCGGGATATACGGTTGCTCCTTCCGCCTATGGACGCTATATGTATAGCGTGCCCAACACTGGATCGGGTTTTGAAATCGGGTCGTTACAGGTACATAACATTCCTACTGGCTGGACTAATGTCTGGAGTGATCCTAACACCAACGGTGGTGAGACGCTGGTCAACCCAAACCCAACCAAACCAATGCCGGGATTCACCCATGACCCCGTGAACCCTTTAACGATTTTCACTAGCGTGACCATCGGCGGCACACTCAGCGTCACGGGAAAGACTAACACCGCCGCGAGCACGACATCGAGCGCAGGGCTGAATTGTGCCCCTGGCTCCGCGCCGAGCAGCCCAGTCAACGGAGATATCTGGTGCACCAGCGCCGGAATCTACGTGCGGGTAAACGGTACAACGGTCGGCCCCCTAGTGGCGAATGCCAGTTCGGTTATCAATGCCAGCGAGTTGCAGGCCGTGGGAACGCCGGCAACCATCAGCGGAACCGGGGCATGTGCTACGCAGAGCACTCAGACTGGCGGGGCCTGGGCTGGATCGTTCAAATGTACGGGAAGCACCGGGACTGGATCTGTGACCATCACGCCGGGATTCACGGCAAACAACAGCTTGGTGTGCGGGGCCACAGATGTAAGCGGGAGTTACACCACGTCGTTCGCCTTTGTTCAAACGAACACAAGTTCCACAAGTTGCCAGTTGTCTTCGGCAACCACCAGCATAACTTCTGGCGACACCATACTATTTTGGGCCACTGCGTTTTGAAAGCTCCGTGATTGGCTTCTAGGAAACGGGAGAAAAGTATGAAACGAACACTTTTGATTCTGTTGGTTGCTCTAGCTATGCAGGCGCTTGCTTCTGCTCAATCCGTGTCATGTCCAGGGACGGCGCAGTGCCTTTATGGAGTCACACCGACGGGCACTTGGCACTTCATGAAACTGGACTCGAACGGGAACATCGAGTTGGCTGCTTCCGCTTCGCTTTCGCTTACTACGCCGACCGCTACGTGCCCAACTCCGGGAGCTTGCCCATATGCCGTCGGTGCCGACAGTTTGTTCCACTATTTCCAGGTTGACGCGAACGGAAACTTGCAGACGACGGGAGGAACTGCCGGTTCCGTCGCGCTGTCGAACGTGACTGCTCCGGGCGCTGCAGCCACTTTCGTTGACGCTAACTGGCCTGTCAGTTTTACAGCTGCGACCACGACTGGATCTCAAGCCGCGTTCTCCACTGTCGAAGCTACGGCTGCGACCGGATCGGGTGATGTGGAAGATCAGATCACGACTCTGACGACCTCGACGGCGATCCCGCTTCAGATCACTCAAGGAGCGGCCGGCCCGTCAGGTGCAAACGCGCCTGCGGTGTTCAACATTTCATCAGCCGGAACGGGAGGCGCTGCGGCAGCGACTGGCGGCGGTTTTGTGGGTGCTCCAATTACGTTGAACACAGGGGCGGGTTCTGCTGCTGGCGCAACGTCAGGCACAGGCGGAGCTGGAGGTGGTCTCAGCCTCACAATGGGGGCTGGCGGTGCAGGTTCTTCAACTACGGGTAACGGTGGGGTAGGGGGAACCTTCGCGGTTACTGAAGGCGCGGGTGGGGCTGCAGGTGGGGCGACGGCCAACGGTGGAGGAACGGGCGGCGGAGTGTCATGGACTCTTGGAGCAGGCGGAGTTGCTGCTGCAACCGGCACAGCTGGAAACGGCGGTGCATGGGCCTTCACCACTGGAGCTGGAGGTAACAGTGGTTCGGGAGCGAGCACTGCTGGCAACGGTGGAGGTGTAACGTTCACGCTTGGTGCGCCCGGAACCGTAAGCGCGACTGGAACAGGCGGAACCGTCGGCGTGTTCTCTGTGACTGGCAACGCTCCTTCATCGACCGCTAATCCAACGGGAGAATCGGCAGGAACCAATTTCAGCGTGGCTGGAATCGCCGGGGGTGCAAGTTCGGCTGCCACAGGCACGGGAGGTGTTGGCTCGAACGTGACGATTGCTGCTGGAACAGGTGGTGCAGGTACAGGAGCTACGGCAGGCACGGGTGGTGCTGGCGGTAACATCACCCTCACAACTGGTGCTGGCGGAGCAAACAGTGGTTCCGGTACTGTTGGATTCCCCGGCTATTACCTCTTCAATGGCTCTCCGATCACGGCGGGAACTAGTACCACCAACTTACCATTGGTGCAAATTTGGCCGTCGGGAGCGGTTGCTCCTACGACGTGGGCTGCCAACGGCACGATGCTCGGCATCAACATGCCATCTGGTTTTGCCGGAGACGCTATCGAGCTACATGCTAACGGCGGCGGCGCCATATTTAAGCTGGGCGCAGGCGGAGGATTAACCGTTCAAGGCAGCATCGGCGGTATTGCCGCCTCAACGTTCAGCATTCAATCGGGACTTGACGGCAACGCCACTGCCGCCGCCGCCACGCTTACCGTTCGCGGCCAAGGGGTAAGTGGTGGATCGACGGGCAGCATCGCCGGTGCTGCGGTTACAATAAACGGCGGCGACAACGCAAGCAGCGGAGCGACGGAGACAGGTGGAGCGCTCACGCTTCGCGGCGGTGACACGACGAACGCGAGCGCAGCCGTTCAGACCACGGGGTCGGTCACTATCCGTGGAGGCAACAACTCCTCGACAGGCGCGAGCACGCTCGGCACAGTCACCATCACGGGCGGAACTCAGTCCGGCGCGGCCACTAACGGAGCCGGGGGAGCTGTCACGATCCAATCAGGTCTAGGCACCGGTAATGCAACTGGATCAAACCTGATTTTCAAGACGGCGAACATACAAGGTAGCGGTTCAACTGCTCAGACGGAGACTACTGCTCTCACGATCGACCAAACGCAAATCTCCAGTTTTGGAGGATTGGTACAAGACACGGCGGCCCGCGTGTTTATGACCGCTGATTGGACTTGTGGAACTGGTGGAACTGTTTCCTCTTGCGTAGCAGCTACGATAGTCGGATCGACTGGCACTCCGCTCACGATCACCCTGCCCAACAGTGCGCAGTCATGGCACTGGCATTGTCACGTCGTCGTCACCGACACGACAGCCGCACCGGCAAACAACTGGGCCATGATAACAGCCACGAACGGGGCGACCAACGTCACGGCATCTTACAGCGGTTATACGGCCGCCGCCGTCCCGGCTGGTGGTGCTACCACAGACACTGCCAGCACGACAGCTTCAATCACCATCGGTGGAACTTGGACCCAGGGCGCAACCGCAACCAAGATGCCTTATGACATAGACGCCTGGATTGAAGGGGCTTCAGCGTCCGGCACGGTAGTAAGTCTGCAGGTCATCGACCCTACGGTTGGCGACTTGCTCACGATCTATCGCGGAGCATATTGCACCGTCGGGCCATTCTAGTTTGAGCCAGCAGGACATCACGCTGTTGTAAGAAAAGGAGAGATCACAATGAACAACTTCACGAAGTGGCTTCCAATCCTTGTGACCTTGTGCGCCACGGTGGGCGCGGCGGTATTCACGCCAGCGTTCATCTCTGCGCATCCGGTTGTGTTTGCAGTTCTCAATGGGATCGCTATGTGTTTGCACGCAGCGCTACCATCGGTGTTTACGAGCAACACTAAGTAGAGGTTCGCTATGAATTGGATCATCTCAGCGTGGAACGAATTCACCGACTCGCTCAACACGCGAGGCGGGACGATCGCTTTGCTGTTCGTGTCTTGCGTCGGCTTGTTCTTCGGTGTGATCCACGTCATGCACCACGGGGACAATGGGCAAGGAGCATCTGTGATCGTCTCCACTTTTTCAGGCTTTACGGGCGCTTTGCTCGTGGCACTGACGGGCAAGGACCGCCAGCAAAACGGCAACGGGAAAACTGATGCTCCGCCAACCCCTGTAAATCCCAAACCGTGAGGAGAGACCTTCGATGAATTTCACGTTTACGGAGGGACTCCGGTGAGCGAAGCCATATGGATAGCAGTATTAAGCGGATCCGGAGTTGCTCTGCTGGCGATGGCTACGTTTATTGTAAACAGTGTCACTGGAGATATCGGTAAGCTTTCCGAGCGTACTTATAGGATCGAGCGGCAACACAAGCGAATCTTGACTGCCTTGATGGAATTGAACGACGCAACCCATCCCGACACTCAGAACGTCACGCGCATCTTGAAACCACTCATCGAGAACGGAGACGACCGATGAACTGGCTTGTGCAGCGCGGCAAGGGAGACGGCACGGCGGTGCTCGGGGAACTGTTCCTAAATGGATTGCTCGCTCGGCGCGAGTGCTTCACGCTTGAACCTGATCCGCCGATTCTCGCAGGCACTTACGATTTGATCATCGACCAATCAGCTAGATTCGGGCGTTTGATGCCGCACGTTGTTGGAGTTCCTCCGTGTCCGCCAGATCGCGGGATACGTATTCACTGGGGAAATTGGCGCAAAGACACGCTCGATTGCACGCTGGTAGGCGAGACCGAGAGCGCAGACTTTGTTGGGCACTCAGTCGATGAGTTCAATCTTTTGTTCGTGAAACTGCAAAAAGCACTAGAGCAGGGTCCGGTTACGATCACATACAAGGATTACGACCCAAACTTGCCGAGCGCTCCCTCTGGTGCTGGTGGTGGTAGTACACTAATTTCAAGTGGAGGAACACAATGAAGCAAATCAGCATTCTGGTTCTTGCTGTAGCTTTGGTTCTCGCTTGCCCGCTCTTCGCGCAGGCTCCCCCGAACGCCTTCGATCCCACCTCGTTCAGTTTCAATCTCTCCCCGATCAGCCTGCCCGGTTTGGGAACCACGTTGGCCGGAGCCGAGACGGACGCGCTCTTCAGTCTCAGCACGAACAACAACTTGGGAATGACGACTCTCGTCGGTAATTCTACGTTTCTTGGAGGGCGCTACGAGCGCGTGATTCCCCAGGTCGCCAACTATCTCCAGAACCACACAGCGTTGACGGGAGGAAACTACGAGTTCGGGATCACTTCCAGCGTCGGCGTGGTAAAGGTTCCAGCCAGGGACTATTGGGGAGGACGGGCCGGGTTCTTCCTGAAGTATGCTCCCGCAGGCAGCCAGAGCTTCAACATCGCGTTCGAGGCTCAGGCAAATTACTTGCCTGAGTACGGTGGAACAACTAGCCCGCACTGGGTGGCGAGCATCGCCGTGGGGCCGAACTTCAGGTTCTAGACAACTCTTTAGAACACTCCGTCCCGCGTCCAGGGTCGTCTATAGGCTCTGATCCGGCTCCGGGTATAGGTAACCGCTAGGGGCCGGAGAACCTCCCTTAAAACCCGAAATAGGAGGAACAATGCCAAACTTCAAACTGGGCCGCAACCCGGTCAAGTTCCACCCTAAGACGCTCCGCCTAAGCAAGTACCTCAATCCCGCGCCTCTGCCGGATCCGGTGGAGAAGGTCTATCGGGAATACAAAACCCCGGCCGCCGCGATGCAGATGTTCGGCAACGACCAATGGGGCGACTGTACCTGTGCTGGCATAGCCAACAAGTTGGTCAGCGACAGCTGCCATACTGGAACGGTGATCATTCCGACAGAGGCTGAGGTGCTGGCCCTGTACTCAGCCGTCACCGGCTTCGATCCGAACGCTGGTCCTCCGGGAAGCAATCCGACCGATAACGGCGCGGCCATGACCGACGTCCTCGCCTACATGCAGAGCACGGGCATCACGATCGGCGGCGTTGTCTACAAGATTCTCGGCTGGGCGGAGATCGACATCACGAACCTGGCTCATCGGCGCATTGGGTGTCAGCTGTTCAACGGGACTTACACGGGCGTGAACCTGCCGTCCGCTGCGCAGAGCCAGTTCATCGAGGGCCAGCAGTGCGATTGGGAAGTGGTTCCGAACGACACGATCGTCGGCGGCCACTGCATCTTCCGGCCGGGATATGGATCGGAGGGTGATGCTTACGTCACTTGGGCCAACTGGTGGGTAAAGGCATCAGCGGCCTGGAGCGCAGCGTATATCGAAGAGGAGTACGTGATCATCACGCCAGAGTGGTTCTCTGCGGCTACGCAGAAGACGCCTGGCGGATTGGATCTGGCAACGCTCGAGGCCGACCTAGCCGCGATTTCTAGCTAGGCTTCTCCGTGGCGGGCGCGGCTGGGGAAGCAAGAGCCTTCTCTGCAAATAGCACGTCAGGATGGTCAGGACTGTGCTCTCCACGAAAATAGGGTAGCAATCGTTCAAGCGCCTGCTTGAGTGATTCGACCTGAGCCTTCAATTCGTCCAGAGTTGATGAACACTCGTCGCACCCGTATTCCTGTGCTAGTATTGACCAGCGATTAGCCCTTTCGTTGGCGGCGTCCCGCTCGGCCTTGAGACGGGCATTTTCGCTCAGCAATTTGCCGAATGTCTCTGGAGGCATCGCAACTTCGTCTCTCGCTGTCATCTCTACCTTCGGCTTGCCCGCGTCGTGCCAAGGATGCAGCGGTTCCAAATCAGACCAGCCATTTCCCTCTGCTATGATTTTGAACCGCTGTTTGATTTCTACATCATGTTCGGGTGGCCACCACGCTTTAATATATGCGCCATACGGAGCCGGACCACCTTTGCCAATCGTGCCTTCACAACTGGAAAAGGTTCGCACGCCTGAAAGAGAATTAAGCCAACGCAGAGGAGCGGCGATTTTCTCATCAGCGTCAATCCAAACTTGAACGGGAACTGTTGTATGCGGGCATCGGTCGGTGCTAGTCATCGCTTTCCCTTCGGCGCTCTCAACTGACGATACTATCCGGCAGTATGGGGTTGATGTCTCGCCCACTCTTTGTCTTGCTCAATTAGTGACGCTCCATCACCACATTTCCGCCCGTACCATCGTTCACGGGCTTTGACCGCCGTGTTCCAAGCAGACAAACAATCCCGTAAATATCCGGCGAGCACGAAATCGGGTGTGTCCGAACCGTTTTCCTGCGAGTAGCGGTTTATGAGCGATTCTAGTTCCTTAGCAAACTCGCCCCGACGATTCTGCGCTTCATCTTTTTCATTTGTCATAGGCTACTTTCCCTCCGGCGCTGGGGACGCCCAACTAGATAATTGCTTAGCAAGATCACTGGCTTGTTCCTGCGTAACGTAAACCGTTCCCGAATCCCCGCAGTCCATGCGGATTCCGATTACATGAGGCTCCTCGCCGTCTTCCATGAGCCAAATGTGGTCCGTGCATTTTCCTTGCAAATGCAACTGGCCGGTGATATCGAGTTCTCGCCACTCCAAAAACATATGGTGGTTGCCTTCGCCTAATGTATGTTTCCCCGGTGCGGGACAGTGGCCTTCCGGCACCTGCGGTTTGCATTCGCCACAAGTGAACACATCGGTGTCGGACGACCAAGAGCAATCATCTCGACCATAGGCATGAGACTTCGGATTGTTCCTGTAGTTCGTGAGCAGAAACGTATAGCGATAAACGGCAGGCTCGCCACAGTTCTCGCATTCGATTCTGGCCCGATACTTCACAATCACCTTTCGTTCTCCTTCACCTTTCAATTGAGTTAGCATCTGTTCACTCCTTCTCCGGCGCTGGGGACGCCCGCCAATTCCCCTGGA
>Ga0187872_10000327_pt1 | contig 56862 bp, 48 predicted proteins | sample June2016WEW_16_4_FD_132973 | JGI IMG/M metagenome (GOLD analysis project Ga0187872, IMG submission 132973) | Peatland microbial communities from SPRUCE experiment site at the Marcell Experimental Forest, Minnesota, USA - June2016WEW_16_40 | ecosystem: Environmental > Terrestrial > Soil >...
CAACTGAGCCATTATGCCCGCAAGGCTCTTCGTCGGATGCGGAGACGAACCACGCTAGTCACTGGCTTCTGGGCTCAAGCGAACCTGTTCTGACGTCACTATATTATGCGGAACTCAATAGGTTTGCTACTCAGTCTCCCTCTGCTTCCTTTTATTGCGCTGGCGATCAAATTGACCTCGCAGGGGCCCGTCTTTTATAGACAGAAGCGTGTCGGCCGTAATGGAAGTGTTTTTGAATGCTACAAGTTCAGAACGATGCGTGCGGATGCAGAAGCTGATTCCGGACCTACTTGGGCGGGTGATGATGATCCGAGAATTACAACCGTGGGACGATTTCTCCGAATCTCGCGACTCGACGAAATTCCGCAGCTCTGGAATGTGCTGAAGGGCGATATGAGCCTTGTGGGTCCGCGCCCGGAGCGGCCTGAATTTGTTGACTGGCTCACTCGAGAAATTCCCTACTACTACTTGCGGCACACCATTCGACCGGGAATCACTGGGTGGGCTCAAGTTAGGTACGAATACGGAAGCTCGGTCGAGGCCTCCAAGGAAAAGCTTCGCTATGACCTCTTCTACATCAAGAATATGTCTCCCGGTCTTGATTTCCTGATCTTTTTCCAAACTATCAAGACAATACTTTTGGGACGGGGCGGAAGATGAAACTAATAGATGGTCCGAGCGAGTCGGTCATTCTTCTGGAGTTTAATGAACTTTCGCCCGTGTTGATGGATCGTTTCCTCCGTGCAGGATCATTGCCCAATTTCCGGAAGCTTCACGATGAGTCGCACTGCTATATCACCGATGCAGGCTGCAATCCTCCATATCTCGAGCCCTGGATTCAATGGACGACAGTGCATTCTGGCATGACCCGCGAGGAGCACGGCGTCACGAGGTTGGATGAAGGTCACAAACTCAAGCAGAAGTGTATCTGGGATTTACTGTCCGAAGCTGGCCGGCGCGTCTGGGTCTGCGGCGCTATGAACGCTCGTTACGAGCCGACAATCAATGGTGCCGTTCTGCCAGATCCGTGGGCCTCTCAAATTGAGGCCCGCCCCGCCGAGCTCGCACCTTTTTACCGATTCATCAAAAAGCACGTTCAAGAACACACGAACGAAAACGCTCGTTTCAGTCGAAAGGATTATCTAGAGTTCGTGGCATTTCTGACGAGCCACGGTCTGTCCTTCCCAACACTGAGGAGCATCGCACGGCAGACTCTCGCCGAGCGTCTGGGAGGCGACCGTTGGCAAAGAGCCGTTCTTCTGGACCGCCTGCAGTTTGATGTTTTTCGAAGCTACCATCGGAGGCTCCGGCCTAGCTTTTCGGTTTTCTTTTCGAACAGCACTGCGCATTTCCAGCACATCTATTGGCGCAACATGGACCCCGGCCCGTTCCGTGTAAAGCCGACTGCAGAAGAACAGGCCCATTATGGAGATGCCGTCGCTTACGGGTACCAGCAAATGGACTGGCTGATCGGAGAGTTCCTCAAGTTAGCAGGGGACCACACGACGCTAATCTTTAGCACCGCGCTAAGCCAGCAGCCTTGCCTCGTCTATGAGGACCAGGGCGGCAAATGCTTCTATCGCCCCCGAGACTTTGCATCGTTCCTAGCGTTTGCCGGAGTTGTGGAATACGCGGAGGTCGCCCCGGTCATGTCCGAGCAGTTTTACGTTCGCTTCGGCGACGAGGCGACCTCGGAAAAGAGCGATCAAATCCTGAGGGCGCTCGAAACGGGTGGTCGCTCCCTACTGAGCGTAGAGCGACGAGGCAAGGAGATTTTCTGCGGCTGCCACATCCACACACCGGTTCAGCAGGGAGCGATAGTACAGGTACGAGGCTCAGATCGTACCGCTCCGTTCTACGGACTTCTCTATCGCGCCGAAGGATTGAAAAGCGGGATGCATCACCCCGACGGCATGCTCTGGATCCGGTTACCGAGCAAGGAGCATCGCATCCACGAGGAAAAAGTGGCACTGGTTAGAGTGGCTCCGACGCTACTCGACCTTTTCTCTGTTGCGGTCCCGAGCTATATGCGAGGCGAGTCGCTTCTCCGGTCAGCCCCCCCCAGAAGCGCGCTTAATTAATCTTCTTGTGATCCAACATTTGATCAAGATGCAGCACACGAAAGATCTTGGCTTCGAACTAAGAGCCTCGGTAGGCGTCCGTCCGCTGGTCCGAGGCACAGCATGAAGCTGGTTTTCTGGTCGTCCATCGGCCTGATATTCTTCGCTTATGTCGGATATCCGACCTGGCTGTATTTCCGGGCGCGCTTTTGGCCGCGCTTGGTCTGTAAGGCTCCAATTTTACCCAGCGTTACCATCGTGCTGGCAGTTTACAACGAGGGAGAAAATATCGAACGCAAACTCCGCAATCTTGCGGAACTGGATTATCCGAACGATGGCCTCGATATAATTATTGTTTCTGATGGCTCGATCGACAATACGAACAAAATCCTTGTTGGCTGTGAGAATTCCAAGTTGCGGACTGTGCTCTTGCAGAAACATCGGGGAAAGGCCACCGCGTTGAATCACGGCGTGGCCGAGGCGCAGGGCGAAATTATTTGCTTCACCGATGTCAGGCAGACCATCGCCTCGGATGGCTTGAAGAATCTCGTTGCGAATTTTGCTGATCCTTCTGTGGGCTGCATCAGCGGGCAACTCATGATTAACGAGGATCCTATCGCAGCTTCCGCCGATGGCGTTGGGCTGTACTGGCGACTGGAAAAGAACATTCGGTACTGGGAGGGACTCTCTGGATCAACAGTCGGAGTAACCGGAGCTTTCTATGCGGTGCGAAGAAATCTTCTGTTGCCTCTTCCCGAGGGTACGATCCTAGATGACGTATACATCCCTCTCCAAGTTGCGCGTCAAGGCAAAAGAGTTATCTTCGAGCCACAGGCACAGGCATGGGATCACCTCGTGCCCACTGCAAGACAGGAATTTCGCCGGAAGGTAAGAACGCTGATCGGCAACTATCAGTTGCTGCAGCTGTCTCCCTGGATTTTAACGCGTTCCCATCCCCTCCGCTTTCAGTTTGTCTGTCATAAATTGCTTCGCCTACTGGTGCCGTTTGCCCTTGTGGCGGTTCTTGTCTCGACGCTCTGGCTTCGGTCGGGCATGTATGAAATTGCTCTCATGCTTCAGCTTGCCTTTTATGCGCTGCCCACATTGGGAATCTTCCGTGCGAAGTTTGGTTTCGTGTCGCGGCTGTCAAATATTTCTCTCGCCTTTGTTGTTTTGAATACAGCAGCAGCCGTTGCACTCATCTATTTCATCACAGGCAGAAAGGAAGTATGGGTACGGTAAGCGACCTTAGCTACGATCAGGCGGGTGATGCGATCACCACGGGTGTTGGTGACTCCGGGACCGTGCGGCGGCATATTGCTAGCTCGAAACCACTCTTAGGGGCGTACGTCTCGCTGCTATTGTTCATGGTGGTCTATTTTGCGAGGCCAGAGGACTGGATTCCCGGTTTGGCTGGCGTGCCGTTGGCAAAGATTGCTGGTGTTTTGGCGTTGCTCGCCTTTGTGTTTTCTCTTGGGCAAATTCGCCAGCGATTGCCTCGAGAAATCGTCTGTCTGATACTTCTGACTGTACAGTTGTTTCTTGCAGCTTCCTTATCTCCCGTTTGGCCTGGCGGGGCGTTCTTTAAGACACTCGACTTTGCGAAAGTCTTGTTGATTGTCATTGTCATGGCCTTGTCGGTAAGGACCGAGAAGCGATTGCGTCAACTGATGTTCGTACAGGCTGTATCAGTTGCAGTGATTGCCGCAATTGCGATCTGGAAAGGCCGACTGCTCGTCGGGCGGTTGGAGGGAGTGCTCAAGGGAAACTATGCCAACCCCAATGACCTGGCGCTCGCCATCGCGATTTCACTGCCCTTGTGCCTCGCATTACTGTTGCTGAGTAAATGGCCTTGGAAAGTTGTTTGGACGTTAGCTATGTTGGTAATGATCTATGCAGTTTTCCTTACAGGGTCGAGAGGAGGTTTCATTTCTCTTCTCGTCGCCGCAGCAGTATGCCTCTGGCAATTTGCCATACGTGGACGCCGCCGTTTTCTGTTGTTGCTGGCAGGACTGGTAGGAGTGGTCCTGTGGCAGTCGTCGAGCAAGATGCTGAGCGAGCGTCTAATTGGAACGGTAGACCCTCAAGAGAATGTTGCGTCAGCGTATGGCTCGGCACAGCAGCGTGAAGAGCTATTTTGGCGCAGCGTCGAGGTTACAGAGGAACACCCACTCGTCGGAGTCGGCCCAGGCAACTTCCAGGGGATATCCGGTAGCTGGCAGGTGACACACAACTCCTACACAGAAATGAGCTCAGAAGGGGGAATCCCGGCGCTCGTCTTGTATGTATTGATCCTGTGGTACGGTTTCAAGAACGTGGCCGCAACAAAACGATTGGTACCCAAACAGAGAGAGCTAGCCTTGTTAGCTTATGCGCTCCATGCAAGTCTGGCTGGATTCATTGCCGGAGCCCTATTTGGGAGCGAAGGGTATGAGTTTTTCCCTTTTTTTTTAGTCGCGTATACGACGGCACTTAATTGGATCGCCAGGAGATCTGCTTCTCGTTACGAAACGGATAAACGCGGGCACGAAGCAACGCCTGAAAATGAACTGCATGCAAACACGATCGAGCACCAAATGTCTCGGCCTTCCTGCTGAGGTGCTGACGATTTTTCGTTGTCCTGTGTGTCAAAGCTCTCTGGACAAGAAGGGGACACGCACCTTTCGAGCCTCTTCACTACCGACTGAGAAGCTCCATGACGAGGTCGGGCGGGCGAGCGGGGAGGAGGGCACCCAAGATCGACAGGCAGGATTCTGCAGGAAACTCGGGCGCAGCTTCCGCTGGTTGCCGGGATACGCTTGGCAGCGGTTGGTACGCAGGCCAACTTATTGTGGACACACGCATTTGATCATCGCCTTGGCGGACCACTTCGAGCCCTCGATCTTACCGCACACCAACGGCAAACACGCGGCCCGCGAAGTACAGGAGCAACGGCTAGAACGTTGGTTACGCCAGTATCCCAGGGCTGTGCGAGATTGGCCGGATTCGGATGGCCGACCGTTCCGTCACACCTACTTTTATCCAGCGGAGCAATTCGACAAGGGGTTGATTGACAGCCTCGTGGAACACTGCAAGGAAGGATGGGGCGAGATCGAGATCCATCTGCATCATGGCACCGATGTGCCGGACACTGCGGAAAACACACGCCGGCAGCTGTTGGAGTTCCGTGACGCTTTAGCCGCCCGTGGGTGCATGTCAAAAGAAAAGGGTCAAGAGTCTCCCCGCTATGCCTTTGTGCATGGAAATTTTACCCTAGCCAACTCGGGCAACGGCACGGCATGCGGCGTTGATAATGAGATGCAGATTCTCGCCGAGACCGGATGTTATGCAGACTTTACCCTTCCGTCGGCACCGAATCCGTCGCAAGTCGCGAAGATCAATTCGTTGTACGAATGTGCTCTGCCGCTGGACCGCCGGTCGCCCCACAGGCGCGGCAGAGATCTGGAGTGCGGATATGCCCCTCAGATCTTTCCTCTAATTGTCCAAGGACCGCTGATGGTGACGTTCGCGCGGCGGAAACACCGGCGGTGGCGATTTCCTGGCATCGAGAACGGTGCTTTAACGACTCTTTGTCCGCCTACACTTGAGCGGTTGAAGCTCTGGAAAAAGGCGGCAATCACGGTGCATGGTCGGCCCGATTGGTTGTTTATAAAGCTTAGTTGTCACGGGATGGATCCCAACGACGAGGACGCAATGTTAGGAAGCTCTATTCAACGGTTTCTGAGCGACTTGGCACGAGAAGTGCGCGGCAGCCAATTCCAAGTTCACTTCGTGACTGCGCGTGAGATGGTGAACATCATTATCGCGGCATGCGACGGGCGTGAGGGAAACCCTCGCGACTACCGAAATTACCGGCTGACGCTTCTTGAGCCTCAACCAAGACTTTCTTCGGACCACCTCCAATGCTCCACTGTTGTCGAAAGAGGACTCTGAACCATGTGTGGAATCGCAGGTATCTTCGACACCCGGGCCGATTCCGAAGTGGACGCGGCCGTTGTCCACCGCATGTGCCAATCGATTGTTCATCGCGGCCCGGACGACGAAGGAAACTATGTTAAGGGAGGAATCGGGCTGGGAATGCGTCGATTGAGCATCATTGATCTTGCCGGAGGGCATCAACCCATTCATAACGAAGACGAGAGCATTTGGATCGTATTTAACGGCGAGATATTCAATTACAGGGAGCTTCGTACTGAACTCAAGAGTTCCGGGCATCGCTTCTACACCGACTCCGATACCGAAGTGATTGTGCATCTTTATGAAGATTATGGAGCCGATTGCGTTCAAAAACTTCGTGGGATGTTTGCGTTCGCCATCTACGATCGGAACCGGCGGCGACTGCTGCTGGCTCGAGATCGTTTGGGCATCAAACCGCTCCATTACGCCTTTACAAAAGGCCGCTTGCTGTTTGGATCCGAAATCAAAGCCATCCTTGCCGCGGCACCCGAGCTAACCGAGCTGAATCGCGAAAGCCTTTTGCAATATTTCTATCTTCGATATATCCCTGAGCCCTCCACTGCCTTTGCTGACGTTTGGAAACTCCCTCCTGCCCATACGCTGGAAATCGGGGAGGAGGGGGGAATCCAAGTTCGGCAATATTGGGACCCTCCTGCGTACGGAACTTATCAGCTGCACTCAGAAGAAGAGTGCCTCGAAGAAATGGAAGAGCGACTAGCAGAAGCCGTCCGCATTCACCTCGTCTCCGACGTCCCGTTAGGGGCGCTGCTCAGCGGTGGAACCGATTCCTCAACAGTCGTAGCGCTGATGGCGCGCGCTACCGCCCGGCCCATTCAGACCTTTTCAGTCGGCTTCGCCGACGATGACTTTAACGAAGCTCGATATGCGCGACTGGTCGCGGAACGCTTCGGGACCGACCACCACGAGCTCAAGATCGAACCGAATATTGAAGAGGATCTCGACACGCTGTCGCGCTCCCTGGAAGAGCCTTTTGGTGATTCCTCGATGCTGCCGACTTATCATGTGTGTCGCATGGCTCGTCGTCACGTGACGGTTGCCCTTTCCGGCGATGGCGGAGATGAGCTCTTTGGAGGTTACGAACGCTGCCATATCAATCTGCGCCGACGCTTCTTCGATCTTTTGCCTGTGTGGGCGGGTAGCTCATATCGTCGGTGGATTCATCCCCAAGTTCCGCGATGGGCATACGGGCGTAATTTTCTATACAACGTCTCATTGCAGTCGCGGGACCGGTACCTGGACTATGTTTCGGTGCTTCCTGCTCGTGACCGTGAGCGGTCGATATTCACAGGTGATTTCCTCGACTGGACGGCCGATTGCTCGGATCCGCTCGGCCCATTTCGGGAGTATTATGATCGTGCGCCGGCCAAAGACACGCTGAGCCGACTGCTTTACCTCGAGACAAAGACGACGCTGCCTGCCGACATGCTGACCAAAGTGGATCGTATGAGCATGGCGACATCACTGGAGGTGCGTGTGCCTCTACTTGACCACCACTTCGTAGAATGGGTCACGCAGCTACCTTTGAGCTTGAAAGTCCGTAACGGAGCAGGGAAGTACATTTTCAACAAGCTCGCCGAACGCGTGGGTGTGCCCTCCGAAGTTCTCCATCGGCCCAAGCAAGGTTTTGCCATGCCGCTAGTGCACTGGATGCGTCGGGAGATGAAAGAAGCTCTGGCCCAGATTCTTCTCGAGCCACGCACCCTGCAACGCGGCTACTTCAACCCCGGGCCAGTCCGGTCTCTTCTCGAAGAGCATTTTCAGGGGCGCCGGGATAACTCTGGAAGAATCTGGCTGCTTCTGATGTTCGAGTTGTGGCATCGGAATTTCCTCGAATCACGTGGTTCTTGCACGGCAATCCAAATGCCTGCTCGCGTAAATAGAGTCGACCCATCAAGTGCAAAAGGTCAAAGGTTGGTCGATTTTCCTGCTCTCCGACGAAAGGTCCTTTCAGTGAGAACGAGCGGTAATCCGAAACCAGCCAGTCCAGCATGAATCCAACTAAGAGTTGCGTATTTTTGATGACCAACAGCCTGGAAACGGGGGGAAGTGAACGTCAGTTTGCCTCAATCGCCCAGTCACTCAATCGCGATGACCTCCGTGTTGAACTCGGTTGCCTGAAACGCAAGGGCGCTTTCCTTGAAGGACTGGGAAGCGAGATCGCAGAATTCCATCTGGACGGAAGTTTCTTTAATGTGCGCGCGCGGCAAGCCAGCTTGGAGCTAGCACGACATCTCCGTGCGAAGGCCACTGACATCGTTCACTCCTTCGATTTTTATTCGAACATGATGCTGATCCCCACCGCCAAGTGGAGTGGCATTCCAGTGGTAGTCGGAAGCCAACGGCAAATTGGTGATCGATTGACTCGGTTCCAATCCGCCGCACAAGCAATAGCCTTTCGCATGTGCGATCGAGTCGTTTGTAATTCCCAGGCAGCAGCTGAGCGGCTTACGCACCAAGGCCTGAACAAAGCCAAGATCACTGTCATCCCTACTGGTCTACCCAAAGTAGCTTTTGACTCTGTCCCCGCCGCACTGCCGCGACAGTCCGGACAAGTACGAATAGCTTACGTAGCGCGGATGAACGACTCTGTCAAGAACCACCGCGGCTTCCTTCAGGCGGCTGCTCGCTTGGCATACCGTTGTCCCTCAGTTGAATTTGTATTCGTAGGGGATGGCCCATTGCGGTCAGGGCTTGAAAAGTTGGCGGCCAATTTGGGCCTTGAGGGTCGCGTCCGCTTCTTGGGGGAACGGCATGACATGGCGGCAATCTTAGCCTCGGTTGACGTCTCCGTCCTGTTCTCGTTTTCGGAGAGCATGTCCAATGTGATTCTTGAGGCCATGGCCGCGGGTGTACCCGTAGTCGCAAGCCGTGTAGGAGGGAATCCCGAGGTCATCCAAGATAAAGCAACGGGACTCCTGGTGAAACCCGGAGACGAAGGGGACCTGGTCGAAGCGCTGGCGACATTGGTGGAACAGCCGCAGTTGCGGTTTGACTATGGTCAGCGCGGCAAAAAGTTAGCTGACCTAAACTTCCGAATGGATCGGATTGCGCGTCAATACGAAGAACTGTACAAATCGTTGCTGGAGGAAAAGCGTGGACGTGCGCCACGAACCCATCCGTCGCAATCATCTGTTGCGTCCATTTCCAACAAGCCCCCTCGCGTCGCGATCGTAGCGGCATCGCCGCGATGGATAGGAGGGCATGGTGTCCAGGCCAGTCTCCTCGTGCGCCATTGGCAGGAAGAAGAATCGGGCGTCGATGTTCGATTTATTCCTATCGATCCTCCCATGCCTCGGTGGCTCGAGCGCATCCGTTTCATACGGACACTTGTGCGCACCCCCATTTATCTGGCGGCGCTGTGGAACGGAATGGCCGATGTGGACATCGCACACATTTTTTCGGCCTCGTATTGGTCGTTTCTGCTTACACCAATGCCCGCTTGGCTGATCGCCCGATTACGTGGAAAGAAGACAGTGATCCACTACCACAGCGGGGAAGCGCGAGATCATCTCAGTCGGTCTCGGATCGCGTGTAAGGTTCTGAGAGCTGCGGATCTTATCGTCGTACCTTCTGCATATCTCTTCGATGTGTTTCACGAATTCAATCTCAGAGCACAAATCGTGCCCAATATCGTCGATGAAGCGCAGTTTTCTTATCGGCAACGGATACCCTTGAACCCAAGGCTCGTCTGCACTCGAGGTTTCCATCCCTATTACGGCGTAGATACTGTGGTACGGGCGTTCAGGTTGGTCCAGCAGAGCTTGCCAGCCGCTCGGTTGTGTTTGCTCGGTAACGGTTCGATGGAAATGGAAATTAGAGCCTTGGTCAAGGAACTGGGACTGGCCGATGTCGAATTTGTGGGTGCGGTCTCACACGAAACAATCGGGCGCTACTATCAGGAAAATGACATTTTCATTAATGCATCGTGGCTCGACAACATGCCGGTATCGATTCTAGAGGCATTTGCGTCTGGCACACCAGTGGTGACTACTGCTCCCGAAGGCATTCGCTACTTGGTCGAGCACGAGCGGACCGGGTTGCTGTGTGAGGTGGGGGATTGGAAAGCTCTAGCAGAGAACGTGATCCGGTTGTTCCGGGAACCCCATCTTGCTCTCCGTATTGCCCAGAACGCCTCCAAGGAATGCAAGCGTTTTCGTTGGGAGCAGGCTCGATCGCAATGGCTCGACGTTTATCGGTCAATGTGCTCGCTCACATACGAGAGCGGCGGCCAACTCGAAAAGAGTACCGTCCTTTCCCAGCCCCTGAAAGAGCTGAAATAGGGTCTACCCAATTCTAACCGACTTACAACATTGGGCCCTGAAGCGAATCGCGCCTCACGAGCCGATGCATCTCTCCGGGGATGCTTATTGCGGTAGGAGTAAGCTGCAAACCCTCTTCGGGAAAGGTCTATTTCAACAGGCAAAAGGAAGGGTTGTCATTGACTTCGGCTGCGGTGAAGGGCTGGAGGCGATCGAAATTGCTCAAAACGGTGCACAGAAAGTTATCGGAATCGATATCCGGGAAGCGGTCTTGCGACGTGCTAATGCAAATGCCATTGAGGCGGGCGTAGCAACTCTATGTCAGTTTGAGAGGTCGACGAACGAGAGGGCGGACATCGTCATATCGATCGATTCGTTTGAACATTTCGCCGACCCAAGGCAGGCACTAAGAACCATGTATGACCTGCTAAAACCGGGCGGCATTCTGATGGTGAGCTTTGGTCCCCCGTGGTATCACCCTTATGGAGGCCATCTGTTTTCAGTTTTCCCTTGGGCGCACCTTTTGTTTTCGGAACCGGCGCTCATCCGATGGCGGTCCGATATCAGATCCGATGGCGCCCGCTGCTTCGGGGAAGTGGCAGGAGGACTGAACCAGATGACGGTACGCGAATTCGAGCAACTGGTTCGGGACCGTAGATTCCAAGTACAGAGCTTGAGCATGGTCCCTATTCGCAGGTTGGCATTCCTCCACAATCGTCTAACAAGAGAATTCACGACATCGATTGTACGGTGCGAACTCCAAAGGCCGATTCGGAACAACGAAAACAATCAAACGCCGTAGGTGTCCGTCCGGTTGCTTTTGCGCTCACCAGAAACCCCTGATTAGGAGAGCTAAAGAATAAATGCGAGATTATCTCAATTCGCCTTATGGCGGGGAATTGGTCGATTCAATTGCCACGCCGGAGCGAATCTCCGAGCTTCGCGCGAAATCGCGCACGTGGCCTTCGTGGGATCTTACTGTGCGACAGCTCTGTGATCTTGAATTGCTACTAAACGGAGGCCTCTCTCCCCTTCGCGGGTTCATGTCGCGGCGAGATTACGAGAGTGTATGTGATCAAATGCGGCTGGTGAATGGAACGGTCTGGCCTATACCGATTGTGTTGGACATATCTGACGAACTCGCGCGAACTATTGGCCCCGGCAGCTCGATCGCCCTTCGCGACCCGGAAGGCGCGATGCTGGCCGCGCTAAGGGTGGAGGAGATGTGGCAACCAGACCGCCACGCCGAGGCGGAAACAGTCTATGGAACCACAAGTTCACATCATACCGGCGTGCAATATCTGCTCGAACGGACTCGTCCCTGGAACCTCAGCGGGCGCTTGGAAGGAACGCAAATCCCGCGCCATCACGATTTTCGTGCTTTGCGGTTCACGCCTTCTGAGCTGCGGGCCGATTTCATCCGACTCGGTTGGCGTCAGGTCGTTGCCTTTCATCCTCAAAACGAAATGCATCGTGTTCATCATGAAATGAGCGTACAGGCGATCCATAAGGCCGGAGCAAATTTACTGATTCACCCCTGCGCCGAGAGGGCGAACCCTGACGCTGTGGAATATTACGGGCGAGTCAGATGTTATCAAGCTTTGCTGTCAAAATTTACGAAAGGAAGCGTAAAACTTGCCCTTCTTCCTCTAGCAATGCGCATGTGTGGACCCCGCGAAGCGATGTGGCATGCCATTATCCGGAAGAACTATGGTTGCAGCCATTTCATTGTGGGCGACAATTATGGCGTACCTGGCAATTGCGAGAACGCATTCTACGCCCGGTACGCGGCGCAAGAGCTCCTGGGGTCTCACGAGAAAGAGATCGGAATCACGATGGTCCCTTTCCCCAAAATGGTTTATCTGAGAGATAAAAATACTTTCGTTACCGAGGACAAGGTACCTGACGGTTCCAAGGTTGCTGAAATCTCCGAGAAAGACCTGCGAGTCTTTCTCTCCAAAGGCCGGGACATTCCTTCTTGGTTCACGTTTCCAGAGATAGCACGCGAGCTGCAACGTAATCATCCCCCACGCCATCGGCGCGGTTTTACAGTTTTTTTTACCGGCCTTTCCGGTTCAGGGAAATCGACCAGTGCCAATGTGCTGCTTACCAAACTGCTCGAAATGGGGGGGCGTCCAGTTACTATCTTGGATGGGGACATTGTGCGGAAGCATCTATCGTCGGAACTGGGGTTTTCACGAGAGCATCGTGACATTAATATCCGCCGGATCGGGTACGTCGCCTCGGAAATCACTAAGAATGGTGGAATCGCCATCTGTGCTCCGATTGCGCCATATGATGCCGTTCGTAAACAGGTGCGAGCCATGATTGAGGCCCATGGGGGTTTTATCCTTGTGCATCTCACTACGCCTCTTCATGTCTGTGAGAGCAGAGACTTGAAGGGACTCTACGCCAAGGCACGCGCAGGCCTCGTCCAACAATTTACCGGGATTTCTGACCCTTATGAGAGTCCCAACGATGCCGAGATCGTTGTGGACACGACCGAACTAACACCCGAACAGGTCGCCCAGAAGATCTTTGTCCATCTGCAAAGAGAGGGGTTTATAAAAGTTTGTGCCAGTGGCGTTTGGAGTCCGCCTCCAGATCCGGTAGTCGAAACACTGATTGAGGAAAATGGGCATGGGCATGAAACTCGTGCATCGAGGACGCCGCAAGAATTTGTTCAGCCTTAGGGTATCGGAACGATGAACAAAGATTCGGGTGAGGAAATCCTAAAGCGCATCAAAAACGCGCTTGAAGCTGCTGTTCAATCCATCTCGTCGTTCATTCCGGGTGCGGTAGCAGCGGAGTTCAAAGGCGGCGATGATCCGATTACAGAGGCGGACAGGACAGCAAATCGCGTGCTGCGCCAGGCTTTAAACCGGGATGGCGAGGGCTGGCTCTCCGAGGAAAGTCTTGATGACTCGGCACGCCTCGAGAACGAGCGGGTCTGGGTAGTGGATCCTTTAGACGGGACACGGGAGTTCGTGGCTGGAATCCCTGAATGGTGCATTTCTGTTGGCTTTGTGGAAAACGGAAAGGCAGTGGCTGGAGGCATCTGCAATCCTGCTACTCGGGAATTGTTTTTGGGCGCTGTGGGTCAAGGTATTACCCTCAATGGCAAAGCCGTCCGTCCCAGCAACTGTCGCAGTCTCTCTAAAGCGGTAGTGCTTGCCAGCCATAGCGAAGTAAAGCGAGGAGAGTGGGACTGTTTCCGACAAGCCCCTTTCGTTACGAGGCCGATGGGGTCGGTTGCCTACAAACTCGCCCTCGTGGCGGCAGGTCTGGCCGATGCGACTTGGACATTGGCTCCCAAGAATGAATGGGATATCGCCGCTGGGGTAGCCTTGGTTGAGTGCGCCGGCGGGTTCGCCCGCAAGAGCGACAATTCTCTGATCCGCTTTAACCAGGAATCCACGCTTCTTCCCGGGCTCCTAGCCTGTGGCCCCTACCTCCTTGAAGATCTAACTTGCCTTCTTGGAGGAATGGCGGCACTCGGCCCTCACTAAATTGGAAGGGACCTAAGCACAAGACATGACGGAAGTCACGAAACGCCCGGTATTTGTAATCGGGTGCCACCGATCCGGAACGTCTTTTTTGTACCATTCCATCTTATCCTCTGGGGATTTCGTCGTGTACCGGTCCGAAACGGGCGTCTGGGATAGACTGGTGCCGTTGTTTGGTGATTTACGCGTCCTCGAGAACCGGAAGCGAATGATGAAAGTGTGGCTACGAAGCAAAATGTTCCGCAGGACCGGTCTGAAAGCCGAACAGATCGAGCCAAGGATTATGGCTGAATGTGAAACCGGTGGAGATTTCCTTGGGATCGTGATGGAAGAGATGGCGCGCGCTCAGAATGTGAGTCGGTGGGCAACTTGGAGTCCAGACAACATTTTTTACATTCCCGAAATCAAGCGACAGCTGCCGAAGGCCCTTTTCATACATATTATCCGCGATGGTAGGGACGTGGCCACGGTTCTCGACAAGAAAGGTTGGATCAAGCCTTTGCCTTGGGACCAGGAAAACAGCCTCTTGGTTGCCGGTGTTTATTGGGAGTGGATGGTCTGTACGGGCTTAAGAAATCTGCGAAGGTTGGGACGAGATTATATCGAGGTCCGCTATGAGGATCTGATCGCAAGCCCGCGCGAAAAGTTTGCAAGGCTCGGCGATTTTATCGGACATGATCTAGATTACGATCGCATTCAGCAAGCTGGAATTGGTACAGTGACGGACCCAAATTCCACCTTCAAGGCAGAGTTTCAAGAAGGCACATTCAATCCGGTTGGACGTTGGAAGGAGAAGCTGTCACCCTCACAGGTGAGCGGGCTCGAAAACGTAATCGGCGCGACGCTCGATGAACTCGGCTATCCGCGCGCTTCCGACATCAATTCCGTTTCTCCTGAATTGGCAATGTTGCGGCGATTCTACCGTTCTTATTTTGAGTTGAAGTTATGGTTGAAGTGCCGCACGCCGCTTGGTCGATTTGCGAGTAAGCAGCCGTTGGAGCTGATTGAGGAAACTCAGCAGTGAGAACCATAGTGCCCAACGAGGCGGAACAATCCCTGAAACAGCTATGTGCAAGGAAAGTTCTCTCGTTCGCGAGCAAATTGTGCAAGACCTGACTCGAAGCACTAAGATGCCTCAATCTTTTCCAGGTGGGGTGGTTGTCGTCGTGGCGGCGCGCATTTGGAACCGATTAGAAGCCTCTCGTTCTTGTTTTCCAGGATTCTTCCGGGACACCTTGTCGGATTGGCACCGCTCTCGATAGGAAACCACCGGGCTTTAGAATTTGCCTCCGTTTGTGTGCAAGATGTTCTGCGAACATATGTCCTTCAGCACCTAATGTGTGAGGGCATTCGACGATACGATTTCCTTATGGGCACGGACGCCTGCAAGACGAAACAGCAGACAGAGAAAGCCCACGGGGCACTGTGATAGCTGACAACGCGAGCAGTCCGTACTCGCAACCATTTCTAAATGGCCACTTGGAGTGACCGATTTGCAATATGAAACCGAGCGATGCAAGGACTCCAGCACTAAATTGGTGGAAATACCGAGCGGATTGTGATGTCGACCAAGACCCCGAGCCGGAAACTCATTAGCGAAATTGCTAGTATACCCTGGGACCAGATACGTACCCGTTGTTGGCAGGAATTAGCCAAACGATGGGACGTAGCACGCTATCACCTCGGCGTCCCGTCTAACGGGATCAGCCGGTCTTCCGATCAGCAAACACCTCGGCGGTTCTTTTTCAACTCTGGTGATCTGCCAACCCTTATGGCTTTGATGCAAGAAAGACTGCACAGGCACGTGCAGGAAATCGTCGCACGCGCCGAACGTATTAGCAGTCACCAGTTCGACCTACTCGGCTATGACCGGCTCGAATTCGGCCCAGAGATTGATTGGCATCTTGATATCGTGAATAACAAACGGGCTCCTTTCAAGCCATGGTTTCGAATTCATTATCTTGATTTCGAAGAAGTTGGCGACTCCAAAATCATCTGGGAACTGAACCGCCACCAACATCTCGTGATTCTTGCGAAAGCATACCTTCTTACTAGAGATAAGAAGTTCGCCGAGGAGGCGTTTCGCCAGTGGTATCACTGGTGGCAGAAGAATCCTTATCCCATAGGGATCAATTGGGCAAGCAGCCTTGAAGTCGCCTTTCGAAGCCTCTCCTGGCTCTGGTTCCGATATTTACTGGAAGGATGTCCGGTCACCCCAAAGCATTTTTCAGACGATCTTCTTCGCGCGCTCGGTAGCAGCGCTCACCACATTGAACGATATCTGTCGACGTACTTCTCGCCGAACACCCATCTGCTTGGCGAGGCTGTTGCCCTGTTTTTCATTGGGACTCTGTGTCCTCAATTCTCTGCGGCGGAGCGATGGCAACGCCTGGGCTGGGAGATACTTCTTCGGGAAGCGGGACGACAAGTACAGGCTGACGGGATGTATTTCGAGCAATCTACCTACTATCACGTTTATGCTCTTGAGTTTTTTTTGCATGCGCGTACTTTGGCGGCGCTGAATCAGATTGCCATACCGCCCGCGTTCGACCAAACGCTACAGAAAATGCTGGAACTTCTTTGTGGACTCAGTCAAGCGGGAAACCCGCCCCGTCTAGGCGACGATGACGGGGGGCGGTTATTCGATTTCCGGCGCAATCGTGCCCAACACTTGGTCGATCCGCTTACAATTGGCGCCATCATATTTCTGCGCGGGGATTTTAAGACGCGAGCAGGCCTGTCTGAAGAGGCGGTTTGGCTCCTAGGGAGCGAAGGTGTCTCGAAGTTCGATCGACTCCCGATTGCAAGACTGACGCCCGGTTCCGTGGGCTTTCCGGCCTCGGGAATCTACGTCATGGCTGCAAACGGGCCAATTCCTCATCAAGCCGTAATCGATGCAGGTCGGTTGGGGGCTGGCCGAGGGGGGCATGGGCACGCCGACGCACTGAGTCTGTGTTTGTCAATTGGCAATCATGAGTGGCTCGTTGATCCAGGAACATTTGCATACATTTCCGGTGGAACAGAACGCAATCTATTTCGCGGAACCGCCGCTCATAACACATTACAGGTCGATCGTGTCGATCAGGCGGAACCCGCCGGGCCTTTTGCATGGCGCTCTCAACCCGAAGTCCGAGTTGAAGCCTGGGTTCCGGCAGAGACCTTTGACCTCCTTGTAGCAAGTCATTCTGGGTATCGTCGGTTGCAAGATCCGGTCGAGCATCGGCGCTGCGTTTTTTATCTAAGATCTAGGTTCTGGCTCGTGGTCGACATTGTTGAGGGGAAAGGCATTCACCACCTGGAAATTTCTTGGCATCTAGCTTCGGGGTCTGTCGCGCAAACGAACACTCCAGATCGAGTCTGCTTCACAGCAGAGGATAAGTCAGCAATCGCTTTCCTGACCATTGGCGGTCATGACTGGATGCAGGAAATTAGGGATGGATGGTGGTCGCCAGCTTATGGGAGGAAGGAGCCGGTTCCGGTTCTAAGCTTCCGAAAGCAAACTCAGGTTCCAGCTGAATTTGCAACCTTGCTGAATCCTGTGCCAGTAGGTTGCTCAGAACTAGGTCAGCTCGTTAAGATGAAAGCAGTGGAGGGAGCCGACAATTTTCACGGCTACCTATATAGTACTTCACACGAAGATCATTACGTCTATTTTGCAAATCGCCCATTCCGATGGAGTTCCGGGATATGGGCCAGCGATGCCTCCTTCCTATACTGCGGCGTAACCGCGCAAGGCATCCTGCGCCATCTAGCACTGAGTGGCGGAACCTTCGTTGAGAGGGACGATAGACGGATCTTTTCCGCTCGACGCCCAGTGACACGTTACGAGTGGATGCAAGAAGAAGTTGGAGAGCTGGTTTCTTGTTCCGATGAGAGTGCAATCGATCTTGCGCCACAGCGCAGTCCCTTAAACCTAGAAGTCGTACTCGCCGGGGATCGAGCGCGGAATTCTGAGCGGGGAGCAAGCTAGTCGTGTGCGGTATTTGCGGCGTTTTCCACTTTGACCGCAAAAGCAGCGTTGAGCGGTCGGTCCTAGAAGCCATGAACAGGCAGATCCTGCACCGCGGTCCGGATGACGCAGGATTCTACGTCTCCCAAAATATAGGCTTGGCGATGCGCCGCTTGAGCATTATCGACCTGCAAACAGGCCGGCAGCCGTTGAGCAATGAAGACGGAACTATTTGGCTTGTGTATAATGGCGAAATTTATAATCATTCAAAACTTCGATCTCACCTCGAAGCCCGCGGGCACCGCTATCGCAGCAAGAGTGATACTGAAACGATCGTTCATCTTTATGAGGAATATGGGCGGGACTGTGTGCACCACCTTCGGGGAATGTTTGCATTTGCCTTGTGGGATGGACGAAGACGACGCTTGTTTGCTGCGCGCGACCGCCTCGGGATCAAGCCATTTTATTATCGAAAAGACAGTCGGAGCTTTCTGTTTGCTTCCGAGATTAAATCGCTGCTGGCTCATGCAGATGCTCGCGCCGAGCTGAATCGTGATGCGCTCGCGGAATACCTGGCTTTTGGCTACCTTTCTGGAGAAGAGACCCTCTTTGCAGGAATTCGCAAACTGTTACCAGGTCACATTCTTGAGTTGGACGAATCCGGGGCACTAAGAGTTGAACCATACTGGGATCTCCCTTCGTCGGAGGAGACAGCCACATCCTCCAAAGGGTATTTTGTCGACACATACCGGTCAATGTTAGAGGACGCCGTTGCAAGCCACCTGATGAGCGATGTCCCCGTTGGTGTTTTTCTGAGCGGAGGTCTGGATTCCAGTGTGGTGGCGGCGTTAATGACTAAGATCCGGGGCGGACCAATCGAGACCTTCTCCGTCGGCTACGATGAGGCCCCGTACAGTGAGCTGCCTTACGCGCGCACGGTCGCAGGGCATATCGGCTCGGTGCACCACGAGGTTCGGGTAAGCGGCACGGAGTTCTTTGATGCTCTTCCGAGGCTCATCTGGCACGAAGACGAACCACTCGTGTGGCCTTCAAGCGTATCTTTGTACTTTGTCGCTCGGCTCGCGCGCGAACGCGTGACCGTGGTGCTTACCGGCGAAGGAAGCGACGAAACCTTGGCCGGTTACACTCGCTACCCTTGGACCCTATGGAATGCGCGGTTTGATAAACTTTACCGAGTATTGACGCCAGCACAGCTTCGCCATTGGATACGCGCCGCCACGGACTCGCCGTGGATCGAACCGGAACTGAAGCGCAAGTTGCAGCACACATTTTTAGGCCGCGACGGAGGCTCCTGGAGTTCGTTTTTTTTCGACAATTTCTATTCCGCTTTTTCTGCGGTAGACCAGTTGGGGTTATTAGCTGACACGGACAGATGGACGCCGGAAGCACCCTATCGTAATTCGCTGCGTTGGTGGGAAAAATCATCTGGTGATCTGATCGCGCGATTGCTCTATACCGACATAAAGACCTATCTAGTCGAGTTGTGCATGAAACAGGACAACATGAGCATGGCAGCTTCGATCGAAAGTCGCGTGCCCTTCCTCGACCACGCCCTTGTGGAATTCGCCGCCGGCATCCCCTCCCGGTACAAGACGCGCGGCTTGGCTGGAAAGTGCATTCTCAAGTCAGCCGTCCGCGATCTCTTGCCGGAGTCGATTATCAATCGGCGAAAGATGGGTTTCCCCACTCCCTTCCGACGATGGCTCGCAGGCCAGCAACTGGAAATAGTTGAAAGCACTTTGCTCGATACCCGCAGCCTTGCGCGCGGCCTATTCCGGCCAGAAGCTGTGCGGCGTTGTTTCGACGAGCACCGGGCAGGAAAGACCGATCACTCCGAACGAATTTGGCGACTCTTGAACCTGGAGTTATGGCACCGCGCCTTCATCGATCGAGGCTCGGATCTACAGCTTGAAGTAGCCAGGGCGGGCAGGGAATCGCGAACAGCTTGAGCAAAGACAAATATAAGCCTCGAACAAGGAACGGATCAGTTGTCATTACTATTTGTCCGAAGAGTTGCATTAACGTGAGTGATTTGCATTCATAACCAGGCGCATGTCGCCCGTATGATTTAGCGGAACGCTTCTAGATTATACAGCTTAGCTATGAAAGACGCAGTTAATAGGTCTGATGGCCTGAAAGGGGCTGCCTCACGATTACCGGCAAGGATCGGGACGAAGGAAGGTGAAGTCTGCATTAGGAGGCAGCATCCAGGTGGTCTGTTGGTCTTGGACATCCACCTCCGAGCGTCAGAGTGTTCGATCATTTGTCAAACGACGTTCTCCTTAGAGGTGATCGAGTTCTTGGTGGAGCGGATCGGCTGTGCTCACCTGGCGAACTTCATCAAGCGAAACGACGATAACGGCGTACCTGGAGTGCCAGGAGTTCAATTGCTGAGTTATTTACCGCCAGGGGAGTTCAATGGCAAGCGGTTATTGGATTTCGGGTGCGGCGCTGGGGCTTCCACCTTTGGCCTTGCAAAACTGCTTCCCGGGACGGAAATCTTGGGGATTGATCTTGATTCCGAAAGGATCGAAATCGCGCAAACGATTGCCGCCCTTCAGGGGATTGAGAACGCCCGGTTCCTGCGCTCGCCGTCGGGAGACCAGCTTCCTGACGGGATCGGGCAGTTCGATTTTGTGATGTTAAGTGCCGTTTACGAGCACTTGCTGCCCCGTGAGAGACGAATCGTCATGCCTCTGATCTGGTCTGTAATGAAAGAAGGAGCGGCCATCTTTATCAACCAAACACCTTATCGCTATTTTCCGTTCGAGCATCACAGTACAGGCTTATGGTTCATTAATTACGTGCCGAACACACTGGCGCACTTCATGGCGCGCAGATTCGCCAGAAATGATGCTACGAGGTACGATCCAACCATCCAGAAATCACGCCATTGGGAGACTCACTTGCGCGGCGGTCTTCGCGGCGCGACTGAATGGGAGATCATTCACAATCTAACCGCAGGGAAGAAGTCCGAAGTGCGCATCATGCAACCGCGCACCGAGTGCGCTCGCGACCGCGCAGATTATTGGCTCCTCAGGACAGGGAAAACTCGGCACCGTTCTTTGAAAAGGGTCATCGCCTGCATATTTCGGATCACCGACAAGCTCTTTGGCACCGTGCCGAGTATGAATGTTGACGTGGTAATCCGCAAGAGGGCTCACCTCGAACCAAAGGGATGACCTAGCTAGACTGAAAACAAAAGGGGGTTAGAGCGACAGCGGTTTCGTCCGCACGGCAAGGTGTTATTTCTGATGGTTGGCGGTGCACTCGCACACTGGGCTTCGCTTTGAGCGTGTTTAGTGGCGTGTTGCAGGGATTGCAGGAATTCCACTGGCTTAATCTCACGGTGTGCATTCATCTCGATTAGGCTCCACGGCACAGGTATGACGAAAACAATCAGCGTGTTCGGCCTAGGCTATGTTGGCTCGGTTATGGCGACATGTTTAGCCCACAAAGGTTACCGAGTGATTGGCGTCGATCTCAATCCACTCAAAGTAGAACGACTGGATTCGGGACACAGTCCGGTCCTAGAAGCAGGGCTTGAGGAAATGACTGCCGAGAACCGCCAAGCCTGTAGACTCCATGGAACAACAGACTCCACAGCTGCAGTGTGCGAGTCGGACATTTCGTTCGTTTGCGTAGGCACCCCCAGTCTGCGAAATGGCAGCCTAGACCTCGGCGCAATCGAGAGAGTATGCAAAGATATTGGACAGGCACTCCGTCGCAAGGATGGTTACCACACCGTTGTTCTCCGCAGCACAATCTTACCTGGCACCGCTGAATCGCTTGCGATTCCAACCTTAGAGGCATCGAGCGGCAAACACGCTGGCAGAGATTTCTGCGTATGCGTGAATCCAGAGTTCTTGCGAGAAGGCTGTGCCGTGGCGGATTTTTATGATCCACCATTCACGATTCTCGGTGCAGCCGAGCCGAACCATCTCGCTCTGCTCCGTGACATTTATGGGTGGGTGCCGGGGCCGGTATTCGAGACCCCGCTTACTGTGGCCGAGATGGTAAAATACGTCTGCAACGCTTTCCACGCTGTCAAAGTAACTTTCGCTAACGAGGTCGGAACACTCTGCAAGCAGCTAGGCGTGGATACCGAACTGGTCACGCGAATCTTCACCTCGGATTTAAAACTGAATATCTCTTCTGCATACCTCACTCCCGGCTTTGCTTTCGGCGGTTCTTGCCTCCCCAAGGACCTGCGAGCGCTTCAATATTCCGCACAGAAAGTCGACCTCACCTTACCCCTCTTGAGGGCAATTCTCCTTAGTAACCAGCAGCATATAGAGCGCGCTGTCGATAGCATCTTGCGTACGAACAAGAAGAAAGTGGGAGTGCTGGGCCTCAGTTTCAAAGCCGACACGGACGACTTGCGAGAAAGTCCCCTGGTGGAACTCATCAAGAGACTCCTGGGGGAGGGCTGTCAAATTAGAGTGTGGGACGCGCAAGTTTCAATGGGCCATCTAGTGGGGTCGAACCGGCAGTTCATCGAAGAGGCCATCCCCCATATCGGTTCCCTGCTCACAACAGATTTGCAGCAGGTAGTGCAAGGGGCTGAAGTAGTTGTTATTGGAACCCGATCTATTGAAAGAGAAAGACTGGGAAAGTATCTTCGACCGGAACAGACCGTAATCGATTTGGTCAATCTCGAAAGATCCAGACGGATCGAAGGGCAAGTGGCGTACGACGGCATCTGCTGGTGAGGATCCACAGAGATGAAGATCCTTTGGGTGAAAGCTGGAGGATTAGTTCCGCTCAACACCGGCGGTAAAATCCGGAGCTATCATATTTTGAAAGAGCTCGCCCGAAAACACCACATCACCCTATATACCTATTATGGAGAGCATCCAAACGACGAGCACCATGACCTCGACCATTTATTTGCGCGAGTTATTCGACGACCGTTAAGAATCGCCGCGCCAAGAAGCGTTTCTGACTGTTTCGATTATGCACATTATTTCTTTTCGTCTTATCCGCACAGCATGAGCCGATACTATCGGCCCGAGATTTCGCAGGAGGTTCGCAGACTGGCTCAGTCCGAGAATTATGACGTGATGGTCTGCGACTTTCTTGCTCCGGCCCGAGTCATTCCCTGGGACGTTTCCTGTCCGAAGATCCTTTTCACCCACAATGTTGAGGCCGCAATCTATCGCCGTCACTACGAAACGGCAAGAAATCCGATGTGGAAGCTCGCGGCATGCAGGGAATATCGACGCACTGCGCGGACTGAGCACAGATACCTAGAGCAAGCCGATCATGTACTTACTGTCTCTGATACCGATCGCGAGTCTTTCTCAAGACACATCGATTCCGATAAGATTACGACAATTCCCACTGGCGTTGACGTCGAGTATTTCCAACCAGCTTCTGAAGGCTGCCACCCCAATACGCTTGTATTTACAGGATCGATGGATTGGCTTCCGAATGAAGACGCCATGCTGTATTTTGCCAACCATATTCTTCCGCGCATCCGCAGCCATGTTCCAGATGTATCGGTGTTGATTGTCGGACGTCGCCCCTCGCTGAAATTACAAGCTCTTGCCGCTTCAGATCGAAAAATACACGTCACTGGAGCGGTCGAAGATGTGCGTCCTTACATTCGACAAGGATCCGTTTTCATTGTTCCGCTTCGAATCGGCGGCGGGACAAGGTTGAAGATTTTCGAAGCTATGGCCATGGCGAGGCCAGTAGTTTCGACGTCAATCGGAGCTGAGGGCCTACCAGTGAAAGACGGCACAAACATCCTGATCGCAGATTCGTCTGAAGAGTTCGCTCGAGCTGTCGCAAGGTTACTACGAGATTCACTGGAACGGAGCAGACTAGGGACCGCTGCTCGGCAGTTGGTAGAGCAAGCATATAGTTGGACCGCCGTCGTAACCCGATTTGAATCGGTACTGACAAGCCTGGCTGAGAGAAAAGCGGAATGTCCGCCGCCAGAAATAGGTGATCCGAAAGAGATTGCTCACTCACCCTTATAGAAACTCTGTAGGTGACATTTTACGCGTTACCCATTTAGTTTCTTGCCTCAATAGCTCCGAAATCCGCCTAACTGCTGAATGTGAGACGCCATCGTAGGAATTGAGGTCCTTGAGCTGCAATGTGCGGCATAGCCGGAGTGTTCCATTTCGACCACTCAGTAGTCCATGAGCAGGAAGTCCAGCCCATGCTTGACCTGATGCACCATCGGGGGCCTGACGACGCCGGATTGTGCGTTCGAGGACCGATTGGCATCGGGATGAGGCGGTTGGCGATTATCGACGTCAGCGGCGGCCGGCAACCCATATTCAATGAAGACGAGACCATCGCAATTATCTGTAACGGGGAAATTTATAATCATCGCAGCCTACGCAGCGAGTTGGAGGCCAAGGGGCATCGATTTCGTACCCATAGCGATGTCGAAGTAATCCTTCATTTATATGAAGAAGTGGGTCGGAGCTGCTTTGTCCGGCTCAATGGAATGTTCGGCGTAGCGATCGCCGATTTCCGCGACCAGACGATCGTGCTTGCTCGCGATGCTTTCGGGCAGAAACCTCTGTATGTCTGGCAGGATGGGTCCAGGCTCCTTTTTGCCTCCGAGTTGAAATCGCTCGCCTGCCTGGACGGGTTCTCAAGAAAGCTATCCGCGCCAGCATTGGCCAGTTTTCTTCAATTTCGGTATATTCCCGCGCCACTCACAATCTACGAGCGTGTCCACAAGCTCCGTCCGGGCAGCTACTGTGTCGTCGAACACTCGGGGAGCCTGCGCGAACATCGATATTTTCAGATCGACTTTTCACCCGGCACGTTCGATCCCGCGCCCGATCCGGATGGTGCTCTCACCCGCCAGAAATTGGTGGAAGCCGTTGACCGCCATCTCATGACGGAACGTCCGCTGGGGGTGTTTCTCAGCGGGGGCCTTGACTCCTCGGCCGTTGTGGCTTGTATGCAGATGCTGGGCCATCGCGATATTCATACTTATACTGTCGGTTTTGAAGGCTTCCTCGATAACGAGTTTGCAACCGCGCAAGATGTTGCCACTCATTTCCACACAGAGCATAACGAGGTGCTACTCACGGCCGATATGTTCTGGGAGTCTCTCGATGAGGTCGTCTATTCTACCGATGAGCCGCTCGGCGATCTCACGACGGTGCCGCTGTATCACCTTTCAAAGGCCGCTGGCCGTCAGTTGGTGGTTGTACTTTCCGGCGAAGGGTCAGACGAATTGCTCGGAGGATACCCAGGAACAGAGCAAACCCTTCGAATGTTTGAGCGCCATCAATCACTGCGCGCGGCTGCGCCTTTCGCTAAGGCCGCCGCTTCGTTGCCGTGGCCTGGCTCCTTCGGCCGTCGGCTGAAAAACATCGCTGGCTCTGCCGCTGACTACCTAGCACGTACGCGAATGAACATGACAGATGTCTTTACTGCTGAATACCGCCAGACATATATATCGAGCGCCCTCCGTGACTACGATGCCGGCGGCGCACTCGCCGATTACTATACTGGGCGCCAAAATTGGGATGGCATACATCTCGTTTTTGGCGCGCGTATCGAATGGTGGCTCCCCGACGACCTGCTACACAAAGCGGATCGCATGACCATGGCTCACTCGCTTGAACTCCGCTGCCCATTTCTCGACTTGGAATTTGCTCGATATTGTGCCCGTCTGACCCTAAGTCATAAAGTCCGGTCCGTCGGTCAGGAGCCCAGTAGAAAAATTGTACTGAAAAAGGCTTTTGAACCTCTACTGCCACCCGGCATCGCCATGCAGAAGAAAAAAGGCTTTGCGATCCCGGTATACACCTGGCTTGTCGACCGCTACGCCGCACACGCAAGACGCGAAATGGATCGAGAAGAGGCGCTTGGCTCGTCATTGCTCACCCGGGATGTGCGCCGTTCTATGCTCGAAGCAGCCCAAGCCGGAGACGTCGCGAGCCAGCACCGTGTCTGGTCGATCATAGTCCTGAATAAGTGGGGAGACCGGTGGCTCTAAAGCGGAGTCCCGGCTCTGGCGAGTTGCTCACCCATGAGCAGCTCTATGCTATGGTTGACGAGCATTACTACGCCTCCGATGTCCCGCGGAGCAACGGTGCCTCTCTTCATCCTCGCGTGCTCCTTTTTTCGCTCGTCTACCCGCCTGACAACTATTCGGGCGGGGCTCGCCCGCACCGTTTCTCCAAATATCTACAGGAACTAGGTTACCTAGTTGACGTTCTTGCTGGAGGCACTGCGGAACAATACATTCACGACGGCAATGTCCATCGCGTCCGGGCACAGCTTGACCACGGCATCAAGAATTCATTAGTTGAGAGAGTGTTCCGTCGAACATTACTTCCCCACGACGAGGGGATTGCGTGGATCCCACGAATCGTATCATTTGCTCGCCGTTGGCGGACCGATGAGTGTGTGATCATTTCCACGTCTCCGCCTTTCACCACGCATCTTGCTGCGTTGGCTGCAAAAAAGTTGTACGGCTGGGCTTGGATCGCTGATTTTCGCGATCCATTGTTAGGTAACCCGTATCGAAACAATAGCGTACGAACGGTTGATCGGATGGTCGAGAGAGCCATTTTCCGAAACGCTGATGCTCTGATTGCGAACACTGACACCGTTGCCGAGTTATGGCGCGGAAAGTACCCGGAGCATGCCACAAAGATTCATGTGATCTGGAACGGGTTTGATCCGCAAGAGACGATGTGCCCAGCTCCAATTCCCCAACAAGCGCGGAGAGTACTCCGTCATGTTGGGAACATCTACGGAGATCGCTACCCGGAGATGCTATTAGCTTCCTTGAATCGCCTTATCGCATCTGGCAAGTGTGATCCGGCCGCGTTCTGTCTGGATCTGGTCGGACCGCTGGAGACCCCTGGGGAAGGTGCATCGTCGGATCCCTGGTTTCGGTGCGATCCAAATCTGGTATCGAAGAGTGAGGCCAATCGCCTCATCACGGAAGCTGATTATCTGCTGCTCCTTGACGTGACAAAAGGAAACACAGGTTTGCAGGTTCCGGCCAAGACGTTCGACTACATACGAATTGGACGTCCAATACTCGCTTGTACCGTGCGGGGCTCACCCGTGGATCGAATCCTTACTCATTCCGGCGTGCCCTATGTGGGGCTTTACGCCGGCGATTCCGATGAGGAAATTGACCGGCGCGTTCTGACCTTTCTGAACTTTTCAAACAATCCAGTGGAGCCGTCAAATTGGTTCCAGCGGACGTTCAATGGCGAGCGTCAGGCTGAAACGCTTGGAAAGATCGTCGAGACCGTCCATCGACGGTCAATTCGATAGCTGTCTCGGAGAACTTCTTCTAGCACACCGATAGTACGGCCTGCGGCTTCACCATTGCGTTCGTCGTGCGGAAAGGCATAGCGACTATTGGAAGGCAAAGGCATCGCATGACGCGGATCGCAATCGCGACGCCGGTAGGGCCTGCGAGCAAATCGCCCGGGTGTCGGGAGAATGACTCTATTTAAACCGATGATTCTTGGAAAGCCAGTACTGTCTTTCGTTCGACGAGTTCCTTTCACTCGCGGCCGATGGTTTTTAGATCGCTTAGTGGAACGTGCCGTCGCACCCCATGGGACTCGCGTCGCGTCGATTTTTGACTGTCGGATGGTATTGGACCTGCGGGCGGGCGTGAAGTTCTTTCCCGAGATGGATTGACCGCCGCACCTTGGCTCTTCTGAGCTTTCCAAGTCTTGAGTTCAGCCGTCCGACTGGTTCCAGGAGAAGTTCAATAGCCCGATTCACACGAAGAGGCTTGCCACGATCATTGAGGCCGGCCCTGGACGTCCGGTTCGATAACTTAGCGGTGCTTGAGTTGCGCCAATCCCATTAAGGTGCAAGTTTGAGTCACTAAGTCGGCTGCAAGTCGATCAGAGAAAGTGGATTCCACAAAAAAGGTTGAGGAGCATCTATGCACGATCTCCTGTTTCCGTTTCTAGATCTTAAAGCACAATTCAGAGGCATTCAGGATGAAGTCAATGCTGCAGTGTCAAGGGTTCTAGAGGCGCAACATTTCATACTCGGTTCAGAAGTGGCCGCTTTCGAGGAGGAGATTAGACCCTATGTCGGATGTAAATACGCCATCAGTTGTGGTTCGGGTTCAGACGCGTTGCTATTAGCATTGATGGCATTGGACATTGGTCCCGGTGACGAGGTCATCGCTCCGCCATTCACGTTTGTCGCGACCATCGGCTCCATTAAGCGTTTGGGTGCGCGACCGGTGTTCGCGGACATCGATTCAGAAACCTTCAATTTAAGTCCGCAGGAAGTAGCGAAAGCGATTACACCAAAAACGAAAGGGATCATTCCGGTCCATCTGTTCGGGCTACCAGCTGACCTGGATCCGATCATAGAGATCGCCGGACGCCATAGACTAGCGGTGATCGAAGACGCCGCACAGGCGATTGGCGCCCGATATAAGGGCAAGTTTGTCGGCAGCATGGGGACAATGGGATGCTTCAGCTTCTTTCCGTCCAAGAATCTTGGCGGAGCAGGAGACGGCGGTCTTGTCACCACGAATGATTCGGTTTTGGCGGAAAAACTCAAAATACTACGTTTACATGGAAGCAGAACGAAGTACCACTACGACTTTCTGGGCATCAACAGTAGATTAGACGCCATTCAAGCTGCGATCCTTCGAGTGAAGTTGAAGAGTCTAGACAGGTGGACAGCGGAACGCCGCCGCAATGCAGAGCGCTATAGGGAACTTCTTGCAGAACACGGGCGTCTTCCTTATCTCAAAGCACCTGTCGAACCTGTGGGGTCTTTTCATGTATACAATCAATTTACTATACGGGCCGACAACCGCGATTCTTTAAGAGAATATCTGCGCCAAAACGGAATTCCAACCGAAATTTACTATCCATATCCGCTGCATTTGGAGTCAGCTTTCAGCGCCCTTGGTTCCAAACCAGGAGATTGTCCGGTATGCGAAAACGCCTGTTTAGAAGTCTTATCTTTGCCCATTTTTCCTGAGCTCAATGATGACCAACTGCGGACTGTTGTGCGAGCTATCGCCAACTTCTGTAATCAAAAGCCTCGGCGGTGAGGGAGTTTACCAATGGAACCAACCAGAGCCTATGAAGCTGTTCGCGTCGCTGTGATCGGATGCGGTTATTGGGGTAAAAATCTAGTACGCAATTTCTACGAACTGGGATCGCTACACAGTGTTTGTGATGCTCGCGAAGAAACACTCCGACAGATCGTATCAACATATCCCGTTCGGAACACGACTGATTATGAAGCGATTCTTGCCGACCCTCTTGTTCAGGCCGTTGTGATCGCTGCGCCCGCGGTCGACCATTTCCGACTGGCCAAGAAGGCCCTGTTGCGCAATAAGGATGTCTATGTTGAAAAACCCTTAGCCTTGCACGCTTCTGAAGGCCAGGAACTTGTCAATCTTGCTTCGCAACTTCAACGTATCCTGATGGTCGGCCATATTCTTGAATATCATCCAGCTATCGTAGAACTTAAGCGTCTCGTTCGAGAGGGCGAACTCGGAAAGATTCAATACATTTATTCTTCTCGTCTCAATTTAGGGAAACTGCGGTCAGAGGAGAATATTCTTTGGAGCTTTGCTCCTCATGACATTTCGGCAGTGTTGTTCCTTTTGGAGGAGGAGCCAACAACTGTCTCCGCGCACGGCGGAAGTTACTTAAGCCCTTCAGTCGCGGATGTGACACTAACAACCTGTGACTTCAAAAACGGAGTTAAAGCCCACATCTTTGTCAGTTGGCTGCACCCCTTCAAAGAACAAAAGCTGGCAATAGTCGGAGATAAGCGAATGGCTGTTTTTGACGACATGGAACTTCAGAGTAAGCTGGTGCTCTATTCGCACCGTATCGATTGGCTCGATCGCTCACCGGTGGCGCACAAAGGTGAGGGTCAAGTGGTTGCGTTGCCTCAATTGGAACCGTTGCGCGTGGAATGCGAGCACTTTTTGCACTGCGTGTCAAAACGGGTCCGACCTCGTACGAACGGTGATTCGGCACTCCGTGTTCTTCGAGTGCTGGAAGCGTGTGAGCGATCATTAAGGCAAAATGGAAGTCCGGTTGAAGTTCTCGCGAAGACGGACCGTTACTTCGCACATCCTACCGCGATTATCGATGAGCCTTGCGATATTGGCGATGCAACGAAGATTTGGCACTTTTCTCATATTATGCAGGGAAGCCGTCTCGGCAAGAGTTGCAATCTGGGGCAGAATGTAGTGATCTCACCGAATGTTAGAATTGGTAATAATGTCAAGATTCAGAACAATGTGTCGATATATACGGGCGTGGAACTGGAAGATGACGTCTTTTGCGGACCATCTATGGTGTTCACAAATGTAATCAATCCACGCAGCTACATTGATCGTCGAAATCAATATAGGCGGACTTTAGTCAAGCGGGGAGCAACACTGGGTGCAAACTCTACGATCGTGTGCGGTACCACTATTGGCCGCTTTGCTTTTGTGGCTGCCGGCGCAGTGGTCAACCGTGATGTACCTGACTTCGCGTTAGTTGCGGGCGTACCAGCGAGGCAAATTGGCTGGATCTGTAATTGTGGGGTACGGCTGACCGGTTTGAATACGATCTTCATGTGTTCGGCTTGTGGCCGGAGCTATGAAATAGAGGGTGGACTTTGCCAAGAATCTACTGTGGCAGGTAAAGATGATTGCCATGTGAGCACTGTAAAAGGGACGCCGTAGTGCAGCATGCCAGCCCGTTCGAAATCGTTGCCTTGCGGTGATTTGGTACAGATTGTATTTCGACCACTTAGTGGTCTGCAAGAAATGGACGACTGTCCATGTGGAGGGAGGAATGAATTCGGAGCGCGATCGAGCTGAGGAAGCTTGCGCTTACCACCGTGCCGAGCGGGAGAAGAGTAATAACGACCAATACCTTTCATGGCTTTTGGATCCTCTCCAGATTACGGAGAATTCCACCTTTCTGGATCTAGGATGCGGATCGGGTTATGTGAACGACTACCTCGCTTCGACGAAAGTCCTGAGGCACAATATAGGCTTCGATTTTGATTTGAGTGCGGTTCGTTTGGCCCGGGAGTCCGAAACACATCCCGGCCGGATCTCCTGGCTCTGCGCATCAGGGACGGCAATTCCTCTGCCTGATAAGTCCATCGACCACATGGTCTGCCGAGTGGTTTTGCCATTTGTCGGTGTTAAGCAGGCGGCATCGGAAATCGGAAGGATCATTCGCCCTGGAGGCACGATTGCACTTTCGCTTCACCCTTGGAGTTTTTATCTTCGCTGGCTTTCTTTAAGACCTCGAAATTGGAAGAGGACTATAGCAGGAACCCTAATCCTCATATCAAGCGCGTGGTTCAACATAACAGGACTGGAATTGCGCCTACGATTGGGGCGCCACCGCATCAATCAATCATTTCAGACTGAGTATCGCATGCGGCTACTCCTTCAGAAGTATGAGTTGATCGTACGGCATGTCGTCCGCGAGCCTGAATTCGTGGTTTACGCAAAATCGACTCATCATCAGCTTTCGGCCCGCGGCTAGCTAGGGCTGATTCTCTGCCCGAGAGGTGCGCGCTAGTTCGACACTCTTTTAGGCGGAGCTGGTCGCGCGAACGACTTGATTTGATTGTAGTTCCGAAGCAATTTGCGTTCGATTCTTCTCCTCATCCATAGGGCACAACGGACAGTCAGATCTTCGTGCAACCGGGCTCCTGAAAATGGCCTGGGATCCCTCTCCTTACAACGCAGGGCCCAAAAAATTCAGCGCACCAGAATAAGAAAGTCAAACACGCGGACGTGAGAACATCCGCCATGGGAGGATGGAATGGGTTCTGAGCCCCCAATTAGTGGCAAGACCATATTCATTACAGGAGGGGCTGGCTTCATCGGTTCGACCCTGATTGGTCGCTTGGTCGAAAATAATCATATTGTCATTTATGACAATCTGTCCCGCAATTCTCTGCAAGACAAAGAGTTTCGCGACCACCCGAACCTGAAATTGATCCGCGCAGATATTCTGGACTTCGATTCGTTGTCCCGGGCAATGGAGGGAGCCAATATTGTTGTCCACTGTGCTGCCATTGCTGGGATCGATACGGTAATTAAGAGTCCGACGTCCACCATGAGAGTGAACATGATCGGCTCCGCCAATGTCCTGGAAGCGGCATCCCGTTTGCGAGATTGCCAGCGGGTTGTTTGTTTCTCCACGAGTGAGGTGTTTGGATCCTCGGCATTTCGGTCAAACGAGACCGACCGGACTGTCTGCGGCCCCGTTGGCGAAGCGAGATGGACCTACGCAGTGAGTAAACTGGCGGAGGAGCATCTCACCATTGCATATTTCCAAGAGAAATGGCTGCCGACAACTGTGGTGCGACCATTTAACGTGTACGGCCCGGGACAGGTCGGTGAGGGGGCGCTCCGTACTTTTGTGATGCGGGCAATCAAGAATCAGCCGATCGAAATTCATGGAGATGGCACTCAGATTCGTGCTTGGTGTTATGTGGACGACATGATAGACGGAGTTTTGCTGGCAATGATCCACCCGAAGGCAGTGGGAGAGTCATTTAATATTGGCAACCAAAGAGCCGTCGAGACGATCTACGGTCTTGCGAATACTGTGATCCGCGTCGTCGAATCGAAGTCGCCAATTAACTTTACGCGTAAAGATTATGTCGACATTGAGTTGCGTGTACCGTCCGTCGGGAAGTCTCGCTCTCTCCTCGGGTTTGAAGCCAAGATTGATCTGGAGGAAGGAATCCGACGTACTGCGGAACATTACCGGAAGGTGAGCGCTTGATTCGTTTGACGGTGCCATCAATTGAAGAGGATGACTTGCAGGCAGTGCGAGAGGTGCTTCTCTCGGGTTTTCTCGTACAGGGCGCAAGGGTAGACGCTTTCGAGCGAGCGGTGGCGCGATATGTGGGGGTCGAACACGCCGTAGCAGTTAGTAGCTGCACCGCCGCGCTCCACTTAGCGCTCCTGGCACTTGGCGTTGGGCGGGGTGATCGGGCGGCGGTAACGGCTTATTCGTGGCCGGCAACGGCTAACGTGATCGTGCTGGTCGGCGCTGAACCTGTGTTCGTAGATATCGATCCTAACACGTTCAATATGTCTCCAACTGCTTTAGAAGACGTCTTGAGGCGTACATCTGTCAAAGCGGTCTTACCTGTCCACACTTTTGGGGGGCTGGCGGACATGCCGCGCATACTCGAAATCGCCGGCCGCTTCGGAGTTCCCGTCGTCGAAGATGCCGCCTGCGCGCTTGGAACAGAGCTAAATGGACGAAAAGCCGGGACCTGGGGAACTATGGGCTGCTTCAGCTTCCATCCTAGAAAGGCAATCACCACGGGCGAGGGTGGCATGATTGTTACAAGCGACCCAGGGCTCGCCCGCAAGCTGCGCATCTTGCGCAACCACGGACTGGATCCGGCGGCAGCTTTCCCCGATTTCGTCGATGTGGGCCATAACCTGCGCCTCACAGAATTTCAGGCTGCGCTGGGCACGACCCAATTGAACAAATTAGAGCGTATTATCGCAAGCCGCCGTAAAGGTGCGGCTCACTACGATAGCATGCTGCAGGACACTGGCATCAGATCCCCGGTCGCCCTCAGCAATTCGCGCCACGTCTATCAGTCGTATGTTGCCTTGTTGCCACGAGAAGTCGTCCAACGGAGAAAAGAGATGATTGCAGAGCTGAAAGCTCTGGGTATTGAAACCAGCGTCGGTACCTATCACATTCCGCTCACAACCTATTACAGCGAGCAGGGAGGATATTCTCTCGGCGCATTCCCTGCGACGGACGATGTTGCGCCGCGGGCAATTGCGCTTCCTCTCTTTGAGGCGTTGACAAAGGAAGAGCAGTGTAGGGTCGTAAAAGCCGTTGAGGATTTCATGAAGAGTATGTGAATGCCTAGCGTCGGCAGTGAGACGCCGATGGCATGATTGAGCGGGACCCGCGATGGCGCGATCAATTGAACATTTCAGAACCCACGGTACGGGTCAAATCGAGCGCGACAAATTTTGTGCCCTTGGTAATAATGTTATTTTTGAGGCGGGTGTGTTGGTTTTTCATCCAGAAAATATTCGCATCGGTTCCAATGTTTACGTGGGCCACAACGCAATATTAAAGGGCTACGTCCGCAATCAAATGATTCTCGGTGACAACACCTGGATAGGGCAGCAGTGTTTTTTTCACAGCGCGGGCGGTTTGCGGATCGGATCATGCGTTGGCATCGGTCCTGGCGTAAAGATCATTACAAGTGCTCACATTGAGGAAGGGCCGGGCGTACCAATATTATTCAGCGACATTGCAACAGCCGAGGTCGTGATTGAAGATGATTGCGACGTTGGCGTGGGAGCTATAATCTTGCCCGGCGTGACAATCGGCCGCGGCAGCATCATTGCTGCAGGAGCCGTGGTCACAAAGGACGTCAAGCCGCTCTCCGTGGTGGCAGGAATACCCGCGCGCTTACTCAGAAAGAGGTCTTCATCTTGATATCACCGCTTTAGAGTAATGGGTGTTGACGAAACAAGGAATGGTACAGTGACTGGCTTGAGGGTCTTACACCTCCCCTACAACATCGTTTCCCAAATATCCGTAACAGTCCGAGGGCTCCGGGCAATCGGAGTGGAGGCCCGAGGTCTAGTTTTAGCGCCATCAACCGACGTCATTCCGGAGCACACCGACGTTGAGAGTTTGCCAGCTGCACCCGCCTTACCTAGGTCCCCCACTTGGGCATTCACGCATGCGCTGCGTTACAGCAAATTGATGTCGGCAATAGCCTGGGCAGACGTGCTCCATTGGCATTACGGGGAGCTGGTTTTGCGGAATGGCTTCGACCTTCGATGGGCACGATTCCTACGCAAACCAGGCATAGCGGAATTCTGGGGCTGTGACATCCGCGTTTCGGAGATCGAGGCTGCCGACAATCCTTATTGGGTCCGTTGTGTCCCAGCCAAATATCAGGCAGTACGAACCCTTGAACGATCCAGGTGGACTCAAGCCATTTTTTCTGATGCTGGATTCCACTGCACAGTTCCTGACAAGGCGATGCTCGACTATGTGCAGCGAGATCTATTTCCGACTGTCCATATGGTACGCCAGCGGCTGATGATCTCCGACTATACGCCGAAGCCTCCTTATTCCAACCGTCGGCGCCCGGTCCTCGTTCATAGCCCCTCCGATCCAGAATTAAAGGGAACCCGTTTCGTACTGGCCGCCATTGAAAAACTACGTACCAAATTTGATTTCGAGTTTCGGCTAGTCCACAACGTGCCCCACCGGAAGGCCTTGGATATTATGTCCGAAGCGGATATTTTCATCGACCAACTTGTCATTGGTGCGCATGGACTTGCCGCCCTGGAGGCCATGGCTTTGGCAAAACCGGTGGTTTGCTATCTCAAGCCCTCGGCGGTTGCCTGGTATCCTCCTGAGTTACCGATCGTCAACGCGAATCCCGACAATATTAGAGACGCACTCGAGACTCTAATCACAAATGGCCATCGTCGCCACGAATTAGGGCTGCGAGGTAGAACTTATGTGGAGAAGTACCACGATTCCATAAAGATCGCGCAGGATTTGAAAAGCCTATACCAACAGCTTATCGACGAACGGAAAGCGTATCGTGTTTAGACATCTGAGACAGCTTGCTTGGGAGACTCTGGTCTATGGCCTGTCAGGAATAGGAACACGATTCATCACGGTTTTCCTGGTGCCGATCTATGCACGCATCTTTACTCCCGCAGACTATGGCATCCTGAGTCTGGTTAGCACTACCATGTCTCTAGTGGCGATGTTCGTAGTTTTGGCCTTAGACAATTCCGCCCACCGCTGGTTTTGGGATACAGAGGACACAGCGGATCGCAAGAGAACCCTGGCATCCTGGATCTGGTGCCAGTTTGTAGTAGCGACGATTTTCGCTCTCGTGATTCTTGCGTCTTCCCGAACCATGGGCAAGTTCATTCTGGGGAATTCCGACGCAGGTCTTTATTTCCAAATTTCAGCTATGGCACTCCCTTTAGGAGTTTTGAATCAGGTGGTGACGACATGGCTACGCATGCAGCGGCGTGCTTGGGCAACCACCGTCTTTACGTTAGCCACCACGCTGATCAACATTTTGTTCACTGTCTGTCTGGTGATCTTTCTACATCAGGGGGTCAAAGGCGTTTTCACGTCGCAAGTGATCTCCGTAGGTGTCGGGTCATTAGCCGCCGCACTGATGATGAAAGATTGGGTCAATCCATTTCATGTCCGGTGGAACAGGCTTCGCGAAATGTTGCGCTTCTCCTTGCCCTTAATCCCCGGTGGCCTTGCATTTTGGATAGTTAGCCTCTCGGACCGCTACTTTGTCGATTTCTACGCCTCCGTCCACGAAGTCGGATTGTATTCCGTTGGCAGTTCAGTGGCTGCCGTGATTGCCCTGGGTACTGCTGCCTTCCAACAAGCCTGGAGTCCATTCGCGTTGTCGATTCATAAAGCTCCCGAAGCCAAGAGAGTTTACGCAAACGCCATGCTGGCCTACATGTGGCTGACATGTGCATTGAGCGCGGGTCTAGGATTATTGGCACCCGAAGCCATTCGGCTTGTAGCCACACAGAAGTACCTAGGCGCCGGTTCAGTTGTCGGCCTACTCGCTCTGAGCTATGTGATGATCGGTACGACGTACATAGCAGCGTTGGGTCCTGCTATAGTAAAGGATTCTCGCCCGACAGGAATAGCTTTCATCCTCGGTGCGGTCTTAAATATTGCATGCAACTTCCTGTTGGTCCCCTATATGGGGAAGGAAGGGGCTGCGCTTGCCACGCTTATTTCGCAGGCAACGATAGCAGGCTATCTTTTCTATCGGTCGCAGAAGTTGTACCCGATTCCATATCGGTTCGGCCCGGCTCTTGGACTCGTAGGGTTGTCACTTGGAGTGATGTGGCTTGGGCGCTTCGTGCATTTCGCCAATCCGTGGTCTGCTGTGTTGGCCAAAGTTGCGTTGGCGAGTTTGTTCATTCCCTTCCTTTTCATGCTACGCATCATGACTCTAGCCCAAGCGCGACGGCTGGTACAGGTACCAGCTGCTACCGGCTAGTTGAAGAACATCTTGCTGCAACTATTCTGAATGTGATCGAAGAGGTAGCCGAACGCCTGCCAATAATCTTTCCTGTTCATCCTCGCACTCAGGCGATGATCGCAAAATTGAGAACGCAAAAGGATTTCCAGCTAAAATTGATTCCGCCAGTCGGCTAGAGTTAATCCTTACGAATGAAAATGTACGTCGCGGTAAGGCTGACAATTGCGATAGCGAGGAATGCACCCACAAGCCCGACCGATGTCACTACGACATCAGCGCCAAATGTCTTAAAGGTAAGATTTACTCCAGCACCCAACGAGTTATTCATGTGCGCGAGCGCCCATACGAGAAACAAATCGACCACCAAGAGGCCAGCTACCACCAGTGCGCTCTGAATCTGGGGCGAGAGTATGCCTGCAGTGCGCTTGCGAAACTCCTCCTCAGGTTCAGTCTTTGACTTCAAGGTTTGCCGGGTGAGGGGACCCCACACAAGAATTAGGTCGGAGACCATCAAAATCGCAAAAACCTCGCTGCAAGAAAAGTACTCTTAACAGCCACCATAGTGTCCACAGTTTGTAGCGCCAGCATGGCGCAAAAAGGGCAGTTTCGCTCTGTCCTATCTCCTATCCCCTTACTCATTTGAGTGAACATTTCGTGCAGGGACGCCGAGGATGGGTCCGGCTGCACGAAAAAGGTGGCAAGGAGCATGAAGTTCCTTGTCACCACAATCTGGAGCAGTACCTCGATGAATACATCGCCGCCGGCATCGTGGAAGATCCGGACGCGCCTTTGTTCCAAACGGCGGCCGGCAAGACCGGCACGCTCACCGGCAAAGCCATGTGGCAGCAGGACGCCTACCGCATGATCCAGCGGCGGACGCGCCGCACTGGCATCAAGACGAGGATCGGGAACCATACCTTCCGGGCGACCGGCTCACCACGTACCTGAAGAACAAGGACACACTTGAAGCCGCGCAGCACATCGCCAACCATGAGTGAGTCGCCGCGAATGACAAAGCTCTACGACCGGCGCCAGGATGAGATTTCGCTCGACGAGGTCGAGCGGATTGCGATTTGACGCGGGTTATGTCATCCACACAAACCCCTTATCGCTCTTGCAGCACGAGCAAGCGTGTTCCCCAGCGAGAATTGTGCGCTGAATAATACTTCTCCTCAGTGATGCTAAACCGATTAAGTAGAGAATGCACGGCGTAGTCCTCCTCCTGTGCCGCGGGGCGGTAAAGCACGATGAACCTGTCTGGCAGCTTCATCGGGTCGTCAGTCGTACATTGACCGTTCGGGGTGCAGCCCGGAAGCTCATCAATTTGCCTGCTTCGTTCGAGGTAGAATGCAACCGGTTCGCCGATTCCGTAAGGCCACGTGGTATAAACCGGGAGATTAAGATCCGTGTGCTCCAACCAATCGGCGATCACCGCATACGGCTCTCTGGAGGGCCCAGGCCAATTGCTCCAGACTGGGAGAGCCTGAAAAACGGACAAGATGATCGCCCCGATCACGAGCACCAGTACCCGGAGCGGTTTTGAGGCGCGTGCGGCTAGCCGCCACAGGCCGTACGAAACAAGAAGGAGCGTCGCGGCCATCGACGGGAGCACGTGTCTCTCCCCGAAAATGGGAAGTCTGAGTGGCCGCCAGGTTAGAACGAACATCAGGACCGGCGGCATGAGTGCCGTTAAAGCCAGCGTTAGTCTAATGCGAAAGTTGAGAACTTCTTCCTCGTTGCGAGAATTTGGTAGCAGCAACGCACAGCAGATCAACACAGCTCCGATCAAGAACGCCAGACTTGTCGCTCCCCGGAAATCCAGTATGCCGACATCGTCGGCGAAGGTCATCTTCAAGTTAAAGAACGTCGGCAATCCCTGCCATGCGAGAATGGAGGAGATGCCGGATTTGCCTCGATAAACAGGGACTTCCTGATAGACCCATGGAAGGAATACCGTGAAGGCGAAAACCCCGGAAGCCACAGCTAGGATCTTGAGCCGTTTCGGGCTTTTCGCCAACACAACCGGGAGAATGACGGCGGCGCAGTAGAATGCGCCGAAGTAGTGGGTGTAGAGCAGCGCCGTCATGAGAGTAGTCCCAGCCAGCCAATACATCCAGTCCCGTTCGTACCGATCCAAAAGGAGACCCCAGAGCAGCAGCATCCCGGCAAGAAAACAAAACAGCGCATAGGAACGCGCTTGCTGGCTGTAGAAAATGTGCGTTTTGTTCAAAGCCAGCAAAAAGGCGGCAAGAATCGCCGGACCCCTGAGCGGGGCTACCAGAGAACCGGCGAGGATCACAATCATGATCGAGGCTACCCCGGCCGCTAAAGATAAAAACCTGATGTCTAGCGCGAACGCGGGGCTGCCCTTTGGCAACGTCTCCTTCAGCAGTAGATAGTACAGGGGAGGGTGCACCAAGTCTTGTCTGACGAGGTTCAATGCCCGCGACGCTTCGCTCATGGCAACGTGACGAGAAAACATTTCGTCACCGTCGACGCTCTCGTTAGAAATTGGAGCCAGGCGCAAGAAGAGCGCCACAAAGATGATGCAAATGGAGACTCCGAGAAACCACGGCAGCGAAAGTCTCATAGGTTCGTGAGAATAACACACCCTGCCTCCGACCAGCTCACGCGCTCATCACCGGCCCGGTGAAGCTGAAGAAGCCCGCCCGGCCAGGCGTAAGGGTGCAACCCGGCAGAGACGGCCTTCTTCAGCCCAGAAACTTGCTTGTCACATCAAAAGTGTCTGCATCGCCATGCAGTAGATTGTATTTTATGTTGGATCGCTGTTCGCCTGCAGTGCTGACATCGGCATGAGTGCGGCGCTGGCAGTCGGACCTGTGCCAGAAGCCCCTAGGACCACTCCTGATACTGCGATGCTCCCCGAACGAGGAAGCACGATCTTCGTTTCTGCGAGCGGCGATTTGCAAGCGGCGATTCACGAGGCCAAGTGCGGAGACACGGCTGTGCTCCAGGCGGGCGCTACTTATACCGGAACGTTTGTCCTACTAATGGAATGGACCCATCCCGGTTCTTGCAGCAAGCGATAAGCTTCGTCGCAGTCCAGCGTGGGACTTTCCATGAAAGCTGCGAGATTACCGCCCACACGGCGTAGTATTCTGAAAAGCTTTATGGCGAAGCTCAGCGATTCCCGCGTGCTCGTGACTGGAGCCGACGGCTTCATCGGCTCGCATCTTGCGGAGCAGCTCGTCGCCGCCGGGGCGCAGGTCTGGGCATTGAGTCAGTACAACTCATTCAACGATTGGGGTTGGCTGGCGGCTGCCCCACCCTTCGCGCTTTGAAGCTGTGAAGAAACCCATCCGAAATGAAATGGAAAACTGCTTTCATTGGCGCAATGCTGGGCAGTGGCGCGACTCTTGGATGGGCCGTGCGTACTGGATTTCGGCTGCGGAGCCGGGGAAAACACCGTGCTATTGGCTCTTCGCGGTGCGGATACGGTCGCCATTGATCTTTCGCCAGAGTTAATCGCGCTGGCGAAGAAACGTTGCGGTTTGCATTGCGCGAAGGCGGACTTGCGGGTTGCGTCGTGCCATGAGACCGGCCTCCCGGATCATTCGGTCGATGTCGTGTTCGGTATCGCCATTCTGCACCATCTCGGTCTGGCACTCTCGCTCAAAGAAGCCGCACGATTGCTGAAATGGGACGGGTTCAGCATCTTCCAGGAGCCCATTCGAGACTCTCGACTTGCGAGGGTGGCGCGCCACATATTTCTGCCAACCGCGCCCGATATCTATCCGTTCGAGCGGCCATTCGAGATGCGTGAGCTGTTTGGTGCGCGGGTAAAGATGAAAATGAATGATGTCCGCAAGTTCCGCCTGCCGCATATCCTCATTCTTGGCGGGCACAAATGGGCAGTGCGCATGGACCGGTGGTTGCTTGCGCATCTGCCAGTGGCTCACTGGGCCAGCGTCATGGTTTGGAAAGCCGGGTTCGATTAGTGGTTGCGCCGAAGGGTGCGCGCTCGCTGCAAAATGAAAATGTCGGCTAATGCGGATAATGACCAGCAAGCGCGTTGTTCGTCTCCGTGTTGAACGTGCTCCAGTCCCATACGCCGATATCTCCTCCGTCCGTACCCGCGTTGTGGTAGGGGCTGGTGGCAAGTAGCTGATAAGTGGTACCCGCGTAGTTGGCGAACTGCGCGCCTGCAGTCGTGTTCCAAAATGTTCCGCTCGGCCAAGTGGCTCCGTTGCTGTTGCCGCTGGCAGTCAGCATAACGAGGTCGTTGTAAACTACGTTTGGCAGATAGGTGTTTAGAGCTGCTGATCCCGTTCCCATTCCGCTGCCGATGATTCCATACTCGCCATAAGTGCCTATATTATTGGTGATCTGGTAGCTCTGAATTGTTCCAGAATCTCCCAGTACGAGAAACGCGACGTCGGCGAATATACTGTTATGGTCCACTGTGATATTGTTCGCTGATACGCCGCCGCCAAATCCGCCGCCGGTTAAACTCAATATGCCTCGCCCATCGCCCCCATAAGTCGCAGAGGAAACGTCCGTAAACACATCGTTCTGAATCAACACCCGATTGGTTGGCAAGCTCAGTGCGGAATCATCTGCCCCTGCCGTTTCGAGGCCACTCGCTACGTGCCGGACCAGATTGTGGGTGAATGTAATATCTGCGACGCCACATGTAGAACAGCCGTCAGCGCGCGGGGTAAGCAGGATGCCGGTCCCGTTTTGTCCGTCCGGCCAGCTGTAGTCGAAGACGTTGCCGTCCACCAGCACTCGATTGGCCTTCTTCAACTCGAAAAGATTTTTGACAACAAATCCCGCGCCGAGCCAGTTGGTGTAGTCCTTCCAAAACCAGTTACCGACAATGGTGATGTCAGTGGGCTCAATGCCTGTCACGCCGCAACCGGCACCTCCGAACATCACATTCTCCGAGGCTCCTGATAGAAAGTTGTTTTGGATCAAGAATGGACCTGTACACCATGCAACGAGGGCCTGTGAATCAGCGCCTCGGCCTGGTGGATTCACCTGATCGTGCATATCACTGAAATAGCTATCGACGACCGCCATGTTTGGGCCTTGCAGGTCCATTCCACGGCGCACGGCTGAAGCAACATTCCCGTGAACGTAGCAACGGTCCACGATGACGTAATTAGGGAATTGCGATGTTGAGGTAGCAGCCACGTCCGTTTCGACCAGGGAATACTGATGCAATCCCACCGTGGTCGTTATTTCGAGGCCGATCAGACGCCAGTTGTGCGAGCTGGTTTGAAATGTGATGGGAGAATCGTCTGCGATATTCGACGTTACCTTTGCCATGTTCGAGGCATTCGATGGGCCAACCCGAGTGCCGGACAAGGGAAGGCTCGCAAGGGCGCTCGACTCAATGAGAATCCAGCCGGAGCACGCCTTATTGGGGATCGCAAAGTTTCCCGTATAGGTCGAACCCGCGACGAGAACAATAGTATCTCCACAGGTCGCCGCGTTGATGGCGTTCTGAAACCCGGTGGCATCTCCAGCGGCTACGTTTCGGGTCGTTCCAGCCTGCGTGGGCATGGTGACATCCACAGTCGCCTGCGGAAGCGTCGGCAGCACAGGGCCGATTGTTCCAGATCCAATGATCGTCAGATTGACGCTACCCGATTTCGTTGGATCGGCTACACTGGTTGCTGTAATGGTGACAGTGGCAGGGGATGGAACCACCGCCGGGGCCGTGTAGAGCCCGCTACTGTTGATCGTTCCGCAGGCCACACCGCTGCATCCGGCTCCCGCAATGCTCCACGCCACCGCTGTGTTCGAGGTCTCCGTCACAGATGCGTTGAACTGCTGCGTCGTCCCTGTGGGAACAGAGGCGTTGGTCGGACTCACCGTCACGGCAATCACGGGAACGACAGTCACGCTTGCTGAAGCTGACTTGGCGGGATCCGCGACGCTGGTTGCAATCACGTTGACGCTTGCCGGCGAAGGAGGGACAGGTGGCGCCAAATAGACAGCCGACGACGCGCTGGTTGAAATTGTCCCGCAGGATGAGCCACTGCAACCAGCACCGCTTACACTCCAGCTAACAGCCGTGTTCGACGTTCCGGTCACGCTTGCGGTGAAAAGTTGCGTACCTGCAGCGGGAACGGAAGCACTCGTTGGGCTGATGCTTAACAAGACCGCAACCGCCGCAACAATTGTGACGCTTGCCGAAGCTGACTTGGTAGGATCCGCCACGCTGGTTGCTATCACAGTCACCGTCGCCGGGGAGGGCACACTCGCCGGTGGAACGTACAGTCCGTTGACCGAAATTGTACCACACGCCGCACCAATGCAGGCAGCGCCGCCCACGACCCAGGTCACGGCAGTATTTGAAGTCCCGGTTACATTTCCTACGAACTGTTGAGTGTTTCCCACCATCAGTGTCGAGTTGTTTGGGCTTACCGTGATCGCGACCGGAGTAGCATTGACCGTGAGAGTGGCGGTGCTGCTGGTCGCGCTTCCTGCGGAGTTGCTGACCATGACGGTGAATTGGGCTCCCCTGTCCGACGTCGTTTCAGCCGGGGTCGTATAGCTCGAAGACGTTGCGCCAATAATGGCCGTTCCGTTCTTCTTCCACTGATAGCTGAGCGGAGCCATGCCCGAAGCTGACACCAAGAAGATCGCCGTTTGACCGGCGGTAACGGTCTGACTGGCTGGCTGCGTGATGATCGAAGGCGCTTGATCCGCGCTCGCCGAACCTCTGGAATTCGTTAGACCTGCACATCCTAACTGCGTGAGCGATGAGAACAGAAAAGCCAGGAAGAACAACAAACCAAACCGTTGACGCCCAGTCCAACCCCCGCGCCCGCCTAAGAGGACGTGAAGATCGCAGTGCTGAACTCGCTTTGGCACGTGTGAACTCAGTACCAGAGTTTAGTACTTGAGGGAGCGAGTCGAAACTGGTCAACAGTATAGATAAAGTGCAGGTGCTAAAAGTCAGTCGGGCTTAATCGATCACCGGCAACTGGCTTTTGTATGAAGCGCGGCCGGTTCGAGGAACCAAAGATGAAATTACGAAACGTAGCTATCTTCCTTCGCACCAGTTGGTTGCCTAGACTGGAGTAGTCCATGCAAGACAGCTTCACCAAATGGATTAGTTCATTATGGTTAGGCCACACGGCTACGTCTACTTGGACAGTTGTGAAAACTTACCGTGTAAGCTCATTATCTTGCCCAACGCTTCCACGCACGGGCGCCGTCCCCCTCGGTAGCGCGGATTCAGAAGTGACTGGTGTCTGTGGCTTCAGGCACTGTGCGATGGGCCGCACACCAAAAGTAGCCCCTGATCCAGGGCCGAAGATAAAGGTGCCCGAAGAGTGATTCCAGCAACCTCCAGATCTATAACTGCTCAAGCATTTGAGAATTCCTGGAGGCCTCGTGGCTGGGTCGTGTGGTCCGCGATTCTTTCAGGCCTTGTCTTCCTGCTGTATGCTCCCGTGCTTAAGCACTTGGTCGAGCAGTGGTGGACCGATCCGGATTACGGTCACGGCTTTTTCATTCCGTTATTTTCAGGCTACATTCTCTGGCGCGAGCGCCAACGCTGGATGAAGAGCCAAGTTGAACCCAGCAATTTCGGCTTGGTCGTAATGGTGGGAGCGGTCGCATTGCTTCTGTTCGGTTCGCTGGGAGCGGAGTTGTTCCTCAGCCGGTTTTCCCTAGTAGTGCTGTTCACGGGAATGATTCTCTTCTTGGCGGGCTGGGGGGTGCTTCGCGTCGTTTCCTTCCCGCTGGGCTATCTGATTTTCATGATCCCCATTCCGGTGATCATCTATCACCAGATAACTTTTCCGCTGCAGCTGCTCGCATCGCGCCTTGCAACCTTCTGGTTGGAATTAGTTCAGGTGCCAGTACTGCGCGACGGCAATGTCCTCGTACTTTCTAACTACTCGTTAGAAGTGGTGGAAGCGTGCAGCGGCATCAGGTCTTTAATGACTTTGATCTCACTGGCAGTTGCCTACGGTTACCTGGTGGAACGCCGGCGCTGGGTGCGCTATCTGCTCGTTGTATTGATGGTGCCAATCGCCATTGTCAGCAACGCGATTCGCATCATGGGGGCTGGTGTAATGGCCCACCGATTCGGCCCGGCGGCTGCCGAAGGTTTTTTGCACGCGTTCTCTGGTTGGGTGATTTTTGTAGCCGCTCTCATTCTCATGTTCGGCTGCCACTGGATACTGAGACACATTGGGAAAGAGATCAAAAACACCGCGCATGCTTGACGTTTCAGGATCGATGCGTTTGTCGGTAACCGCCGGTATCCTTCTCGGTGCTTCTGTGCTGCTGCACACTGTGAGCCATGGCGAGCCCGTCGTTCCCCGCCAGCCTCTTCGCGAACTGCCGTACATATTCGCCAATTGGAGGGGCCAGGAACGCCCGGTCCAGGAGCAAAGCGTGCAGGTTCTCGGTGTAAGTGACTACACGAATCGGGTTTATTTTGAACCGGCAGATGCGCCGATTCAGCTTTATATCGGCTACTACGCTAGCCAGAAGACAGGAGACACAATCCATTCCCCAAAGAACTGCCTGCCCGGATCTGGCTGGGACCCGATCAAATCCGGATACACTACGATTCCGATTTCGGGTGGGCAAGATATTGCTGTGAACGAATATGTGATTCAGAAGGATCAGGAAAAGCAACTCGTATTCTACTGGTATCAGGGTCGCGGCCGAGTTATCGCCAGCGAATACTCGGGTAAGTTCTGGATGATCATGGATGCCATCACTCGCAATCGCACCGACGGAGCGCTCGTGCGTGTAATCACACCCATGAATGACGGAGAAGCGAAAGCATATGCACGGCTGTCGAGTTTCACCCAGGTTCTCTTTCCAAATGTGGATGCGTTAATACCGAAGTAAGCCAAGGAGCTCCACAGGCTAATCCAAACGGGCTAGTTTATTCCGGCTACACTATATTGCCGAACCTATTTATTTACTTGCAAATACTTCTTCCTAAGCCCACGCTGTTGCTTCGGAACAGGGGTAAGATGCGGACACTGTTGCGCTGTCTACTCTTTTTTGTTCTGTGCTTCGTCATCGGTATTGTGAACGTCAGTGCACGGCCCTCGAGAGCAAGTGCTGGTGACACGAAGCTCGCGGACCGACAGTCCGCTGCCTCGTTTGACCCCACGCCCGCACCGCTTTCAATGCTGCTTGTCGGAGGGGGGTTATTGGTGTTCGGCGGCATTCTTCGGCGTTGGCTGCGAACGTAAGCGTAGTAAGCCTCGCTATGTATTTTCCGACCTTTGGTCGGAGGCAGAAAAATTCGCACAACATCCAGCAGGCAATTCCATGTGTAGCACGCGTCCCGGCAGAAGGATTCTAGCCGTCATTATTTTCAACCTTCTCATTGTGGTGCTCGTTTTCGGTGGCCTTGAGTTTGCTTTCCGGCGAAGACATTCAAGGTTGGTCGGTTCGTGGAACCAGCATCCCCGGGCCTTGCGGGATCAGTGGACCGCGTGGCGTAATAGCCCTTACTTCCGGGGGACGCAGGGAGCCCAACACGATGCTCAGGGTTTCCGGCGTGACCAGGATGTTTCGGTGGAAAAGCCTCCAAACACGGTGCGCATCTTTCTCGTGGGTGGCTCTGCCGCCTACGGTGACACGGGAGGCTACCCCGAAATCGATAGCAATTATTCCCGCCTCTATAACAACCAGCTCATCGATTACCAGCTGGAAAAGAGGCTCAACGCCGCTTTCCCGACCAGACACTGGGAAGTGATCAACGCAGCGACGATGGAGTATCGCTTGCATCAACAACTGGCCCTGATTGAATCCGTACTTCTTCGCTACCATCCCGACTGCATTGTATTCATGGATGGTTATAACGATTTGGTTAGCCTGTCCACAGCTTCCAGCAATTACGATGCTTATTCCTCTACTCCTCATCAGAACGAGTTCAATCTGCTTGCCAACCCTGGTTCGGCCGGGTCGTTTCTGTTTTTCACAACCACGTGGCTGAAGGCAAACAGTGCTCTCTTTCTGAGCCTGTCGGAACATCTACAAGCCAGAACCAATAAAGCACAGCATAAGAGTCTTGCAGAAAGAGGCGAATTTGCGAATCCGGTTCGGCTTTCCGATTTGAGTCTGGAGGAACAGTCTCAATTCGCCACTTCGCGGGCTCAAGTGAGCCAGTACATCCATGTCGTAAGCCAGATTCATGGGATTTTGGACTTGGATGGAGTCAGAGCAGTATTCCTGCTCCAACCGATACTGATACTCACGCACAAGCCGCTTACTGATTCGGAGCGTCGGATGTTTTCCTACAACCTAAGGCTCGATGGTCCGCTTTTGGCTTATGACTTTGAGCAACTCTACCCTCAGATTGCGACAGAGATGGAAGCAGCAGCCAAGAGTCAAGGGTTCTCTTTTCTCAATTTGACCGACGTTTTCGATCAGACGTCACAACAGACGTTTTCGGATTACTGTCACTTGACTTCGGAAGGCAATCGCGTAATTGCCGAACGCGTCTTTGCATTCTTACAGAATTCGTTCGCCGAAAAAGCGCTCGCTCCTAACTAGTTCGCAAGGCGCTTGCAGTTCCTGCAGCCTGCTTTATTCGTGAACGGTCATTCGTGCAAGGTTACGTGATAATAGGTTTGTGTGGCCGTGAGCCGAATGCAATCGACTCAAAGAAATCATTGAATAGAAAGAAGTTCTGAGTTCGGTAGGAAGGTCCGACGCTAAATCGAGACAGAGAGAGTTTATCCTCAGTCTACAACCTGGCAACCCGAGTGCCTTTTTCGGACGTTTTGCCTCAAGTACTCATACGGTATACCGTTGAAAGGGTGATCTGTTCCGCAAGGGTCAAGCAGGCTCATTTGCGCCCTCGTCCCGGATCGGAATACGTGTCGCGCCATTTATACAGCGAGTCGACAATTCGCGTCACTGCGTCCTCGTCGCTCAGTTCCTGGTTTCTGGGCGCGAAGAAAGCGTCCGGACCAAAAATTGCACGCACCGCCGGCGCTTGATTCGTGCCGTCATCCAGCGGAGAAAACACGGTGATGGCGCCCGTAAGCCGATAAGCCTTGGTCACTGTCACGAGCTCGTGTGAGAGAAAATCCATCGGTCCAACCATCTGCACGTGCCACCCTTCGTCGAAAAGGCGGCGTTCCACCAGCTCCGCAACGCGCGGGCGCCCTTGCAGCCATACGGCCGCCGATGGATGCCCGAACCGCAGAACGCGTTCTTCCCTGGAGCTCCTGCCGGCGTGGACCGCGGAGATCGCCGCTTGCGTCGCGGATCCTGGCACAATCGCGCGTTCAATAATCCCGGCGGCAACGGTTGCATTCGTATGCTGATCGATGATGATGAAGCTGCCCATTGTCCGGTTCACTCGATAGGGATCGAAAAACAGCGGCAGCGTCGTCTGGATATCCACTTCGGCGATGTCGTTCATGTCGAGGCTGGTTGCCGCCGCCTTCTCAAGCGTGTTCACATCGATCCGGAGTCTCACTTGCTTCACGCGCGCGCGTACCGTGCGGGTTGTGTGCTTGAGCAAATACATCTTGTGCAGGTCGAGCGGATCGGCGTGCATCCACACCACCGTGGCCTGAAATTCCCTCTCGGTCGATGGACGCTGCTTGTCAGCAACCAGCACGTCGCCGCGGCTGATGTCGATCTCGTCTTCCAGCGTCACGTTGACGGAAGTACCGGGACCGGCTTCTTCCAGCTCATCCTCGCACGTAACAAGGGACTTGACCTTGGTCTTGAAGCCAGAGGGCAGAGCTACTATGGTCGCGCCCGGGCGAAGCACGCCCGACGCAACCTGTCCCGCGAAGCCGCGGAAAGTCGCATCCGGCCGAATCACATATTGGACAGGGAACCGCAAAGGTCCCGCCGCTGCGCTGTCGCTGACGCGCAGGTTTTCCAGATATTCGAGCAATGCGGGTCCTTCAAACCAAGGCGTGCGCGGGCTGCGCCGCACAATGTTGTCTCCATCGAGCGCGCTGACTGGCACCGCGTACAGGCTGCGAATGCCCAATTGATCCGCAAATTCACCGAACTCGGCCGCAATTCGTTCGAATAATTCCTGCGAAAAGCCGACAAGATCCATCTTGTTGACAGCGGCGATGATGTGCTGCACGCCCAGCAGGGTTGCGATATAAGCGTGGCGCCGCGACTGCCGCAGGACACCCTTGGTCGCGTCCAGTAAGACGATGGAGGCATCGGCGGTAGAAGCACCGGTCGCCATGTTGCGTGTGTACTGCTCGTGACCAGGGGTATCGGCAATGATGAATCTGCGCTGTGGAGTCGAAAAACACCGGTAGGCCACATCGATGGTAATGCCTTGTTCGCGCTCGGCGCGAAGGCCGTCCGTCAGCAGGGAAAAATCAATCGGCCCGCTCGATCGATTCACATTGCTTCTGCGTACCGACGCGAGTTGATCCTCGAAGACCGCCTGGCTGTCGTAGAGGAGCCGGCCGATCAGCGTCGATTTCCCATCGTCCACGCTGCCCGCGGTGCTGAAGCGCAGCAGCCCTTCGGTGGGCGCAAGTACCTGAGTGGGGCCGGTCACTTGCGTGAAGTCCGACCACTCAGTGGTCGGCTTGGCTGCGATGGTCGCCATCAGAAATATCCCTCGCGCTTCTTCAGCTCCATCGAGCCTTCTTCATCATGATCGATCACGCGGTTTTCGCGCTCCGAGCGCCGAAACGAAACCATCTCCTCGATAATCTTCGGCACCGTATCCGCATCCGAGCGAATGGCACCAGTGCAAGGCACGCAACCGAGCGACCTCATCCGGCACTTCACCGTCTGGGGTTTCTCGCCGGGAAGCATGTGAACCCCGTTCTGCAGAAGCAGGATGGAATTGCCGCGCACGAGAACTACGCGCTCCTTGGCAAAATAAAGCGGCACGACTGGAATCTTTTCCGCATGGATGTAGAGCCACACGTCCATCTCCGTCCAGTTCGAAAGCGGGAAGATTTGGATACTCTCGCCCTTGTGATGCCGCGCGTTAAATAGGTTCCACAGCTCCGGCCGCTGGTTCTTTGGATCCCATTGTCCCAGCGAGTCGCGGAAGGAATAGACGCGTTCTTTGGCGCGCGACTTTTCTTCGTCGCGCCGGGCACCGCCAAGCGCCGCATCAAACTGGCCTTCAGCAAGCCCGTCTAGCAGCGATCGCGTCTTCAGCAGGCCGCAACACTTCTGCGTCCCCAGAGTAAAGGGATTCGCACCGTCATCGAGGGCCTTCTTATTCATATGGACGATCAGCTCGGCCCCCACATGCTTGGCATACCAGTCGCGAAACTCGATCATCTCGGGAAACTTGTAGCTCGTGTCAATGTGCAGAAGGGGGAAGGGAATCTTGCCGGGATAAAATGCCTTTTGCGCCAGTCGCAGCATCACCGAGGAGTCTTTGCCGATTGAATAAAGCATTACCGGCCGCGCAAACTCCGCCGTGGCCTCGCGCAAGATGAAAATGCTCTCCGCTTCGAGCGTTTTTAGATGGTCGAGTGACCTGTTTAGTTCCGGTTTTTCGGCGATCTCGGTCATAAAAAACCCGCTCTCGGATTGTTTCGAGGGCGGGCTGAATTTGGGTCCCATTTTAGTCCTGAGCTTAGCTCGTGAAGTCTGCCGCCCCCGCGGACACACATATGTGCGTCCTGTGACAACAGCAACATCAACAAGCAGTTAGAGGTGTCAGCTTCATGTCTCGCGTAGCCTTAGCTCTTGCCTAGCCCGCAGTTCGGTGGCGCGCCACTCGTTAGCAGTTCCACTGGACTCATCACACAAATCCACATTCCTTCTATTTCGAATACTGCATGGTGGGTTTAAGGGGGAGTTATCGCAAGTACCCGATTAGACTAATCCGGTTGGCTTACTTCTTCACCGCGCTATTTGCCGAGACCCGCGGCCACGTCGAACGCAGCGAATTGTGATCGCTGCCTAGGCGCCCGGGGAAGAGTGCTATCGGATTAAATGGGTGTGTCTATGACACCGAGCGCATAGGGTAATGAGATTTTCCTCTGCATCGTCGCCAAGTGAACTGCGCGACTGCATGTGATGAACCTCAAGATCACGCAGCGATCCACAGAATTGGCAGCGCCAGCCATCTCGCTGCAGCACCCGTCCATGCAGGGCTTTGTAAGAACATCGATCCAGCCGCAGCCGCGGTCGTCTGGGGCGAACGGAGCTCATAAAGCCATCCGCGCTTTGTCTAGTTTTACTCCGCCCTTGACATGCGGAAAGTGCACCGATGTTTGGATCCAATACGCCGCCTACGAAAACTCCTTCCTCAAGATCTCAACAATGCGCTCCGCCGCGTGACCATCCCATAGTTGCGGTAGACGCCCGGTTTTCCACTTCCCCGCGAATACAGCATCGACAGCCTTGCGGATTTTGGCCGGATCCAAACCTACGATCTCATTAGTTCCCTGGACGACCGTCACAGGACGCTCCGTATTTTCACGCAGGGTGAGACAGGGTATGCCGAGGGCGGTAGTTTCCTCTTGAATGCCTCCGGAGTCTGTCAAAACCAACTTCGCCCGACTAAGAAGACCCAGAAAATCAAGGTAGCCGACTGGTGGAATCAATTTGAGGTGGGAATACTTGTCCCTCCCCAATTTCGCGATCATCGTCTGAGTGCGAGGATGAACAGGAAAGATTATTGGCAAGCGCTCGCCCACCTCTTCGATCACATTCAAGAGACTTTTCAGCTTCTCAGGAGAGTCGACGTTTGAAGGTCGATGTAGCGTAAGTACAGCAAAAGGCTGGAATCCATTGCCCTTTGTCAGACCTAATTCTTCCCCCAGCTTTGACTGCTGAGCAAGCGGCAGAAAGTACCGCAGAGCATCAATCATGACATTTCCAACTAGATAGATGCATTCCCGGGAGCGACCTTCACGCAGCAGGTTTTCTACGGCGTCCTCTTCGGTCACAAAGAGATAGTTAGCAAGCGCATCAGTCAAGACACGATTGATCTCTTCGGGCATGGTTCGGTCGAAGCTGCGGAGCCCTGACTCGACGTGAGCAACGGGAATGCCGAGTTTGACTGCGGCGAGCGACACCGCGATGGTAGAGTTCACGTCGCCCACAACTAGAACCAGATCCGGATGCTGTTCCAATAGAATCGGCTCGATGCGCTTCAGTATCTCTGCAGTCTGCCAGGCATGGGAACCGGATCCGACCCCGAGGTTGACGTCGGGCTCTCGAATGCCCATTTGATGAAAGAACACCTCGGAGAGTCTTTCATCATAGTGCTGACCAGTATGCACGAGCAGCGATTTGATTTCCGTGTGCCTGCTCATCTCGCGAAGCAACGGTGCCATTTTGACAAGATTGGGTCGCGCACCAACAATGTTGAGGATCTTCATTTCTCGTCACTCACATGACTCCTACACAGGATATCATTCGCAATCTTGTCCCTCGGGCGTATTTTGGAAGCTCAAGGCTCCTAAAGGAACGTTATGGATAACTGCTGAATCTACTCCAGCCCCGCAAGGACAAGTCCAAGAAACCCCCGTGATAGCTGCCAATGAGCGGAATTTTGTCCGACTTGCTCGATTGTACCCTCTTCACTGAAAAGCAATACTTCTGGCGATTGCCTGGCAATATGCGAGAGCCGCATCGGGATCGGTTGCCGTGCAAATCATCAATCACTGAGGCTATCGAAAATGGGCTCGTCTATGACACCGAGCGCATAGGGTAATGAGATTTTTCTCTGCATCGTCGCCAAGTGTCAAAGCGTCTCTTCAAGAAATCTGACGAACCAGGCTGTCAGCTCCCTGTATATACAGTACCTTCTCTTATCGAAGCTTCGAGGGTTGCCGCCACTGGATGTCGAAGAAATTCGGCCTGTCCTCATGCGGATTCTCGACTCCGGTAAGCTACATTTTAAGACACACATGCGGGCGTTCAACATGGAGTTGGGCAAGGGAAACAGAGTGAAGGCTCTGTACCACGCTGCGCGAGCCTTTGCTGCTTGCCCCTTCGCTTTTTCGCAGCGGGTGCTCGATGAACTGGGGCGCCAGCGTATGGTCTTCGGAGGCGAGCCGACGAAGATGTTCGTCATCCACGAGAAAGAGCTGTGGCCGGCAGGGCGAGTCGACGGTTCAACCGAGCTTCAGCCGATTGGGTTGGCGTCTTAGGAACGCCAATCATTTCGGAGCCAGTATCAAGGAATGCCCGGTGACAAACGATCTGTCCAGGCGCGAGTTTATGTCAAGTGTTGGGACCATGGCGGCGGGCGCATTGGCTGTTCGTCCTCTGGAGGCGCCCGTTGGTGCAGTCCCATCCGAAAGCGACCCTCTAAGAGATCGCGCCGCCAAACGCGGGTTGCTCTACGGGGCCGCCACACAACGGAGTATTCTCATGGGCGATCCTAATTTTGCCACTGCCTTTGCCCAACAGTGCGGAATTCTTGTTCCGGAAAACGAACTCAAGTGGGCCGTGGTCAGACCCACTCCCGACAGTTACAACTTCGCACCGGCAGACTGGCTTCACGCATTCGCGCAGCAACACCAAATGAAGTTTCGAGGGCACACTCTTGCCTGGCATGAGGGATTGCCAACTTGGTTTGATTCTTACGCAACTCCGCAGAACGCCAGAGGGCTGTTGGTCGACCACATTGCGTCGGTAGTAGGCCACTATGCGGGAAGAATGCATTCATGGGATGTCGTCAATGAGGTTATAGCGCCAACTGATAAGCGTCCCGATGGACTGCGAGTGAAACCTTGGCTTGAATTGCTGGGTCCTGAATACATAGATATCGCATTTCACGCAGCTGCCGAAGCAGATCCGAAGGCGCTCCTCGTGTGGAATGAAATTAACCTAGAGTTCAACTGGGCCCGGGCAAATCGCGAAGCATTGATTCAAAATCTTAGGGACAGACTTGGTCGCAATGTTCCAATTCACGCAGTGGGGTTGCAGTCGCATCTGTGGGCCTCGGCTTCTCCTTACAATAACGAAGGGTTTAAGTCCTTTCTCCGAATCATTGCGGATATGGGGTTGAAAATCCTGATCACAGAAATGGATGTTACAGACAGCGATTTGCCTTCTGATGCAGGCACGCGTGATCAAATTGTCGCAAAGACTTACTACGAGTATCTATCAACTGTACTGCCAGAAAGGTCTGTCATTGCCGTACTGACATGGGGCCTCTCAGATCGATTCACATGGCTCGCCAGCTTTAGGCCGCGCAAAGACGGTGGCCCCGTGCGTCCCCTCCCTCTCGATTCGAGTCTCAACCCCACGCCCGCTTGGTATGCAATCGCGCGGGCCTTCGACGAGGCAGCGGCACGTTGACTTGCGGCACTCGGACATCGAGAGAAGTGAATTAGCCAGATTCGGCCGGAAGTTGGCAGGCCACGCCGGCGCCGGCGGCCCACGGTTATGTGGAATCGTTTAATAGATGGTTGCGACAGGAATGGCTATAGGTATTCGTCTCGCAACCTACCAGATGATGGTGATCTGGATCCCCTCTTCGTGCCGAATCCCAATTAGGCTCGGCCTATCGGAGAAATTCGACGGCGCCAAACGCGTACGAATGATGTCTTGGAACGGACAAGTCGCTGCATCGAGGGCCGGTGCTGTAAAATCATCAACCACTGGGCCTATCGTGAATGCGTTTGCTTGTGACACCGAGCGCACAGGGTGATGAGATTTTCCTCTGCATCATCACCGAGCAAACTGCGCGACTGCATGTGATGCACCTCGAGATCACGCAGCGATCCACAGAATTGACAGCGCCAGCCATCTCGCCGCAGCACCTGCACGTGCAAGGTCTCGTAAGAACATCGATCAAGCCGCAGCCGCGGTCGTTTGGGGCGGACGGAGTTCATACAGTCATTCGCGCTTTGTCCAAGAATTCCTGTCTCTTGGGCTGCGGAAGGGCATCAAAGAGCCGGTCCAAAGAGATCATTAGTGCGTCAGAATTCCCGGTTTCGAGATTTGCCCCAGCCAGAAAGTCAGCGCAAATCATCTCCAGCATGTACCCGCGAGACTTGTCACTCCCAAGCATCAGGGTCGCGGTCTCCAACCACTGCGGCTCGTTATCCCGAGTAGTCTGAGACGCGCCCTGTTCCTGTAAGGCGTCTATGATGCTCTGGCAGCGCGTAGCTCAAACCGAACACCTTCTGCCTGCTGCAAATAGGCAACGATCTCAAACAGATTGTTGGCAGTCGGATTTCCGTTCGGACCAAACATCTGGTGGAGAGTTTTTACGTGGAGCCTGGTATGCGCGGCGAGCTTGGGAAATCCAACCGTGGCATTGATGTAATCACGCAACAGTTCTTTGCCGAGTGCCACCTCGCCAGAGAGAAGGCTTTCGATCGCTTCGCTAAGAAGCCCCTTCCGAAAGGTGGGGTCACGCTTCACGCGTGCTTGAACCGTTTCCCTGAAATCCCGCGTCAAAGCCATTGTCTATCCCTCTTCTTTCTGATGCTTCTTTCTACTCTTGTAGTCACTCGCGTCCGATGGTGGAGCCTAAGAAATTTCTTGGTCAGATTTTGCCTCAACCATTCTGTAACTAGTGCTTCGTCCGCCTTCTGGATTCTGAACAAGGACACCTTTCTTGATGAGATCCGATATATCGCGCACTGCCGTATTGTGTGAGCATTTCGTGATTTTTGCCCATTTCTCCGCGGTAAGTTTTCCTTCGAATCCATCGAGAAGATGGTTGACCATCAATCGCTGCCTTTCGTTCATTTCTCCTGAGAACGATCCCCAAAACGCGGCTTTTCCGAAGATGCTCGCGAGAGATGTCTGCGTGCCGGCGAGAGCGCGAGTGACGCAACCGACAAACCAAACTAGCCAAGGCGTCACGTCTGTTGTTCCCCTCTGAGTCTGTTCCAGGGTGTCGTAATATGCGGCGCCCTCATGTCGGATCTGTCCCGACACGCTGTAGAAGCGCAGCGGGCTTTTTTCGGAGCGCGCTAACGACATATCAGAAACAGCGCGAGCGATGCGTCCGTTTCCGTCATCGAAGGGATGGATGGTCACGAACCAGAGATGCGCTAGTCCAGCTTTCACAACCCAATCGCTCTCCGTATCCCCATTAAACCAATCGAGAAAAGCTCGTATTTCTAAATCAATCTTTCCAGCCGGGGGTGCTTCGAAGTGAACGTGCTCCCGCCCAACCGGGCCGGAAACGACTTGCATGGGGCCGCCCGAATCGTCACGCCAGGCGCCCGCCCTGATTGGTTTCATACCACTTCGGCCGGTCGGAAAAAGGGATGAGTGCCACGCGAACAGTCGTGCTGCGGTAAGCGGCTGATCGAAGTGACGTGTGGCGTCGAGCATCATTTCTACGATTCCCTCCACATTTCGATCGACGGGTTTTAGCCCACCGATGTCCATGCCGAGACGCCGCGCGATTGATGAGCGAACCTGTTCGGCATCCAGTTTTTCTCCCTCAATCTCGCTGCTTTTCACAACATCTTCCGTGAGGGTTTTGAGCGCAGCCTCTTGGCGAAGTTTGAATCCGAGGGATTCCAGGCGCCCTAGCAGTCGCTCTTGCTGTCGATGGACGTTATCCAGAGGAGCAGCCAAGGTCTCGTGATTCCAGCGGAATTGAGGCCAGTCTTCCTGTTCATAAATGTACCTTGGTGTGAATGGCACGTCTAATCACACCATTATGTGGTGTGAATGTCAAAGGTATTCTAACCACTTCTTGGATAGAATAGACGCCTGGGGAAGAGGTGCTATCGGAGTCGCGGTTGTCTGGGCGAACGGAGTTCATAAAGCCATCCGCGCTTTGTCTAAGAATTCCTGTCTCTTGAGCTGCGGAAGGGCATCAAAGAGCCGATCCAAAGAGATCATTAGGGCGTCAGAATTCCCGGTGTCGAGATTTGCCCCGGCCAGAAAATCCGCGCAAATCATCTCCAGCATGTACCCGCGAGATTTGTCACTCCCTAGCATCAGGACTGCTGTTTCAAGGGCCTGCTCGATCACTGGAAGCTGGCTTTTGTACACCTTGAAATAGATCATTTCCCAAGGCTCTGACTCTTTGCCCGTCAGGTGCCGCTCGACTTCGTGCTCAAACTCCTCCCTGTTTAGATCCTTGGCCTTGTGCACCCAGGGTGCACAATCAAACCGTTCCCCCTCTCGCCGGGCTACCCTCACCATCTCCGCCGCCTTGCGCC
>Ga0187872_10000329_pt1 | contig 56764 bp, 57 predicted proteins | sample June2016WEW_16_4_FD_132973 | JGI IMG/M metagenome (GOLD analysis project Ga0187872, IMG submission 132973) | Peatland microbial communities from SPRUCE experiment site at the Marcell Experimental Forest, Minnesota, USA - June2016WEW_16_40 | ecosystem: Environmental > Terrestrial > Soil >...
CACAAATCAGGTCTGCCTTTACGATCTTCAAAACCGGACCAATCTTCTGGTCAGCCGGAGCGACAACTCGTCTGCCGCGGCCAATGGCGCTTCCGATTGGCCGGATATCAGCGTTGATGGGCGTTTCGTGGCTTATCGCAGCATGGCCAGCAACATCGTTCCCGGCGACACGAACGGCCTGCCCGATGTGTTCCTTTACGACACACAGAATAACACTACAACGCTCTTGAGCGCGGACCGGTTCGGAGGTTCAGCAGGCGACAACCGGTCCTTGGCGCCCGTGTTCAGCGGCGACGGACAAACCCTGGTGTTCCAGAGCTGGGCTTCGGACCTGGTGGCCCAGGATTTCAATCACAGCAGCGATGTGTTTGCCTACAGCCTTTCTTCCTCCGGCCAAATACCTCTGTTCTCTGCGACGATTATCGGCGGGACCGGCGCGGGGTCGGCTCCCTGGGTGAGCTGGCCGGTGGTGCCCGGGAGAACCTACCAAGTGCAATTCAAGAATTCCCTGAATGACGCGGTGTGGCAGGACCTGAACCAGGAGGTCACCATCATTGGCAACCAGGGTTACGTGAACGACATCTCGGCCGGCAGTGGCCCCAGGTTTTATCGCATTGTAGCTTATTAAAAGGAGATCGCTTATGAACGCATTCCAGTGCTTGGCTCTTGAAGACCGGCTTTCAAAGCCGGTGGTGAAAAACAGGGTGGGGAACGTGGCGCAGGGATGCCCCGCGCACCCGCCGCCACGGATGGCCGCCCTACGCAGTCACGGGTTTACGCTGATCGAACTGGTGGTGGTGCTCGCCCTGATCGCACTTGGGGCCGCCATGCTGACGCCTGGTCTGGCCCATACCCGGCCCAATGTTCGCGCCATACAGTGTCTGAGCAACCTCAGTCAAATGCAGGCCGGCTGGCGGATGTATGCGTCTGATTTCAATGACGTGATGCTCCCAAACGCCCCTTTAGGAATGGTGAACGCCGATACTTGGTGCGGCAGCCAGTCCGAGGATTGGAAGAACTCGAATGCGAATACCAATCCTGCGCCTTATCTCGCCGCCCTGCTGGCTTCATACGTCGGGAACCAGATTGGGCTTTACAAATGTCCCGGCGACACGATTCCGTCGAGCAACGGGCCGCGTATCCGCAGCTATTCGATGAACGGCCAGATGGGCAACTTCTACTGCGAATCGCTCGCGCAGTCTTACAACCCCGGCTACAACGCCTACGTAAAAGTCACTGAGCTGGTCGGCGCACTTCCGCCGGCGATGGCTCTTGTGTTCTGTGAAGAGAACATGTGCAGTTTGGACGACGGTTACTTGCAGGTGGACGATTACAACGACAGTGGCTGGCCGGACGTGCCAGGGTCCTACCATAATGGTGGCATGGGCGTTTCTTTTGCTGACGGCCACGTCGAGCTGCATCAATGGGTCACTGGCGCTCTGCTGATACCCGTTAGATTCGGCTTTGGCTATCCTTCGGGGAACTACCCCGCGTTTACGGGTGGCCACACCAATGCTGATCTGGTGTGGTGGAAGGCCCACACGGCGGCCCCGCTGGGCCAGTGAAAGAGAGGTGTGTCTTTGGATTGAACTGGTATGATACCCCAAGTCGCCTTCTCGCGAACATTTCAAAGGTCGAGACTCCAAGACAAGCATCTCCTCAGACTTCAACTGCGGCTTCCAGGTTGAAAGGAAGGATTCCGGTGATCCTGACTTGTCTTCCGGCACGCCCCGGCTTAAAAGGGAGCCATGAACCGCCGGAAATTCATCCAAATCGGTGCGGCAGGGTTGGCGTTGTCGGCCTTCGGCAACTATGCCGCCGAATTCGCAGACCAGAAAAAGCGCGTCGGCCTGATCGGCTGCGGCTGGTACGGCAAGTGTGATTTGCTCCGGTTGATCCAGGTTGCGCCGGTCGAAGTCGTCTCGCTCTGCGACGTGGACAAGCAGATGCTGGCCGGGGCGGCGGAGATCGTTGCCACGCGCCAGGCCTCGAAGAAGAAGCCGCGCACCTACCATGACTATCGGGACATGCTCCGGGAGAAAGACCTCGAGGTGGTGCTCATCGCCACGCCCGACCATTGGCATGCCCTGCCGATGATCGCCGCGGTCGAAGCGGGCGCGGACGTTTATGTCCAGAAGCCGATCAGCGTGGATGTGATCGAGGGCCAGGCCATGCTCGCGGCGGCGCGGGAGCACAGGCGCGTCGTGCAGGTGGGCACCCAGCGCCGCAGCACCCCCCATTTCATTGAAGCCCGCGACACCATCCTCCGCGAAGGCAAGCTGGGCAAAGTTGGCTTGGTGGAGGTCTATAGCTATTACGGCATGGGCTCCGGGCCGGACCCGGAGGACAGCGCGCCGCCCGATTATCTCGATTGGGAGATGTGGACCGGCCCGGCCCCGATGCGGCCTTACAACCCGATGAAACATCCAATGGGTTGGCGCTCGTTCATGGAATACAGCAACGGCACCCTCGGTGACCTTTGCATCCACATGCTGGACGCCGCCCGCTGGATGCTCGATCTAGGTTCACCCAGGAGCGTCAGTTCCGCCGGGGGCATCATCATGAGCAAGGGCCGCAAGGGAAACATCTCCGACACCCAGACCGCCATCTTTGATTTCGGCGACCTGCAAGTCGTCTGGCAGCACCGCCGTTGGGGCCAGTCGCCCGACCCGCGCTATCCGTGGGGCATCACGTTCTGGGGGGACAAGGGCAACCTGAAGGCCAGCATCAACAGTTACGACTTCACGCCGATGGGCGGCGGGCAGCCCATCCACCGCGAGGTCACGATGGAGTTTGACCAATACCCGGAAGACCGGACCGAGGAGCGACTTGAGAAGCAAGTGGCGCCTGCGATTCGCGGCCACATGAAGGATTTCCTGTCCGCCATCGCCAGCCGGGGCAAGCCGGTCGCGGATATCGAGCAAGGCTACATTTCAACCACCGCCTGCATCCTGGCGAACATGTCCATGAAGTTGGGCCGCAGCCTGGCCTGGGATGCCGCCGCGGGCCGGATTGTGGGCGATGAAGAGGCCACCCGTCTGTTGCAACGGCCTTACCGCGCGCCGTGGATTCACCCCGAGCCGGCGAAGGTCTAAGCCGGCCCACTCACACCCTTTTCAACGGGGAGGGCGAGCGTCCTCGCGAGCCCTGATTCCCGGAAACGTTTGGGCTTGCGGGGACGCTCGCCCTCCCGAACAGGCCGTAAAAGGCAGGGCGGGCAGAGGACTGCCCGCCGCTGCCGAGTTTCTTCTGATTTGCCTCTACTCAAATCCCCCCATCCACCTGCCAGCGATGCGCCGGATTGTCCTTCCGCACCGCCAGGTTGTGCTTCTTCACTTCGCCGCCCTTGAACTTGATCTCGTAAGGCACGAACTGGCCTCCGTAGGACTTGGAGCTGAAGGCCTTGCCCAGGCTGACAATCTCTATGCCGCCGAGGTAATCTTTCAATTGCTGCGTGACCGGTGAGTAGAACTTCTCCACCTCGTTCCAATCCTCTTTGGCGCAGGCCTCGAAGAACGCGCGGGCGGCTTCATCCGGTGTCATCGAAGCGTACTTCTCGTTGTCAGGTAGTTTCTGCGGCTCGTGATACCAGCTCACATCCGCCGGCAGATTAAGCTGCCAGACGCTGGGATCAATCGGCTGGTCGTAGTCAATTTGGCTGAGGTCGAAGATTTGCACTTCGTTGGTGCCGCCCGCCAGATAGATCTGCACGGCTTCCAGCCGTTCGCTTTGCGCATCGAAGCGATAGACGCGGCGGGTATCCGCGTCGTGCAAGAACTTGTTCTTGCAGTAGTCATCGTCAGGCAGGCCGCATTTGGCCATAACGCTGACAACGGATTTGAGGCGGCCATCCGTGCCCGTTTCCTCGGTGAGGGCCAGCTTCCAGCCCTGGGCCTGGGCGTGGCGCAGTTCGTTGCTGATGGTATTGCTGAGGTTGGCAATCCGGTGCAGCCAGTCCGTGTCGAAGGCGCTGGTGGTGCGCTGGGCCACCTTGACGGCCTCGTTGATCGGCGGCTTGAGGTAAAGGATGGTCTGCTGGCCGTCCATCACCGCCACGCGGCCCGTCTTTTCGACCCGCCACTTCAATTCGGGCTGGAACTGCTTCCACAATTCGATGGGGGAAAAGTCACTGTCGGCGTCAATGTTGCTGAAGTTGTCCCTGGGCAGCGTGCGCAGTTGGCCTTTCAAGTGGACGCTGGTGAGGTTGGCGATGGCCCGAGCGCCCTTGGCCAGCACGTCGGCGGCCTTGGCCTGCGCCTTTGGCGCCGCCAGCGCGATAATTAGAATAACAGCCGCCGCAGTTGCGGCAGCGCCTAACCCGAAGCCCCAGCGGCTCTTGAAGAATAAACTCATAATTGTGATCCTTTCCGGTTTGATTTGTTTTTGGTGAACGATGCGCATCACCGGTTCAACCAGCGACACCCCCGCTGCCACGCGGCCACGGGCCGCCAGCCGCTCTTGCAAGCGGCTGATGGCCCCGTATTCCGCCCGGCAGGCGGCACAGCTTTCGAGGTGTGCCTGGCATTCGCGGGATTGCTCGGCTTCGAGCAGCCCTTCCAGGCAGGCGACCAGGTTGTCCCGGCATTCAGCGCAGTTCATAATGTTACGTTTGTTCGACTGTTGGTTCTTTGCCTTCACGAGCCTTGAGCTCCTGGCGCAGCAGGGCATAGGCCCGTGAGAGCGTTTTGGTGACGGTTCCCAGCGGCATCCCGAGGCGTGTGGCCACATCCTGACAGGAGAGCCCCTCGTAATACCGCATGAGTATCACCTGACGATAGGATTCGGGCAGGACGGTGATGGCTTCCTCCAACGGATACTCCGGCGCGTCGCCGGGATTCTCCGCCAGCAAGGTTTCCGCGACCGCGCGGTCCTTTTGGCGGCGCTCCGTGGCCCGGAACTGCTCCTTGAGCACCCTTCCGGCAATGCCCATCAGCCAGGCATAGAACGACTCGGGCTTGCGCAGCTTCTTGAGCGACAAAAAGGCCCGCACGAACGATTCCTGCGCGGCTTCCTCCGCCTCCAGATGGTTCCCCAGCCGGCTGGACAAATACGCAAAGAGCGGCCGCTGATAGCGTTGCACCAGCAGCCGGAAGTGGTCTGGACAGCCGTTGCGGCTGCTCACGACGTATTGCCCGTCGGTCAGTTCCGCGCCCTCATCTTGCGCTAATGAGTTCATATCGTCATGCTATAGTGAAGCCGGAGGCGCTTTTGCGACAAAAATCTTTGCGGCCTTGCCCGCCGGAAGCCTTCTTGATTCGGCCTTGGGCGCGGGAGCAAAACCTGATTCCTGCGTCGGCCAGGTCGAAGCCCGCCTCGCCGAATCCCATTCCGCGCGGAAGAGCGCTCTGCTGCGTCTGCCCAGGATGGACAACGTCTTTACCGGCGTCTTGAAGCAAGGGCAGGGCAGGGGACGGCGATTTTCCTTTCCTTCGAGAGGAATGTCGTTATCTTTCTGCGACTTAATGCTCGCCATTCCGGCGAGCAAAGACAGGCATTTGACCGCGAAAGGTGCAGTTTGTCCTTCCCGGCTGGAACTGGCCGGGCGTGGTCTGTAGCTTTTAGAAGATGGACGCAGCGCACATTAGAAATTTCAGCATCATCGCCCATATCGATCATGGGAAGACGACGCTTTCTGACCGGCTGCTGCACCGGACCGGCACCATCACGACGCGCGAGATGGAGGACCAACTGCTCGATTCGATGGACCTGGAGAAAGAGCGCGGTATCACGATCAAGGCGCACCCGGTGACGATGCTTTACCAGGCCAAGAGTGGCCAGACCTACGAACTGAACCTCATCGATACGCCCGGCCATGTGGACTTTTCCTATGAGGTGTCGCGCAGCCTAAGTGCCTGCGAAGGCGCGCTGCTGGTCGTGGATGCCGCCCAGGGCGTCGAAGCCCAAACCGTCGCCAATGTGCACCTGGCAATGAAGCAGAACCTCACTATCATCCCCATCATCAATAAAATCGACTTGCCGCACGCCGACGTCGCGCAGGCCAAACAGCAGTTGGAGGACATTCTCGCCATTCCGGGCGATTCGGCCATTTTGGCCAGCGCCAAGGAGGGCATCGGCATAGACGAGATTCTTGAAGCGATCGTGGAACGGATTCCAGCGCCAAAGCCGACCGGCGCGCCTTCGGTGCAGGCGCTTGGGTTCGATTCCTATTTCGATACTTACAAAGGCGTGGTGACCCACGTGCGCGTCTTTAACGGGGAGTTGAAGCCGGGGATGCAAGTCAAACTGCTCCATTCCGGCAAAAATGTGGAAGTCAAAGAAGTTGGCAGCTTCAATCCCAAGCCCTATGTGCGCGAGCGGCTCGAGGTCGGCGAGACCGGCTACCTGACGGCCAACATCAAGAGCCCCCAGGAAGTGAAGATGGGTGACACAATCACCGACGCGCGGCATCCGTCGCCCGCGCTGCCAGGCTTTAAGGAGATTCATCCGATGGTGTTTAGTGGGATCTACCCGATTAACACCGGAGACTACGAGCACCTCAAAGCCAACCTCGCGAAGCTGCAATTGAACGACTCAGCCTTCGCGTACCAGCCCGAAACCTCGGTGGCACTGGGCTTTGGCTTCCGCTGCGGATTCCTCGGTCTGCTGCATTTGGAGATTGTCCAGGAGCGCTTGCGACGCGAATACGGCATGGACATTATCGCCACCTACCCCAGCGTCATCTATCGCGTAACCCTCACCGACGGCACGGTGAAGGAGATCGATAACCCCGCCTATCTGCCCGAGCCAACCTTCATCGACGCGATCGCCGAGCCGATGGTTAAAACCTTTGTCATTTGCCCAAATGAGTATATCGGCGACATGATGGCGCTGATTACCGAAAAACGCGGCGCGGTGGACCACACTGAGACGCTGGATTCGCGCCGCGTCATGCTGACCGGCCTGTTGCCGCTGAATGAAATCCTCATTGATTTCCATGACCGCATCAAGAGCATCACCCGGGGCTATGGCTCGATGGATTACGAACGCGCCGGCTATCGGGAATCGGACATGGTCAAGCTCGACATGCTCGTGAACGGCGAGGCCGTGGACGCGTTTTCCTGCATTGTGCATCGCGACAAAGCGGAGGGCAGGGGACGCGCCCTCGCCGCGAAGCTCAAAGAAGTCATCCCTCGCCAGCAATACGCGGTTGCCATCCAAGCCGCCATCGGCGGCAAAGTCATCGCTCGCGAGACCGTCGGCGCGTTGCGCAAAGATGTCACCGCCAAGTGTTATGGCGGCGACATCACCCGCAAGCGCAAGCTTCTGGAGAAGCAGAAGGAAGGCAAGAAGCGCATGAAGTCCTTTGGCTCCGTGAACATCCCCCAGGAAGCCTTTATCGAAGTGCTCAAAGCATGAGTTCAGCTTCCTTATGTTACTCATGCAACCCGCCTAACCGATCTAGCTCATCTAACACTTTTAACTCGTTTAACTTAATTAACCCGCCACGCGCTTCATGATTCTGCAATGGTTTCTTTCCAAGACGGTTCGTCAGGCCACCGCCATGCGCAAACACGTCCTAAAAATCCTCAACCACCAGCGCGACATTCTCTCACCGCAGGCTATCGCGGCTGTCCAGTTGGCTATGGCAAATTGCCAACAGGCCGTGGCCGAGCATGCGGACAAGCCGGCCCTGGAAAAGCAGATGGAGAACCTGGAGAAAGCCGCTAACAAATGGCTCAAACCCTATCCCAGCGCCGCGTGGCGCGAGAACGTGGAAGTCTTGCTGGTGGCGCTCGCCGTGGCCATGGGTATCCGCACCTTCTTTCTCCAGCCGTTCAAGATCCCAACAGGGTCGATGCAGCCGACCCTTTATGGCGTCACCTCAGAGAATCTGATCAACGAACCGAATTTCAAGATCCCCACCGGCTTGACCCGGGCCCGCCAGTGGTTCGAGGGGATTTCCTACATCCATCTGGCAGCAGAAAACGACGGCCCGCTGGAATTGGTCGAGCGCCCATTCCGCATTCTAATCTTCAACATTTGGCAGAAGCTTGTAGCCGGCGGGAAGACATTCATCATCTGGTTTCCGCCCGACTATGGCGCACCGCCCGCCGGATCGCTGGAGGCGCGGGCTGGGCTGCGCTTCGACCAGTCCTTCCGCAAGGGCGAGGACATTGTGAAACTCCGGGTTAGCGCCGGAGATCATCTCTTCGTTGACCGGATGACATACAACTTTCGCCCGCCGAAGCGCGGTGAAATTATCGTGTTCGAAACCAAAGGCATTGACAACCTGCCGCAGGACCAATTCTACATTAAACGCATGGTGGCCCGCGGTGGGGACCGGGTTCAACTCGGTGATGACCGGCACTTGATCATCAACGGAAACCGTCTCGACGCCTCGACACCGCATTTTGAGAATGTCTATTCCTTCAATCCCAAGGAGCCTCCCCGCGACAGCCACTATTCAGGGCACGTAAACTACCCGTATCTTGCGCCATACTTCCAGGGAAAGCCCGAAGGTGTTGTCGTCGCGCCGGATCATTACATGGTGATGGGGGATAACACGATGAACAGCGCGGACTCGCGGGCTTGGGGAGATTTCCCGGCGTCCAACGTCATCGGCAAGTCATTCTTCGTTTATTGGCCGATAACCGACCGCTTCGGCTGGGGCAATCGCTAGCTCTCGTGATGGGTGCAGGGTGCCAATTCTGAACACGATTGGACACCCCAGGCCGAGCTATGCTATCTCCGCCAACCCACATCACTGGAGCAGCCTACAAATCGCACAATGTTTGTTATGTTTAGTTAAGTCCTGGCTGATTGGGCTGTTGTATGCGCGGTTTTGGCCGGATTCCCAGGGGGATGATTCACCGCTCCAGACAGGCTGCATCTCGGGATCGCCCCAGCCGAGGCGGTCATTTGGCGTTCTCCAGGCGTGCCCGCTGGTACGTCTGGAGGTACTGCACTACTGTCCGGTCCCAGGAGAAGTCGGCGGCCATGGCGTTCAGGCGGAAATGCTTTAGTAGTTCCGGCTGGTCGAACAACACCAGGGCCTTGCGGATGCCTTTGGCTAGCGCCGTGGCGGAGTAGTCGATGAATTTAATGCCGTTGGCCTTTCCGGCATCTTCTCTAACATCGATCACCGTATCGTCCAGCCCGCCGGTGGTGCGAACGATGGGAATGGTTCCGTAGCGCAGTCCATACATTTGGTTGAGGCCGCACGGCTCAAAGCGGGACGGCATGAGGAAGAAATCGCAGCCGGCTTCGATGCGGTGCGACAACCCCTCGTCGAAGCCAATCCGCACGGCGACCTGGGATGGGTATCGCCGCGCGAGGGCCTGGTAGGCCCGCTGGAACGCCGGCGCGCCGCTGCCTACCGCGACAAACTGCATGTTCGTCCTCAGCATTTCCTCGAGTGCGCCGAGCATGATTTCGACGCCTTTCTGCTCGGCCAGCCGCCCGATGCCGCCAAACAGCGGGCGGCTGGCGTCTGCCGGCAAGCCAAATTCCCTTTGCAGGTCAAGTTTGTTGGCAGCCTTGCCGCTCAAGTCCGCCGGGGAATATGGATGGTTAAGATAAGGATCGTTGGTAGTGTTCCATTCCTCGTAATCAACGCCGTTGAGGATGCCGACCAGCGAGCTGTTGCGCCGGCGCAGCAGGCCGTCCAGGCCGCAGCCCAGTTCTTCGGTCGTGATCTCGCGGGCATACCGCGGGCTGACGGTCGTGATGACATTGGCATAAACGATCCCGGCCTTCAAACAGCCCATTTGGCCGTAGAATTCCACGCCACTTGGAGTGAAATAGTCCCAGGGCAGGTTGGTGAGCGCGTATTGGGCGGCGGGGAAAAGCCCCTGGTAAGCCAAGTTATGGATTGTCAGGCAAATTCCGGGTGCGGTCCCCTGCCCTGCCTGCTTGCGCTGATGCCGAATGAGCAGCGCGGCGGGACTGGTTTGCCAATCGTGGAGGTGCAGCAGCTCCGGTTGCCAGTCCAGACGCAGCGCGAAGTGCGCGGCGGCCTTGGAAAGGAAGATGAAGCGCTCCGCATTGTCCGGGTAATCAACGCCCTCTTCTTGATACAGGTCGGCGCGGTGATAGAACGCCGGCTGGTCCACGAAATACACGGTCAGCCCCGGGATCGGCTCCAGGCTCCAGGTCTCGCCGCAAACGCGGCGCCGGCCGAGCGGGAATTCCAAGGGCAAAGCGAGCTGCCTGAGTCCGGGAAATCGCTCCCGAATCCCCGCATACAGCGGCGTGACCACTCCCACCCGGTGTCCGGCGCGGGCCAGGGTCTTGGCCAGCGCGCCGACCATGTCGGCCAGGCCGCCGGTCTTGGAGTAGGGATAGACTTCGCTGCTGGCGAGCAGAATTCTCATGCCAATAATAATCGCGCTGGTTGCCGGCCTGCCGTTATGCCCCTCACACCTGAATCCGCTCGGTCTTGAGGTAGGGCCGGAGGGCGGGTGGAACCACCAGGCTTCCGTCCGCCTGCTGATACGTTTCGACCAGCGCCACAAAGAGGCGAGCAAGCGCCGTGCCGCTCCCGTTCAATATGTGCGGGAATCGGTTCTCGCCTGTCTCCGACTTGAAGCGCAGGTTCATCCGGCGCGACTGGAAGTCTTCGCAGTTCGAGACGCTCGAAACTTCGAGGTAGCTCCCCTGCCCTGGCGCCCAGACTTCCAGGTCGTAGGTCTTCGCGCTGGCGAAGCCCATGTCGCCGGTGCAGAGCAGGACCACCCGATAGTGCAGGCCCAGCGATTGGAGCACGCGCTCGGCGTGCGCGACCATCTTCTCCTGCTCCGCGTAGCCGTTCTCGGGCTTCACGATCTTGATTAGCTCGACCTTGTCGAACTGATGGACGCGGATCATGCCGCGGGTGCCGACGCCCGCCGCGCCGGCCTCGCCGCGGAAACAGGGCGTGTAAGCGCAGTAGGAAATCGGCAGTTGGCGCTCGGCCAGCAGTTCCTCACGATGGATGTTGGCGACGGGCGTTTCGGCGGTCGGGATGAGATACAATTTGCCCAGCGTGGTCGAATCCAGCCCTTCCTGCACGGCGTAATACTGGTCGGCGAACTTGGGGAACTGGCCGACGCCTTCGAGGCATTGCGGCCCGACCATGAACGGCGGCGACACCTCGGTGTAGCCGTGCTCGGTCGTGTGCAAATCGAGCATGAACTGAATCAACGCCCGCTCGAGCTTCGCGCCCCAATTCGTGTAGAGCAGGAACCCGCTGCCGGCGAGTTTGGCCGCCCGTGTGAAATCCACCAACCCGAGCTTCTCGCACAGCTCGACGTGCGACTTGGGCTTGAACGCGAACACTGGTTTCTCGCCCGACACGCGGACGACCGGATTATCCGCCGCGCTTTTCCCGACCGGCACCGACTCGTGCGGCAAATTGGGCAGCCGCAGCATCAATTGGTTCCGGGCCGACTCCGCCTCCGCCGCTTGTTTGTCGAGTTCCGCGATGCGGTCGCCCATCTCACGTGTCTCCAGTTTCTTCACTCCGGCGTCCACGACCCTTTTCTGGCCCAGCAAAGTACCGATTTCCTTGGAAACGCGGTTGCGCTGGGCCTTGAGGGCCTCGACCTCGGCCAAGAGCTTGCGTCGTTGCTCGTCGCACTTGAGCACCTCGTCAATGCGGGTCTCATCCCCTGCCCCGCGTGTCGCCAGCCGCAGGCGCACGAAATCCGGGCGTTCGCGAATCAGTTTAATATCGAGCATCGTTTCAATCCGCACCCCTGGATGGGGGTGAGCGCTTTCTATTATAGGCGCGCGCATCTTCGGGGCAAGGCGGAAGGGCGCGCCTGCCCGCTTGTCACGGGCTTGCGCTGGTGGCACGGCACCGGTATGTTAATCGCATGACTCAAGCGGTTGCCCAGATTCTCAGCGAGGTGGAGCGGCTCTCCCGCGCTGAGCAGAGGGAATTGCGCCAGCGCCTCTGTGAGCGCGTGCCGATGTCCGAGGATCTGACCGACGAGGACTTTGCGGCGTTGGCCGCGGCTTCCTTCCGCGCACTGGACCAGGAGGAGGCCGCTGGTGCCTGAGCGGGGCGAGGTGTGGCAGGTGGACTTTGGCGTCACACAGAAGGTTCGCCCGGCATTGGTCATCAGCGCGCCCTACGAGGACACGGACCGTGCGTTGATCGGGGTCATTCCGCACACGACCGCCGTGCGCGGTTCACAGTTCGAGGTTTCCATTCCCGTCCCCTGGCTTTCCCGAGGCGCGTTCCTGGTTCAGGGGATGCAGGCCGTTCCTCCCCATTATTTTTTGCGGCGTCTCGGCAAACTCACCGCGGAGCAACTGCAATTGGTGGAACAGGCGCTGCTCCGCTGGGTGGCGATCGCCCCCAAGTAGTGCCGGTGCCCAAGCCGGCGAATGCCGCACCCCGCCTCGCGGCAAGACGGAAGGGCATTGCAGAACCACGAAATACACGAAACACACGAAACACCGGCCGAACCGCGGGTAAAAGTGCGGACAAAAGTTGTAATCCTGCATTGACGCGTTTGGATTCCCTCCCTAAGCTTCAAGCGAGTGAAAATGAAACCCGGAATGAATTCCACGGTTGCCGGTTATAGTCCGGTTTCCACGGGGTTTTTCCGGTGTAAATAGTAGTTTGGCCCTTGACTGCCTGTTCCAAAAATGTCGAGGATTTGTAGTGGAGACGAAGCGCACCACGCCATAGTTTACGTGAATTACTTGCATGAACCAAAATCGATACAGAAGCTTCTTCCACGACGTCTCGGAGATCGTCACTCTTTACGTGGGGCTGTTGGCCCTGATAGGGCTTCTTGCTTCGGTTGGATTTTTTAAGCTCCGCGTTGAGCCAACCCTAAAAATGTTAGACCCTGTGTACATCTTCGACATGCCGCAGCTCATCAGAGCCTTCAACAGCTACGCGCAAGGCTCACCATTGCCGCAGGAGTGGCGCGCGGTATCAAACGGATTTGCAGTGTTCCGTAAGCCGTATGGCAAGGACTTGGCTGGCGGAAGGCTCGTCTCGTCTGCGATGGTACCATTTCAAGACGTAACTGGCCCCGGACCAACCAACTTTCCAAGCTGGGCTCACCCATCCGACCCGCAAACCCTTTTTTACCACTTAGGTTTGACGAACGCTCCTGCTACGTATAGCGCAACCCATCCAAACTTTTCGGTACGGCGCACCGATGATGAGAAGCGATACGGAGTAGACATGGGGATCATCATGGACTACGTCCGCCTGGCTGTCGCAAAAGGCGGCACGCCGCCGGATCATGTCAATGAGAATCCACTCGACAGATTGCAGGCAGTTGTTCCTCACAAAGACGCTCCCCAGGTGGGAGATATGTTCCAGATGGACCCCATAAGCGAAGCGACTCTACCTTACTCCATCGCCTCGATCGGAAACCTCTCCTCAGAACCCATCGAGAATGTCAGAGTGAGCGTTGCCAGTTCCATTTGGTCTGCCCCGGTCGAACTGGTCGGCTGGAGCGATTTACCACAACTTGCGGACGCCACACAGAAGGGCCACAATCATCATATAACAATCGAGCGGCTGGAACCGGGACAGAGCATCGAAATCGTCTTTCGTGGGCATAAGCTGCTGCGCGCGAACGAAGTGTCCGTTGTCTGCTCCTGGATTTTTGATAAGACAAAAATCGCAGTGTTGATGGCCCTTATACTCGTCTTGACCATTGCGGTCTATTACGGAGACATTCTTTCTCTGAAGTTTTCCCGCTTAGTGGGTTCTCGAAAGGACTAGAAGTTGTCTGGACATCTGAACTATCGCGCTGCACTGGATGCTGGGTGTCCATCCCTGATTGCGGTCGGGAGCCTTTGGCTCAGCGCGAGCGAACGCCTGCCTTGGCTTCGAGATCGTCATGGGCAACCGCCGATTCAACGCGCTTAAGGGCTTCGACCTCGGTCAAGGGCTTGGGTTGTTGCTCGGCGAACTTCTGCAGTTCGTCGAGGCAGGCCCCATCCCCTACCCTGCGCGTCGGTTGACGGTGGCGCACAGAATCCGGCTTTTCGCGAGTCAGATTTGCGGATGGCGAGTGCGGGGGCCGTAAGCCGGTTTGGAAACCGGCGCTCCGGCCCGCGGGTGTGAAATATACGGGTTGGGTCGTCGGCGGGCAGGCGGAGGGGGCGGAGGAACGCGGTGGTGGCTCCAGGGCGGCACCGGAGCAATCCCGGAGCCCCTCTGTAGCCATACCGTCGTTTCAGGCATCTTTGAGGCACGTTTCAAGCTTGTTTCAGGCATGTTTGACGCATGTTTCAAGCTTGTTTCAGGCATGTTTGACGCATGTTTCAAGCTTGTTTCAGGCATGTTTGAGGCATGTCTCAGGCATGCTTCAGGCACGTTTGAGGCATGTTCCAGGGATGTTTGAGGTTTCCCCCAATCCTTTCTGCCTCAATGTCCCCAAGCCAAGCACCCGACGGTCGCGGGGACGCTCCCCCTGGCGTTCGGTCCCCGGGCCGGGCACCGGTAGCGTCCAGCCATCGAGCGGCGGGGGCGCTCCCGAATTGTCCGCGCATACTGTACAGATTCCGAGAGATTTGTCAAGGAGTAAGTTGAGCGAAGGAAGAATGCAGAATGCAGAATGCAGAAAGTAAAGGCGACAAGGGCGCCTGGAACGACCCGGGGGCGATGATCGTGCCGTGAGTGAGGGATAAATCCGAAAACCGAAATCCGAAATCCGAAGGAAACCCGAAGTCCGAAATCCGAAATCAAGACCGTCTCGGGATTGCAATGGCCCGTCAGAAGCGGTCGGTTTCGGATTTCGGCATTCGGGCTTCGGATTTCCGCAGCACCCCTCATTTTCTTCTCGCCTTGCGGGGCGGGTTGTGGCGTCATACAGGGCCATGAACAAATCTGCTCTCGATTCAGGAATCAGCCGACGCCATTTTCTCGCCACCGCCGGGTTGGCGTTGGCCGCTCCAACCATCATCCCCGCCAGCGCTTTGGGCCGGGAAGACAAGCCCGCGCCCTCGGAGCGCATCACGTTGGGGGTGGTCGGCTGGGGCATGCAAGGCCCCGGGAACACGGAGGCGTTTCTGGGGATGAAGGATTGCCAGGTGGTCGCCGCCTGCGATTTGGACCAGCACCACCTCCAGCAGGCGCTGGACAAGATCAACGGCCATTACGAGAACCGGGACTGCAAGTCCTGCCACGATTACCGGGAGATAATGGCGCGCAAGGACATTGATGCCGTGATGCTGGCGGTGCCGGATCATTGGCATGAGCTGACCGCCGTCGAGGCGGCCAGGAACAAGAAGGACATTTACGCCGAGAAACCGCTCGCCCGCACGATTGCCGAACAGCAGGCCATCGTCAAAGCCGTCCAGAAGAACAAGCGCATCTGGCAGACCGGGTCGTGGCAGCGGTCGGAGGGGTCGTTCCGCAAGGCGGCGGAGATTGTGCGCAACGGGCTGATCGGGAAAGTCACGCGCGTTGAGGTGGGTTTGCCGGGCTACCACCATGACTTCGCCGGGACCGCCCCTGCCCTGCTGGCGAAGTTGCCGAATTCGCCAAAGAATTCCGAGTATCTGGCCAAGGTCGTGCCCGGCAGCCCGGAATGGAAGATAGCAGTTACGCCTCCCGCGCCTGAGCTGGATTACGAGATGTGGCTTGGTCCTTCGCAAAAGGAGCCTTACATCCAGGCCCGGGTGCACATGAACTGGCGTTGGAATTACAACACCGGCGGCGGCCAGTTGCTGGACTGGATTGGCCATCACGGCGACATCGCCCACTGGGGGCTGGGATTCGACAACGCCGGCCCGTCGGAGATCGAAGGGCAGGGCGAGTTTCCGCCCGCCGATGCCGTGTGGAACACCTGCACCAAGTACCGCATCACCCTGAAGTACCCCGAGGACATCACCATGATCATCGCGGGCGGACATGGGGACATTCGCAGCGGCACGAAATGGATCGGCACCGAGGGCTGGGTGTGGGTGGACCGGGGCGGGTATGATGCCTCGAATATTGACTGGTTTGCGCAAATCCCCGCCGACAAGTACAAGGTGAAGCTTTACAGATCGCCGGGCCACCAGCGCGACTTCCTCGACTGTGTGAAGTCCCGCCAGCCGACGATTACGCCGGTGGAGACGGCGCACCATTCGGCGATTCCCGGGCACCTCGGCCTCATCTCGATGCTGGTCGGGCGGAAGATCAAATGGGACGCGACCAAGGAAGTCATTGTGGGCGATGCCGACGCGAGCAAACTGCTGACGCGCCCATACCGCGCGCCGTGGAAGCTGGCGTGATCGGCGGAGCAAACTTTGCTCTTTACATTTGGCCCCAGAGCCGATGCTATAAGCGAAAATTGGATTCGACAGACCAAACTCAACCAAATTCGACTATGAAAAGACTCTACTCGCTCAGTTCTGCGCTCGCGCTCGCCCTGTTCACCCTCCTCGCCGTCACGGGTTGCAAGAAGGAGGAAGCGCCGCCGGGCAAACCCGAGAAGGCCGCGCCGGCTGTGGCTGTGTCCGCCGAACGAACCAGCTTCGCGCAGGTCACCTCGAAGCTCGACCCGGGCGGCAGCCTTTACGTGTACCTCAGCACCGAGCAATGCCTGGAAGGCCTGTCCGGCAAGGTTTCCGCCTGGCGGGGAGTGCTGGCCGCCATTCCCGACCTCAAGTCTGAGAACCGCGAGAACCTCGGCAAGGCGTTCGACATCGTGACGAACCTGATCCAAAAGAGCGGCATCGAAGACATCAGCGGGTTCGGCATGAGCGCGATTGCGCGGGAGACCAACTTCTACCACTCGAAAATGCTTCTGCATCATTACCCGGGCAAGGGATCGGGCTTTCTGTGGACCATGTTCGGCCAAAAGCCCCATGCGCTCGAGGGCCTGAGCCTGCTGCCCGCCAGCACGGCCCTGGCGACATTCACCGATCTCGATGTCCCGCTGCTCTGGTCGGTCATCGAGAAGCAGGTGGCCGAGTCCGGCTTCCCGCAGGCCGAAGAATTGCTCAACAAGCTGCCCGATAACTTCGAGAAGGCCACCGGCCTCAAGTGGGATCAGGTCCTCGCCTCGCTCGGGGGCGAGTTCGGCTTTGCGGTCACCCTCGATGACACGAAGATGATCCCCATTCCCCTGCCGTCGGGCGGTGACCCGCTCCAAATCCCCGAGCCGGCGTTGCTGCTGGTGGCGAAAGTCAAAGACGACACCATTTTCAACCGCATTGAGCAAGCGCTCCAACAGAACGGCGGGCAACAGATCGTCAAGGCCGACAAACCGGGGCTGAAAATGCGCACCTGGCCTTTGACGCTGCCGTTGCCCATTCAACTGCGCCCCACCGTCGCTGCCGCCGACGGATACCTGTTCATCGCCACCACTGACGCCGTCATCCAGGAAGTGCTCGCGGTCAAAGCCGGCCAGCACGCCGGGCTGAAATCAACGCAGGAATTCCAGCGCTTGTCCAAAGATGTGCCGGTCCAAGGCAACAGTTTCAGTTTCGTGAGCCAGCGCTTCGGCCAGACCGTGATGAGAATCCAGCAGCAGGCCGCGCAGATGACGGCGAACGCGCAGGGGTCCCAAACGGCATGGCTGCAATCTTTCCTCGGCTCGGGCAAAGGGACCGTCTCCTACACGGTGGCGGCGAACACCGACGAAGGGTGGCTGGCCGTCGCCAACGGCAATCAACATCCGGCGAAGCTGCTGGCCGTTTCCGCGGTCGTTCCGATAGGCATGCTGTCGGCGATTGCGATTCCCAACTTCGTCAAGGCGCGTCAGACCTCGCAAAAGAACGCCTGCATCTTCAACCTTCGCCAGATTGACAGTGCCAAACAGCAGTGGGCCTTGGACAACAAGAAGACGGACGCCGACACACCCACGCCCGAGGACCTGAAACCCTATCTCAACAAGAAACAATTCCCCGTCTGCCCTGCCGGCGGCACCTACAGCATCAACCCCGTCTCCAGCCGGCCCGAATGCAGCCACGCGGGGCACAGATTGTCGGATTAGAGAACAAGGCTCACCGGCGCAAAGGCCCCAACCTGGACCTTGAAGCTGCCATTCCTGACAACGATGGGCTGGCCGGCGGGGCGGCCACGGAGGTCCACCGGCTGCACCTGTTTGACGTTCATCCCCTCGGGCAGCCGGACTCTGACCGTGCCGGATTGGCCGGCCTGTTCCCAGAGGCGCAAGACGGTGCCAGGGCCGTCGGGATTGGAACCGCAGGCGGTGACGAGAATGCTTTTGCGTGAGAGCTCGAGGCCGCGCCGGGTCGGCGGCAATGAGCCGGGCGGTCCGTCGGAGACCGCCGCGAGAAGGGGATAGCGGACTTCGAGGGAGGGGGTGATGAGGGAAGGTTCGGCGGCGTAATGCTGGATGGCCCACAATCGCACCCGGGAGGTCCAGGTGCCCTGGTTCCAGAGGCGGAAGTTGGTATCCCATTGGTTATTGAACAGGTTCACGTAGGCCACGGGCTTCTTAGGCACAAAGTCCAGCGAATACCGCCAGCAACCGGGCGTATCGAGGCTGACCAGGGGATAGTCGATCGGGCAGAAGCCGACGCCGCGACCGCCGGCATCAGTGAGGCTCACGCCAGTGTTGATGCCGAAGATGTGCCGGTTGGCACCGGTGACGATGTCGTGGGCGGGGTCAATGATGGAACAGAGGCGGCCCAGACGGAATTGCGGGGCATGGACGTTGAGCGGGAGGCAGAGCCAGCCGGCTTCCGGCCACGGGTCGAAGGGCTTGTCGTGGAGCGTGATTTCCAGGTCGGCACAGGGCTGGTCGCGGTAGAGTATGAGGCGGGTGGTGACGGCGGGCAGACTGGCGGTGGCGGTGGCTTCCATGATGGCAGCGACCGAGGCGGCGGCTTCCTCAAAGCGCAGCTTGAAGTTCCCGGGGGAAGCGGCCTGATATTGGCTGGCTGGCGGCAGGCCGGGCTTAAAGAAGTCGGCGTGCATGTGGCCCTGTTTAAGGTAGGCGCGGCAGTATTGGGTGACCTGGTTGCCATCGAACCGTTCGTACAGGTATTGGCCCAAGCCAACCGGGGCGCTGGTGTCAGCCAGTTCGCGACCGGAGCGTTTGTCCACCAGGGAAAGGACGATGCCGCGGGAAGCGTCGAGGGTGGCAGAGAAGAAGGGGCTTTCCAGCGAGGCGGCAGGGGGCGTGTTGCGTGTTGCGTGTTGCGTGGCGGGCGCTTTGGCGGCGGTGTAAGTCCGATAGCCCATCGGCGGGATGTCGCGGGCGAAGAAGTTGAACTGCCCAGCCGTGGTCTGGACGGGTGAAACTTCGCCGCCGTCAACGGGCTTGAGCGCCGTGAAGGCGGAGTCGCTGGAGTCGAGGGTGACTATGCCGCTGCGTGTCCAGGGGAGCGGGTTGTAAACGACGACGCGCCGGCCCTCGGTGTTCACGCTTTGGGCCAGGGCCTGCAAGTTCCTCGCCAGCGCCGGGGTGATAATCTCATGGGCCTTCTTGATGTAAGCAGTGTGCTCATCCCAAGAGCTTTCGATGCGGTCAAATCGGCCCGTGGCGCGGTCTTTCTGGAAGGCCTCGCCGAAGCTGAGCATGTTATGAATCCAGCCGACGGAGCCGCCCCAAGTGTGTTCACCGTAGAGAAGGCTCTGCTCGTAGGCTGCGGCGATGGCCGGCGCTTCGTTGGGCAGAGGCAGGCCCCAGCCGCGTAGTTGGGTGTTGAGAGTCTCGGTAGCGGCGATGAGCGGGCGGGTGTTGCGGGCGAGCTTCGCGCCGGCGGGATCGGACATGGGGCCGTGAATCCAGGTGTCCGGGGTGTCGCTGCGCACCACGGGCAGGTTGGGCTTCTCGGCGAGGATGGCGTCACCGAAGTCGGAGAGCCTGCCGATGCGGACCTTGACGCCCGGGAACTGTTGGGCGGCCTGGTCGAGCAGCTTCCTGACTTCGTCGGGGCGCGGGGGGCCGTGGTTATCGCCGGTGTGGATGCAGGCCAGCCAGGTGCGATAGGGCCAGTCGGCGGGCGGGGCAAGCTGGGTCCCGTAGTAGGGAGAATACATGGTGAGGACGCGGGAACCGTCGGGGCCCTGCCACCAGTAAAGCAAGGGGACTTTCAAGGGTCCGCTGGACCCGTTGCAGCCGATCATCATGAAGTCAATGCCGGCGTGCTTCAGCAACGTGGCCATCATCCAGGTGTGTTCCGGCACATCGGTCATCTTGCCATCGCGCGGCAGTTCCAGCCCGAGGCGGCGGGTCAGTCGCGAAGAGTACCCAAGGCCGCGCACGAGGTCTTCGGCTTCGAGCAGCTCGGTGTGGGTGGAAAAAGGCAGGCCGTGGACTACGAACCGTCCGTCCCGGAGCGCCTGTTCCACGCGCTCTTTGCGTTGTGGCGATTGCCCGGGCCAGTCCTGGAGAATCTTGTGCATCGGCCAGCCGGAGAGGGTCCAGGTGAACTGCTGTTGGGGCGGCAGGTCGCGGTTCTGGTCCACGACCTCGAGCGCCTGGTCAATCATCGTGGTGCGGTAGCGCTGGACGATGTTGGTGGCCAAGTCGGTGTAGCCGATGTCGAAGTGGGTCTTGAAGACCACGATGATCTCCCGGAGGGTGTTTGTCTCCGCCGCCGGACTGGTCAGGGCGGCGAGCAGCAGCAGGGAGAGAACCCCCCGGACCTTTGACGTGCGTTGCGCCTGTGAACCCCAAGGCGGAGACGGACCCCTCACCCCGGCCCTCTCCCCTTCGGAAGGGGAGAGGGGGAATCGTCGGCAGCTCTCTGGCGAATCGAGGTTAATGGAAAGGAGTCTCAGCCGGGAGGTGGTGCGTGTTGTCATAAAGCTTATCAGGGCAGCCCAGACCGTAAGTAAACGGGTGCGCGGAGTAAATCCAAATGTTCGGTTTGCCGGGCGGGGGGGCGTATCGTGACGGTACCACCAGTCCCGGCAGCGTGGCGGGCGAACCCAAGCTCAACGCGGCAACACGCCCCACCCTCAGGCTGTTGTCTTGGTCAGCGTCCGTCCTTGGAATCCTAACGCGGGTCGATTATCAGAGGAAGATTCTATGGATCAACGCACGACCAGAGAACTGGAAATCAGGAATAACCCTGTGAACCAACGTGTGCCCAACCAAATCGCCCGGCTTACCGCCTCCGCCGCTCACTCAATCTCCGAATACCGGAAGCAATTGACCAGGTGGTCGTTGACCATCCCCACCGCTTGCATAAGGGCGTAACAGATCGTCGGCCCGACGAATTTGAATCCGCGCCCGAGCAAATCCTTGCTCATGGAGTCGGATTGCGGCGTGCGCGCGGGAATCTGCTTTAGCGTCTGCCAGGCATTCCGAACGGGGTGCCCGGCCACGAAGCGCCAGATGTAGGCGTCGAAGCTGCCGAATTCCCTCTGGACGGCGAGGAAGGCCTGCGCGTTCCGGATGGCGGCGGCAATCTTGAGCCGGTTGCGCACGATGCCGGCGTCGGCGAGCAGCTTCTTGACTTTGCGGGCATCGTAGCGCGCGACTTTCCGGGCGTCGAAGTGGTCGAACGCCTGGCGGTAGTGGTCGCGCTTCTCCAGGATGGTGGACCAGCTCAGCCCCGCCTGGGCGCCTTCGAGAACGAGGAACTCGAAGAGGACCCGGTCGTCATGCTGTGGCACGCCCCATTCGCGGTCATGGTATTGGATGTTCAGAGGGGTGGTGGCCCACTGGCAGCGCTGCGTGAGGGGCGAGGTGCGGGTCGAACTCATACGGAAATGAATCTAGCCTCGCGCATTGGCAACCGCAACTTGACATGCGCCAACACCATTTCGGAGTATGAGCCGTCATGCAAGCATCGTCGGATACCGGGGGCGCGGCCCAGCAAGCGGTTGTCCCCGCGTCGCCACCGGACGCTGCGGCTGAATCCATCACCCTCTATCACTGGCTCGTCGTCTTCTTCGCCTCGTGCGGGTGGCTGTTTGACTGCATGGGACAGCGGATTTTTGTCCTCTCGCGCGAGCCGGCGCTGAGGGAATTGCTGGGGGCCACCGCTTCGGACGACGACGTGAAATACTGGGGCGGCATCGCCACACTGGTCATGATGGTCGGCTGGGCCACCGGCGGCATCCTCTTCGGCATGATGAGCGACCACTATGGCCGCGTGAAGACCATGGTCAGCACCCTGCTCGCCTACACTATTTTCTCCGGCCTGTCCGGTTTTGCGCGCACGGGCGTCGAATTCCTGAGCTTTCGTTTCCTGTTCGGCCTGGGGGTGGGCGGAATGTTCGGCGCGGCGACAACCCTGGTGGCGGAAAGCGTGCCGCGGCGTTTTCGCACCACGGCGCTCGGCTCGATGCAGGCGTTGTCGGCGTGCGGCAACATGCTGGCTTCCGGGCTTAGCCTCAGTATCACCCCCGGCATGGAGAGTTTTTGGGGCCATTATAGCGGCTGGCAGGTGCTCTCCTTCGTGAGCGTTTTTCCCGCCATCCTCGCCGTGCCAATGCTGCTCATCTTGAAGGAACCCCAGGCGTGGATAAGAGCCAAAGCAGAGGCCGTTACCGGCGGTGCCGGTAAAGCCGTCGGCTCGATTGCGGATTTGTTCCGCCATCCCCGCTGGCGCCGCAGCACGCTGGTCGGCATCTGCCTGGGCGTCGCCGGCATGGCCGGTTTGTGGGGGATCGCCTTCTTCTCGCCGGAGTTGATCACCACTGCCTTCAAGAATCGGCCCCTGCAAGTCGAGGAAATCCTCAAGCCGGCGCAATTTTGCGCCGCCTTGAAGTCCCCGGCCAACCCGGCCATCGCCCATCTCAAGGCCAGGCTGTCGCCCGACCTCGTCCAACAGTTGGACGCCTTCGCGCCCGACAAGCCAGCGCCGCCCGCCACCGTCCGGGCGCTGGTGCAAGACCTCAACCGCCTTATCCAGCAGGACAATCTTCATAACGAAGAAGTCTTCCAATCCGTGGACCTCAAGCAACGCACGAAGAACTTGATTCAACTGGTGCAGAAGAACGGCGAACGGCAGAATATCATCTCGCTCAACCGGCAACTGGTGGATCAACTCTTCCCGGGCGCCATCAGCGAGCTGCAGAAGACCATCGACCAGACCCGCAACTGGGGCACACTACTTCAGGACGTAGGCTCGCTGCTGGGGATGTTCGCGTTCACCTTCGCGGCCTCGTATTTCAACCGGCGCATTGCCTTCCTCGGGGCGTTTGTCCTCTGCCTCTGCTCGGTGTCCTACGTCTTTTGTTCCCTGAAGACGGCGACCGATGTGCTCTGGATGCTGCCGCTGATGGGCTTTGCCACGCTGTCCTGTTTTGCGGGTTACTCAATCTACTTCCCGGAAATCTTTCCCACGCGCCTGCGCGGCACCGGCGTCGGCTTCTGCTATAATACCGTTCGCTACCTGGCAGCTCCCTTCCCGTTCCTGCTGGGCTGGCTGAGCACGCTGATGCCCTTCCGCACGGTGGCCGTGATCATGTCCTCGATCTACCTCCTGGGCATCGCTGCCCTGATTTGGGCGCCGGAGACCAAGGGGCAACCGTTGCCGGAGGATTGACGGGGCGAAAAAAGGCCCGTCCTCGGAAAAGGACGGGCGGTGAGTGAATTTGATTCGGGGTTCGGTTACTTGGCGGCTTCGGCTTTTGCTTCCGCTTTGGCGTCTTTGGCTTCGGCCGGTTTGGTTTCCTTGGCCGGCTTCTCTTCAGCCGGAGCTTCGGCGACTATGCCAAGGTCCACCCATTCGAGAATAGCCCTTTGGGCGGCGTCACCCTGACGCTGGTTCAGCCGCACGATACGGGTATAACCACCCCGACGCTCTTTTTGCGCGGGCGCGATTTCGTCGAACAGGATTTGCACCGCGTCTTCCTGATGGAGGCGCGCGGCGGCTAGGCGGCGGTCGTGAATGGTGCCACGCTTGCCGAGCGTGACCATCTTCTCCGCCACGGACCGGGCGGCTTTGGCCTTGGCCAGAGTGGTGACGACGCGTTTGTGCTTGATCAGGCTGCAAACCAGGTTGGCGAGCATCGCATTCCGATGTTCACCCGTGCGGCCCAGCTTGGCAGTTCGCTTAAGGTGTCGCATAAGTAGTAACTGGTAATCGGTAATTGGTAATTGGTCATCAAGGGCAAAGCACGGCTCCCAAGGAGCCACGCTCTCCGTTATCAGGGAGCCGGCGCGGTCGCACCCTCTTCTTTGGGCGTCTCCAGCAGGTCCGCCTCGAAGGTCATGCCCAGCGTCAAACCCAAGGCGGCCAGTTTGTCTTTGATTTCATTGAGCGACTTCTTGCCGAAGTTGCGATACTTGAGCATCTCCTGCTCGGTCTTCATCGCGAGCTGGCCGACGGTGGTGATATTCGCATTGTTCAAACAGTTAGCCGCGCGGACGCTTAACTCGATTTCGTTGACGCTCATGTTGAGCAGCTTCTTGAGCTTGGTCTTCTCCTCGTCCTGCTTGTCCACGACTTCCTCGAACTCGACGGCATTCTTGTCGTAGCCGACAAACACGTCGAGGTGGTGTTGCAGGATGGCAGAGGCCTGGGTCAGAGCATCATCGGGCGAGATGCGGCCGTCGGTCCAAACCTCGAGGATCAGGCGGTCGTAATCAGTGCGCTGGCCGACGCGAGCGTTTTCGACCGCATAGCGGACACGGGTCACCGGGGAGAAAAGCGAGTCGATGGCAATAACGGCAATCGGTTGATTCGGCTTCTTGTTCTCGTCGCCCGGCAGAAAGCCGCGGCCAACCTTGACTTCCAACTCCATCTCGAACTTCTTCTTCCTATCCAGCGTGCAGATGTGTTGGGTGGGGTTGACCAACTCGACGTTCTGGTTGAGTTGGATGTCGGCGGCGGTGACCTCGCCCTCTTTGTTAACGGAGAGCAAAAGGGTTTGGGGGTCGCGCGAGTACGCCTTGAACAAAACCTTTTTGAGATTCAAGACGATCTCCGTGACATCCTCGACCACCCCGTCAATGGTGGTGAATTCGTGCATCGCCCCGTCGATCTTGATGGAGCAGATGGCGGCGCCTTCCAGGGAGGAAAGCAGCACGCGCCGGAGAGAGTTGCCAATGGTATGGCCGTAACCGGTTTCAAACGGCTCGGCAACAAACTTGGCGTAGATATCGGTGGCGGTTGAATCTTCTTTCGTCAACCGCTTGGGCATTTCGAAGCGTCCTAGACGTACTGGCATATGTTCCTTTCAACAATTTTAACCTGACCCCTCCGACCATTATTCCCGCCGGCCAGAGGAGCCCGTATAATTGCTATGGATTGATGGAGTGGTGGAGCGATAGGTTGAGCGCGGGGCGCTCTTCCATCAACCCATTAACCCAACAATCCGGTTTCATTGGTTTAGCGGGAATAAAATTCGACTACGGCCTGCTCGTTGGCAATAGGCTGGATCTCATCACGGGTCGGAATACGCATGACGACCCCTTTGAGGGCCTCTTTGTCCAAAGAGAGCCAACCAGGCACAGCCCGGCTGGCAGCGCTTTCCAGATTTTTCGTCACCAATTGCCGCGCTGCATTGGAATTCTTGATCTCAATGATGTCGTTCACCTTGAGGCCAAATGAAGGAATATTGACCTTGCGCCCGTTGACCTTCACGTGCCCATGCGCCACCAATTGCCGGGCGGCCGCGCGCGTATTGGCGAAACCGAGATGATAAGCGACGTTGTCCAGCCGAGTTTCCAGAATCTGCAGCATCTGCTCGCCGGTAACTCCACGGCGCCGCAACGCGCGTTCATAAACGCCACGAAACTGGCGCTCGAGCAGTCCATAATAATAACGGAGCTTTTGCTTCTCAATCAGGCCCAAACCGTAATCGGTGTGCTTGCGGCGCGACTTCGGGCCATGCACGCCGGGACCGTAATTGCGGCGCTCGAGATATTTCGACGGGCCAAAGATCGGAACACCGAAGCGGCGGCTGATGCGAACGCGAGGACCAGTATAACGAGCCATTTTCTAAAGTGGATAGTCGATCGTTGTCAGTTGATGGTTAGACACGGCGTTTCTTGCGCGGGCGGCAGCCGTTGTGCGGCACGGGAGTAACATCCTTGATGGTGGTGATTTCCAACCCGATCGCCTGAAAAGCGCGGATGGCCGACTCACGGCCGGAGCCGGGCCCCTTAACGCGCACTTCGATCTCGCGCATGCCGTGCGACATCGCCTGCCGCGCAGCGTCTTGTGCGACCTGCTGGGCGGCGTAGGCCGTACTCTTGCGCGAACCTTTGAAGCCAACGCGCCCGGCACTCGACCAGCCGATGACATGTCCTTGCATATCTGTGATGCTGACCAGCGTGTTGTTGAACGTCGCCAGAATGTTGGCGATGCCACTCACAATATTCTTGGCGCCTTTTGCCTTGATGATCTTCTTGCCGGCGAGATCGTCGGCGAGCAACTCGGCGGCGGTGGGAGCCGCTACCGCAGCCACGGGTGCCGCTCCTTCAGCGGGTTTGGGCGTTTCGGCAGCGGGGGCGGCGCCTTCGGCGACTGGAGCGGCTGCCTTCTTCGGTGCTTTAGCCGGTGCCGCCTCACCAGCGGGTTTGGCGATTTGTTTGTCGGCGGCCTTGGCAGCGGCGGTTTCCGGTTTAGCTACGGGTTTACCTTCCTTCTTGGGAGCGGGTTTCTTCTTGGTTTCGTCAGCCATGGGCTAGTAAAAAAGTTAGTGTTTGGCGGAAGATACTTGCAGGCACATTAGTGGATGCCCGTCTTGGCGGTCGGATTGCGAACAACGCCGACCGTCTTGCGCGGGCCTTTGCGAGTGCGGGCGTTGGTCTGGGTGCGCTGGCCACGAACCGGCAGACCGCGCAGGTGGCGGATGCCGCGATAACACTTGATGCCCTGCAACCGCTTGAGGTTCATCCCAATCTCGCGGCGCAGATCGCCTTCGATAACGTATTTGCCGTCCTGAATGGCATGCACGATCTGCGAGAGCTGTTGCTCGGTTAGATCCTTGGCACGGACGCTGGGATCGATATTCGCCTTGGCCAGAATCACTTTCGAGTTGCTGGGACCAAGGCCGTAAATGTAGCGCAGCGCGATGTCGATGCGCTTGTTCGGCGGAACTTCCACACCAATGATACGAGCCATATATTCGTTAGAGCGTTAAATGAGTTACGCAGGCGGTGGGTCAGCCCTGGCGCTGCTTGTGGCGAGGGTTCGTACAGATCACACGAATGACGCCTTTGCGGCGAATAATTTTGCAATTCTCGCAGAGCTTCTTAACGGATGCGCGGACTTTCATATTTCTAAATCGTTTGCGTTTCCATAATGATGCGCCCTTCCGACAAATCATAGGGCGACATTTCCAACCGGACTTTATCTCCGGGTGCCAGTCGAGCAAAACTCAACCGCGCTTTGCCGGCCACATAAGCCAGCACGCGATGTCTGTTAGCCAGTTCTACTCGATACATCTTGTTCGGCAGAACTTCAACTATGGCACCTTCAACTTCGATGGCACCCTCTCCGGCCATGTCAAAATCTCCGGTTCAGACTCGGTGATCAACACCGTATGCTCAAAATGGGCGGATAGTGAACCATCTTGCGTCACGACTGTCCAGCCGTCATTCAAGATTTTTACGCCAGGCCCGCCAGCGTTGACCATGGGCTCAACCGCCAAGGTCATCCCGGGCCGCAACCCGGGCGAGGACTTTCCGTCCACGAAGTTCGGCACCTGGGGTTCTTCGTGCATCGACCGCCCCACGCCGTGGCCCACGAACTCCCGGACGACGCTGAAACCGTTGCCTTCCACATAATTCTGTATCGCGCGCGAAATATCAACTACCCGTCCGCCTGGCACCGTCTGGGCGATGCCCTGGTAAAGGGCCTTTTCCGCAACGTCCATCAGCTTCTGCGCCAGCACGCCGCACCCGCCCACGGGGACCGTCCGCGCAGTGTCCCCTATGAACCCGTTGTAAATGACCCCGACATCCAAACTGACAATGTCCCCAAACCGCAGCGCCCGTGAGCCCGCGAGGCCATGCACGACCTGCTCATTTACCGAGATGCAGATGTGGCAAGGATATTTTCGATAGCCCAAGAACGCGCTCTTGGCGCCAAAATGCTTGATCCGCGACGCAGCAAACTCATCCACGTCCTTGGTTGTCACTCCGGGCTGAATGAAAGCGGCGACATCGTTCAGCACCGCGCCCGCCACCGCGCACGCTGGCCGCATCGCTTCCAGGTCCCGCTCACTCTTTAAGATAATCATCAGAACCGGCCCCGGAGCCGCCCCTTCTTCAGAAAACCGTCGTAGTGGCGCATCAACAGGTGCGTTTCCATCTGGCGCATGGTATCCAGCAGCACGCCGACCAGGATCAGCATGCTCGTGCCGCCGAAGAACGTAGCCACCGAATAGGGAATTTGCAGCTCCCGATACAACCAGATCGGAATCAAGGCAATGATGGTCAGAAAGATGGCGCCCGCCAAGGTAATCCGGCTCATGGCGTTGTGCAGATAATCGCTCGTCGCCTGCCCCGGGCGCACCCCGGGAATGTAACCGCCGTTCTTCTTCAAATCATCGGCGATTTGCAATTCGTTGAACTGAGTCGCTACCCAGAAATAGGAGAAGAAGAGAATCATTAAGCCGTACAACGTCATATAGAGAATTGCCCCCTCTCCCAGCGCGCGCGCGATCTCGCCGAAGAACTTCACGTTGAAGCTCTGGCCGAGGAACAGAAATATCTTCTGCAGGAACATCAGAATCGCCTGCGCAAAAATAATCGGCATGACGCCGGAGTAGTTGACTCGCAGCGGCATGAAAGAAGTGCCCCCCGAATAGACCTTCCGGCCTACCGCCCGCTGCGCGTATTGGACCGGGACCTTCCGCTGCGCCTGGGTAATCGCGATGACCCCGGCAATCACCCCGGCCAGCAAAAACACCAGCGCGATCGCGTGCCCGAAGTTGAACTTGGCCTCGACCCCGCCCTCGGGGAAAAACATGTCTTTGAGGGCCACCGCCGCTTGCGGCAGACGCGCCAGAATGCCGATAGTGATCACCAGTGAAACGCCGTTGCCGATCCCGCGTTCGGTGATCTGTTCGCCCAGCCACATCAAGAGCATCGTCCCCGTCGTCAACATCAGCAGCGTTTGGAGACGATAAAACCAGATGTGCGCGTCCGAGTAAAGCACCAACCGATCCACCGGGTTCCACCCCGGGAACAGCTTTTCCGGGTTTTCCCAGCCAATCGCCATCACCATGCCCTGCCCCAGGCAAAGAATCACTGTAAGGTAGCGGCCATATTGGATGATCTTGGTGCGGCCCCCCTCTTCGCGGGCCAGCTTGCTCAATGTGGGAATCACCGCCGTCAACAACTGAATGATAATCGTCGCGCTGATGTAGGGCATGATGCCCAAAGCGCCCACTGCGCAATGCTCCAAAGCGCCGCCGGTAAACAGGCTGTACATGCCCAGCACCGAGGAACCGCCTGCTGAGCCGGCCTTACTGGCAAAGTAATTCGCCAGCACCGTGCCGTTGAGCCCCGGGATGCGCACCACCGCCTCCAGGCGGCAGATAGCCAGCACCATCAAGGTGAACAAAAGCCGGGACTTGAGTTCCGGAATCTTGAAGCAATTGCAGAAGGTGTTGTAGATGGCGGCGAGCATGGTGGTATTAGAATCCGAAATCCGTGGTCCGAAGTCGGAAGTTTAAAGTCCAAATTGCAAAGGACGATATTGCTGTTGGGGAACGCATGAAACCTTATGCCTTGGCAGACTCGGCCTTCTGGAGCGTAACGATCTCGCATGCTCCGCCCTTGGCCTCAATTTTGGCCCGCGCCGCCGAGCTGAATGCGTGCGCACTCACCGTGAGTTTCCGCGTCAGTTCCCCGTCCCCGAGGATCTTGACGCCTGCCCCCCGGCCATTCGCCAGCCCCGCGCTCCGCAAGGCGGCCTCGTCCACGCGCGCGCCGTCCTCGAAGCGGTTGAGCGCCTCCAGGTTCACCGGCAGGTACCGTGTAGCATGGCGTGCGTTGTTGAATCCGCGCTTGGGAATGCGCCGGATCAAGGGCATCTGGCCGCCCTCGAAACCGATGCGAATCGAACTGCCCGACCGGGCTGTCTGGCCCTTGCCGCCGCGCCCGCTGGTTTTGCCGTGGCCGCTGGCTTCGCCCTGGCCTAATCGTTTGCGACGGTGCCGGGCACCGGGACGAGGTTTGAGGTCATGTAATCGCATAAAAAGCTAGGCGGTTGGTGGAGGCGTCGAAGGAAGCGAAGCTGCCGGCGATGCCGCTTCCGGGGCTTTCGGCGCTTCCACCTTCTTGATTTCCAAACCCCGGCCAAGGTAAATGTCTTCGCGCAGGCGCAGGCTCAACAGCGCGTGGAGCGTGGCCTTGACCACATTGGCGGCATTCTTGGAACCGAGTGACTTGGTCAGGACGTCTTTGACGCCTGCCGATTCGAGAACGGCCCGGACTGTCTTGCCCGCGATGATACCCGTGCCCGGCGAAGCTGGCCGCAGCAGCACTTTTGCGCCACAGTAGTGCGAGAACACTTCGTGCGGAATGGTCGCGTCCCTCAACGACACGCCGACCATTTCCGAGCGGGCCATTTCCCCGCCCTTGCGAATTGCATCCGCCACCTCGCCGGCCTTGCCCATGCCGACTCCCACGCGGCCATGCTTGTCGCCGACGACGATCAGCGCGCTGAAGTTAAAACGGCGTCCGCCTTTGACGACTTTGGCCGAGCGATTAATGAACACCACCTTCTCAGTCAGTTCCTGCCCGGACTGCTCGTCAAAAGTGGGCTCGGGCTCAGGCCGGCTGCGCCGCCCGCGGCCTGGTCCGCGTCCAGCACGGTGCTCACCGCTCTCGACTTTGGTTGGTTCAGCCACAGTATTCGTTTCCATGATGCATTAGAATTGCAGACCTGCTTCGCGCGCTGCGTCCGCCAGGGCTTTCACCTTCCCATGGTAACGCGCGCCGCCGCGGTCGAAAATCACCCGTTTGATTCCCTTGCCCAAGGCGGTTTGTGCGGCCAGGGTGCCCAGCGTCTTGGCGCTCGCAGCATTGGCGGCCAGCTTGTCCCGGTCCGGGATCGCCTTGTTCGTCGTCGAAGCCGCCGCCAGCGTCACCCCCGCCGCGTCATCGATGAATTGGATATGGATGTTCTTGTTGGTAAAGCAAACGCTCATGCGCGGACGGTCGTTCGTGCCGCTGATCTTCTGGCGAATGCGCCAGCGGCGCCGCAGCGCCAGTTTCTGTTTCTGTTCAGTTCTCATCTGGAGAGGGAGAGGTGACGGGTGACGGGCGGGCCGTGGTGCCCGCGCTTCGATAGCACGTGTAACTCATGTAACTCATGTAACTGATTTAGCCCATTACTGGACGGTCTTGCCTTCCTTGCGAATCACCCGCTCATCCGAGTAGCGCACGCCCTTGCCCTTGTAGGGTTCCGGCGGGTAGAAGCTGCGCAGCTCCGCCGCGACCTGGCCCACTGACTGCCGGTCCGGTCCCTCGATGGTGAGCTTGGTGTTCTCTTCAACTGTCACTTTGATCTGGGCCGGAATCGGATACACGATAGGATGCGAGTAGCCCAGGCTCAGGTTTACGCTGTTGCCCGCCACGGCGGCCTTGAAGCCGACACCTTGAATTTCAAGTTTCTTGACAAAACCTTCGCTCACGCCGCGGACCATATTGTTGACCAGGGCGCGGCTGAGGCCATGCAACGCCTTGGCCCGCGCGTCATCGCCCTCACGGCTGACCACGACCTTGCCGTTCTCCACCTTGAGGCTGGTGCGGCGCGGCAGTTCCCAGTTGAGCTGGCCTTTCGGCCCCTCAACGAAAACCTTCTGGCCTTTGACCTCCACTTTCACCTTGGGAGGAATGGCGATCGGTTGCTTTCCAATTCGTGACATAAAATCAAACTGCGCTGGAGCGACGGAGCGATGGGCCGCTGGGGCGCCGCCCACTCGCATGACTCCGACACTTCAATGCTCCGATACTCCGTTTCATCTTCTCACCACACGTAACAAATCAATTCGCCCCCGATCTTCTTCCGGCGCGCCTGCAGGTCGGTCAACAGGCCCTCGGAGGTCGAGACAACGGCCACCCCCAAACCGCCGCGCACGCGCGGGATTTCCGTCGCGCCGACATAGCGGCGCAAACCCGGGGTGCTCACACGGCACAGGCCCTCGATGATGCTCTTCTTGCCCTGATACTTCAATTTCACCTTGATCGTCCTGGGCAGCTTCCCTTCCACAGCGAAATCGGCAATGTAACCTTCCCGCTTCAGGATGCCCAAGATGCTTTCCTTGATTTTGGAGTGCGGCACCTCGACGGCCGGCAACAGCGCGCGATTGGCGTTGCGAATCCGGGTCAGCAAGTCGGAAATCGGATCGTTCATAGATTTACCAACTGGCTTTGGTCACGCCCGGGATCAAACCGCTCAAAGCGGCTTCGCGGAACGTCAGGCGCGAGCAGCCAAACTTGCGCAAATAGCCGTGGCGGCGACCGCTCATCGAGCACCGGTTGACCAACCGCGACGGGCCGGCGTTGCGCGGGAGTTTGGCCAAACCGGCATAGTCGCGCTTGGCTTTCAACTCGGCCCGGATGGCGGCGTACTTCTTGACCGTCTCGGCCTTCTTCTTGTTGCGTTCAATCCATGCTGTTTTAGCCATAATCAATTACTCTGCTTTGCCTTCTTTTTGCTCACCCTGAGTTGCTTTGGCTCGCTGAGCCTCGGTCTGCTTGGCCTCAGCGAAAGGCATGCCCATTAGCTTCAACAAATCCAGGGCCTCCTCGTTGGTCCGCGCGCTGGTCACGATCGTAATGTCCATGCCTTGCTGCCGTTTGATCTTGTCCAAGTCAATCTCCGGGAATATCGTCTGGTCCCCTACCCCCAGCGAATAATTCCCGCGCCCGTCAAAGGAACGGGGCGAGAGCCCGCGGAAATCGCGAATGCGCGGCAGCGCCGTTGCAATCAGCCGATCAAAGAATTCATACATCGCGTCGCGGCGCAGCGTCACCCGGCACCCAATCGGCAGGCCCTGCCGCAGCTTGAAGTTGGCAATGTTGTGCCGCGATTTGCTGATCGCCGGCTTGCGGCCCGTGATCAGCGCCAGGTCTTTGGCCGCGTCGTCCACCGCGCTCTTTTCCAGCGACGCGCTCACACCCATGTTGACCACGATCTTCTCCATCCTGGGCACCTCATGGACGTTGGTGTACTTGCGCTTTTCCTTCAGCACCGGCATCACTTCTTTGACGTATCTTTCGTAAAGTCTGGCTTTCATTTCACTTCGGGTTTCGGATCTCGCCTTATGCCTGCGCCGGCGCCGCCGCTCCACGCCGGGCGGACCGCGCATCGTACTCCTCGGCCTTCATCACGTTTGAGATGTGGATTGAGCCCTCCCGTTCCACGATCTGGCCCTGCGGGTATTGCTGGCTCTTGCGCATGTGCTTTTTGATCATGTGCGCCCCTTCAACAATGACCCGCTGCTTTTTTCCGACCACAGTGATGATCCGGCCGCGCTTGCCTTTGTCCGCCCCCGCGATAACGACCGCTTCGTCGCCCTTCTTCACATGAAATGTGCGCATAACTGGTGATGACTGATCAGATGACTTCCGGCGCGAGCGAGACGATCTTCATGAACTTCTTGTCCCGGAGCTCGCGCGCTACCGGGCCAAAAATGCGCGTGCCGCGCGGGTTTAGCTCTTTGTCGATTAGCACTATCGCGTTGCTGTCAAAACGCAGATACGACCCATCGTTGCGGCGAATCACCTGCCGGGTGCGCACCACCACCGCATCCACCACTTCCCCCTTCTTGACGGTGCCGTCGGGCGCCGCTTCCTTGATATGGGCTTTGATAATGTCCCCCACGTGCGCGTAGCGCTGGTTGCGGCCAAGCACTCCGATCGCCGCGGCCCGCTTGGCGCCGGTGTTATCCGCTACGTCTAAGATGGAACGTACCTGTAACATAAATCAAGTGATCGATGACTGGTGATCCGTTGTGCGTCACCTCAGACAGCCACAGGAGCCACCCCGGAGCCACGCTCCACTACTTCGACCAAACGCCAGCGTTTGGTCTTGGAGAGCGGGCGGGTTTCTTCCAGGCGCACACGGTCGCCTACTTTGGCTTGGCTCTTCTCGTCGTGGGCATACAGCTTCTTGTAGCCGGTGACGACCTTCTTGAATTTCGGATGCGGAAAGCGCCGTTCGACCCGCACAATGATGGTCTTGGCCATCTTGTTGGAGATGACTTCGCCCACGCGCTCTTTGCGCTTGGCGCGCGCGGCGTCTAAAGTAGTGGTGGTTTCAGCCATACAAAAAGTCTATGCCGCCTTCTTGCGCAGTTGCGAGATGCGCGTTTCGATGCGGGCGATGTCGCGACGCAGCGTGCGCAGACGCGCCGGCTTCTCGAGCTGGGCGCTGGCCTGCTGCAAACGCAGGTTGAAAATCTCCTGCCGCCAGTTACGTCCATCGGCCAGCAACTCGGCCAGCGTCTTTTCCTGTATCTCTTTCCGTTGCGTCTTCTTCATAGCCAAAGTCTCCGGTTCTCTCTGCTTAACCCATTCGGTGCCGGGAGATGAATTTCGTCTTGATCGGCAGTTTCGTCGCCGCCAGGCGCAGCGACTCCCGAGCCACCGCTTCCGTCACCCCGTCCACCTCGAACAGTACGTTGGCCGGACGAATCACCGCGACCCAGGATTCCAGCGGGCCTTTGCCTTTGCCCATGCGCGTTTCCAGCGGCTTCTTCGTGAAAGACTTTTGCGGGAAAATGCGAATCCACATTTTGCCGTGGCGTTTCATATTGCGCGCGATCGCCACGCGGGCGGACTCGATCTGCTTGGTGTCCAGCCAGCAGCGTTGCAGCGCCATCAATCCGTACTCGCCAAAGGCCACCGTCTGGCCCCGCGTCGCCAAACCGGCGCGGTTGCCCCGGTGCATCTTCCGATACTTCACTCTCTCAGGCATCAATGGCATAACAGAATCCTTCTATCCCAATTCAATTCGTGACTGCTGCCGGCTGCGGCTGCGGCTTCTCCACCTTGGTGTCGCCCTTGCAGATCCAGCACTTGATGCCCAGCTTGCCATAAACCGTGTTGGCCTCCGCAAATCCGTAATCGATATTCGCGCGCAAAGTGTGCAACGGCACCCGGCCCCAGTGATACTGCTCAACGCGCGCCAGTTCCGCGCCGCCCAGCCGGCCGGCGCAACGAATCTTGATCCCTTCCGCGCCAAAATCTTTGGCCGTCTGCAGCGCCTTTTTCATCGCCCGACGGAACGAAACCCGGCGCTCCAGTTGCAGCGCGACATTCTCCGCCACGAGCTGCGCGTCGATTTCCGGCGTCTTGACCTCGACGATATCCACATAAATCTCCTTGCCCGTCATCAAACTCAGCTCCTCCTTGAGCTTGTCGATCTCCGCCCCTTTCCGGCCAATCACAATGCCCGGCCGCGCGGTGAGAATGGTGATCCGGCACCGGCTGGCAGCCCGCTCGATCAGAATCTGGGGCACTGAGGCGGATTCGAGTTTCTTTTTCAGCAGGTCGCGAATCTCGCGGTCTTCGGTCAGCAGCTTGCCGAATTCCTTCTTGCCGGCGTACCACTTCGAACGCCAATCGTGATTGACCGCGATGCGCAAACCGACTGGATTAGTCTTCTGTCCCATACCTTATTCGTCTGACAAAACAATTCTAATGTGGCAATTCCGTTTCAAGATCGGCCCGGCCGAGCCCCGCGCCTTGGGCGTGAACCGCCGGAGGGTGGAGGCTGTTTGGGCGAGCGCTTCCTTGATCACCAGCCGGTCGGTTCTCATCCCGCTATATTCCTTCTTATGCTCCTTGAGGTCCTCCGCGTTGGCGATGGCCGATTTCAGTGTCTTGGCCACGAACCGGGCGCCTTTGCGCGTCACCACCGCGAGGACAGCCTGGGCGTGCGCCGCCGGCAACCCCTGAATCTGGCGCACCACTTCGCGCATCTTTTGCGCCGACATGCGCACATTCCTGGTTATAGCGTGGACTTCCATATTCTTACTTCGCTTCCGCCTTGGCCGTATGCGCCCCGTGCTTCTTGAACGTGCGCGTCAGCGAGAATTCGCCGAGCCGGTGGCCAACCATGTTTTCGGTCACGAACACCGGGTTAAAGATCTTGCCGTTGTGCACATTGAAAGTCAGGCCGACAAAATCCGGCGTAATCATCGAACGCCGCGACCAGGTCTTGATCGGCGTCTTGGACTTGCTCTCTTTCGCCTGAGTGATCTTTTCCAGCAAATGGCCGTCTATAAACGGGCCTTTTTTAATTGAGCGTCCCATATAACGTCAAAACTACTTGTTCTTCATCGGCCGGCCATCGCGCCGGATCAGGATGAACCGGTTGGAATGTTTCTTCTTGTTGCGTGTCCGGTAGCCTTTGGCCAGCAGACCCCACGGTGAAGTGAGCTGTTGCCAGCCGCCTCCGGATTTCGACTTGCCGGCGCCGCCGCCGTTCGGATGGTCCACCGGGTTGCGCGAAACGCCGCGGTTGATCGGCCGAATGCCCAAGTGGCGCGAACGTCCGGCTTTGCCGAGGACCACATTTTCGTGCTCGGCGTTGCTGACCTGACCGATCGTCGCGTAGCAGTTCTCGTTGATGCGCCGGATTTCCCCGGAAGGCAGCCGGATCTGCGCATACCCCTCGTCGCGTGACATCAAGGTCGCCGAGCCGCCCGCCGTACGCACCATTTGCGCCCCCCGCCCGGGAATGATCTCAATATTGTGAATCGGCAGACCGACCGGCACTGTCCGCAGCGGCAAGCTGTTGCCCACTTCGGGTGGGGCCGTTGGGCCGCTCATCAGCCTCGCGCCAACTTGCAGGCCGCCCGGCGCAATGATGTAAGTCTTCTCGCCGTCCTTGTATTCCAGCAAGGCCAGCCGGGCCGTGCGGCGCGGATCATACTCAATGGCCTTTACCGTGGCCTCGACCCCGTGCTTGTTCCGCTTGAAATCCACCAGGCGGATCTTCTGTTTGTGTCCTCCGCCGATGCCCCGTGCCGTCACCCGGCCATAGACATTACGCCCGCCGGTACGCTTGCGCGTCTCGACCAGGCTTTTCTCCGGCTTGGTCTTCGTAATGTCGCTGTAGTCCGCATACGCGATGTAGCGCGAGGACGGCGTCAGCGGTCTAAATGTCTGTACTGGCATAAATCAATAACATTTCCCAAGTCAGCTACTTGGAGAGCGGAGCCATTAATCCTGCCCCCGGACGGGTGGTCAGTTATCGGTTCCGCAGGTTATGCTGTCCGTGCCCAATCGGGTCAAACGGAGCGAGAAATATAGCAAAGGCAATTGGGAGTGCAACAGGTATTTTCAAAAATATTTCAGTGCCAGCAACACACCAAAAACAGCCACGGGGGCGAGCGCCCTCGCGGGCCCAACCCCCTGCTGGAAATGGGGTTGCAAGGATTCGCCCTCCATGGTCCCACCCTTGATCACCTGCGGGTTAACCGGACGTTTTACCCGATATTCGGGGTCGGAGCGCCCGCAGACGTGCGTGTCGGGCCGCTTGACAAGAAGCTGTCACCCCCCAAGTCTGGGTTGGAACATGGAATCGAAAGGCCCAGCGAAGCACTTTATCCTGGCGTTTTTGCTTGCGTTGGCTGGCTACGTCCTTTTCTACCAAAGCATCGAACATCGGCGCATCCGCAAAGGGCCCTGGCAGGTGACTTTCACCCACAGCGCTGCCGGCGCCCCGGCCATCGTGATCGCCCAGCCCAGGCTCGCCATCACCAACGTGCAAATAATCTTTAGCGTCGAAAACCTCCCCGCCACAAACTCGCCGGGCCCTTTCCCTGCCGATCCCTCACGCCCGAATTCATCGATCACCAATCACCGATCACCAGCCACCACCCTCCTTTTCGACCAGCCACGGCCCGTGCCCTGCGAGGTTCCCTTCGGCAGATGTGTTTTCATGGATACCACCTTCCTGCCCGGCACGCTCACGTTCGAGCTGTTCGGTCACGAAATTGAACTGCTCCCCCGGGCGCTCATTATCGATCGCCGGGACCATCCGTGGCAGCCGGATGCCACTATCACCCTGCCCCGCGCGCCAGCGGCGCCGGGCCAGGCAAAGCCGCCCTCTCAATAGATCAAATACTTCGCGCGGCGCTGTTGAAACTCATCCAGGTCCTTTTGCCACAAGGCGCGAATTTCCTTAAGCGGCTTGTCTGCTTTGATGGCCTCCAGTGTGGGAGGGTGTAGCAGCAGGTGTCGCATCTTGTCGGGGTCAAAATCCTTCGGGTAGAGGCGATACATCGTCTCCGCGATGAGCAGGCCCGCATCCACGACGTTGCACCGGTCTCGATCCGTCAGCAGGATGTAAACCCCCTGGCAGAGCTGGCCTTTATGCACGCTGTAAGTCGGCGTGAACTGGATCGGCACAAAGCGCACGCCGGGCAGGCCGGCTCCGTTCAGAGCCTCCGCCAGCTTCACATCGTCAACGTAGGGCGCGCCAATCACCTCGAACGGCGTGTCCGTCCCCCGGCCGACTGACACCGCGCTCTCCAGCAGCCCCACGCCGGGATACAGAATCGCCTCGGTTAAATTGCGCATGTTGGGCGACGGGTTGGTCCACGGCAGCCCCGTTTGGTCGAACCACGCCTCGCGTTGCCAGTTCTCGACTTGCAGGACCGTAAGGTCGGCTTTGCAATTGCGCTCGACGTTGCACATCCGCGCCAGTTCCCCCATCGTCATCCCGTAACGCAGCGGCACCTCGTGATACGCCACGAAGCTGCCCTTGCCCATCCGCACCGGCCCGTCGATCGTCACGCCGTTAATCGGGTTGACCCGGTCGAGCACAAAATACTTCTTCCCGTTTTCGCCGGCAGCCTCCAGTGTCAGGCCCATCGTGGCGGTGTAAGTGTAAAACCGGCAGCCGATGTCCTGGATGTCAAACACCAGCGCATCCAGGTCCTTGAGTTGTTCAGGGGTCGGTTTCGACCTTTCGCCATACAGGCTGTAAACCGGCAGGCCGGTCTTGGCATCCACGCTGTCGGCCACGCCCTCGTCCACCGCCCCCCGAATGCCGTGTTCCGGACTAAACAGCGCCTTCAGCTCAACCCCCGGCGCGTTCTTCAACAGGTCGATCGTGGGGTTGCGGTCCCGGTCCTCACCGGTATGATTGCTGATCAGCCCGACCCGCAATCCCTTGAGCGGGGCGAACTTCTGCCGCACGAGCACATCGATTCCGTTGAGCACATTAAGTTGCGCCGTCTTCGGTTCACTCCGTTCGCGCAAGCCGCCCTTCTCCAAGTCCGCTTCCGCCCCCAGCGCCCCGGGCACGAATGCAAAGTTGAAATCCGTGATGGCCTCGACCGCCAGCGTCCCCAGCTTCGCGCGCAAGGCCCCCACGTTCCCGCTTTCATCCGGGTGATTGCGATTCGACAGAAAGATCACGAACGATTGCGAGAAGGGATCAATCCACAGCGAGGTGCCGGTCCAACCGGTGTGGCCGTAGGAGCCGATCGGGAAAAGCTTCCCGCGCGGACCGCTGTAGCCCGAATCGATGTCCCAGCCCAGCCCGCGCCGGACCGGAACCGACGCCGGCATCTGCACGCTCGTCATCAACTCGACCGTCTCCGGCTTGAAAATGCGCACCCCGTCCAGCGAACCCCGGTTGAGCAGCATCCGCGCATAACGCGCCAGGTCCGCCGCCGTCGTAAACAGGCCCGCGTGGCCCGCGACGCCGCCCATGTGCCGGGCCGTCGGATCGTGCACTATCCCCCGGTAAGGTTTGCCGTTTGCCACCTCGGTTGGCGCAATCCGCCCCAGCTTTGTTTGCGGCGGCAGGTAACCCGTGTCCACCATCTTCAACGGCCGATAAACCTCGCGCGCCACAAACTCCTCCAGCGGCCTGTGGCTGAGGCGCTGCACAATCTCGCCCAACAGGAAGAAATTGATATCGCTGTACCGGAACGCCGTCCCGGGCGCGCTCTGCAACTTCTCCGCGCACGCCTTCTGGATCGCCGTTTGCTGCCCATGCCAATCCGTCTTCGTCTCAATGTCCCCGCGCAGGCCCGAAATGTGCAGCATCAGTTGTCGCACGGTGACGGCTTCCTTGCCCCCACCCTGGAATTCCGGGATGTAGGCTTGCACGCGTTCATCCAGGTTCACCTGCCCGCGCTCGACCAGCAGCATCACCGCCGGAGTGCACGCGACCACCTTCGTCAGCGACGCCGCGTCGAAAATCGTATCCTCCGTCATCGGCTCCTCCACGGGAACCAGCGCGCGATGCCCGTACGCCTTGTGATAGGTTACCCCGCGATGTTCCAACCACAACACGCCGCCGGGGCATTTCTTGTCCGCTATGGCCCGGTTGATGGCGGCGTCCATCTCCGCCAGCTTGGCCGGGTAGAACAGCGCCGCCCCGCTGCGCGCCGGGGGCCTGCTGCTGCCACCGCACAAGCACACGAGGAAACCGAGAGAAAAAAGGCCTGCCCCAGCAGCCAGACGGCGCGAATATTTCATCATACGCCATACCCTAAAGCCGGCCGGGCGATGCCGACAATCTGATTTTCTGCCTGATCACCCCATTGCTTTTATTCCCCGTCTATGAAAAGCTCTCCCCGCACATGCCCAAGCCTTCTTTAGGTGAATACAATCTGGGTGCCTTGGCCGGAGCAGTCGTCGGCTCCATCGGCGGGTTGTTCGTCATCGGTTTGGTGCGGGCGATTCTCGGCCGGAACATCGCCCTGCTCTTGAGCGCGCCCATCCTCAGCTTCATGAGTTGGCTCGTCTGCGGGACGGTCGGCTGGCTGCTTGGCGGCCAGATCGGTCCCCGATTAGGCGAGAAGTTCTATTCTGAACGCGCAGAGTATCTCGGCGGCGCCCTCGGCGGCCTGATCCCAGTGCTGCTGGTCGCCTTGTGGGCCTGGTATATGACGCTTCACTGAACCGTCCTGTTGCTGCGCGCCTTGGATAATCTGCATGGTCTCGCCACTCAAAGACAAATGGGTTTTAATCACCGGCGCGTCCAGCGGGTTCGGCGCGGCCGCCGCCCGCGCTTTTGGCGCACAAGGCTCCAAACTCCTGCTCGGCGCCCGGCGCGTTGATCGCCTCAAAAAGGTCACGGCTGAGGCCCGCCAGGCCGGCGCACCCGAAGCCCATTTCCATGCTCTGGACGTTAGCAAAACCTTCAGCGTGGACGCCTTTGTCGCCTGGGCGCGCCAAACCATCTCCCCTCACCAGCCAGCCGGCGCCACGCTCGACGTGCTCATCAATAACGCTGGCGGCGCTCACGGCCTGGACCCCGTAGTCGAAGGCAAGGATGCTGACTGGGAAACTATGTTGCAGACCAACGTCCTGGGCATTTTGCGCATGACCCGCGCCGCCTTGCCCCTCATGCTCCACAATCCCGGCAGTTCCCTCATCAACATCGGTTCCCTGGCCGGTCATGTCGCTTACGAAGGCGGCGCCGCCTATTGCGCCGCCAAGGCCGGCGAGCTGCAGATTACCCGCACGCTGCGCCTCGAGCTCAATGGCACCGGCATCCGCGTCACCACCGTCGATCCTGGCCTGGCCGAAACCGAGTTCTCCATCGTCCGCTTCAAGGGCGACCGCGCCCGGGCCAACAAGGCTTACGAGGGGACTCGCCCCCTCACCGCCGCAGACATTGCCGACATTCTGGTCTGGGTCGCCAGCCGGCCCCCGCACGTCAACATCGACGAGCTGCTCGTCAAGCCCGTGGACCAGGCCGCCATCCACAAAGTCTATCGGCGAACAACCTAAATGAAATTGGCTTCGTGACGCTGCGCGGCTGACATGGACCGCCGCCGGCGCTGGCGGAGGTGAGCAGCCCCCGGGGTTGGCGCGCTGGAGGGAATACTTCTAATACTTCTAATCCGCTTGCTCGGCTTTTGCAATTAGGCTAGTTTGCGCTCGATATGGAAGAGAATGCACCGCCGCTATCCTGCGCGCCGCCCCCCGCTGCGCCGCCACCGCCACCCTTAACGCCCCCGCCGGTCATTGTACCGCCGTCGCCAACACCGCCGCGCCGACGCGGCCGGGGCTGGATGATCTTTGCCTTGGTGCTGCTGGTCTTGCTGGGGGTCAGCGTGCTCGCCAACCTGGGCCATCTGCTGAGCAGTTTCAGTCCCATGAAAATGGCCCGCGCCCGGCCCGCCGGCCCGCGCCTGGAGGAAGTCGTCACCGAGGACAACGACGCGGCCGCCAAGATCGCCGTCGTCGAGATCGATGGCATCATCACCAGCCGGGCCATGGACCAGGGCGGCTACAACATGGTCGATGTGATCAAGGCGCAGTTGAAGCGCGCGGAAGAGGACGACAAGGTCAAGGCGGTGATCCTCAAAGTGGATTCGCCGGGCGGCGAGGTGCTGGCCTCTGATGAAATCTACCGGGCGGTGGCCGAGTTCCAGGCCAAACCCCACGGCAAGCCGGTCGTGTGCTCGATGGGGGGCTTGGCCGCCTCGGGCGGCTACTATGTTTCGGCCCCGTGCCGCTGGATCGTGGCAAATGACCTGACCATCACCGGCAGCATTGGCGTCATCTTAAGCACCTGGAATTATCGCGGCCTGATGAACAAGGTCGGGCTGCGCCCAGAGACCTTCAAGAGCGGGAAGTATAAAGACATGCTCAGCGGCTCGCGCGAGCCGGACAGTATTACGCCGGAAGAACGCGAGATGGTGCAGTCGCTGATTGATGAGACTTACGGGAAGTTCAAGAACGTCGTCGAAGCCGGCCGCAAGCGGGCGCAGGAAAAGAACAAGAACAAGGGCCGCGCTCTGACCGAGGACTGGGCCGATTACGCCGACGGCCGCATCCTCTCCGGCGCCGAAGCCTTCAAGCTGGGCTTTGTGGATGAACTGGGCGCCTTTGACGACGCCGTCAAGCGGACCAAGAACATCACCGGCATCCATAACGCCAACCTCATCGAGTACCAGCAGCGTTATGATTTATCCGACCTGTTCCATCTCTTCGGCCAGACCGACAGCAAGGTCGTCAAGGTGGATTTGGGCATGGAAATGCCCAAGCTCCAGGCCGGCCAGCTCTACTTCCTCTCACCCACCTTCCTCCACTAACGGTGAACGGGGTCACCGTCATCACGCAGAAAGGTCATATCCTCCCCGGCCTGGGCGATGCCGGCGACCGGCTCTTCGGCGTTTGAGATGAAGCGCCGCGAGCATCTGTTGATGGTGGCTGACAGCGAGCATGACGCCAACATGTTTTACGCAGTCGGCATGTTCGTGCCCGACCCCTTCATCTTTCTGCGCAGCCGCGGGCGGAACTGCGTCGTGATGAGCGACCTGGAGATCGACCGCGCCCGGAAGCACGCCCCGCATTGTTCCGTCCTGTCGCTCAGCCGCTACCAGCGCAGACTCCGGCGTGAAGGGATCAAACAGCCCCGCTTTGCCGAGGTCATCCCCGCCCTCTTGCGTGAGCGAGGCATTCGGCGCGTCGTGGTGCCGCAGGATTTTCCTTACGGCCTGGCGGCCGACCTGCAACGCCGTCGCATCAGCGTGGCCGCTCGGCCCGGCAACTTCTTTCCCGAACGCGAGCGCAAATCCGCCGCGGAGGTGAAGAAACTTAGCGCGGCGCTGCTCATGGCCGAAATCGGCATGGCCGAGGCCATGCAAGTGCTGCACGCCGCGAAGATCGCCAAAGACCGCCGGCTGCTGTACCATGATGTGCCGCTGACGTCCGAGAAGCTGCGGGCTGTCATTGACACCGCGATCCTTCAAGCGGGCGGACTCGCCAGCCACACTATTGTCGCCGGCGGCAAACAAGGCTGCGACCCGCACGAAGCAGGCTATGGTCCCCTGCGCGCCAACGAACCTATCATCCTGGACATCTTTCCCCGCTCCCAAAAGACCGGTTACTTCGGCGACATCACCCGCACGGTTGTCCGCGGGCGCGCCGGCGAGCCGGTTCGGAAACTCTACGATACGGTGCTCCAGGGCCAGAAGCTGGCGTTTCAGAAGATGCGCCCCGGGGTGCCCACGGCGCACGTGCATCGAGCCGTCCAGGAATTCTTCGAGCGGGCAGGTTACCGGACCGCCAGGCGCCAGGGGCGCATGCAAGGCTTCTTCCACGGCACCGGCCACGGGCTGGGTTTGGAAATCCACGAGGCGCCCCGCCTGGGACCGAACTCGGCTGGGGAATTGCAGGCCGGCCACGTGGTCACGGTGGAACCGGGGCTTTACTACCCGGAACTCGGCGGGGTGCGTCTCGAGGATGTCGCGCTCGTCACCAGGACCCGCCCGCGCAACCTGACCCAGTTCGAGAAGGTGCTGGAGATTTGAATCCGCGAAGTCGTAGCCGCCGACGGCAGTCGGCGCTCTTCTCCTTCGCGGCCCAGGCGACTGCCATCGGCGGCTGCGACTTGAGGCGCTTGATTTGGGGAATCCGTGCGGGATCTGAAACCTGCCACTTGACACAATGCAGGTTTGGGCCTATGGGTGACGCTTCAAATTACAAACAACAATAACTAATACACTCGTCAATAGTGAAAAACTGGATAAGTAGAGCCATGATTACTAAACAGAAATATGCGGGCAGCCGCCGGGCGATGGCCCTGGCCGCTGCGTTGGTGTGCGTGGGTTCGGGCTTGGCCTTTGCGGCCGACGAGGCGGCCCCGACGCCCAAACAAGGATGGGACAGCACTGCGGCGGCAGCGCTCACGCTTACCCGCGGCAACAGCGATACCTTCCTCGCGACCCTGAGCCTGGACACCAAGCGGAAGTGGGTAAAGGACGAAGTCGGCTTCGGCATTTCCGGCGGTTACGGCGAAAGCACGGTGAATGGCGTCAACACCAAAAACACGGAGTTTGTGCAGGGCTACGGACAGTATAACCGCTTGTTCACCGACCGGTTCTACGGTGGCCTGCGCCTGGACGGACAGTACGATGGCATCGCCGGCATTGATTACCGCTTCAAATTCAGCCCCATGGCCGGTTATTACCTGATCAAGAACACCAACATGACGCTGGCTGTGGAAGGCGGCCCATCGCTGATCTCTGAGCATCTGGAAGGCCGGCCTCCCGATTCCTATTGGGCAGCTCGTTTGGCGGAACGTTTTGAGTACAAGCTGACCGCTTCCACAAAAGTCTGGGAGTCTCTCGAGTACCTCCCCAAGGTGGACCAATGGGCTGAGAATTACCTCCTCAATTTCGAGGCCGGCATCGACACCGCCATCACTAAGCACTGGAGCCTGCGCGTGGTATTCCAGGACATGTTCGCCAGCGAACCGGCGAACAACAGAAAGAAAAATGACGTTCGCCTGATGGCAGGCACCGCTTACAAGTTCTGAAACAACTGCCATCCGAATGGGTGAGTCGTGGGGATTGGCGTGGGAATTGGTGTTGACAGGCTGCCCTCAAGCTCGCAAAACTTCGCCCATGCGTATCCCAGTCACGCAAATGAGCAACGAAGTCCTGCTCCGCCAGTTGCTGGACGCCATTCCGTCGTACGTTTTCCTGGTGGATCGGGACGTGACCATCCTGGACTACAACGCCGCTGCCGGGGCCTTCTTGGGCATCGGGCGCCGCCGCATCCTCCGCCACCGCGGCGGTGACGTCTTCCACTGCCTTCATTCCAGGGATGTGACAACGGGCTGCGGACGCGGTCCGTTCTGCCGGAACTGTCTCGTTCGGGGAGCCGTCAACGAAGCCTTTGCCGGCAACAAGTGCATCCGGCGCCAGGTCCGCATGGAACTGTGGTCCGGGCGCGGAGTTAAGAAGTTGCATGTCCTGCTCACCGCCTCTCCCTTTAGCTACCAGGGCCATGAACGAGTGGTGCTTATCCTCGAGGACATCGGCGGCATTGCCGCCCTCCAGCGCCTCCTGCCCGCCAGCCCCAACTGAGCCGACTTGAAAAACAAGCCTGGCGCGCCAACACTCCCGGCATGAATTCCGTTATCTCCAATTCCCCGACCAACGGGCGAGCTTTCCCCCTCTTCATGAACCCCGGTTCGCTAGAAATCTGCCGCCGGTTCCCCCTCTCCCCTTCCGAAGGGAAGAGGGCCGGGGTGAGGGGGAAGGAACCGCGCCCTTTAAGCAGGTGTCGGAACTTCCTTGTCGCCGCCCTGGGCCTGCTGGCCGCCAGCGTTTTCGCCCAGACCAACCCTGCCCCGGAGCTTCATCAATGTATCAAGCCCATCCCCCGCGAGGGCCAGCCCTATGAGCGGTTCCTCGAGCTAAACAAGCGCGTCAAGGAAAGCCACGGCCAAGCGGAGGTCATCTTCGTCGGCGACTCCATCACCCGGCGCTGGGAAGACGATGGCAAAGAGGTCTGGGCCAAGTATTACGCGCCCCGCCATGCCCTTAACCTGGGCATCGGCGGTGATCAGACCCAGCATGTCCTCTGGCGCTTGGACCACGGCAACCTCGACGGCCTTAAACCCAAAGTCGCCGTCGTTCTCATCGGCGTCAACAACATCCCCGACGACCACAACTCACCTCGGCAGGTTCTGGAAGGCGTCACCGCCGTCGTCAGGAAGCTCCGCGAACTCCTGCCCCAAACCAAAGTCCTGCTCCTGGGCATTTTCCCCTTCCGCGAGGATTTCTGCCCCCAGCGCGCCAAGGCCCTCCAGGTTAACCAGGCCCTGCACAAGCTCGACGACGGCCAGTGGATTCGCTTCCTCGACTTCGGCCACCTCTTCATCCAGCCCGATGGCACAATCTCCAAGGACATGATGCGCGACTTCCTGCATCTCTCCCCCACCGGCTACCGTCTCTGGGCCCAAGCCATGGAACCCGACCTCGCCGCCATGCTCGGAGAAAAGCCCATCGCCCCGTAAACGAAGGTGCATTTCACTTTTTGGGCAGCCGCTCCTAATCCTAATCTTAATCTTAATCTCCCTCGTCCAGCCGCTAATCAGCATTGGCTTTGGTTAACCCCAGTCACCAGTCACCAATCACCAGTCACGAACATTGAAACGCACTTGCGCGCAGCGGCGCAAAAGTGAACATTCCCCTGCATGTCTTTACCCCAAGCCACTCGTGGTGTGGCGGGGCCTGGTGCCCCGCTCCACGACACTTTGAATCCGCCCCAGGCAAGCTTTGCTGGCGGCAGGGCGGCTCTCATTCTGTCTCAACTTGTGCTGGGCTTCGTGGCCTTGGCGGCTTGGACTGCTCCCCTCCAAGCCGGGACGATCTATATCCCCAACGCGTCGTTTGAGTCGCCCGTGACCGACTATGCCTGGCCCCAAATCGACTCCTGGCAGCAAACGCCCTCCTGGACCAACGAGGAGTCGGGCGTGTTCTTGAACCTGCCGCCCTACATCGACAACTGCGACGGAAGCCAGGCCGCGTTTCTGTTCGCCGCCCCGCAGGCGGCGTTGTTCCAGGACTATGACTCGACCGACTGGTCCAACTCGGTGCCGACCCACGCCTTCAACGCCACCTTCGACGTGGGCGAGTCTTACACCCTCACCGTCGCGGTCCTCGGCGGCACCAATCTGACCTATCCCATGCAGGTGGGCACCACCCTGCAACTCAGCCTCTATTACCGCGATGCCTCCAGCAACATGGTCATCGTCGCCGCCACCACCATCACCAACAGCGGGCAGTTATTCCCCACCAACACACACTTCGTTGACTTCTCGGTCTATGTCCCCGGCGTCCGAACGAACGACCCCTGGGCCGGCCAGAACATCGGCGTCCAAATTGCCTCCACCGTTAGTCCCGACCTCGCCGGCGGATATTGGGACCTCGATAACGTGCGGCTGACCGAAACCGCCCTCCCGGCTTTGACCAATCCCGGAGTCACAAACAGCCAATGCGCCTTCACCCTGCAAAGCCAGCCGGGGCTGAGTTTCGAGATACTGGCCAGCACCAACCTCGCTTTGCCATTGTCCAACTGGACCAGCCTCGGGACCCTTACCAACCTCACCGGCGTCATTCCTTTCCTCGACCCGGCCACAAACCTCAACCGCCGTTTCTACCAGGCCCGCCAGTTACCGTAGTACTGTGACGATGCGACTCATAAATCGTAAATCGCAAATCGCAAATCGCAAATCGTAAATGCGCCGTCCCGCCTTCACGCTCATTGAGCTGCTGGTCGTCATTGCCATCCTCGCCATCCTCATGGCGCTGCTGCTGCCGGCCCTGGCCTCGGCGCGCGAGGAAGGCTGGCGAACCGCTTGCCTCTCCAACCTCCGTCAGATCGGCATCGCCATACGCGCTTATGCCGGCGACAACAACGGCAATATCCCCTACGGCCCCAAAGCCCCGCCCTTCACCAGCGCGGACGACTTCTATCCTTCCTCCGGCGCGCCCACCAGCCTCATTTCCCTCGCGAACGGTGCCCCCGTCGGTTTGGGCCTCCTCCTCCAGAACCACCTCTGCAACCAGCCCAAAGTCCTCTTCTGCCCCAGCAGCGATCAACCCCTCGACGCCAGCGCCCAGCTCGCCAACGTCGGCCTCCGCCAGGCCCAATGCAGCTTCTACTACCGCCACGCCGGCAACACCAATTTGTTCGACAACCCCAACCTCGGCGTCCCACCGCCCGACCACATCAACCTCGACAACCTCGGCTACAACCGCAACGGCCTCCCCATTCGCGCCCTGGCCATTGACACCCAGTTCCTCTGCTCCCCCGACCTGGCCATTTTTGGCATCACCCCCAGCACCCACCACCGCCAGCGCGCCGCCGACATCCTCTTCTCCGACGGCCACTCCGTTTCACGCCCCAACCGCAACAACCAGTTCGTCGTGGACCTCAGCAACGACGCCAACCTCGGCGACGCCTTCGACAAAATCCTCACCGTCCTCGAACACGCCGACACCCAACCTTGACCCCCGACGCAACACCGGCCCTCCCACTCGAAGTCCGCCAAACCAGACCGCTGAGAGTGGCGGTGGAACCTCTCATTAACACCCCGCTTCAGCGGGGTGGGACAATGCGTGGTGGAGGGGTGAACCGCTTCAGCGGTTTCCACGCGACTGGCTCCCCTCCGCTCCAGCTTTGGTTGGCTTTTCGGATGCTCATGCTGTTCCCCGCCAAATTCTTCCGGCATAGACTCTCCCCATTCCCCGCCACACCGCGAAAACCGCAGCGGCAAGCAGCCAAAAACCGAAGGAGTAAGTAAACGCGGGGACCTGTGCCCAAACGGGCCTCTCTCCCGTCGGCCAATCAATGATGAACCCGTCATTTGTCACTCCGGCCACGTCGTTCGCATCACAGCCATAACTGACGATGAAGAACACGTCGTAAGCGAGAATCACGGCCCCAACCGCCAAAAGCAGCGAACCGACTATGATGGGTATTTTTCTCACGCGGTTCGATTCAACTAAGGATGCTGCTCAGGCATGGCGGCCAGAGTGCCCCCGGAATGCAACCAAGACACGATGCCGGCGTCCAGTGAAGCGCGCGTTAGTAGCCAACCCCATAAAAGAACGACTTGAGGAACTCGTAAACCAAGCAAAACGTAAAGCACGCGCCGATACAAGCAGCTATCCGATCAGCACGAGTGCCGCGCCTGAATGCCTCGACACACGCTGCAACGCATCCAACAATGAGTATCACGCCTATGATCCGTGCAGCCGGCGAAACCGGCTCGCGGTACCGCCAGTCGCCCAAGGTGGAATAGCGCGGCGGCAGCAAAGCTGAATAAAACACGCTGGCCAATAGAGCCGCAAGGAATGCAATCCAGCCCCTGACTCTTGGAAAACAGCGTGTCATACCCCTGGCAGCGTATGCGACCGCACCACCGGCGTCAATAGCGACCTTTCGGATATTCTGTCCCGGGCGCAGGATACCCCCCGCCGCACCGGAACGCATCCCCCACACTGCCAGCGTAACGGCGTCTCGGCAGAGACCGCCTCAAAACCCGACTGAGGGAGGGCGAGCGTCCCCGCGAGCCCCGACTTTCGCCCTCCCACCGCCGCAGCCTCCCCGCCCGCAGGCAGAAGTGCCTTGGCCCCCAAACGAGACAACCCGACGCAATTGCCCCCGGCATGTGGTACACGGGAGAACGACGCGAGGGAGGGCCGGGGTGACTCCGTTTCAGGAATAGTGCGTTTTCAATCAAGGACTGCTATTATTCACTGAGTCCTGCTGGCGGCTTCGCCCTCAGCCGAGGAAGCAATGGGTCTAACTCTCTACTTGACAGTGTGATAGAAATGGTATAAGTACCCCCCAGCCTTGTGGTCCACCCAGGCCACGGCACCAGCGACCCTCACTCAGAAGCGGTTCTGGTAGCGTCGAACCCGACACGACTACCGGCGCAGGGGCCGAAAACACCCCTGCGCCCTTACGTCCGGGCGGCTCGAAGACGCGGTTTTGCGGCAGGAACACTGGTGTCGGCATGATGCCCCTCCGATGATCCTCCCAATCCCTTCCACACCGCCGCCCGCCGCAGTCTTCGTGCCTTCGGTTGCCCGTGAGGTTTGTACAAATATGGCGCAAGCTACTGTGCCTGTTTGCCTTACAGGAAATAGTGCATCTTCGAGCCGGAAGTGGTATCAGACGCCTGAGTCAAGGACTTTGTTCATCCCGGCAACGAGCAGTTGGAACCACGAAATACAGAGATTTGTTCCCGCCGACCGTTCATTTTTCGTGTGTTTGGTGTATTTCGTGGTTTGAACCGCCGTTGTTGGCTTCATTTCACCCTTTTCAGTTTCCAGATTTCGCTTACTGTCCCTCCATGACGTTGACCGAGCAAATGACCCATCTGGCTAAACAAGCCAGGGCCGCTTCGCGCGACCTCTCCCGGCTGCCCACCGCCGCCAAGAACGCCTGCCTCCTCGCTATGGCCGGCGCGCTCGAACGAAGCGCTCCCGCCATCAAAGACGCCAACGCCCTCGATATGGAGGTCGGCGCGAAGCTGGGCCTTTCCTCCGCCATGCTCGACCGGCTCAAACTTGATGACCAACGCATCGCGGCTATGGCCAGGGGCCTGCGCGAAGTCGCCGCCCTGCCCGACCCCGTTGGGCGCGTGCTCGACGAACGCGTCCGCCCCAACGGCCTGAAACTTCAGAAGGTCAGCACGCCGATAGGTGTCGTGGTCATCATTTACGAGTCGCGCCCCAACGTCACCGCCGATGCCGCCAGCCTCTGCTTCAAGTCCGGCAATGCCACCATCCTGCGCGGCGGCAAAGAGGCCCTGAACTCGAACCTGGCCATCGCGCGAATCATGATCGAGGCCGGCCAGCGCACGCTCCCGGCGTTTCCCGGGCACGCCATCCAGGTTGTGCCCACGACCGACCGCGAGGCCATCAAGGAGCTGCTCTCGCTGACGCAATACGTGGATTTGTGCATGCCCCGCGGCGGCGAGGGCCTGATCCGCGCCGTCGCCGAGTGCTCGAAGGTGCCCGTCATCAAGCATTACAAGGGCGTCTGCCACGTCTATGTGGATGCCGATGCCGATTTGAAGATGGCGGAGGCCATCGTGCTCAACGCCAAGCTCCAGCGCCCCGCCGTCTGCAACGCGATGGAAACCCTGCTGGTGGACCGCAAAATCGCCTCTGCCTTTCTGCCCGTGATGGGTCAACGCCTCTCCGAGCGGAACGTCCAGCTCCGAGCGGATGCCGAAGCCGAAGCGATTCTGAAATCCGCACTCCGCTCTCCGCACTCCGAAATCCGGCGGGCGACCGAGCAGGATTGGTTCACCGAATACAACGACTACATCCTCAACGTTCGGGTGGTCGATGGGGTGCGCCAGGCCATTGACCACATCAACCATTACGGCTCGGCCCACTCCGACAGCATCGTCACGCGCGATGAGGCGCGCGCGAAGCAGTTCCTCAACGAAGTGGATTCCGCCACGGTCTATTGGAACGCCTCGACCCGCTTCACTGACGGCGGCGAGTTCGGCATGGGCGCCGAAATCGGCATCAGCACCGACAAGATCGGCGCGCGCGGTCCGATGGGCCTCGAGGAACTGACCAGCTACAAGTGGATCGGCATTGGCACTGGGCAAGTGAGGAGCTGAAGCCGGACGCTTCAGAACGCGTTTATGAGACCACAGCATCTCATTAACACCTCGCTTCAGCGAGGTGGTCTTGCCGCGGCGGGAGGAGGAGGAGGGCGCCTCTTGAGGGCGCGTTGCCCAAACCCCTCAGTGGTAGGGCGTGCTATCCTCAGCGCGCCGCGACCATCTGCAGATGTCCGCTACGCACCGGTTTTTACGACCTCCCACGGCGCGCTGAGGACAGCACGCCCCACCTTCAAGTGACCTCAGCAATCCTAACCTCTCCACCTGCTGACGCAGCCGAGCGCGCTCGTTTCGTTCGCGAGCGCCTGCCGGCGGAAGGCCTGTTCGCCAATCACGATTGGCGGACCTCGCCGGTCCCTTGCCCTCTCGGACCGGCCCTGGCGAAGGAAGTGGAATCGCTCGGGCGCGTGCTGCTGCAGTTCTATCGCGCCGTCAACCTGCTTTACCGGAAGAGCGCCGAGGGCCAGCAGCCCGAGTGGGTCGCCCGCTGGCTCGACCAGGGCAAGCCCGCCGACCTTGTCGCACTCCAGCGCTCCCCTGCCCTCAAAAACGAAGTGCCGCGCGTCATCCGCCCGGACCTCTTGCTCACGGAACACGGCCTCAGCGTCACGGAACTCGATTCCGTGCCCGGCGGCATCGGCCTCACCGGCTGGCTCAACCAGACTTACTCGGCAATGGGCGCGGAAGTCCTCGGCGGGGCGGACGGGATGTTGCGCGGGTTCGCCAGTATCTTCGGTGATGCCCCCACGGTGCATATCGTCGTGTCCGAAGAGGCGGCCACCTATCGCCCGGAAATGATCTGGCTGGCCAGCCAGTTGGGAAGCACGAGGTTCAAGGTTCAAGACTCCAGATTCGAGGCATTCGCTGATGGTGACGCCGCCTACCGCTTCTTCGAGTTGTTCGACCTCGCCAACGTGCCGAACGCCAAGAGGACCTTCGACCTTGCCGCCGCCAGGCGGATTCGCCTCACGCCGCCGCCCAAGCCGCTCTTTGAAGAGAAGATGCTCTTCGCGCTGCTCTGGAACCGAAACCTCCGCGGTTTCTGGCGGCAGGAACTGGGCGACGGTTTCTTTCACCGGTTGCTCAGCCTGGTTCCTTACACTTGGCTGGTCGATCCCGCTCCCCTGCCCCCGCACGCCGCCATTCCCGAGTTGAACCTGACCGACTGGCGCCAGCTCAAGGCGCTCTCCCAAAAGGAGCGCGACCTGATCCTGAAAGTCTCCGGCTTCTCGGCCCGCGCGTGGGGCGCGCGCGGCGTCTATCTCGGCAGCGACCTCTCGCACGCGGATTGGGCGGCGGCGGTGGATGAGGCCCTCGCCAATTTCGGGCGTTCCCCCTCCGTCCTGCAGCGTTATCACAAGCCGGGCCTGGTCGAGGCCCAATGGTTCGATTTCGAGCACCACCAGCTTGTGCCCATGAAAGGACGCGTGCGCCTTTGTCCTTATTACTTCGTCGCCGGCGACGGCGACGCCGCGCGCGCCCAACTCGGCGGGGTACTGGCCACGATTTGCCCACCCGACAAGAAGATCATTCACGGCATGACGGATGCGGTTTTCAGCCCCTGCTCCATCTAACTCATTCAACTCATTTAACCATGTAACCCATGTAACTTAACCGCCGTGTCTCTCCCCGAATACATCCTTCTGGCCACCAGCTCCCTGTTCGTGATCGTGGACCCGCTGGCGACGGTGCCGGCCTTCCTCGCCATGACGCCGACGGACACGCCGGAACAGCGGATCAAAATGGCCCGGCTCGCCTGTTGCGTGGCGGCGGGAGTGCTGCTGGCCTTCGCCATCGCGGGGAAGTGGATCTTCAAGTTCCTGGGCATCACCATGCCCGCCTTCCAGCTCGCCGCCAGCGTGGTTCTGCTTTTGGTCGCGCTCGACATGTTGCGGGCGCAGCGCTCGCGCGTTCAGGAAACCTCGGAGGAAACCACTGCCGGCATCGCAAAGACGGACATCGCCGTAACGCCGCTGGCGATTCCCATGTTGTCCGGCCCCGGGGCCATCTCCACGGCGGTCTTGCTCCATCACCAGGCCGCCACCTTGGGCCAACGCGTCGCCCTGTATCTGTGCATCGGGGCCGTTTGCCTGGCCAGCTATCTGATCCTCCGCCTTTCGGCGCGCGGAGCCCGCTGGCTCAGCCCGATTGCATTGAATGTCACCGCGCGCATCATGGGCCTGCTCCTCGCGGCAGTGGCGATTCAGTTCATGCTCAATGCTCTCCGGCAACTGAACCCGGCTTGGCTCCCGGCCACGGCCTGAAGCCAACCGGCCTTCTCCCCATTCCCTGGACGGAATGATTCTACACAAAAGCACTTGCACAAGAGAAAAGCTCAGGCATTATTAAATCGCGGGGTGGAGCAGCCCGGTAGCTCGTCAGGCTCATAACCTGAAGGTCGCTGGTTCAAATCCAGCCCCCGCAACCAATTCTCCCGTTGCAACTTACGTAGTTGCAATGGGTTTCTTCGTTTTGGCCCGCCTGAGCCAAAACCCCATGCACCTGCAATGTACCCCACGGAACCGCACCGAATATGGGTACAATTTGGGTACAGAATTCTTCGCGGACACCTGCGGCGGCAGCCATGTACAAGGAATGTTGCACCGCGGTTGAGCAGCTCCGTTCCTCTGATCCCAGGAACTGATCACCCCCCGCGCAAGGCGAATCACATCCGCAGTCGCGGCCCGGGGAACCTCGTCGCCTACAGCACCGAGATTACGTTCCGAGCCGTACCCTGGAGTGTAAAGTCCAAACTGCGGGGATGTGTTACCACGAATGGCGATGATTGGAATTCAGCCATTCGAAGGATCAGCCTGCGCAGCAGGGCGCGAGGCGCCCCAGCAGCTGCTTCGTCGCCGTGTGGCCGCGGTAGTCGCCCAGTATCCGCGTCGTTGGATCCGTGCCGCTGAGGCGCAGAGTTTGGTGACCAGCCGCCGAATCTACGACGGTTTCAGGCAGGCTGGTCGGCTCTGCGCAATCATCAGGACGTCCCGCTGCACCCTCTATCGGCTGGGTGATGTCGTTGCGTGCATGCTTCATCACGAGGACTGCGTGTCCCCAGATGATGCTGCTGGCCGCAAACTAGAGGGCTGCGAAAACTCCGCAAAGGAAATCAACGTCCTTGTCAGCGAGCTTCTGAGTGAGAAGATTAACCCTTGGGTCCGGGCGACCGCACTGCCAGCGCTGTTCACCAGTCGTCAAATCTACCTCCGCTGTCGCCGAGCCGGTTGGCTGATCCCCCGCAAAGCAGCACACCGCTGTGTGATCTACTCCTTCGAGGATGTTCTGGCCTGCTGGCACCGCGTCGAGCGCGAAGGCGTCCCGCCCAGTAGCGCTGAACGCGCTCCTAAACCGACAAAGGTTCGCCGTTCCTGCGGTAAAAAGCGGCCAAACACGTCGCTGAAGTGAGTCGCAAGCAACAGAAGAAGCTCAGGCGGCGCTTTGGCGTGAGGCCAAGGAAGAAGATCGTCCATGGCAAAGTCTATTGGGTTGTCTGGCTGGGCAAGCGGTTGACCGGCAGCAAGGGCAAAGCGCATTATTTCTCAGGCCGCAAGGCCGCCGCCCGATTCATTAACCGGACCCAGATCGACCGGGAACAACGGGGCCAGGATGCATTCTGCATTTCGACCAAGCTCCGCTTGGAGGCAGCAGACTGCTCGCGGCGGTTGGAGGCGGTCGGCGCCACTCTGACAATGGCGGCCGATTATTACCTGGAACGGGCGCCCATTCCGGGAAAGGATCAGAAATACGAATTGACGTGCGACGCGTTTATCGAATCGCGCCGAAAAAAGAAGCGCCGCTCGCGCACCATTGTTCAGTATGAGAGTTACCGCCGAATCACGTCGCAGGAGTTCGGCAAGCTTGCAGTTCGGGAGATCCTCCGCGAAGACCTTGAAGACTGGGTTGAAGAGCATCCGGGATGGGAGGCGCGGACGCAGCGGAACTACATTAAGTTTTTCTGCACCCTGTTTAGTTTTGTCGTCAACAAAGGATGGCGGAGCGACAACCCGGCGAAGCTGATCGAACTGCCCAACGAGGAGGAACGCCCCCCTGGGTTTCTGCATCCCGACCAAGCGGCGGAATTGCTGCGACAGGCGTATTGGCGAGCCCGAGACCTGTTGCCAGCCATTGTGACCGGGCTGTTCGGCGGCCCGCGAAGGTCGGAATTGTGCCAACTGCTCTGCAGCGAGATGGATGTGGAGACGCGGCAGATCGAAATCAAAGGCATCAAGGCCAAAACGCGCCAAAGGCGGATTATCACCATCAATGACCTGCTCTTGGAATGGCTTGCTTTCGCCGGCTTTCCAGACTCCGAGCACCTGACGATCAAACCGAGCCCTGATTGGTTTGGGGAACAACTGCACGAGGTGGCGGTTGCGGCGAAGATCGTTCCCTGGCCGCGCAACGGGTTGCGGCATACCTTTGGCACCTTTCACTACGCCAAATACCGCAACGAGAATTCGACCGCATCTGAGATGGGCAATACGCCAGACGTTGTCTTCAAGAACTACCGCGCCCTGGTCAAGGAACCGCTGGTCAGTCAATTCTGGGATTTGACTCCAGCCAAGGTGCTGGGTCCGGAAGTTGTGTTCGACCAGAACCCTGGCGATCCGACCAAGCTTCCGGCCACATTGCCGGCATAATCCAGAGATGCGCGTGGTGTCCCATCCAACAACTCACAGGCGAGTTTGCTCTGCTCCGCTGCGCGATGCACCGGCGACAACAGCGCAGCCAGCTCCGCGCGGTTCTTCGTCCCGGCGTGTTCCTCCAAAGCGCGGCCCAACGGCAGATGCTGTACTTTGCCTCGCTCGGAAACGCGATGTGTATAGGTGACCAGGGAAGCGAACGGATAGGCCAGGTTGCGTTTGTTCTCCGCCAAATGAAAAGTGATGTGTCCCACCGTGTTCCAAACCGGGTCGCACTTTTGCAGATACGCGCGCGGGCGAGGCGGTGAAACTCTCGATCGGGCGCGCAGCAGTTGTCTGAGTCAGCGACCTCCGGCAAAGCCGGAGGCTTGAAAGCTGGGAGGCGGCAGAGCCGCCCTGCTCCGCTTCTCGAACGTTCCTCGTCAATCTCGGGCATCTCGTGAACTTCCCTCGCAATC
>Ga0187872_10000336_pt1 | contig 56381 bp, 51 predicted proteins | sample June2016WEW_16_4_FD_132973 | JGI IMG/M metagenome (GOLD analysis project Ga0187872, IMG submission 132973) | Peatland microbial communities from SPRUCE experiment site at the Marcell Experimental Forest, Minnesota, USA - June2016WEW_16_40 | ecosystem: Environmental > Terrestrial > Soil >...
ATAAGCTCGCGCCATCGTTGTCGTGTCGCAGGAGAACTCGCCATCCCCAGGGTAATTCACTCACCGAATCCAGGTATATACCTTCTAGGGAACCGGTCTAATGCGCCAGAGCGGCGCCGTGCGGAGCGTTACTCACTTTCCGCCGAGCACCAGCTTGGCGATGGTCGCCAACTGCATATTTGAGGTTCCCTCGTAGATGCTGCCGATCTTCGAATCGCGGAAAAATTTCTCCGCCGGATAGTCTTTTGTGAAGCCGTAGCCGCCAAGAATTTCCACGGCCATCGACGCCACCCGCTCGGCAACCTGCGAACAGTACAGCTTGGTCATCGCCGCTTCTTTCAGGAAGGGCATGCCGGCGTCTTTCATCCTGGCGACGTTGTAGACCATCATCCGCATGGCCATAACTTCGGTTGCCATCTGCGCCAGTTGGAACTGAATGGCCTGGAAGTTCGCGATCGGCTGGCCAAACTGTTTGCGCTCCTGCGCATATTTCACCGCCACATCCAGTGCTCCTTGCGCCAGGCCCAGCATCTGCGCGCCGATCCCTATGCGCCCTTCGTTCAGCGTTTCGATGGCGATCTTGTAGCCTTTGCCCACCTCTCCCAGCAGGTTTTCCTTGGGCACTTTGCAATCTTCCATAATCAATTCGCAGGTGGAAGATGCGCGGATGCCAAGCTTGTCTTCCTTCTTGCCGACCGAAAAGCCCGGGAAGCTTTTTTCCACCAGGAATGCGGTAACGCCACGGTAGCCGGCCGCGGGGTCCACCGTGGTCAGCATAATAAACAGGCTTGCTTCCTTGCCATTCGTGATCCACAACTTCTGCCCGTTGAGCAGCCAGTGGTCGCCTTTATCCTGGGCGCGGCACTGCAAAGCAAAAGCGTCGGACCCCGATCCCGCCTCGCTCAAAGCGTAAGCCCCCACCCACTCGCTCGCCATCTTCGGCAAATACTTTTTCTTTTGCTCTTCGTTGGCCCAGCGGAGTATGGCGTTGTTCACCAGCGTGTTCTGCACATCGACGACCACGGCCGCCGAGGGGTCGACGCGCGACAATTCTTCAACCGCAAGGATAGCTTCGAAAAAGCTCGCACCGCTGCCGCCGTACTGTTCGGGAATTTCGATTCCCATCAGTCCAAGCTGAAAAAACTGCTCAATCAGCGAGTGTTCGAAGACTCCTTTTTCGTCCATCTCCTTGACCAGAGGACGAACCGCCTCCTCGGCGAACTGCCGGACGCTGTCACGGAACAACTGCTCATCCTCGGTCAGCGCGAGCAGCGATTGCGGCGCCACGGATGAAACTGGGGATGTGGGCATAGCGAAAGACCTCAATCGAAAGATAAAAAATGTGACCGAAAATTATAGATCAGTTTCGCGAAAGGGATATTCCATGCGCGAAAGGTATATCCCATGAAGGATAGCTCCGGCGTGCGTCTGCTCTGAAACCGCCCTAGCCTAGCGTAACGTCCCGGAATTCAGGTAATAACTTTCACTGTGTCATTCTGAGCGACCAAGGGGAGCGAAGAATCCCAGTACGGCGTGGGGCTGAGGCGCAGCCGAAAGATTTCATTAAAAAGCCCAGAGCGACGCGGTATGGGATAGTTCCCTGGGATGCTTCGCTGCTCCACCCCAGCAACGGCATAAACGGCCGTTGCCGGGGGCCCCGGCTCGCTCAGCATGACAGCACAGAATCTGGTCTACCTGCGAACGCAATCCAGCTCAATCTCGCACGACCTCTGTTTTTGTCGCTGGGATAAGGATGCGCATCAGCTTCTGATTGCCGTCCAACCAAAGATCCCAGTCGTCGGCTCCTTCGGAAGTGATCCGGTAGTGGCTCAACTCCGTCTCGTTTCCGTGAATCGGCGCACGCTCGCGGCCGACGAATTCGATGGTGACGACAACTGACGTGTGCTGCCGGGGAACAATCACGCCGAACTGCGACTTTTGCGGGGCACACTGCGTGACGCCGTTCACGGCCTTGCAAATCGACGCCAGGTATCGCCACGTAAGAATCTCCCGGTGCGAAAAAAAGAAATCGTCGAGCACCAGGGTAGTGGCCGGAACCAGGAACGGTTGGTCGAACTTCTTGCCATTTTCGCTGGTGATGTGCTCGACCAGGAACTCCTCTTGCGGTTCAACTACGATTTCGCTTTTTTCGGGAGCGAGTTCGTGCCATTCATAGCGCTGCAACTCACCTTTGGGACTAAGGCGGAAGACGCTGGTTTGCCGCGACTTGCTGCCGCCGTCATCGATTTTGATCTCCGACGAAGCGATGCTCGACTCCGACGATTGCTTGATGGTGAACGTCTCGGTTCCCACCTTGCGGCCAGCGATCAGGATGCTGAACGTGCCGGAATCGACCACCGTCTGCTGTGCCGGTTTCGGGCGCGCACAAACCGCAGAGGGCGCAGCCAGCGCCAGTAGACCCAGACTCAATAATCTTATTGCCGCTCTTGTTCTCTGACCCATGCGGCCAACTCCTTCGCTATCGTCACGATGGACTTATTGGTTGTGTCGGTGCGGACGTGGGCCTGCTCGTAGGCGGAGCGCCGCTCTTCAAAGAGTTTCGCGAAGGCCTCCCGGTTGGCGGCCAGCGGCCGCTTGTCGGCATAGCGCCGAACCCTGCGCATTGCCTCTTCCAGCGCTACCTCAAGAAACACAACCAGGGCGCTGCTGCGAGCGATTCGATCGCGATTCTCAGGCTGTACGTAGGTGCCGCCTCCGAGGGCGATCACGCGGCGTTCGCTCCCGCTGGAGAGCACTTGATCCAGTGCCTCGGACTCAAGCTGGCGAAATCTTTGCTCCCCATCCGCGCTAAAAATCGCCGCAACCGGCTGCCCTGCGCTGTTCTCCACCACGGCATCGAGATCGACGAAACTGCATCCCAACTCGCTAGCCAGGGCGGCGCCGACACTGGACTTGCCAGCCCCCATGAACCCCACCAGAAGTATGGGACCGCTCTGCACCGCGCTTGTCATTGGTTGCGTAGAGCCTGTTTCATAATAGCGCTTTGAAGGGGTGCGGCTTCAGCTCGACCGCGTTTGACGGGGCGCAAATCGCCTTGATTTTAGCATGAGGAGAGTTTCGGAAAGAAAGCGCGCGGGCGAGGGACTGCCCGATTGCCCGTCGCCTGCTCTGCTCCCGGCTGAGGACGCTAAAGCCACGCTGCCTAAGTTGCCTGGCGGCTCCGGGCGAAGCAGGCGGACGAGGAAGTTACTACCACCTCACAAACTGAACAACTGCGCCAAACGCAATAATCCAGAGAACTGCATGAAACCCCAACAGGCCTTTGCGGCTCCCGGCTGGCTTAGCCAAGCCTTCCCGCTCCAGCGACTTCTGAATCTCGTTCCATACCCGGCCGCTTGGCTCCTCCATCGGAACCAGCAGCTTTGCCTGTTCGGCAATGTATCGAAGGTCGGCAACCAGGTCGCTGCAAACCTTACAGGTTTTCAGGTGCTCTTCTTCCGTGGCGTTTCCACCCGTCTCAATGATGAACGGCAGGACGCTTTGGAATTCCCCACAAGTCATGTTCTCTCTCCCAATGCCAAGCGCGATTTCGTACCTTTCTCTCGAAACCCACTGGCGCTCTCTCTCAGCGCTTTAAGGCCTTTTCGGCTCTGCTGGTCCGAAGGAGATCGCGCAGTTTCATTCGCGCTTTGTGAAGCTGAGATTTGCTGTTGCCGATTGAGCAACCCATCATCTCGGCGATTTCGTTATGTTCATATCCTTCAATGTCGTGCAGTACAAAAATGATTCGATAGCCAGGGGGAAGGCTTTCGATGGCGCGTTCCAGGTTCACCCGGTCGATCGATCCGGCGAGCACGTTATCACGCGCGCCAATATCTCTTTTGGGTCCGTCTTCTTCCTGCGGCTCCAGCGACTCCTGCAACGAAACTTCCGGCAACCCCTTCTTGCGAAGCTGCATGAGTACCACGTTGACTGCCAGCCGGTGCAACCAGGTTGAAAAAGCTGACTCCCCGCGAAAGGTCGCAATCTTGCGATAAAGCTGCAGGAAAGCTTCCTGGGTCAGATCTTCCGCCTCGGCGGTATTACCGGTCATGCGCAGGCAGAGGGAATAGACCCGGCGCTTATGGAATCCGTAAAGCACCTCGAAACACTCGCCGTCTCCCTGTTTTGCGCGCTCAATTGCTTCCGCTTCTGAAATTCCGGAAGCCAGAATTTTCTTTGCCTGTGTCAATGGTTGCTTCTTGGCCCTTCCCGCCTCAGATATTGGCAGGATAGCTCGGTTTTTCGCTGTTGTCGTCTGTAATTCCATCAGCTCCCAACGCGTGCCGACGTTCTCATTACCACGCTCGGCTCGAAATACCTGACCCGGTGATTCAGCCAAACGGCATGGGTGGCTCTTTCGTGCTAGACAGCTCACGCCGCAAGGACGCACCCACTTACAGAGAAGCGATTTCCTCCGGGTTTGGTTGCTTCCTAACTTTGACTCAGGCGGATGCTAGCGGGATGTCAAGGGGACAGTCTTACCTCGGACGACTTTGCAGATCGGACGGTGTCTCGGTTTCGGTCGAAAGGCTGGGCTTAGGGGCCGCTTTCCACACCCCGGGATTCTCCGGGGATGAAGGGTTGACGCCGAAATCCCAGACGTAAGCATTCATTGTCTTCGGGGCAAGCATCTCCACCACCGCGTACTCGCCGGGAGAAAGCGGCTGCGACGGTGTCACCCTTACCCATCCGCCCTGTAGTTGTTCAACCGTGGCGGGCAGGAGAAACTCCTGCTGGCTGACTTTTCCGGTGATGGCAATCTTCACGATCTCCACCACCCGCGCGTCTTTTTTCGGTTCCAGTCTCGCGATCCGGAAGCGTTCGGCGAGCGGCAGCGATTTGGTTCCGGGGTCCTGGTCGATATCGAGAAAGATCGCCGGTTGCTGCACGTGGGACTGGGTTCGAGCGTGCTCGCCCTTCAGTTCTATCGACTGCCTCGATGAGGTGATAGGGGCAATGGCTCCTCGCAGGATGTTGTGGCCGGTTCGGCGGTTCAACTCGCCGCTGCTCTGACTGAGTTCGGTCAGTTGCAACTCTCCGTTGTAGGTGTCGAGCAGGTACACCCCTCCGGAATTGGGAAGATGGAGTCCGGGAGCGATGACCGGGCTGGCCGCGACCTTTTCCGCCTCTTCCTCTTCCTCCGATTGTTTCAGCTCCAACTTGCGCTGCGACTCTCGCTGCTTCTCGAAGTTCTCAGTGGCTGGCCAGTCGACCATGGAGGCCGGAACCTCCTCCCACTCGTTGCGCTCTGTGCTGAGGTAGCGCACGCGGTCGCCGTTCACCTCCCACTTGCTGGCCAGTTGATAGCTGCCGTCTTTCAGCACCAGGCGCTTGGCGGTCTGTGCTTCCGCCGGCCCGTGGGTGAACAGCAGCAGGAAGAACGCCATCAACAACACGATTTGGAATCGGCGATTCACGGTTTTCATCCACCCCGGGGTGACACCCTTGCCGGCAAGCTCGACTCGCAGATTTTATCGCAGTTTTGACGGGGTCCGTTCGCCTGAGTTCGATTAAGCTCGATGGTGCCCCACGTTCGCCCGCTTTTGGCTAACGTGGGGTAGTTTCTTGAGGGGGTGCCCCATTCAAGCGAAGCTTGGGTGGGGCTTTCGTCTGTCATTGGAGCCACCCCGCCCTGGCTGCGCTAGAACGGGACATCCGGTTCCCACCAGAAAATTGCCCCACTACCCGTCCAACTGATGGCTTGCCGAACCCGGCGTTTCCGTTCATAATTGATCGTGCACCCCTTTGGACCCCACCGAACGCGCCGATCTTTTGCGCGGCGGTGCCTCCGTTCTGGAACCAGGCTGCTGCACAATCTACCCCCAAAATCACAGAGGTCGGCATGTCGGCAAAGTATATCTTTGTGACGGGCGGCGTTGTCTCGTCGCTAGGTAAAGGGTTGGCTGCGGCTTCCATCGGATGCCTGCTGGAATCGCGCGGGCTGAAGGTGACGCTGCTGAAGCTTGACCCGTATCTGAATGTCGATCCGGGCACCATGTCGCCGTTCCAGCATGGCGAGGTTTTTGTCACCGACGATGGCGCGGAAACCGATCTCGACCTCGGCCACTACGAGCGCTTCACCCACGCCAAGCTCACCCGCGACAACAACCTGACGACCGGCCGTGTCTACGAGCAGATCATCGCCAAGGAGCGGCGCGGAGACTATCTCGGCAAGACCGTCCAAGTCATTCCGCACGTTACCAACGAGATTAAAGCGGCCATGAAAAAGGTGGCGACGGATGTCGACGTGGTTTTGGTCGAGATCGGCGGCACCGTCGGCGACATCGAGTCGCTGCCGTTTCTCGAGGCCATTCGCCAGATGCGCCAGGAACTTGGCCGCGAGAACACTCTTTTCATCCACGCCACGCTGGTGCCTTTTATCGCCGCCGCCGGCGAACTCAAGACCAAGCCCACGCAGCACTCGGTCAAGGAGTTGCTCTCCATCGGCATTCAGCCGGACATCCTGCTGTGCCGCACCGACCGTTTTCTCTCCCAGGACCTCAAGGCGAAGATCGCGCTTTTCTGCAACGTCGAGCAGGGCGCGGTGATCACCGCCAAGGATGTTGCCTCCATTTACGAAGTGCCCCTGGGGTTCGCGCAGGAGGGCGTGGACCGGCTGGTTCTGAAGTATCTGAATTTGCAGGCCGGCGAGCCCGACCTGGATAAGTGGAGAGATCTCGTCCACCGCGCCTACAACCCGCAGGACGAGGTCATCATAGGCGTCGTCGGCAAATATGTGGAGTACGAAGACTCCTACAAATCGTTAAAGGAAGCGCTGGTTCATGCCGCCCTCAATTTCAATCTCAAGCTCCGTCTGCAATGGATCGAGGCCGAGGGCCTGGAGACCAAGGACGACAGCTACAAGACGCAGATGGAGGGCTTCGACGGCATCCTCGTGCCCGGCGGCTTCGGCAAGCGCGGCATTGCCGGCATGCTGAACGGAATCCGCTATGCGCGCGAGGAAAAGGTGCCGTATTTCGGTATCTGTCTTGGCATGCAGACCGCCTGCATAGAGTTCGCGCGCAATGTCTGCGGACTGGAAAACGCCGACTCCAGCGAGTTCGATCCCGCCACCCCGCATCGCGTCATCTACAAGCTGCGCGAGCTGCGCGGCGTGGAAGAACTCGGCGGAACCATGCGCCTCGGTGCGTGGACCTGCAAATTGGAGCCCGGATCGTTCGCCCATCGTGCCTACGGCACCACCGAGATCAGCGAACGCCATCGTCACCGCTACGAGTTCAATCGCGAATACGAGCAACTGCTCACCGGCGCCGGCCTGAAGATTACCGGCACCACCCCCGACGGAACCTACGTCGAGATCGTCGAGATCGCCGACCATCCCTACTTCCTCGGATGCCAGTTCCACCCCGAGTTCAAATCGAAGCCGCTGGAGCCGCATCCGCTGTTCGTGTCCTTCATCAAGGCATCCTACGAGAACCGCCAGCGACGCCTGGCCGCAACCAGCACCACCCAGGAAGAAATGTTCCTCAGACCCGAAAAGGCGGCAACAGCAAGAAGATAGAAACTCCGGTTTCACGTTTCACGTTTCAAGTTTCAAGAGGTTTCCGAGTCGGGACTGGTGAAGCAGGGTTCTCGCCGAGTTCGGAGCGTGATCCCACTCGAAGGTATGGGTGGCCCATTCAAGCTTCTTTTGCTTGAGTGGGGTAGTTCTCGGCTGTAAACTGGCCGCGTGCCTTGGGGTCTCAAGCATTTTCATGAGTGCCGCGCAGGGATATATGTGACTGTGTGAGGAGATCGATGGAAAAACGGATTGTTTTCGTCGGCGAATCTCAGGTTACATCAGATGATGTCACAAACTTAGAGTTCAGCTCAGACAGCTCACTACTGGATGGAGACATAATCATCTTTTCGGTCAATACCTCGTCCTATGGTTCGGACTATTCGGGTGACAGCACTTTCCAGGGACTACGTTGCCTTGGTAATGATTCCTCGTTCCAACTGAGACGAGACTGTCAACACTGGAGCTCTGAGTTAGACGCTGTTTTGCGGGATGGCAAAACAGTCATTGTCTATCTGACCGGCAGCCCCGAACTCCAAGTTGCCACCGGAGAGGTTCGACATTCGGGTACGGGTAGGAATGCGCGGGCGACACGCATCGTGGAAACGTTCGATCCATATTGCGCCATTCCTTTCAATTTCGGTTCTGTCGTAAGACGGTCCGGGGAGCGCATCAAGGTCACCGGAGACTTAGGAATTCTTGCTACCTACTGGCATGATTTTGGAGACCATTCCGCGTATGAGGCATACATCGACAACTTCAAAGGTTCCGCCATGCTTCACACTCAAACGGGTGGCAAGGTGGTCGGAGGCATACTGCATCTTTCCAAGGGTACGCTGATATTCCTTCCTCCACCTGATCTGTCGGCTGCCGTCGAATCGAGGATAAAGGAGCTAAAGGCGCGGCAGAAGAAGAAGCCGGATACAAATCGGACCGCCAAGGCTCAGGAAAGCGCGAGGGATCGAAAAAAGTCTGAACGATCCGTTATCGCGCAATACATAGCGGCGATAGTTGCCTTGGACAAAGCGGCGAGAAGCGCAAGTGAAACCACCCCACCACCAGCATGGGCCGATGATGGTCGTTTCAGCCTCAATCGCGAGGCCCAGCTTAGGTCAAGAATTTCTGAGGTTGAATCTGGGCTTAGAAGCCTAGTCGAAGAACGGAAGCGCGTGAACGGCGAATTACGCGAAACACAACGACTTAGGTCGCTTCTGTTTGAGAAGGGCAAGCCGCTGGAACAAGCGATCTTAATTGCTCTTAGACTCCTCGGCTTCCGTGCGGAAAATTATCAGGAAGCTGATTCTGAATTCGACGCCGTAATTGTTGATCCGACTGGTATCCGGCTTATCGGAGAGGCGGAGGGGAAAGATGATAAGGCCATCAGTGTTGACAAGCTGGATCAACTCGACAGGAATCTGAAGGAGGACTTTGCCAGACAAGCCGAGGAAAAGGCCCAATTCGCGTTAGGAGTACTTTTCGGAAATGCATATCGACTGACTGCTCCCGAAGAAAGACAGGAATTCTTTACCGCGAAGTGTTTACTTGCTGCGAAAAGATCGCATATCAATCTCGTCAGGACAACTGATCTCTTCGCGGTTGCTCGATACCTCGATGATTCGCCGAATGAGGAATTCGCGGCAAAGTGCAGACGCGCAATAATAGAAGCTGACGGGGAGGAGGTCGAATTCCCGACTCTCCCAGCGAAATGATAGGATGGGTGGCCCACATTTGCAGGGTGCCCCAGGTTCCGCGCCGCGTAGTTCGGCGAGTGCGCAGCTTCGGGCCAGTTGAGTGCTACTCCAACTCGGCCGAAATCGTGTACGCAGCTTCAGACATGTCCCAGGTAACCCTTAGGACATTGGGCTTACAACAGACCTGGCAATCTTCGACGTATGTCTGTTTTGTCCCGGCAGAGGAGTCCACGATTGTCTCGTTCCACTCTCCGCACCCCGCGCATTGAAACCCTGAGGTCATAGTCGTTCTTATATGGCCGCAGGGCTATGCCGCGGGTTCAGGCGCTTGCGGAACGGCTCAACCTCAAGCAGTTGGGGCATATGCGCCGCCCTGCCTCATCCACATGTTTATGCTCGTCGCAGATCGGCTGCTGGCAATAATCGCACGTCCAGTTGCAGGTGAGCCCGCAGGTTTCACGGAATCTATCGGAATACGAGGTACACCACATTAAGCGATTAGGAATTAGGACCATGACCAAATCCTTTTGTAGAGGAGCCGCCCACCCCCACAGGTGAGTTGATGGGCTCAGAGTTTATCCATGTTCCGCTGGAAGTCAAAGGTTTTTTGGCCGAGTGCCCAATCAGGTTTTGGGTAGGGTAAGATGGTTCTTTTGTCCCGATGCAGAGCCGATTCCGGCGGATCGTCGCCGGTCCGAAAACTCACTACCGCTGGTGGCCCATTCAAGCCTTCTGTTGGCTTGAGTGGGGCAGTTCCACTGCTGGGCAGAGCCGGGTGCCCCAGGTTCCGCGCCGCCACGCACCCCTATGAGACATGCCGCGCAGTCTGGTCGAGCGGCCATTCGTAGCAAATGGCTCATTCGTTGTTCGGCGCTAACCTGGGGTAGGACCTTCGATCCTCGCTTTCAATGATCCCCATCGATCCCGTACAATCTGTTTCGCATGTCCTTCCAGGTGCAGAGTGTCACTATCGGCGGGCCTGAGCTGTTTCTGATCGCCGGGCCTTGCGTCATCGAGAGCGAGGAGCACGCGCTGAAGATGGCCGCGGCCATCTCCGCCGTGGCGCGCGAGCTCGGCATTCCGTACATCTTCAAAGCCTCTTACGACAAGGCGAACCGCACTTCGCTCGGCAGCTTCCGCGGACCGGGTCTGAAGCAGGGCCTGGCGATCCTGCGCAAGGTGGCCGAGTGCGTCAAGGTTCCGGTGCTGACCGATGTCCACGAGCCCGCGCACGTGGCCGCCGCCGCCGAGGCCGTCGATGTCCTGCAGATTCCCGCTTTTCTCTGCCGCCAGACGGACCTGCTGGTGGCAGCCGCGAAATCCGGGCGTGCCATCAACATCAAGAAGGGCCAGTTCGTGGCGCCGTGGGACATGCGTCACGCCGTCGCCAAGGTGTGCGAGGCGGGCAACGACCGCGTCTTTCTCACCGAGCGCGGAGCATCGTTTGGCTACAACAACCTGGTGGTCGACATGCGCTCGCTCGCCATCATGCGCGAGTTTGCGCCCGTGGTGTTCGACGCCACGCACTCGGTGCAGCTTCCTTCGGCGGGATCGTCGTCCGGGTCCTGGTCCGCCGCCGCCGATGGCAAGAGCGGCAGCGGTTCGCGGGCTGGGGTGCAGTCCGGAGGCCAGCCGCAGTTTATTCCGTTACTCGCGCGCGCGGCGGTCGCCGCCGGAGTCGACGGAATCTTCATGGAAGTGCACGACAACCCCAGCGAGGCGAAGTCGGATGGTGCCAACGCGCTCGATCTGAAGCTGCTGCGCGCGACTTTGGAAGAGCTTCTGAGGGTGCGCCAGGCAGTTTCTCTCCGCCCATAACGATTCCTGGAGCGTTCACGCTGCAAAAACGCCGCCACTCGGGGGCGGATACTGAAACTTATCGGACACTGCGCATTATCGGACGCTGCACCGCGGAAATATCCGGCGAAATAGCGCGATTTAAGCAGCGAATTTGCGCGATTTCAGGACCTTCGGGGTCCCCGGCAAATGCTGCTTTTGGCATTTGCTGGGGTGGAGATTAAGCCTTCTCCGTGGTCTCTTTGGCGCTCCGCGCAGCCTGGTTTGCGTCCTCACGTTTTGGCCGGGCCGGCGATTTGGCCGGTTTAGCCGCCTTCTTTCTTTGCTCGGCCCAGTGCTTCTCCATGTCACGCATGTTCTTGTTTTTCATGGAAACAGATTGCCACATCCGGCGCGCGCTCGCCAGTCCCGCCAATCTCAAGACTGACCCGTTACTCAAAAGGGGGTTACGCCGCAGGTGGTGATAGGGGTAGAATGTAAATGGGAGATTTTATGTTCCGGCCAATCCCACATCACGAAGCCGCCGCTAGCGCGCGTGCCCTGAGGGCGCGTGGCGGGCAGCGCTGTTCGGCGCGGGTGCTGGCCCATTTTGCGCCCTCGAGCTCCCGTCCCAGCCTTTTCGCCGGCGACTAGTTCCTGCCTCCATCGTCATGCAGCCCCCGGCTGCGATTTCGCGGATTCGAGCCAGAACCGCTCGTCTCCGCGGACAAGTGACTGCGTTAGGCCCAATCTATCGGTCCGCGCGCACTGTTTGCCCCAAAAAAAGTGTGAAACTTGCGCTGTGAGGGGCCCGACGGAGGAATCCAATGAATAGTATGACGACTACCGGCATGAACCCTATGACGACTACCGGCCCCATGATTCGGACCAGACTGCCCGGTCCGAACGCGCGTCGCATCATTGAGGCCGACGAGCGGCTCATATCGCCTTCCTATACGCGTTCCTATCCACTGGTTGCCAAGTCCGGACGCGGCATCGTGATTGAGGACGTGGACGGAAACGAGTTTTTTGATTTTTCGGCGGGCATTGCCGTCGTCAGCACCGGCCATTGCCATCCCGAGGTCGTTTCGGCAATTCAGCGGCAAGCGGCTGAGTTGATTCATATGTCGGGCACGGACTTTTACTATCCGCAGTTGGTGGAGCTGGCCGAACGATTGTCGGAGATTGCGCCCATGAAAGGGCCGCATCGGGTGCACTACGCAAACTCGGGGACGGAGGCTATCGAGGCCGCGCTGAAGCTGGCACGCTATCACACCAGGCGGCAGGGAATGATCGCGTTCTACGGCAGCTTCCACGGGCGGACGATGGGAGCGCTCTCGCTTACTTGCTCCAAGGTGCAGCAGCGCCGCCGTTTCTCGCCGCTGGTTCCGGGGGTGATTCATACCCCATTTCCTAATCTGTATCGCCGCCCGGCGGGTATGCCGGCCGATGAGTACGCGGTGCAGACGGCGCGCCATATCGAAAACGTGATCTTCCGGACCGAAATGGCTCCCGAGGAGTGCGCAGCCATCTTTGTGGAGCCCATACAGGGCGAAGGCGGTTACCTGCCCGCTCCTCCGGCATTCATGCAGGAGCTGCGCCGAATCTGCGACCGTCACGGCATCCTGCTGGTGGTCGACGAGGTGCAAGCCGGCATGGGACGCAGCGGCAAATGGTGGTCGGTGGAGCACACCGGCATCGAGCCTGACATGGTCTGCATTGCCAAAGGCATTGCCAGCGGCATGCCGCTCAGTGCTTTGATCACGCGCGCCGAAATCATGGATTGGACGCCCGGTTCGCACGCTTCGACCTTCGGTGGTAATCCGGTGGCAATCGCCGCCGCCCTGGCAACGCTCGATGTGCTGGAGCGCGAGGGCGTCAGCAACGCGGAACTGGTTGGGCGCCACATCATGCAGCGCATCAACGCGTGGCCGGAGGCTCTGCCGCTGGTCGGCGATGTGCGCGGGCGCGGATTGATGATCGGCGTGGAACTGGTTGCCGACAAGAAGACCAAGGAGCCGGCCGTCGAGGAGCGCGACCGTGTGGTTCAGATGGCGTTCGAGAAGGGAGTGCTGTTGCTGGGCGCGGGCCCGAACACAATTCGCATTGCGCCGCCGCTGATCGTGAGCAGGGAACAGGCGGATATTGCGCTGGACGTGCTCGAAGAGTGCATTCGCGAAGTGGGCAAACGGCGGGATGCCAGCGTGCCGGTGATGTAACCGGAAGCTGCTCCAGGATTGCTCCAGGACTGCTGGACCCGTTCCCTTGTTGGTGTATCCAGAAACCCAAGAGGATGTCATGGCGACCGGAGCGAAGCGGAGTGGAGCCACCCTTTGTTTTCGACAGCAGAAACAAAAGGTGGCTCGACTTCGCTCGCCATGACAGTCTGATATGTCCGGATACACCTACTAGGGGACCGCTTCAGTTTCAGCAAGACTCAAGGCCGCCTGTGCAAGGCGGCCGTTGTACTTCAGATGCGATTGCCGGAATCGCCGTCGGGCTTTATAGCAATTTTGCCAGTTCGCGTTCGAAGTGGGTCACATCGGCTTCGCGCAGGAAACGTGCGGATTCCTCAGGCGGCGTGGGATTGATGTAAAACCCCGTCCCCCACTCGAAGCCCGCGGTCTTGGTGAGCCGCGGCATGAATTCCACGTGCCAGTGATAGTGCTCGTTGGAAGCGTCCTGTAACGGCGAGCTGTGGATGATGAGGTTGTAAGCGGGCTTGTCGAGCACGACGTCGGCCTTCATCGCCAGCTCCTTTACCGCCCGCGCCAGCGCTTCAAACACCTGCGAGGACGAATTCTCGAAGCCCGATTCATGACGCTTCGGCAGAATCCAGGTCTCAAAGGGAAAGCGGGGTGCATAAGGAGCCATGGTGACGAACTCGCTGTTCTCCGAGACCACGCGAATGGGATTCTCCAGCTCCTGCCTGATCATGTCGCAGTAGACGCAACGCTCCTTGAAGATGTAGTACTGCTTGGCGCCTTCGAGTTCTTCCAGAGCATGCTTGGGAATGATGGGCAGCGCGATCAACTGCGCGTGCGGATGTTCGAGAGTGGCTCCGGCGGCCTCTCCATAATTTTTGAACAGGAGAATGTATTTGAATCGGCGGTCTCGCTTGAGGTCGACGATACGGTCGCGAAAAGCCCATAGCACGTCCTCAATGCGCTTGGCGGGAAGCTTCGCCAGCGTCGCTGCGTGTTCGGGCGATTCGATAATGACCTCGTGCGCGCCGATGCCGGTCATTTTGTCGAACATGCCCTCGGCCTGGCGATTCAGGTTGCCTTCAATGCCGAGCGCCGGAAACTTGTTCGGAACGACCCGCACCGTCCAACCGGGAGAGTCGCGCGGCGGCTGTGGGCCGCCATTCCGCGGAGGGCGATAGGCAAGAATCTCGGGAGGAGTCTTAGACTCGTTGCCGTAGCAGAACGGACAGAAGCCGCCCTTCAGGGTGACCTGCTCGCGGAAAAAGTCGGTGGGGCGCTTAGCGCGGTCAGTCGAGACAATTACCCAACGGCCAACGATCGGATCTTTTCGCAGTTCGGGCAAGCGCAACCTCTCTGAAAGCTCCTGGCGGTAAGCGGAAAGCCGGATGACTCGCATCCGCAGTCAACGGGAGCGGACTGGTTTCATACTACGCCATGAATAAGCGTTCTTGAATACTTGGATTTCGTCCCGCTGGCCCGGTTCGAGGTAAACGGAAACCACATCGAAGCGGATCGGAATTCCCGGACGCAGGTGCCGCAGGTACTCGCGAGCCATGCGGGCGACCTGCTGCCGTTTCCCCCGGTCGACTGCCGCTTCGGCGGGCTTTACATCGCGGGACGTACGGGTTTTAACCTCGATGAAGCAGAGCACATGCTGGTCCCAGCCAATCAGGTCGAGCTCACCTCGATGCCTGACGGTGCGCCAGTTGCGCGCCACGATAACGTATCCGAGCTGGCGCAAATGGAAATATGCCTGATCTTCGCCGCGCCGTCCGGTCTTGATGTGCCTGGCTTGACGCAGCTCACGGCGGAACGTCTTTGCCGTCCAATCGAACATATTGCACAGCGCGCGCGCGAGCCACACATTAGCCATCGCGGCAGTTTACGGATTCACGCTCTGCCAAGCGGTGACGCGGCTCACATGGCGGCGGGAATGCGGGACGCATAAGGGCAGCTTATCCACGCGATAAACAAACTTTGTGAAAGTATTTTCGATGATTAAGCACGGAACAATGCGTTGGACGCCCGCTTGCGCCTCTCCTATCGTGTCGCCATGGTTGAACGGCAGCGGAGATCGGAAGTCATGGCACTGCTTCGCGCCATGCTGGCATCGGCCTCGCTGGCGGCGCTTGCGTTCATCGCGATCCTGTTCGTGTTTTCGGCGGTATCCGTTCTCTGCACATTCGAGCTTTACCCGCACGACAGCTCCGCGTTGTTTCTCATCGAGTTGGTGCTGGCGCTGCTGGCGGCTTCAACCGTCGGGGTGCTGTACGCGCACCAGCACTATCAGCGGTAGTGGTTCGCAAGGAACTGTATTTAACGAGGTGCAGAGATGGATTCCAGATTGGCGCTCGACGTCTTTGCCGGCATTCTGGTGGTGGCCGGCCCAATTCTGTTTATCGTCTTCGGCATGAGCTTCAAAGAAGATCCGTGCGACCATCCGATCTACAGGCGCTCTGAAAAAAAGCTTTACGAAGCCGAGTGCCGGGGCGAAATGCCGAGGAGGAGGCTGGGCAGCTAAGCTGTTTGCCTATTATTGCATCGGTTCAGCAGAAACTCCTGCACTGAAGGGCCTGTTAATAGGCATTGTGTGCCTATTAATCGGCATTGCTTGTTAACTGTACAGTAACATCGAAGGACAAAGAGCCTGCTCATTCCAATTTTAAGCAACCGAGCAGCCCAGGTTGCCATCCAACTACTCACGATCGTTGTCTAGCTGTCGGCTTCTTGAATGACGACTCAGGAGGAAAGTTTTTGGACCGTCACGTGGAGCGTCAAAAAAAACCGGGCTCTTATTTGCAAGTACTTACCGGTCGTGTGTCGGTTCGATGTCTGGAACTGCTCGAGACTGTGTTTGACCGGGTTGAGCGACTGTCGCGGAGAGCGAACGGACCGCATCTGGCGGCCACGTCACAAACTCTCTCTCACGCAGCGGGCGACTCCCAAAAGTCAATGAAAGCTGCTGCCAACTGAAGCCAATTCGAGGTCGGCGGAGGCGCCTCTTCTAAAACCGCTTTAGAATTCTAAGTTTGATTCTCCATTCAACTTACCGCACAACAGCGTGCCGTGGTGTGCGTCTAGGGTGCCAGCGATCGTACTCCCCTGCCCGTCGGACGTATGGTAATGTAGAGATGTTCGCCTCACAAGAAAGCCCGGGGCTGGCATCAGGAGAGACCTTACAGTATTGGACGTGACTTTGGCGGCAGCCGCACTTATTTCTCGCCATTGTGACGTGCGTCATCGCCGAGTGTGAAATTAGCTGCCAAGATGTGTATGTACGCCTCCCATTTGCCGCTGTGGTGCGGAGAGACTGACATCTCCCAGTCAATGGTGCGGCGCGCAGTTTGGAACTGCGGAACTGCTCCTCCACGCGTTATTGGTCCCAAGCGCCATCTCTTGACGAATAAGGAGAACGAGTCATGCGTGCGCATATCGTCCTTGCTGCTTTACAAACCCAGAACCGTTTTACATTGTGCCACCTTGCTTTCAAATCGATTCGCAAGCTTCACAAGCCCAGTACGCGAATTCAGGACACGACGAATGATGTGCTTCAGCGGCTTGCAGGTGCGGAGGGGTTCCAGGTTGGAGCGGACAGCGCGAACGCCACGTCCGCGATTGCGTCAGAGCCACTCGCTGAGGCTGTGGACTCTGGTAATGCGCCTGCCATTTTTACCGCTGAATCTCCCGAAAGCCAATCGGAGCCAAAGGCGCCGAATGCGTGAAGCCGCGGGCGGGATTCCTGGATATCCTGAAGGCAAGAACAAAGGAAGCCACTCAACTCCCTATATGAAGAACGATGATTTCTGGAAGAGCCAGTTTGTGAAGCACGACGCGACACCCGGCACTGGCAAGCCGCCAACAACGTCCGCCCCGCCGAAACCTCCGTCGAATCCCGTCAGCGTTGGGCCAAAGGCCGTTTCCACCACGGAGGAGCCATCCTCAAGAATGGAAAAAATGCTTCAGGCAGTCCGCTCGACTCAATCCACACTGAGTTTCGAAAAATTCGTGTCGTTGGTGTTGTCGAAGTTTCCGGCGAAGACGAGAACTCAGTGGGAGCAGTGGCTGCTGAATCAGAAAGCGGCACTCGTGAAAAAGTGGCATCTTTCCGAATGATGACCGTGTAGATCCACAATTCTGTCGTCCGCACCGCGAATGCAGCCCTGGAGCCGGCAGTGACAAGGCGAATGTGCGTGGAGTAGTTTATAGCCTCACTCGTTGCGATCGATCCACTCCTCGTACCATGCCATCTGAATGGCTTCCAGGTTGGCTTCGTTGGAAGCTTTCGGATCGTCTGCGAACACCGGCAATTCGATGACCATGCGGTGCAGTTCGGTAAAGCGGACCTCCAAGGGGTTTTGCGCAGGAAATTTATCAGCCAGCAGAATTCCGAGATCTTCAGCATCGTCCCAGTGAAGCTCGGTCGCCATCGTTCTCTTCTCCTTGGGTTGAGTGTTGAATAAAAACCCGAGTTCCACCTGAAAGTTTCTTCCGATCCAGTTTTATTTCGTATCGCCTCTTACTTCGCATCCTCCGCTCTCGGAGACGTAGTTGCGGTTCCAGGATGGGATTTCGACGACGATTTCTCCCGGCCTGACGATCTGTGCCTGGCAGCCGAGGCGCGAATTCAGTTGCAGGTCGGCGGCCATATCGAGACGGTCGGCTTCTTCATCATCGATCTCGCTAAGCAGCTCCTTGCCCCTGCGAACCACCACGTGACAGGTTGTGCAAGCGCAGTTGCCGCCGCAGGCATGTTCGAGATGGACCCCGAAGTTAATGGCCACATCCAGCAGCGACTCCGGCTTGCCGTGTTCCTGGTAACGAAGATTGCCATGCTCGTATTCGACAGACTGATTGCCAGGCAAAAAAGTCACACGGACAGTGTTCGCGCCGGGCTCGACGGTAGCGGCAGCAGTGTTATTGTTCGATTGCGTATCGTGATCTTCCATGCAAACCTCAACAGCAGAGAATAGCGGCAGAGGGCGCCAACCGGTCAATGCCGGACTGATATCGGAGGGGCATCTTACTCGAATTCCGCCTTGCCGATGGGATGCGGCGCCGATGGACCTTCGCCAAGATCGGCATTCTCCATGGATTTGCCCTTGAGAGCCGTGCTCACCGCGGTATCCATCATCAGTTCGGCCAGGCGGAGAGTCGCCTGATTCAGAGCGTCGATGGCGGCGCGCACCTTCCGTGGATCGTCCTGCAATCTCACGGCTTTCAATTCCCGTTCGCACAGCCAGATCTGTTCGCGCTCCCGCGGGGCAAGTTGCTGGAATGCCGGGCTCTGTTTTCCTTTTTTCAGAGCGGTCAGAATCGTCTCGGCCTCGTTGCGCGCCTCAATCAACTGACGATCGAGCAAGTCTTTCTCGGCGTAATCGAACGATTCGAGAATCATGTTCTCGACCTGCTCGTCGGAGAGTCCGTAACTGGGCTGCACCTCGATCTCCGCCTCTTTGCCGCTGCGGTGCTCGCGGGCGGAGACGTGCAAGATTCCGTTGGCGTCGATCAGGAACCGCACCTCGACCCGCGGAAGTCCAGCCGGCATCGGCGGAACGCCTTTCAAATCAAACCGCGCCAGCGAGCGGCAATCCTTGGCTAATTCGCGCTCGCCCTGCACCACGTGAATGGCCACGCTGGTCTGGCCGTCAACGCCGGTGGTGAAATGTTCGGTTGCCGAAGCCGGAATGGTGGAATTGCGATGAATAATCCTGGCCACAACCCCGCCAAGCGCCTCGATGCCGAGTGAAAGCGGAGTCACGTCGAGCAACAGCATGTCCTGCGTTGCCTCAGAACCGCCGGCGAGTATGTTGGCCTGAACGGCCGCGCCAAGAGCAACCACTTCGTCGGGGTTAAGCTCGCAATGCGGCTCGCGTTTGAACAAATCGCGAACCAATTGCCGCACCGAGGGAATGCGAGTGGAGCCGCCGACGAGAACAACCTCATCGATCTGCGCGGGCTTCAATCCCGCGTCTTTCATCGCCTGCTTGCATGGGCCGGCGGTGCGCTCGATAACCGGCCGTATCAGCGGTTCGAATTGCTCCCGCGTGATTTCCCGTTGGTACTTGTGTCCGTCCGGCAGCGTGACGCTGATGATTGTGGACAGATTCGTCGAGAGCGCAATCTTGGCATCGATGACGGCCTGGCGAATCAACTGCACGGCCTCGCCATTGGGGCGAATATCAAGGCCGAGGTCGCCGTGGATATCGTCGAGCGCGATGGCGATCAGCAAATTGTCAATGTCGTCGCCGCCGAGATGCGTATCGCCGTTGGTGGCCATGACTTCGAAAATGCCGTCGCTCAACTTGAGGATCGAAATGTCGAATGTGCCGCCACCCAGATCGTAGACGGCGATGGTTCCGTTCTTCTTCTGGTGGAAGCCGTAAGCGAGCGAAGCGGCAGTTGGTTCGTTCACCAGGCGCAGCACGTCGAGGCCCGCGATACGGCCGGCATCTTTCGTGGCCTGCCGCTGTGCGTCGTTGAAGTAGGCGGGAACGGTAATTACCGCCTGTTTGACCGGACCGCTGAAGAAGCGCTCGGCATTGCGCTTGAGCTGGCGCAGAATGTGAGCGGAGATTTCCGGCGGAGTGTAAGTGCGCTCGCCCAGCTTGATGCGCAGCACTTCGCCGGGAACGAGATCGTCGGCGAGCCGGAAAGGGAACAGCTTCAGCTCGTCCTGAACATCTTCAACGCCGCGGCCCATCAGCCGCTTCACGGAGTAAACGGCGCGCTCGGGAGTCGAAGCAAGATATTTGCGCGCGGGATTGCCGACGATGATATGAGACTCGGGGTCGAGCGCCACCAGCGATGGCACGAGGTTCAATCCGTCCTCGCCCGGAATAATGACAGGACTCTCCGAATGCATGAAGGCGACGAGCGAATTCGTGGTTCCTAGATCGATACCGACTACGCGTTCGTTTGACATGATAACGGGTACTGAGGCGACGGCTTTGCCTTTCGATCAGTTTCCGGTCGGTTCTATTCCGGCATTTTCCACCATCAAAATCACGGTTCTTCGCGGGGCCCGGGTCCGATGACGGACTCCCTTGGGAACGACGAAGCCTTGTCGAGGCGCAAGCTCGACCGTCTTGTCTTCGAGATCAATCAACAATTTTCCTTCGACCACGTAGAAAAATTCGTCGTCGTCGGTGTGTTGGTGCCAGTGATACTCGCCTTCGATAACCCCGAGGCGGACCACCGACCCATTCACTTTACATAGGGTCTGGTTGAACCACTTGTGGGGGCAAGCATCGGCAAGCGCCTTTTCGTCGATTGTTTCCAGTGGCTTGTAGCGGACGTCCAGGCGAGTGACGTAAGGATAGTCTTTGGGATCGCTGGTCTGCATATCCTCTCTGCCTCTTAAACGGCGCGGGCCTCAACCTTCCAGGACTTCATTCACATCGCGCACGAGGTTGCGGATGTAGCTGCGGCGGTTGAGCACATCCACCATTCTGTCGCGCAGAATCGTGCGGTCTTCGTCCTGCCCTCCGCGGTCGATCATCGCATCCCACTCGTTCCAGCACTCTTTCAGTTCGTCCATCAGTGCCGCGTGCTTCTGTTCCAAGTGGCGTTTCGTGTTTTGTAATTCACCGCTCAGGGTCGGGTCGCGCTCGCCGGTCTGCCGGTTCATGCGGGCTTCTTCAAGCTGCATGTTCAGCTCAAAAACCTCCTCCAGCATATCCGGAGGCATTCCCTGTTTTTTCAGAGTGCCGGTGGAGCGAGCTTTCTCGGTCGCCTGCTTGGACTGCTCATCCAGTTCAACGCCCTCTTTTTTGAGTAGATATTCGGTTCGCGAGATCGGGTCGCGCAGCGTCCGGTAAGCGTCGTTGAGCTGCGAACTCTTCTCCAGGCTCCAGGACTGCTCTTGCGAACTGAAACGGACATACGCGTCGGGATGAAGCTTGCGGCTCAGCGCGTGGAACTCATGTTCGAGCAACGATGGCTCGATGTTAAGCTTGTGCGGCAGCCCGAAGAAGGCGAAGAAGTCCGCCGGTAGCGGAGGTTGCAGCCGGCCGCAGGAATCGCAAAAGTGGGCTGCGCGCATGTCGCCGCACGACCAGCACTGATGCCCCTTCCCCGATTGCTTTTCGACGGATATCGCTGTCGGTTTTTGAATCATAAGCTGGTTTCCAGTTCCCACTTTCGAGTTCCCAAAGTACATGTGCTCCGGGCCGGTTCACAGCAAGTATATCCAGACCTATCAGACTGTCATGGCGAAGTCGAACCGGGGTCCCCAACCTGCGCCGTTGTTGCGCATGTTGGGGTGGACGAAACTGCCTACGAGAACGAAGTGCCGCATCCGCAGCTCTTCTGCGCGTTCGGATTGATGAAAGCGAAGCCGCTGTGCATCAGCGTCTCTGTCCAATCGAGCGTCATGCCGTGCAGATAGACGAACGACTTCGGGTCGATGAAAATGCGCACGTCGCCGAACTGGAAGACCCGGTCCCGCTCACGCGGCTGCGAATCAAAGCGAATGACGTAGCTCATCCCAGAACAACCGCCGCCCTGCACGCCAAGACGAAGTCCGCCCTCGCCAGTCGCTATGCCTTCCTTCTCCATGGCCAGCCGGATGTGCTCAATCGCCTTCGGTGTGACCTCGATGCCCTTGACGGGTGCTGCTGCCTGCACGGGTTGGTTTGTGTTTGTCATGAGCCTCCAGAGCACGGCGTTACCTGCACCGTGCCAAAACCCCTCGACACACGCCGTGGTGCGCGCGGTGGGGTGGAACTACTTGCCTGTACCGTTGCCCGAGCCGTTGCGGCCCTGTTTCTTTTTCCAATCGCTGATCGCGGCCCTGATGGCGTCCTCGGCCAGCACCGAACAGTGGATCTTTACCGGCGGAAGAGACAGCTCACGGACGATATCGCTGTTTTTGATCTGCAATGCCTGGTCGACAGTCTTTCCCTTGACCCACTCCGTAGCCAGCGAGGAGGAAGCGATCGCCGAACCGCAACCGAAGGTTTTGAACTTCGCGTCTTCGATAACGTTCGTCTCAGGGTTGATCTTGATTTGCAGCTTCATCACGTCGCCGCACTCCGGCGCGCCCACCAGGCCGGTGCCAACCTCGGCGCTCGTCTTGTCGAGCGCGCCGACGTTGCGCGGATTTGTATAGTGATCAAGTACCTTATCGCTGTAAGCCATCCGTTTTCTCCTGCGTGAGCCGAGAGCCTGTAACGCGGCTGCGCACCACGCCTGCTATATAGATTCTTCGCGCGCAAGCCACGCCGCCAAATTTTTGGGGCTGGCACCCGAGTCTTCAGTGCGAACTGGGTTCGGCCGCCCACTGCACTTTCTTCAGGTCGACGCCATCCTTCGCCATCTCGTAAAGCGGCGACAACTCGCGCAGCCGCTTCACTGTTTCAACCACGCGCTTAGCCACGTAGTCCACTTCGGCCTGCGTGTTGAAGCGCCCAATGCCGAAGCGAATCGAGCTGTGTGCCAGATCGTCGCCGGTCCCGAGCGCCTTGAGCACGTAAGAGGGCTCGAGCGTGGCCGAGGTGCAAGCCGAACCGCTGGAAACCGCAATGTCGTTGATGCCCATCAGCAGCGACTCGCCCTCGACGTAAGCGAAGCTGATATTGAGGTTCCCCGGCACGCGGTGCTCCAGCGAGCCGTTGACATAAACCTCATCCAGGTTCGAGAGAATCTGCTGTTTCAGCCGGTCGCGCAACTGCGTGAGCTTTGCTGTTTCCTCGGGCAGTTCGTGCATGGCGATCTCGCAAGCCTTGCCGAGACCCACAATGCCGGTCACATTCAGCGTGCCGGAACGCATGCCACGCTCGTGACCGCCGCCATCGATCTGGGCAACCAGTTGCACGCGCGGGTTCTTGCGCCGGACGTAGAGCGCGCCGACGCCCTTCGGCCCGTAGATCTTGTGCGCGCTGATCGAAGCCAGGTCGATGTGGTCTTCGATGACGTTGAAGGGAACTTTCCCCACGCTCTGCACGGCGTCAGTGTGGAACAGCACGCCGCGCTCGTGGCAAAGCTGGCCGATTTCCCGGACCGGCTGCAAAACGCCAATCTCGTTGTTCGCGTGCATGATCGAGACTAGGATCGTCTTCGCATCGATGGCCCGCTTGAGGTCATCGAGATCGATGCGGCCGTCTTTTTGCACCGGCAGATAGGTGACGCGGAAGCCGTGCTTCTCCAGCCGCTTGCAGGTGTCCAGCACGGCCTTGTGCTCGGTGGTCTGGGTAATGATGTGGTCGCCCTTCTCGCGGTACATCTCGGCCACGCCCTTAATGGCGAGGTTGTCGCTTTCGGTTGCGCCGGAGGTGAAGATAATTTCCTTCGACGTCGCGCCGATCAACTTCGCAATCTGCTCGCGAGCTTGCTCTACCGCCTGCTCGGCCACCCATCCAAACTCGTGATTGCGGCTGGCCGCATTGCCGAAGGTGTCGGAAAAATAGGGCAGCATGGCATCCAGCACACGCGGATCTACCCGTGTGGTGGCATGGTTATCCATATAAATAGGTAATTTCACTCCGGCACTGTCGTTCTTTTCTTGCGCCATATAGTTCGTCTCCTGATCTCTAGGCCCGGCTTCAACAGACGCCTTCTCAAAATTCGCTCAACGCAGCGTGACCAATTCACTGGCCGAATCCTGCTGCTCGGCATTTTCGGTCAGATCCCAGACCGTCAACTTCCCCAGAACATCCTCTATCGTGCGGCTCACCTTACGCAGCGGTTCGCGAACCGTGCAACGCACACTCTGCCCGCACTCGCCCCGGGTGGTGCTGCAGGAGGTGATGAAGAGCGGTCCTTCAATCGCGCGGATCACTTCCAACGCGGTGATATCCCGCGCGTCACGCGCCAGCGCATAACCGCCGTTCGTGCCCTGTAGACTCTTCAACAGGCGAGCGTTCTTCAGCCGCTGCAGGATTTTCGCCAGCGCTTCCTGCGGAATCGAATACAACTCGGCCAGATCCTTTGCGCTGCATGTGCCAACGGCGGCGTGCTCGGCCAAGTGCCTCATGGCGATCAACCCGTAATCGGCTTTCTTGGTGAGTTTCAGCATGCGGGCAGAGCAGCTCCGGAGTTCCAGGTTTTGATCTGCGACCATTTTAGTCGCAAATCGATTGTTGCACGACAGCACTCGAAAAGCAATTTTCTTAAAACGAAAAATCACATTCAAATAATTGAATTTAAAATACTTATATAATGGCGATAATTTTGGTCGCAGATTCGGTTGCGAGATTGGCCTCTCGGGCCAGCACTGGCCGCCGACGAGCTAGGCTACCCGCACTTTTGTGGAGAATTCGGCAGTCACTCTGAAAAATGCCGCTCCGAACCGGCTCGATAGTGCGAAAGTTGCTTGACTTTGCTCGGGCTCTCTCTAAAATACCGCTCAATCGATTGTCCGGTTATAGAGGAGCGGCATCAGATTAAGAGCTTTATGAGTTCATCCCGTCCGGTACAACCCAACCTTCCCCCGAGCAGAATCATGGAAAAGTCGTGTCAGCATCCGCGCGTGAAAATCGTCACCCGCCAAGAAGACTGCGAATTCGTTGAGTGTCTTGAATGCCGTGAAGTCTTCGATTCAAGCGAACTCAAGGACATGGCGATTGAAGAGCGCGCGGTGGACGAAGCTTCGTAATCGATCCAGACCAGTCCTTGGCGATGAATCCCGCGAAGCGGCGGTGAGGGAGTTTCTCGTCCCAGCGCAGCCGCACCGCATTGCTGCTGGCGGCCAAGCGGCTCCCTGTGGGTGTATTCAAATTTCCAAGAGAATGTCATGGCGACCGGAGCGCCGAGCGCCGGTGGCCGGAGCAGCCAACCTGCGTACCCGACATTGCTTTCGAGAAGCGATTCGGGCGCGGAGTGGAGCCACCCTGTGTTTTCGGCAGCGGGAACAAAAGTTGGCTCGACTTCGCTCGCCATGACAGGCTGAGTTTATGTCTGCTATACCTACTGCGAACTCAGTCTATCGCAGGGGAAGTGACGCTTCAGCGGTGAGGTCGGTGGCAGCGAAGTCGCGCGCCAGCCACTTCGGATAGGCGGCGGCGGCGATCATGGCGGCGTTATCCGTCGAAAGCGGACGCGAAGGGAACAGCACCCGCAATCCCGCGCGCGCGGCGGTGCGCTGAAAAACCTGTCGAAGCTCGCTGTTGGCGGCTACTCCGCCGCTCACCAGAAGCGTTGCGGCCTGGTATTCACGTGCCGCCGCCAATGTCTTTCCAACCAGATCCTGCACGACGCCGCGCTGAAACGATGCGACCAAGTCGAGCGTCCGCCGGTCGCAGTGCTTCAGCACGTCTTCAACGCCAGGCTTGGAGAGCTGCGCGAGAGCGCTGCGCCGAATCGCGATGGATGGGGCCATCGCCTGCGTTTCCACGTAGCGCAGCACCGCGGTCTTAATGCCGCTGAAAGAGAAGTCAAAGTGCGGGCGCTCAGGAGCCGGGCCACGATCCTTGCGGTCGCGATGTTTGAGCTGCGCGGACGGGAAGTTGACTGCCATAGCGTCGCCGTGCTTTGCCAGGGCGTCGATGATGGGCCCGCCGGGGTAGCCAAGTGCGAGCAGCTTAGCCACCTTGTCGAAAGCTTCTCCGGCGGCATCGTCGCGGGTGTGTCCGACATTCTGGTAGCGCCAGGCGGAATCAACCTGCTCGGCGAGGTAGAGGTGAGTGTGCCCGCCGGAGACAACCAGCGCGAGCACGGGGAAATCAAGTTGCCCGCTGCCGTTCTGCCGCGCCTCAAGCAGCACGGCGTGGATGTGGCCTTCCAGGTGGTTGATCGGAATCAGCGGCTTTTCCAGGGCAAAGGCGAGCGCCTTGGCGTAGCTCAGGCCCACCAGCAGCGCGCCGGCAAGTCCGGGACCCTTGGTCACCGCCAAGGCGTCGATGTTTTCCATCGCGATTCCCGACTGCTCAACTGCCTGGCGGACGACCGGAACAATCGCCCGCAGGTGTTCGCGCGAGGCGAGCTCGGGAACCACTCCGCCGTAGGCTTGGTGCGTCAGAATCTGCGAGAGCACTACGTTGGAGAGCAGCTCTTCTCCATCGCGGACAACCGCCGCGGAAGTCTCGTCACACGAGCTCTCGATGCCGAGAATAAAGGCCATGTCTCTATAGTAGAACGCCATCGGTGAGACTAACCAAAAGGGCGCGCGATGGGGTGGTTGGTGGCCCACAAGTCATTAGAGATCGATGGTGCCCCACGTTCGCCCGCTTTTGGCTAACGTGGGGTAGTTTCTTCGGGCGGCGGTAAGTTAAGGTTCTCTTCGCGCTCTCTTCTCGCCGTCCACTCGGACTCAATCTCGACAACTCCCGCCTCACCGTTCGCGTAGTGGCGAAAGCTACTCCAAGCCCAATCTTCCGGCTTTTCGACGAGTCCGCGCATCACCGGATTGTGGTGAATATAGCGAAGCTTTTCCATGAACGTCTCGTGGTCGGGGATGTTGTGATCGTAGTATCGCTTATGCCAGAACGGCGGGGCAGCCAGTACGCTTCGGCTGATGGCAGGTGCGCGCTTGGCTACCGCCAACTTCAAAGATTGCACTGCACTCGCCAGTGAATCTTCCTCCGGCTCGGAGACGAGTAAGTGAACGTGCTCAGGCATGACTACAAAGCCGTACACTCGCATTCCAAACCGCACCCGGGTTTGCTCCAGGCATCGCACAAATAAATCACAGAGGCACGGCCCTTGGAACTTTTGCTGCCTGCCGTGGCAGCTGAAGGTGAGGAAATGCGATTGTTTGGACTCCTGATAGCGCTTCAGGCTCCACGGCATGCGCAAAGGGTAGCACATAGTTTTGCCAAGGCCATATGCACTGGCAGTCCAGGAAACTACCCCACGTTAGCCAAAAGCGGGCGAACGTGGGGCACCGTCAAGTTTAAAACGTGGAGGGACACTAGAACTTCAAGCCTTGCACGGGCGAACGTGGGGCACCAGCGCAGAAGAAACTACCCCACGTTAGCCAAAAGCGGGCGAACGTGGGGCACCGTTGCTTATCGAATGTGACATCGGGCATGCAGCTTGGCTGCTCCGGTCACAGGCGATCTAGTTGAGTCTTTCCGCCTTTGCGTTCCGTGGTTGATAATCATCTCCAGGTAATATCTCAAAGTCATGATGAAAGAGGCCGCAGTCGAGATTGTTCGCACCTTGCGCGAGCGCGGGTATCAGTCCTACCTGGTTGGCGGATGCGTGCGCGATCTGCTGCTGGGCCGCGAGCCTGCCGACTATGACGTTGCCACCGATGCCACGCCGCAGCAGGTGATGCGCGTCTTTCCGCGCACGGTTGAGGTGGGCGCGCGCTTCGGAGTCGTGCTGGTTCCGGTCAGCCTGCTCGGGCGCCATGACGGCGGGCAGGAAACTGATGAGCCGCGCTCCGCGCAGGGAGGCGCTCATCCGGGCTGCGTCGAGGTGGCCACTTTCCGCAATGATGGCATTTACAGCGATGGCCGGCATCCTGACGAGGTGAGCTTTTCACGGGAGCCGCGCGAAGACGTGCAGCGGCGCGATTTCACCATCAATGGACTCATGCTCGATCCACTCGACGGCGACAAGGTGCTGGATTTCGTCGGCGGAAGGGAAGACCTGCGGGCAGGCATTGTCCGGGCCATCGGCGATGCGCCGCGCCGTTTCCAGGAAGATAAGCTGCGGCTGCTGCGCGCGGTTCGCTTTGCAGCACGCTTCGGATACGAAATTGAGTCGCGAACTTTTGCCGCCATGCACGCGCTGGCGCAAGAAATTCGCCAGGTCAGCAGAGAGCGCGTCCGCGACGAGTTGACCAAGATGCTGACCGAAGGGCGGGCGAAACGCGCCTTCGAACTACTGGATGAAAGCGGCCTGCTGGAGCAGGTTCTGCCGGAAGTAGCAAGGATGAAGGGCGTGGAGCAGCCGCCGCAGTTTCATCCCGAAGGCGATGTGTGGGTTCACACTCTGCTGCTGCTCGAGATGCTGCCGCCGGGTTGTTCGCGCACGCTCGCCTGGGGCGCGCTGCTGCACGATGTGGGCAAGCCTCCGACGTTCCGGGTCGCTCCCGACCGCATACGCTTCGACGGGCATGTCGAGATCGGCACGTGCATGGCGGAAGGCATCTGCCGTCGTCTCCGCTTCAGCAAGCACGATACCTATCGGATTGCGGCGTTGGTCGCCAATCACATGCGCTTTGCCGACGTGGAGAAGATGAAGGAATCGACCTTCAAGCGATTCGTCCGCCTGCCCGACTTTGCCGAACACCTGGAGTTGCACCGCATCGACTGCCTCGGCAGTCACGGCATGCTTGACCTGTATGAGTACACAAAGGAGAAGATCGCCGCTCTGCCGCAGGAGCAGGTGTCCCCGGCGCCATTGCTCACCGGCACCGATTTGATCTCGGAGGGTTACAAGCCGGGGCCGCTGTTCCGCGAGATTCTCGCGGCGGTGGAAGATGCGCAACTGGAGGGACGGCTCAACGGCCGCGGCGAGGCCATGGAATTTGTGCGCCAACAATACCCGAGCACGCGCTAGCCGCTTGCTAGTGCCTCGGGAAGAAGAGCAAGAAAGTGACGGCCCCCAGCATCAGTACAAGCAGCACCAGCAAAATGTCTATTGTTTTGCTACTAAGTTTGGACTTCTTGCGGCGTTTCGAACCGCTTGGGTCTTCGTCCTCGGAAGCCATCTCGTCTCATGCGTTTTAGATTGGGGGAGGCGAAATAATAGCGTTACAAAAGTTGTATGTCGTTGCTGGCCTAAAGGTCAATAAAACTTTGGAATTAGACGGTGAACGTTAGTAACTTACTATTTAGGGTACTCGGTGCCGCTCCGTCTTTGGTCGCAGGCGCATTGCCGCCACAAAGAGTCACCGCCTGCCCTCGCCGTTAGGCCCCGGGGAGCAATTCCGGCCAGATGCTAAAATCAGGTACTTAAGGCAAATGGCCGCTCCCAGCGGGCGCAAAACGTGGCGCCGCCGGGCACCTCGGTTCTTACGGTTTTCCGGAGGACCGGCATTGCCTCCAGGCGGTGAAGATTGGATTCCGCTCGTCCGACATTGCAGAAACTTGTTGCCGATGTGCTCAATCGGCTGCCAGCCGAGCAAGTCCCGGTGGAGGCTTGGCAGTTTGTCTGTGGCAAGCAGGTTGCGCAGCGGACCCTGGCTGTGAACTTTGGCAGTGGCGTTCTGCGCGTCGAAGTTCCTGACGCGCGCTGGCAAGACCAGCTTCAAGACCTGAGCGGATGCTACCTGGCAAACCTGAACCAGTACAGCCGGACCCGGGTCGAGCGAATTGAATTCGTGGTTGCGGCGTCGGGGCCTGCCGCGAAAGGCTCTGCGGGCAGTGCAGCGAAGCCGGGCCGCAAACGCGGACCGGCGAGTGAACCGGAGCGGGAAAGCAGATGGCGGAAACAAAAGTAACCGAACGTGACGTGATGTATGTGGCCGACCTGGCGAATCTGGAGCTGACGGCCGAAGAAAAAGGCCGCATGATCCGTGACCTGAACTCGATTCTCGAACACATAGACACGCTCAACGAACTCGACACCTCCGACGTGCCGCCGCTGGCCGAGGTGGCCAGCATGTTTGCCGGTTCGCAAGCGGCTGACGGCGGCCGCTTTGGCTATGCCATGCGTCCCGACGAGGTGCGCCCCGGATTGCCTCATGAGGCCGCGATGGCAAACGCGCCTGAATCCGACAAAGTTTATTTCAAGGTTCCCAAGGTAATCGAAAAGTAGGATGAATTCTCGAATGCGGCGGGTCGCAATATAGGCTGAATCGCCTTGCCGCAGTGGGTGGAGTCTCCCGGAAACAATGAACATCGAGCTGCTGACAATTGACCGCGCCCGCGACCTTCTGGTGCGAAAAGAGATGACAGCCACGGCGCTGGCCGAGGCCTTCTATGGCAAGATCGCGACCGAAGACGAGAAGATTGGAGCTTTTCTGACGCTCTCGAAGAGTCGCGCCATGGCCAAGGCCGCGGAGATCGACCAGATGGTGGAGCGTGGCGATCCGCTGCCGCCGCTAGCCGGCGTGCCGGTGGGAATCAAGGATGTTCTGATGACCCGCGGCGTGCGCACGACTGCCGCTTCGAAGATTCTGGACGACTTTATAGCTCCCTATGACTGCACGGCAGTGGCACGGATGGAAGCCGCCGGCGCAGTCGTGCTTGGCAAGTTGAACTGCGATGAATTTGCCATGGGCTCGTCGAACGAAAACTCGGGCTACAAGCCGGTGCGGAATCCGCGCGATCTGACGCGTGTTCCCGGCGGATCTTCGGGCGGGTCGGCGGCGTCGGTGGCGGCGGGAATGGCCGTGGCGGCGCTGGGCTCCGATACCGGCGGGTCGATCCGGCAGCCGGCGGCGTTTTGCGGAGTGGTCGGGCTGATGCCGACTTACGGACGCGTTTCTCGTTACGGACTGATCGCGTTCGGCTCGTCTCTGGACCACATAGGGCCACTGACTAAGACGGTGAAGGACGCGGCGAGTGTGTTGCAGGTGATCGCCGGGCGCGATCCGCTCGATTCGACTTCGGCGGAAGTACCAGTCGCGGACTATGTGAGCGAAATCGGCAAGTCCGTAAAGGGGTTGAGAATCGGCGTGCCGGAGGAATACTTTGGCAAAGGTCTCGATGACGAAATACGAGCCGCGATTGAGCGCGTAATGGACCGGCTTCGGGCCGCCGGTTGCGAGCTGGTTCGCGTTTCGCTGCCGCACACGAAATACGCAGTACCGACCTACTACCTGGTGGCGACCGCCGAAGCCTCGTCGAACCTGGCGCGTTTCGATGGTGTGCGCTACGGGCACCGTGCCGAACACGCGCAGACACTTTCGGAGATGTACCGGCGCAGCCGCAACGAAGGCTTCGGGACCGAGGTCAAGCGGCGCATCATGCTCGGCACGTATGCGCTCAGCGCCGGTTACTATGACGCTTATTACCTCAAGGCGCAGCGGGTGCGCACTCTGCTGGCGCGCGATTTCCAGCAGGCCTTTGGCCGGGTCGACGCCATCCTGACTCCAGTGACCCCGACAGCGGCGTTCAAACTCGGCGAGAAAATGGAAGACCCCGTCGCCATGTACCTGAGCGACATCTTTACCGTCACGGCAAATCTGGTGGGCGTGCCGGGGATGTCGGTTCCGTGCGGCAACACCCGCGAAGGCTTACCCATCGGAGTGCAGATCATGGCCAAACACTTCGATGAGAGCACCATGATCCGCATTGCACACGCCGTCGAAGAGGCGCAGTAGCGTTACCTCCACCGCCTTGTTTGCTTAGCGCCTCGCCGGCTGCTTCGGCGCGTCTTCCCGCAGCTTGTTAGAGGCGAGGCGGGCCGCCAGGTGCAGCGCGTTCTCAAGCGCGCCCGTCTTGGCGACGCCTTTGCCGACGATGTCGAACGCGGTGCCGTGCGCCGGTGTCGTGAAGACAGTTGCGAGTCCAGCGGTAATGGTCACCCCACGGTGAAAGCCGTGCAGCTTGGTAGCGATCTGGCCCTGGTCGTGGTACATGGAAACCACGCTGTCGAACTCGCCCGCAAACGCCCGGATGAAGATGGTGTCCGGCGGATAGGGGCCACTACAGTTTATTCCCTGGGCCGCCATCTCCTGGACAACCGGGCGGATCAATTCGATCTCCTCGCGACCGAACAGACCGTTGTCGCCGCCGTGCGGATTGAGGGCATTGACGGCGATGCGCGGGTTCTCGATGCCGGCGCGTCGCATCATCGTATCGGCCAGGATAATTGCTTCGCGGATGCGCTGCGGCGTGATCTGGTCGAGTGCTTCGCGCAGCGCGATATGCCCGGTCACGCGCGACATCCACTGCCCGTCGAGCACGTTCATTTCGCTGAAGTAGCCTTGGTGGCCGAGCAGGTGGGCGAACATCTTGTGCTCGTCAGGGAAGCGCCAGCCGCCGTCGAACAGCGCCCGCTTGTTCAGCGGAGCGAAGGTGATGGCGTCGACCTCGCCGCGCCGCGCCATCTCGATGGCATAGGCGAGAGTATCGCCGGTGAGTTTGCCGGACTCCGCCGAGACCTTTCCGCGCTCGAACCTGGAAGGATCGACATTGCCGAGATCGATCAGCGGCACCGCGCCGGATGACCAGTCGATCGCCGCCGTGTTCGGAACCTTTACCCAGCGCAGCTCCACGCCGGCGTCGCGCATCCCGAGTTCCAGTACGCGCGCATCGCCGACCACCACCAGTCGCGCGGCGTCATTCAGGCGCTTGCCATGCAGTACGTTGGCGACCAGCTCCGGGCCGATGCCGGTGCAATCTCCCATCAGCAGTGCAATACGCGGGCGGGGATCGTTGACAGTATTAGCGGATTGATTTTCCATCTTTAGTCTTCTCCTCTGTTAGCGGGAGCGATTAGCGTGGTTCCCCGAAAGGTATATCCCAACACAAACTCAGACTGTCATGGCGAGCGAAGTCGAGCCACCTTATTGTTTCTGCTGCCGAAAAACACAGGGTGGCTCCACTCCGCGCCCGAACAGCTTCTTGCTTCGCGAATGTAACGCGGGTACGCAGCTTGGCTGCTCCGGCCACTGGCGCTCGGCGCTCCGGTCGCCATGACATTCTCTTGGGATTTTGGATACACCAAACAGGGAACCCTCGGCGTCGGATTCCGTGCCTACACACTTATTTCTCCGTGCCCGCGACCGCCGCGACCTGCGTGGGCCTCCCGGCATCGAGGTTCTCTCTGTACGCCTTCCAGGCCACCGCATCAAATTCTCCATCCCATTTGGCGACCACGACCGCCGCAACCGCGTTGCCGACCGTGTTGACGATGGAGCGGCCCTGAGACATGAAACGGTCAATGCCCAGCAGCAGAGCGAGTCCTTCGGCGGGCAGGCCACTGGCGATAACAGTGGCGGCAAGGGCGGCGAAAGCGCCTCCAGTGACGCCGGCCGCACCCTTCGAGGTAAACAGCATCAGAATGAACATGGTGATCTGCTGGCGAAGATCCAGGTGGATGCCATAGACCTGAGCGATGAACAGGCAACTCATGGGCAAGGTTATTGCCACACCGTCCAGGTTGAACGAATAGCCCGTGGGGATGACGAGTCCGAGGGTGGTGCGCGACACGCCCGAAGCTTGCAATTTCTGCATCATGCCCGGAATAGCCGTTTCCGAAGACGAGGTGGCAATCACCACCAGCAGCTCTTGCTTGAGGCGTCCCATGATGTCGAGAAGGCGGACGCCACAGAGTCTGCATACCACGCCGAACACGACAAACATAAGCAGGGCCAGCGTTAGCCATGCCGTGCCTACGAACATGCCCAGAGCGTAAAGCGTGCGCACGCCGAAGCGGCCGACCGTGAATCCGAGTGCGCCGAAAGCGCCAATGGGGGCGGCCATTACGATAATGTTGACAACTCCGAAGACCAGGCTTATGCAGCGCTCCATGCCCCGGCGAATCGCAACGCCGGTCTCCCCGAGCCGCACCATTGCCGCCCCGACCAGCAGCGCGATGACGAGCACCTGCAACACGTTATCGTGCACGAAGGCGCCGAACAGGTTCTCGGGAACCATTGCGAACAGGAATTCGGACAACGACTGGGCGTGGACACTTGCATAACGGGCGGCCGAGGCGGCCTGCGTCCCCGAGGGTCGCTGGACGGCGGCGCCAAAGTTAACCACATTGCCGACGATTGCACCCATCAGGAGCGCAATGGTGGTGATGATTTCGAAATAAATCAGCGCCTTCAGCCCGATTCGTCCGACCTTGCGCATGTCGCCGACCTGCGCCACGCCGGTGGAGACCACCAGAAAAATCAGCGGGGTAATGCTCAGCTTGATAAGCGCAATGAAGCCGTCGGCCAAGGGCTTGACGGCAATGCCGGCTTGCGGCCAGATGGCGCCCATCGCCGCTCCCGCAGCCGCTGCGACCAGAACTTGGATGTATCCCCTGCGCCATAACGGCTTGGAGGCATGGGACGAGTGGGAGGAATGCGCAATTGATGTCATGGAATGCCCGTAGTGGTGGAAACGCTCTCCGTGGTTAATCGATTTATAAATCAAAGTGCTGGTTCGGGCAATCGCTTTCGCTTAAGCGGACGGGAACTTTCAAGGATATTCTCAATAGCTTGGCTGTTGACTACCTGCGCCGAATCGTTGGAGGGCCTGAAACCCAGGCGATTACTCTTCGTCTTCGGAAGAGCCGGGAGCGACATCGGCCGAGCGTCCGCGAACGATGAAGCTGGACGGCTGGCCGCGCTTCGGATGGAAGGTGACGCGCGCCGGGTTCTTTTCCCAAGTCGGAGCCGCACAATCGGAGTCAGTATCCTCGCCCTGGGAAGCAGCGCCGATCTCCTGCCGCAGGACGGCCTTCTTGCGTCCCAGTTGCATTACCACCGTATAGAGCTTTTCACTGTTATCGGACACGCCGCAGTAAGCGGCATAGTCGCGAAACCAGCTTGCCTGGGAATAAAAGGGGTCGAAAAGGGGCAGGTTGAGCTGCGTGATGCGGGCTGTGGTGCGGTCGACCATGAGCCAGCCGCCACGCTGCCACACCCATCGTGGCACCTTTCCCTGGTCCGCGGGCAGGTTGTCGTTAACCCGGAAGGCACGTCGGACGACAAAGATACGGTCAGTCACGGCGTGGGGTTCGCCGGTGGTGAATTCCTTCGGGCTGCCATCCACCAGGAGGGGACGGACGTTCATGGGGACAGTGCGATCTTCGCCGGGCCCGATGAAGAGCTTGACGGAGAGCACTTTGCCGAAGCTGACGACATGGGGCTTGGCGGCCAGGGCCGTACCAGCCAGCGAAACCATGACCACAAGCAGCCAGAGTCTGGAGCGCATGAGTCCAGCCTACTGCCGGCACCCCCGGAGGAGCAAGACCGAAGCGTAATTACGGGGAAACCTGCCGCTACATACAACCATCCGGCGGTGTAAACGACTCATACTTAATGGCATGGCCGATTCAGTCGCCCGCAGGCGTTTAGCGCGAATCCTCGTCGTAGATGACAATCAGCACAACACGTTGCTGATGCGGGAGTTGCTTACGCGGCGGGGTTACGATGTGGTAACCGCCAACAACGCCGGCGAGGCGGAAGCGCAGATGCGCGAGAATCCGCCGGACCTGGTTCTGCTGGATGTGATTATGCCGGACAAGTCCGGCTATGACCTTTGCCGGGAGTGGAAAGAAGATCATGCCACGCGCTTGATACCGGTGGTGATGATTACCGGGTTGAGCGACCGCGAGGACAGGATCCGCGGCATCGAAGCCGGGGCGGATGACTTCCTGAACAAGCCGGTTTTTCCCGAAGAGCTGTTTGCGCGCGTCCACTCCTTGTTGAAGATGAAAGATTATACGGACGAACTCGACAACGCCGAGGCGGTGCTCTGCACGTTGGGGCTGAGCGTGGAATCGCGTGATCCGTATACCGAAGGCCATTGCGAACGGCTGGCTCGCTACGCCAGCCAACTTGGCGAGTATCTGAGGCTCGACTGGGACTGTCAAGTGGCGCTGAAGCGTGGAGGATATCTGCACGATCTGGGGAAAATCGCAATCCCAGACGAGATTCTCAAGAAAGGCACAAACCTGACGGCGGAGGAGTGGCGCATTATGAAGCGCCATCCCCTGGTCGGGGAGAATATCTGCAAACCGTTGCGTTCGCTGCGGATGGTGCTGCCGATCATTCGCTATCACCATGAGCACTGGGACGGCAGCGGCTATCCCGACAGGCTCAGCGGGGAAGACATTCCTTTGCTGGCGCGGGTTCTGCAGGTGGTGGATGTCTACGATGCGCTGCGTACGGCACGTCCTTACAAGCCCGCCCGCGGTCACGAAGAGTCTCAGCAAATCATGATTCAAGAGGCTGAACGGGGCCTGTGGGACCGGCGAATTGTGCAGGAATTCTTTGCCATGCCCGATTTAAGGCAAGAAGCGGCGGCGTGAACAATCCCGTTGCTAAAGCATTTGCAACTATAATCAAATCTTGTTGAAGCACCTGAATGACAACTACTGACTACAGCATCATCATCCCCGCCTATAACGAGAGTGTCCGCATCATCCCCACTCTCGACCGTGTCCTCGCCTACATCCAGCAACGGGGCTGGGAGGCCGAGATCGTAGTAGTCAACGACGGATCGCGCGACGATACGGCCGAGATCGTTCGCGACTACGCCAGCGGCAGTGCCAGTGTCCGCTTGGTGGAAAACCCAGGAAACCGCGGCAAAGGTTATTCGGTGCGGAATGGGATTCTGCATGCCAAGGGCGCAGTGGTGCTGTTTACCGATGCCGATCTCTCCTCGCCGATTGAAGAGGCTGCCAAGCTGGTTGACTCGATTCACCGGGGAAGCGATGTCGCCATCGGCTCACGCTGGCTCCGGGCGGATCTACAAACTACGCGCCAGCCGCTTTACCGCCAAATTCTAGGCAGAGCTTTCAACCTGGCGTTGAAGGTTGTCCTCGGGCTCAGCTTCAAGGATACGCAGTGCGGATTCAAAGCTTTCAAGCAGCAGGCCGCCAGGGATATTTTCGGCAGGCAAATCATCCGCCGTTGGGGGTTCGATCCCGAGATCCTGTTTCTGGCGCGGCAGTTGGGCTACAAAACGGAAGAGATTGCGGTGGCTTGGGCGCACGACGAGCGCTCGAAGATCAATCCGATCACAGACGGCATGAATATGCTGCTGGATTTGTTCAGAATTCGCTGGAATAGCATCTCGGGGAAATACGACTGCTCGCCACAGACAGCGCAAGAGCTTTCTCCAACCGCAGAGGAAGTGCCGGTCGGGCATCCCAGGGCGTAGTGAGCCGCAGCGAGCGCACAAAGACTTCAGGGGACATTTTTTCGCGAAACCAGCTCTCAGGCAATGGCGCGATCGGCGTCTTCGTTTGGCTCGTTCGGCCGACGGATCACTAGTATGTTGCTCGCGGAATCCATGGCGATAGTCAGCGTGTGGGAACAACTGGAGCAGAGCCAGTAGTGTTCAATGTGTTTGCGCTTCTTCCCATGACTGTGAGTAGCGCCGGGCGATGTCTCCCATCGAATCTCAAAAACCTTGCCTTCGCCAAAATAATGGAACTCTTTCGAGCAGGAAGGGTTTGCGCATTTTGATAGCATTGGGATACCACTCCTCTATAAATGTCTCTTCCTGACCGCGTCTCTTGCTGAATTAATATAACTATTGAGTCAATCATTTACTGTGATGCGACTCCGCCTTGCACTTCGCAACAAAATCGAGAGCACAACATCGGCTGCTCGCAACGAAACATCAGAACGCTGACGCTGGTTGAAACCTAAGTGCGATTGTGTGGCGGGATGCCCGCGCTCGCTTCCCCACGTGCAGCGTAGCGCAAGAAAAACTACCACCTTCCGCGGCGCTCCGTAAGCAACGTTCACTTACGCGCCGCACCCAACAACCTTACAGGCATTCTACCGCACTATGTTTGCGTCTAGGTATTAAATCCGAGTAAAAATTCAGTACACGTTCGCGCTAAGTTGCCCGCAGAATCGCGACCGCAATTCCAAGAAACGGGCCAGCCGGCAGATCTGGTTGTAGCGTTTTTCAGCACCTGTATATTTTTCGCGAAACTGGTCTGGGTGGTGTCAGCGGAATCGCCGTCTAGAGCGGTTCTCCGACATATTCAGAGTGTCATGGCGAGCGAAGTCGAGCCGGGGTCCCCGACGTGCGCCGTAGTTGCGCATGTTGGGGTGGTCGAACCGGGTCCCCGACGTGCGCCGTAGTTGCGCATGTTGGGGTGGTCGAACCGCTCTAAATCGGCACCGGAACGCTGTCGATGAGGTCGCGGAGAATGTGTTCAGCCTGTTCGGAACGCTTGATGGACAGGGCCGTGCGATTGCTGAGCACGACACGATGAGCAAAGGCGGGGATGGCCAGCCGTTTGAAATCATCAGGTTTGCAGAAGTTGCGGCCCTCGAGGTAAGCCATGGCCTGGGCGGCGTGGAACAGCATAAGCGAACCGCGCGGGGAAACGGCGAGCGCCAGTTGCTCGCTTTCCCGCGTTCGCTGCACGATGCGCAAGACGTAGTCCAGCAGGGATTCATCGACCTGCACCTGCCGCACTTCCTCTTGCAGCGCCAGAACGTCTTCCGCTTTCAGCACCGGCTGCAAGTCGTCGAGGCGCACGGCGCCAGCCCGGCCGCGCAGAATCTCGCGCTCGCCTTCGGGTTCGGGGTAGGTCATGCGCACCCGCAGCATGAAGCGATCCATCTGCGACTCGGGGAGGGGATACGTGCCATGATGCTCGACAGGGTTCTGGGTGGCGATCACCAGAAAAGGCTGCGCCAGCGGATGCGAATGGCCGTCCACCGTCACCTGGCGTTCGTTCATCGCCTCCAGTAGCGCGGATTGCGTCTTGGGAGTGGTGCGGTTGATTTCGTCGGCCAGCAAAACATTGGTAAAAATGGGGCCGGGCTTGAACTCGAACTTCTGCTCGACGGACGAGTAGATGGAGATGCCCAGGACATCACTAGGCAACATGTCACTGGTGAACTGAATTCGTTGGAAATCACAGTCGATGGCACGGGCCAGCGCGTGAGCCAACGTGGTCTTGCCGACACCGGGCACACCTTCCAACAGTAGATGCCCGCGCGCCAGAATCGAGACCAGTGTGAGCCGGACAACATCATCCTTGCCACGAATAATCAGGCGGAGCGCGTTTTCCAGTTGCGCCGCCGTCGCAGCCATGGTTCGTGAGGTAGAAGTAGTAGAAGACATTCTGCTGTACGCATTCTACTGGATGCGGCACTCGAAAATGAAATGGAAAGCACGGCGCTGTTCCAATCGTTGGGTTCGAAGTGAGCAGAGCAGGCCGGGGAACGCGCGACATCGCGCTTGTCACCCCAACAAACGCTAAACCGGATTCGCGGAAGGTATACCCCACGCAGAAGCCGGGCTTTCAAGCCCGGCGGTGATATTGAGGGGTATACCAACTGTGGAATTGCTCTAAACCCCGCGTTTGCCGGGGACCCCGCTTGCGGCTCCGGAACGGTCACTTCATACGTTGTCCCGACGTGTTCGTGCGAGCGCACGCTTGAGAGTCTGGTCGAGCGCGGCCTTCTGCTTCTCGTAGTCTTCCTGAGTGATGACGCCCTGTTGCCGCTCAATCTCAAGTTGGAAGAGTTCATCCTTCATAGCTTCCAGCAGTGCGTTGCCGCTTGTGGCTGTCGCGGTCGAGGTCGTCTGCGCAGGCGGCGCAGGCGAGGCCGCCACCGGCTTAGGTCCACGGGTAACGGAGATGTAGGCTCCGCCGGCAAGCACTACGGCCAGGGCTCCAAGAATCACCCAGCGATACTTCGCGAGCGCGTCAGGCGCATCGATAGGCGGCCCCAATCCTCCGCCTGGACGGCTGTCGCGATTGCTCGGGGGGCCTGATTGCGCTGCTTCTTCGGGACTTGGGAAACTGCCGGTCCCGGAGATGCAGAACGATAGGTCCTGGCCCGGCTTGACGCGGCTTGCAACCTGGACATTGCCCTCGCCGGCCGGCTGATCTTCCATGTGCTGGAAAAGAGCCGCATTCTTTGGTTTCCAGACAATCGTTGGAGGAAGGACGAGAACCAGGTGATTCCACGAGTGCAGCAGAGTGGGTGAGAATGTGGCCTCGCCATGGTAAGGCAGTTCGTAGGCGACCTGGAAACGGGTCTCGCCGGGCTTGAGCGGATAAGGCAACGAGTAGTGGCCCTTTGGCGCGAGCTGCTGTGGAGAAATCGAGATCGGCTGGCCGTTCGGGCCCTGTGCATCGGCGCCGCTGAGTTGCGCACCCTCCGGTATCGCCACTTCGAATCCGGGGTCGGCGGTCAGAGTCCTTGGCGGCGAGGAAGCGTTCTTCACCGCGAACAGTTCCACAACCTGAAGGGTAGAGCCGTCCGCCTGGATGCGTATTACGTTCGCCGTGCCCTCGATGTGGTCGACTCTTTTGGCGGCGTCGTAGACCTCGATGGCGACGTTGTTAGTTCCGGGAGGCGCCATGCGGAAATAGTTGACGCCATCGCGGCTGGCACGCACCAATCGCGGCCCCTGAGCAGCGCCGGCCTGGAGCGAAAACTTTCCCTGCGGGTCAGTCGTGGTCTTGACCAACTCGGACATCCCTTGCATGGGATCGACTAGTACAACTTCAATGCCGCCAGCCGGCTTGCCGCTGGTGCCGTTGGTGACCACTCCGGTGATGGCCTGGGCGAATGCGGTTTCGCGCGCCAATAAAGCCACGGAGAAAACCGCAAGGGAGAGCAGAAGAAGACGTTTCACGCCCGTACCCCATTCTTGTCTGGACGATTAGGAAGGGAGGCGCGGCGAGTGCGGCTGGCGGCGTTCTCGAGTTGGTCGATTTCGGCGAGCACGGCGGCGGCTTCCTCCTCCATCGAGTTGCGCACGCTCTGGAAATCCGCATCGCCAAGCTTGCCCGCCTTGTATTCGAAGCTGAGGTCGCGGAGGTTCTCGTAGATCACTTCCTTGCGCTCGTAGAGATAGGCCAGGCGAGTCTTCTCCTCGCCGCTTTCGACGCGCACCGGAACGAAAATGTAGAAGACCAGCAGCAGCGTAAAAATGATGCAGCCGAAGAAGACGATCATCGACTGCGTTGCGTCGTTCGTTGCGGGCTGCGCCGCGGCTTGCAAAAACATGGCTAAGATCAAAATTCCGTCTCCTTGCGGGCGCGTTCACGGAAGGCGTCGAACTGCTCGGCCGTCGCATTGCCATGGGCGACCGCCGGCGCCTGGCGCGACTTCCAGGCACGCACCAGAGCCACAACGCCTGCCACGGCCAGCGTAAAGATCACGAAAGGCATGATCCAGGCAATGCGGTTGAAGCCCGTGGCCGTCGGCGCCGAGAGCACCGTGTTGCCGTACTTCTGGACAAAACTTTGCAGCACAAGATTGTCGCTGTCGCCGCGCTCGATGCCGGCCATAAGCTCCCGGCGCATGCGATCGGAGTAAGTGCAGCCGACGTGATTGCACTCGATGAGCACCTGGTTGCAGCCGCACATGCACATGAGCGCGTGGCCGAGGCGATTGAAACGCGCATCGGCATCGCCGGCGCCCATGGTTGCCACGATGGCCACGAATAACGCGGAGGCGAGAATCGCTCTCCGTGCCGCCGGGCGAATCCATCCATACAGATTGAATTCATGCCGTGTAGTCAGCATTTCCGTTCAGTCCCCCGCCTGCACGTGCGCTCGGGTGTGACTAGCATCCTTGTTCAGTCTCCTGCCCCCACCGATTCACCCGTGTGGGTAACCTCGGCCAGGGCGCGCTCGCGCTCGGGTGCGGTCGCAGCCATCTTGGCGGCCTTCACACTCGGGAACAGCGCAATGATGGTTCCGATCAGCAGAATGTGTGCTCCCGACCAGATCCAGGACACAAGCGGATTCAGATGCGCCTTGATGATCGGCCGGTGAGTATCCGGATTCTGCCCGGCATAGACGAGATACAGGTCTTCGCGAATGGTCGAGTAGTTGGCAACGATCGTCGCCGTCTGCTCGCTTGCTTTGTAGAAACGGCGCTCGGGATACATCGTCCTGATCTGTTTGCCGTTCTTCTGGACATCGAGGATCGCCCACTCGCTGCTGTAATTAGGGCGATCATCCTGGGTGTAGGAGCGGCAGATAAGCGTATAAGGCCCAATCTGCATGCGGTCGCCGTATCCCAGTTCCTGCTCTTTATCTTGATTAAACGCAGCCCCGGCGAATCCCACGATCACAATGACGACGCCGAGATGCACGATGTACCCACCATAGCGGCGAGTATTACGGCGCGTGAGCTGCACCATTCCGGCAAGAATGTTCGTCCCGCTCTTGCCGGCAATCACCCGGCCGCCCCGCCAGAATTCGCTGAAGATGGTGGACGCGACGAGCACGGAAAGCGAGATCGCCATCAGCGAATAGAAATAAGAAACGTCCTGCCATGGCCGCATGCCGCCGACGATCAGCGCGGCAGCCGTGACGATGGCGAGGATGGTCGGGATCAGGAAATTCTTTTTCAGACTCTCAAGCGATGTCTTGCGCCAAGCCAGCAGGGGGCCGATTCCGGTGAGCACAAGCAGGACCATGGCGATGGGAACATTGACCTTGTTAAAGAACGGCGGTCCGACAGTGACCTTCGTGCCCTGAACCCATTCCGACAAGACCGGGAACAAGGTGCCCCACAACACGGTGAAGCAGGAAACCAGCAGCAGCACGTTGTTGAACAGGAAGCTGGATTCGCGCGATACCAGCGACTCGAGCTGGTGCTCGCTCTGGAGGTGCGATCGGTTGCGCACGAAAAAAAACATGCACACGCCGAAAGTGAGCGACAGAAAAGCCACGAACCACGGGCCGATTCCCGATTGCGCGAACGCATGCACCGAGCTGACCACGCCGGAGCGCGTCAGGAAAGTGCCAAAAATCGAAAGCAGGAAGGTGGCGAAAATGAGCCACATGTTCCAGACCTTCATCATGCCGCGCTTCTCCTGCATCATGACCGAATGCAGGAACGCCGTGGCTGTGAGCCAGGGAAGAATGGAAGCGTTCTCCACCGGGTCCCATCCCCAATATCCGCCCCAACCGAGCACCGCGTAGGCCCAGTGCGCTCCAAGAAAAACTCCACAGGTCAAAAATGCCCAGCCGACCATCGTCCAGCGGCGGGTAATGTGAATCCATTTCTCGCCGGGGTACTTGATGATGAGCGCCGCCAGCGCGAAGGCAAACGGCACGGTCATGCCCACGTAGCCGAGATACAGCATGGGCGGATGAATCACCATCTCCGGATACTGCAACAGCGGGTTGAGTCCATTGCCATCCGGAGGAATGGTGCCGGCGACCAGCGCGAAGGGATGAGCGGCGAAGTTCACCAGCAGCAGGAAGAAAACCTGGACGGCCGCAATAATAATGGAAGCATGCGCCACCAGGCGGGTATCGACCTTGTGCCGAAGGCGCAAGACCAGTCCGTAGGTGGACAGCAGCCAGCACCAGAACAGCAACGAGCCTTCCTGGCCTGACCAAAGCGCGGCGAACTTGTACTGCACGGGGAGATCGCGATTGCTGTGGTGGAGGATGTACGCCAGCGAGAAGTCATCGCGGAAAGCCGAAAAAACCAGGGCGAGTGAGGCCGCGGTGACCGCCATAAAAATGGCAACTCCGGCGCGGCGCGCAGTCTCGGCGAGTCTCTCATCGCGGCGGAAAACAGCGACAATCCCAGCGGCAAAGGTATAGGCGCTCAGAGTCAGCGCCAATAAAAGACAGTAGCTTCCGATTTTGGGCATGAGAACAGGGCGGCAACGGCAGCCGTGATGTTATATTGTTTCAGAAAGCGTAAACTAGAGCAACTGCTCTCGATTGTGGATGGATAGAACGCATCCACCATGCGATCTGGAACCGCTTTGACGCGTCCAGTTCTAAGAAGCCGAACCAGCAAAAAGAGTTGGAAGGTTTTGAATAAAGTGTGCTAAAAGATTAACCTTAATCCGCTAAACTAAGCTTCGGCGAATTCCCAATAACGGGAATAGCCAAAGGCAAAAATCTCCTGATAAGGCTCGCCGCAAGGCGGGCCATTTTTTTCTCCAGGACAGATCCACTGGCGCTCTCAGGCGGCAGGGAGTTGGGTTTGAACCAGTGCGATGAGTTCGGGAGGCGGAATAGGCTTTTGGCGCACGATGACGTTCAACCCCTCGTACTCCGGTTCAAGACCGGGCATGCCGCTGATGATAACGATAGGAATTTGGGGAAGAAACGTGCGCACCTGGCGAACAATGTCGACTCCCGTGGCTCCGGTGAGGAAGTGGTCGCTGATGACAAGGCCAAATTGGCGGGGCGCCGAATGAAGCAGAGCGAGGGCGCTCTCCGCGCTGGTGGCGATGGCGACGGCGAAGCCGGAAGCTCGCAAAATAGCCTCTCGCACCCCCAGTTGGGTGGCGTTATCGTCGATCAAAAGTATTTGGCTCAAATCGGTTGCTCGAAGTGCTGTTTATGCGACACGGCGGGCGCGAACCTCGGCCTCCGCTTGAAACCAATCCTGCTCCGGATTGCCCCAGAATCCACCCCGCTGCAAGAACAGCTCGTAAGCGCGCAGGCGCACCTGCTCCTCCGTGACCGGCGGCGCGACCGAGATCGTGCCTGGATTAACGTCTGGCGACGGGGCGACGGGAGCCTTTTTGGCGCCGGAATTCTTTTTCGCAGTGGACGAATTAGATGTCTTTTTGGCTCGTGGCATATGAATGCAAACTCCTTTATACAAATTCTGCCCTGGCCGGGGGAAGCTCAAATTCTACAAACCACCATGATCTGTATATAACTATAAATGGTTCGCCCGACTTTTGGTGAGCCGCGGACAAAAAAGATGGAACCTAAATTGATACGGGGTGTCCGCAAGAATCTTGTGACGAGAGTTCGGCCGCCGGCAAATGCGGCCATGGGTTGAGTGCGAAATCGGCTGGCTGATTGCTGGTGGATCCAAATAGGCGAGAACCAGTACAAAGATTGCTTCGCGGCCTTAATCCATGGCTATGATGGGCAAGGCCCCGGCAGATGCCATGATTGCACTGCCGCTGGTGAAACAGCCATGAACAAACAAATTTGGGTCGGACTTGTCGAAGTGAAACCACAGCCCGGTTGCGAAATGCTGAAGGAAGGCAAGGGCGCGTTCGTACACACAATGGCGTGGGCTGAAGATGCGGTGCATTTCAAGCGGGTGCTGGCTCGCTGCTTCGGCCAACTGAAAATGGATGTAAACGGGGTGCGTCAGCCGGAGCCGTGGGTGGTTCGCAGCCAGCGGGAGGACGAGGATTCTCCGGAATTGCTCGACCTGGCACAGCAGATCAGCAAGGACAAGGCGAAGGTCGCCTTTGGCATGTTCCACGCGTGGCTGAAAGACGATCTCACAAACAAGCGGTAACTTTTGTCCAGGGGATCTTCAGTATTCCTTGTGCAGGCGAAAGTCGAAGCCGAAACCGCCATTCTGATCGCGCACCCCGCTGAAGGACCAGCGCGGCGAGAAGTGATACTCCACCTGGATAATCTGGTTCTGGGTCGACGTCACATCGCTGGCAAAGGTGACGAACAGATTGCTGGTGACCCGCTGTTGCACGGTGACGTGGGCCCCCGGATTCTGCTGCGTGCCGTTGCCCGTGCCGCCCAATACCGGATCAATGGACAGGCGCGAAATGCCGGCGATGTTTTGTACCTGGCTGGTGAGTTTGCTGCTGACGCTCGAGGCGAGCACTGATTCCGCGCCGAGATTTCCGGGCGTGGGGTTGGCGCCGGCGGCCTCGGTGGTCTGTCCGAATGCCAGGAGGTTGATAATGTCGACGGGCGGAAGCGCGGGATCGGAGGAATAGGTTGTGCGCAACCGCTCCAAGGGGCCTTGCAAACGCAAGCTTATGTTGTACTGGTTGATCGACGTGGTGGCCGCAAGATTGACCACGGGTTCGGTTTGCACCGGGTTGATGAAATCCAGCGTACCCGGCTGCATGACATAGCGGTTCCCGAAGGCGATAACGTCTCCGCCAGTGATGTTGATGCGCCCGAGAATCACCGGGTCCGCCAGAGTGCCGGTTGCGCGGAGATTTGCGTCTCCCTTTATGCTCAAGGTTCTGCTGGCCAAGTTCACTTGTGACGTGGTTTGCACGCCCACGTTCAGCTTTACATCCTGAGTGAATCCCGTTCCCGGCGGCGCCGATACTTCGCCTCCAGTTCCTGCCCCCAAGAGATTGCTGAGATCGAAATCAGGCGCAGCCGAAACGCGTTCAACGTTCACCCGGCCACTCAGCACAGCCGCTTGCGATGTTCCCGTTAGCGCCAGGTTGCCGTCCAGAGAGATGCGTAGGCCTTGGTAGACGATCTGCGCTTCGTTGACCGCCGCCGCAAGATCGAACTGAATGTTCTGTCCGTAGACGATTCCGCCGCGCGCCGTCACCGTGCCGCCGCCAAATTGTCCCTGGAATTGCGTAATATCGAGCCGTTTGTTCTGCAAAGTGAGCACTCCGTTGGCATGCTGCAAGCCGGACGGCGCGCCGGAGGGCAGCAGCCCCGCATCGACGATGTGGATTTGGCCCTGCACATTCGGATTAGACTTGTCGCCTCGCGAACGAATGTCAAACTGAAGCTGGCCTTGGCTATCGAGATCAGGCTCGAAAATCTGTAATAGCCGTAGATCCGCGCTGCCAAAGAGGTTGAGCGAGGCCGGAGCACTACCGGCGAGAGGCACATCTCCCTGCAATCGCAGGTCGGTGCCGGTGCCTTTGATTTCGGCAGGCTGGAGCGTGACGACGCCATTTGCATAGTCAGCGCGAATGGGAGCGACGGCGGCAAACTGGATGCTCTCGTAGCTGACCTGAAACACGGGAATGTTCAGGTGGGCTTCGAGGTGCTGCCGGTCCTTGAGCGGACCACGCAGGGTGGCGTGCAATTCAGTGTGGCCGTTTATGCCAGGCGCGTGCGCCGGCAGGTAAGCGGCAAACAGAGGTTGCAGCGGAATGCCTTGCGTGTCGAGCTGCGCGACGGCGTAGTAGTTGTCTTTCAGCGCGACCTTGCCTTGGGCGCGAATGGAAGTATCCGCCACCTGCGATTCGAGGGTGAATTGCGCCTCATGGTTAGCGGCCGAGGCGTCAAGCTTCAGGCCGCGGATGGTCTGCCCCTGCACTTGCAGCTCCGCTATGCTGGCGTTGGCTTGCAGTTCGGGATTTTGGAATGTTCCACTTCCGCTGGCTGAAATGCTGAGTTGACCTGAGATTTTCAAACTTTTTGTGCGTGGTGCGCGCAACTGATCGAGGAGCAGATGCGGTGCTTGCAGCGCGAATTGATAACCCTGCCGCCTGGGATAGTAGGTGAGTTTGCCATCGGCGGCTCCAATCGGGGCGCGCAATTCGATAGAAGCGTTGACGGCTTCGCCGGTGCCCTCAAACTGCGCATCGAGCGACTGAACCGGTTCGCCCGCGACCCTTGCCCGCGTCAGCGACAGCTTGCCATTCCCAATCGGACTTGCCTGCGAACCTTTCACGACGACATCCGCATTGAGGATTCCCGTGACGGGAAGCTGCACTCCCGCCGCATGGGCAAGATCCGCGACCGATAACTGCGAGGCGTGCGCGGAAATCGCGAGGGAATTGTCCGGACCATAGGACCACCGATGCAACGCCGCGCGCACGTCGAAGGTTAGCTTGCCGCCGGGCAAGGGGTCCAATTCACCGTTTTGAAAGCTTACCTGGCTGGGGCTGGCGTTGATGTCGGCTCGCAGCAAGCGGAATTGGCTGCCCTTGACGCGGAGATCACGAGCCGTGAGCTGCCCGCTCAATTGCGGGTCCTGAAGCGTGCCGCGAATGTTGCCGCGGAACAGAGCCGTCCCAGAGAGTCCCAGCGGCTGAATCTGCTCCCCCGGAGGAACGGCGCGAAATATCCTCGCCAGCGTTTCCACTTCCTGTAGGGCATTGGCTTGAAGCCCGACTTGGAGGCTGGAGCGGCCGCCGATCATGCCGTCCAGGGCGAGAGTGGTTTGCGGAGTGCGTAGCGAACTCCGGGTCAAGGATATCTCTTTAGTTTTTGCCGAATACCGCGCGTGAATTACGCCATCGAGCGGGACAGGCGGTGACGCTGCGGCCGGCATTGTGCTGCGTGAAGCGACCGATGAGCGTATGGTTGCGTCCGCATCGGCGACGAGATTCCGTATGTTGCCAATCCAGCTTGCCTTGGTATCGGCATCGATTACGCCGCCGAACCAGATTTGGTCGAGCGCCGCGAATTTAATCATCGCCTGCAAGCCTTCGAGGGAGACGCCGCGCAAAGATCCGCCGATTTGTCCCCGCTGCCTGCTGGCGAGATCCTGAATGGAGGCCTCGCCTTGGAACTCGCCGCCAAGCACGTACAAGCGTATTTCGGGAAGACTCAAATCGCCGTCGCGAAGCCGAAAGCGGCTGTTGGCGTCACGCACTTCAGATCGCGTGGCGGAGGTCTGCACCAGCAGCGAACGGCTGCTGATTTCTCCTTCAGCGGAAAGGCTCTCGATCAGCGAACGATTCGGCACATAGGCATAGTGAGCCGAACCGGCAAGCCGCACGACGCCTGCGGGCAAATCCGGATTTTGCAGAATGCGGCGAAGCTCCCCGGTCTCGATCGTCGAATCGTACTTCAGGTCAACAACGGGGCTGCTGTAGTTCCGCACCGTTGCTTGTAAGTGGAACTGGGAGCCGGCGAGCGAAAGCGTCGCGGGATTCAGGGTGAGAGCGGAGCGCGTGGCGTCAAAGCCGCCTTCGAGGTTGTGCGGCATGGGCGCGAAATTGTTGTAGACGAGGTATCCGTCGCGATAGCTGAGCGTGCCCTTGTAGTGTCCGCCTTGGGCGCCGTCGTAAGCCGAACGGAATGTCACGTCGTGAAGGTCGGCATTGATAATGCTTTTCTTGTCGTTGTAATAGAGCTCGCCGCGATCAAGCCGCGCATGCTGAATCGCCAGACCGAAGACGTTCGTCTGCGACGTAGCGCTGCTTTGCCGCGCCGGAAGATTGGTCTCGCCCTGCTGGTTTACGAGGAGGTGCGCGACGGGGCGATCGATCTCAATGTCGTTCAAGTTCCACTCGCGCCTAATCAGGGAAACGATCTTGATGCCGGTCTTGAGGTGATCGACGGTCAACAGCGGAGGCTCTGTTTGGGGTTCCGTTCCGCGAACGGTCACGCCGTAGAGATCGGCCGAAAGCGGCGAAAAGTGCAGGGCAAGATTCTGTATCCGGACCGGAGTGTTAAGAGACTCGCTGGCAGTCTGCTGAGCTTTTCCGAGCAGATAAAGCTGGAAAGCCTGAGAATGCAATAGCACGACAGTGGCTGCAATGGACGACACGACGAGGGCCAACAGCGCGATTGCGCTCCAGGCCGCGGCTCTTTTCCAATTCACTGCCACTCCCGTACGAAGCTGCGTGCCGGAACTCCCGTTTTATGGAACTCGACACAGCACAGAGATGAGTACATTGCCGCGAACTCTCCTAGAGCGGTTTAGAAATTAACGTGTGCTGCACCATCACCGCCGGGCAAATGCGCCCGGCTGCTTTGGCGGATACACCTTTCGCTAATCTGGTCTAGAAAGCCTGGCCCAGCGTGATGAATAGCTCGGTTGATTTGATTCCGGGTATCCCGTTCAAGTTGTGACCGATGTCGATGCGTATGGGACCGACGGGAGTGGAGTAGCGCAATCCGGCGCCGACCGAACTGGTGAAACAGTTGCTGATCGCAGCGATCGGCGCGGTAGAGGTTGATCCGCTGGAGACGATGTTCGTTGTGCATTGGCCGAAATCGATGTGGTGGAAGCCAATCCGGGTAAAGGCATTGCCTCCATCATAAAAGATCGCGACACCCAGATTCTTGTGGATCGGCGCCGGAAAATCGATGGGCAGCGGGATGCGAAATTCCGTATTGAGCAGGAACAACTGATTGCCGCCGAACGGAACCGTGATCTGCGTGCATGTCGCTGGATTTGACGGATCGCCGCAAGCCGGAAGCTCACGCTGCGGTCCCGCGCCATTCAGCGGGAATCCGCGAAGAGTGCTGCCGCCTCCGGTGAAAAACTGCTCACTCAGAGGCACGAAGCTGCCGTTGAATGGCTGCTCAAGTCCGAGCCGTATACTGCTCGCCCAGACAATGTTGTGTCCCAGTTTCTTGTAGTACGAGACTTGACCGAGAAAACGCGCGAAGTCGGCGCTGGAGCCGAGCACACTAGTATTGAACGTGATATCGAAGCTCTGATATATGCCATGATGAGCGTCCAGGGGGCTGTCGCGCGTGTCGCGGGTGTAGGCCGCTCCCAAGTTTGAAAGATGGTACTGCTGATCCTGCGGCGGCACCAGTCCCGGGATCAACAGCCTGCTCAGCGATGTGTACTGGAAGCCGTAGCGGAGAATAACGTTCTTGGTGCGCTTAGCGTCGAGCGGCTTCTGAAACTGCACCCCGGACTGCCCGGTTTGCGCGCTGAAGATCGGGTTCTCCGCATTGTTCTCACCGGAGCCGGTGATGCTCGCGTTCCAACTGCTGTCCCTGAAGCGAGGCATCCTGTAGGTCAGCGAGCCACGCTGATCGAGACGGCCTGCCAGCCCGGAGGCAGTGAAGCTTTCGGCCATGCCGCGCAGATTGTGGCGCGTGTATTCGATGGAGCCGCGTGGGCCGTAAAACGTCTTCTCGCTCGTCCGGAAGCTCGAGGGGAGGCCCACGGGCGGAAGTCCCGGCACAGCCACGGTGCCGCTCGGTACGCTGCCGCCGCGATTAATCACTTCAAAACCAAAGCCCATCGTAATCGTGTTTCGCTTGGATTCGTGCACCTTAATCGTGACCTCTTCCTTGGACTGCGTAGTGATGGGCCGGCGCAGGTTGACTTCAGCCCAGTCGAAAGGATCAAGCGCGTAAAGACGCGATTCGGCGAAAAGCAAATCCTCCTGGCTAAGCGGGCGGTTGATCTTGATGTCCGCGGTTTTTCTGATGAGAGACGGCTTGGTGTGCTGCCGTCCGACGATGATGATCTGGGAGGTGTCCACTTTTGGCCCTTCGTAGATTGCGTAGGTCACGGCGAGCCGGTGCGGATCGTGATCGACCGGCTTGACGGTGGCGCGGAAGTTTGCCGTCAGGTATCCGAGCGTCAGATAGCGGGCCATGATGTTGTTGCGATCCTGCCGCAGCAGTTGCTGAGAGTAAGCTTTGCCGGGCGCGAGTTGAAGGCCTTTAGGCGCCAGTTGGCTCAGCGGTACCGTCGTGTTTCCCTGCAATTGCAAAGTTTCGACGGTATCGCGCAGCCCCTCTTGCACGATCAGGGCGATGATGAGATTTCCATTGGATTTCGTAACCCGCGGAACGACCTTCGCCTGGCTGTAGCCGGCGGCGCGATAAAGGTTGGTGATGGAGTTGACTGTCTGGCGCAACAATTGCGCGCTGTACTTGCCATGCGAAAGCAGCCTTCCCTTGCTGACGGCGGCGCTCGAAAGCAAGTCTTTATCGGAAAAATGCCGGTTGCCGGAAACAGTGATGTTTTCGACTTTGTGCCTCGGCCCCCGGTCGATGCGATAGATGAGGCTGATGTCGTTGGGCTGACGGTTGACTTCGGTCGTGACCTTCGCATCGAAGTAGCCTTTCGACTGGAAATAAGATGTCAGATTGCGCTGACCCTCATCGATCAGCTCACTGTTAAACACGTTTTCCTGGTAAATCGGGATGAGCTTCTTGCGCGTCCAACTCCAGAGGTGAGCGCCCGTAGTTGTTACGCTCGTCTCGGGTCCGGGCGTGGCCTGAAACGTGACATCCGCGAGGTTCGTCTCCCGATGGTAGTTCGCACTCACCAGCTTCACTTGTGCCATGAGACGACGGTCCTTTGCGAGCTCCCGTTGCAGATAACTGGTGGCCGTTTGCAGTTTCTTGGAGGTGTAGGTCGTGCCGTTCTTGAGATAGGAGCCACGCAGCCGCGCCATCACCGACCGTAAGCTCTTCTGGAGCTTCGCGGTTTCCTCCGGCGAGACTCCTTCGATCATGATTTCGCCAATCTTTGCGCGCCTCTTCAGATCCGTCTGAAAATCTACATTGACCAGCCCGTTTGCCGGGTCGGACTGCGGCTGCGCGTGTACGGCGGCTTGGAAAAAACCCGCTCGCTGGAAAAATTTCGTCAGGTTCACTTCAGCCTGCTGCAGGTCAAACGCCGAATATGGCTCCTGGCTCTGGTAGTTGGAAATCTGGAGCAGGCGCGAATAGGGGAAAGAGCGAATCGCTCCCGGAAATTCGTAAACTCCAAAATAAAGCGCGGGTTGAAGCACAAAGCGCACGCGCACGCCGCTGGCCTCGGGCCGCAGCTGGAGTTGCACATCCTGAAATTTGCCGTCGCTCTTCAAAGCGGAAATGCTGGCCTCGACCTGCTGCTGCGAAAACGTCTGCCCGGCTCTTTGCCGAATCAGCGGTTCGAGCTGAGACACCGCGATGTCCGGTTGGCCGACGATTTCAACCGCGGAAACCGGCTGGCCTTCGTAAGTGCCGATCCCCTGGGTGGGCGAGAGCGGCGTCGCCTGATCCTGCCCGCGAGCAGGCAACACCGCGCCTGCGATCATCAAGCCCGCGAAAAAAACCGAGCAGAGCAGTTGATTGTTTATGGAGTTTCGATTGGCGGCTTGCCGATTGGCAGTGTTCACTTTCACACCGCGTCCAAGATTGTCCGAATAGTGCTGGAGCATGCTGTCTGATTTCTACGATGCCGGCCATCGTCAAAATGACAGCCAACGAAATCTGTCCATCCTGGATGCGCTGCCGGAATCGCTCCGGCGAAGAGTATGGAAAAGGGCGAGAATATCTGGAGGAGGTTAATAAGGGCCCGGCAGGGAAGCACTGCCAGATGACTTGGCGCTCTGATGCGGTTTTGCTACTATGATTCAGGTGTGGTGAACGGCGCTATCGTCTAGGGGTTAGGACGGAAGATTCTCAATCTTCAAACCCGGGTTCGATTCCCGGTAGCGCTACCATTTCCTTCCTAGTTGTTGATTCCAAAGAACATACGGCGTAGCTCAAAGGCTTGTATCCACTTTGTATCCATTTCCCGCCGTGGATATTTGCTGACTTTCCGAGATGCGCAGTATTAGCGAATCAGAGGTCGGACAATGGCAAACCTGAAAGTATCCATAATCGAAAGACTCAAAACAGCGGACGGCGGATGGACGAGCAAGCCCGTCGATATTCCAAAACAGCGTCCCAATGCAAAGGGGCTTTACATGCGGGACATGCGGGAAGGGAAGTTCCTTCTGGTGTGGCGTGAGAGCGGACGCAAGCGCTACAGCGATTACATTGCGTCCCTGCCTCAGGCGTTGCGAGAGAAGGCGCAAAAAGAACTCTTCCTGAAGAGCCTGTCAGAAGGACTCAAAGTTGAAGACCCGCACGAAAACGTCCGGCTCACAATCGCAGAGGCAATTGATAAATTTTTGAGTGAACTGACGGGGCGGGGGAACACGGTTGCGACCTACGTGCAAAACCTACGGCAGTTTGAGACGTGGAACCAGACAGCAAAAACGAGGAAGACATACGTTGACCAACTTGACCGTGCGCACGTGTTCGCCTTCAAAAAGTTTGTTGAGAGCACGGGCTGTGATGAATATACCGCCGTTTGGAAATGCATTCGCCTGAATAAAATGGTTAAGACCGTGCTTAATCTTCAGGCGGGGCAGGGGCCAGTTAAGAAGTCTGACTTCAGCGATATTCTAAACCGCAAACCGACCGTGACGACCTACAACAAAGATGAGCGGGACAAATACCTTGCCTGCTGCAAAGGCACAAAGCTGGTTATCTGGACTCTGGCATTAAAATGTGGGTTGAGACTTAAGGAAATTTCACATCTCGAATGGGCAGACGTTGACTTCGCTGCACACGTCATTCACATCCGCAGAAAGCAAGTGAAGGACGGCGACAAGGTTGTAGATTTCGTTCCTAAGAAGTGGTCAATCCGTGATGTCGCTATTCCCGCCGATTTACTGGCACTACTGCAAGGGCAACTCAAACGCAAACTGGCGAACTCAAATCTTTGCTTCCCAACTTTCACGGGGCGTATCAATACGAAGTTGTGGGATAGTTGCAAGGGCATCGCTCGTAGGGCGGGGGTAGACGTGGCAAAGTTCATGCCTAAAAACTTCCGCTCAACGTATGCAACAAACCGTCTACGTAGCGGCTATGAGCTACCGGAACTGAGAGACCAGATGGGGCATAGGGACATGCATTCCGTTGAACATTATCTAGCTGCGATGAAAAGCGAAGAGCTTTTGCAGAGTGGAAAAGCGGATGCGGGTTGGGACTGATTGTAGGTGTTAGATGAGCCCCCGGTCGAAATGATCGGGGGGTACGTCTTGCGCCTTCCCTCACGGGCAGCGATCGCCTGTTTGGCAATCTCTGACCTACGTTCCGGGGTTAACGCCTTGCTCTGGCTTTGCCGCGTTGGCAGAGTTCAGCTCCGGCTCCATTACATCCGCCAGCAGCGCAAGGTTTTCCGCCGCTGCGCGCAGCGTGGCCGCCATCGCCGCAAGGTCGTCCGCGTGGTCCGGGTTGCCAACGAGGCCCAGCACTTTTTTGAACGGGCTGCTTTCAAATGCGTGCTTGTACCGATCTACGAAGTATCCCGCTGCGTCGTCGTAGTACTTGCGCTTGAATGTCCCGGCGGACAGATTGTGCTCCCGCCACATTTTCAGCGTGGGCTTCGCTCTGTTGGCAGCGGCAAATCTCTCGGCTTCTACGCTAGTGATGTTTGTATAAGAACCGCCCGCCACCGCTTCCATGACGGATTCCGCCATGCGGATGGCCTTCTTGACTCTCTCGGCAAGTGGCTCAACGGAAGGCCCAAGCAGCAAATTGGTCATCCTGAGGCATTGCTCGGCCAATATGCCTTTCTCGGTTTCGCTTTCCGGGCGCGGCAGCGGACGGGCCGCCTTCGATGTATGTCGTTTTTCCTCTTTGCCGAGAAGCAGCTTTACTTCCGCATTGAACAGTCGCTCTTTTTCCCGTTGCCGCCATTTGCGAACCGTCGCAGGCTTGAGCCCGAGCTTGCGGGTGAAAGCTTCGATCCCGGGACAACCGTTCAGCCGGTATTGGGGTTCGCGTTTATGTTCATCGAAGCGGCGGCGCGCATCTTGCAGCCCGGGCAGAATCTTATAGTAGAGCGTTGAGCCAAGTTCTTCGGCTTGTTTTTTCCCCTGCTCGACGAACCCGACGAGCGTCTTGGTGAACGTCTTGTCGTCCAGCCCGGCATACTGATACGGAGTCCCCACCAAAAAAATGGAGCGTGACATGTCACGCTCCGTTTTCGCAGGCTTTCCGGCGAAGAAAATCTTTATGTTTTCATCCAAGGTGAAGGGCGATAGGGCTACAGCGGCGGTACCGGCCACCGTCACGGGAGTGACTGAGCGTGACGTGTCACGGTCTGTTTTCTTGGCCATGGCGGTCCTGTTCCTTCCTGCGCGCCCGGGGGCAACCAGCCTGTTGAGATGTTCGAGGGCGGCTACCTTCTTGCCCGGCCCATAGCGGGCAATCTCGTCTTCTTGCCATCCCCGCCCTCTACCAACTAATTGGCACACCAACCAATTGCCTTCGGCGTCATCGTACATGTAGAAGCTGCCAACGGGGACCGGGGGCTCAAGCTTGGGCAAAACTGCTCGATACTGCCCGATGCGGTTCCTGCCGTCCGCAAGCGGCATGCTCTTGTAGTACGCCGCGATGGCATCCCGGTCGAACACATAAATCTCGGACTGCTTTGGAACCTCCGGTTCCTTGAGTTCGGGGATGTGCGGATGCTTTGTCATTGGCGGCTGCATGAAGTATATAGAGCATCCGCCAAATCGCCCGATTTGTTTTTCACCCGCCGTCGCCGCGAAGCCGGAGCAACCCGAGTTCCGTGAGCCAGTCTTCTATGGAATCGGTTGGACTGGGGCTGCACTTGCGCTCCAGCCTGTAGCTCGCGGCGGCCCTCTTCAATTCCGGGTCGGCTTGAGATGTATGGAAGGTATAGTTAGGAGCAAAAGTTTGCAGAACCCACCCAGAAGAAGACGAATAGCTTTTTCATAGTTCGTCCTCCTCCGACCACCCGCTCGGGAGGTATTTGTGGGCGACGGCCCCACGTGGCGACCGCCCAATGGTATTGATTGGACAAGCGCCCGGTGACGTGGAGCGCGGCGAGCGAGTCCTTGTGAGTGTCCAGCCACCGGCGTTGGCGGTCGCTCAGGCAGGATCGGTCGCCAGTGACCAACCCGATGAATTTATGGACGGTGTCGAGTTCCTGTGGGGTCAGCATTACGGAAATGGGAGAGTCAAGCTGCCACCGTGCGAGGAGGTGGCCTAAAAGTTTCGCTCGAAAAATCGAGCGGATGCATTTGAATCATCAGGCTGCTGGACTCTCGCCCCCAAGCTGCTGTTTCATGACCTGATCAACCTTTTATTGGCTCCCCGCCATGACGGAGTGCCGTACCTCCGAAGTCAATAGTCGCGAACCCATCGTTGGGTTATGGTCTGCGAATGGACATTCGAGAAGCCGCAGCAGCACTTGGAAGTCAGACTAGCGAGCGAAAGAAGCGAACCGCGAGACAGAACGGGAAGCTTGGGGGGCGGCCCAAGGTAGGCGCTGGCGATGTTACGAGTAACCGAACCACCCATGGGCGGTTTGCGCCGATTACCTTTCAAGACCTGACTCGTATGGACAGGATCGTCATCCTCCGCTATCCCGGTGGCAAGGCTTGGCTTTTGCCTATGCTCCGTTCCTTTGTAAGGGTGGAGCGTCCAAAAATCTTCATCGAGCCATATGCCGGAGGGGCCACCATCGGGCTCAGCCTTTTGCATCAGGACTTGGTGGACGAACTCGTAATGGTGGAA